>Ga0187809_10000577_pt1 | contig 19047 bp, 16 predicted proteins | sample NC_wetland_sal_i_8_FD_132415 | JGI IMG/M metagenome (GOLD analysis project Ga0187809, IMG submission 132415) | Wetland sediment microbial communities from Neuse River Estuary, North Carolina, USA - ASW_4 | ecosystem: Environmental > Aquatic > Freshwater > Wetlands > Sediment | place: USA: North...
CCTCGACGTTCAGGTCGACGAACTCGCGAGTTCGTCGACCTGAACGTCGAGGCCGAGGCGCTCGGCTACGTCAGCACGTTCGTGGTCGAACATCATTTCACCGGCTTCGGCCAGGTCTCCGCCACGCTGAACCTGCTCTCCTGGATCGGCGCCCGCACCCGCAACCTGCGGCTGGGCACGGCGGTCATGGTGCTGCCCTGGCACAACCCGGTGCTGCTGGCGGAACAGGCGGCCACCATCGACCTGCTGAGCGGCGGCCGGCTGGATTTCGGCATCGGCAAGGGCTACCGGCACAACGAGTTCGCCAGCTTCCGCATCCCGATGGAGGAGGCCGAAGCGCGCTTCGAGGAAGCCATCGACATCATCACCAAGTCCTGGACGTCCAACGAGCGGTTCGATTTCCACGGCAGGTACTGGCAGTTCGACGACATCGTCGTGGAGCCGCCGACGCATCAGAAACCGCATCCGCCGTTCTGGCAGGGCGCCGGACATCCGGATTCGATCCGCCGCGTGGCGAAGCGCGGCCACAACGTGCTGATCGACCAGTTCTGCCCGGTGGAAGTCGCCGGCGAACGGGTGGCGCTGTACAAGGCGGCGATGCAGGGGTTCGGCCACGCCTACGATCCGTCGATGGCCGGCGTGGCGCGCGCCTTCCACGTGGCGCGCGACGAGGCGGACAAGGACGCGGCCATCGAGCGTCGGCTGATCGCGCAACGGCGCATGACCGAGATCAGCCAGCGCCCGGACGGCAAGAATACCGCCAGCATCATGGCCTATTCCGACACCAGGGCGGCGAGCGAGGCGAGCGCCATGTACGGCAATCCCGACCAGATCGCCCGCAAACTGGAGACGCTGCGCGACATGGGCGTGGAATATGTGCTGCTGAATGGCGGCGGCACCTCGCGCGACAATCTGCGCCGCTTCGCGCGCGAGGTGATGCCGGCGTTCCGCACCGAACCGGAGCTGCGGCAGGCGGGGTGAGGCGCTACTGGGCTTCCGAACACCGCTGGACCGGCGCCGGCCGATGTGCGGCCTCGTTCGCCGGGTCTGGTTGAGGCGACGAAAGCAAGTCTTCAGCCGCAGATGCACGCGGATGGTTGGGTGGTTGCATGCGGGTATGTGGCAAACAGGCGTCCAGGGGTTGAGCATGGGCCAATCATGCAGCCTACGGACCTCCACTGCATCTGTATTGCTGACGTGGAAGATCCCCGCAGCATGCGGCGATTTTCTGCGCAGGCCCATCCGCGCTGACGGACTGAACTTGGCGTCTTGCAGCGGCAGAGTTGGTTGGGCGTCCCGGGCCTCTCTCCTGGGGCGGCATTTTTGGCCGCGGCAAGGCAAGAAAGACTGGACGCAAAGAACGCAAATGGCCGCAGATGAACGCGAATAGCCAGTGGCCATCTTGGACCAGGGCGTTAGCCGCTTGTCACGGACGCTGCGAGATGTGCGGCCAGACAGTTTGGTTGCGGCTTCCGGCTTGGTTGCGGCTTCCGGCCCGCGCTGTGTCCATCTGCGGTTGATACTTTTTCTTGTCACGCGAAGTGCCCTGTCCGTTCCGGTCCTGATGCCGCCGGTCAAAACTTCGGGCCGCTGAAATAAGGAGACTGTCCAATGACCGACCGTGTTGCCATCGTCACCGGCGGACTCCGCGGCCTCGGCCAAGCCATGGCGCTCGGCCTGCTGCGCAGCGGCGTGCGCGTGCTGGCCATTGGCCATATCGACAGCGACGTCGCCGACATGCAGGCGCTGCTGCAACCGGCCGAAGCGGACCGGCTGGCCTGCCTGGTGGCCGACCTGCGCAAGCCGGCGGAATGCGACCGGGCAGTGGCGGCGTGCCTCGACCGCTTCGGACGGGTCGATATCCTGGTGAACAGCGCCGGCCTGACCTTCACCACCATCTGGCCGGACCGCTTCCGCCGCGACACGCCGCAAAAATTCTGGGAAGCCAAGGACGAAATCATCCAGGCGGTGATGGATACCAACTACGTCGCCGCCGACCAGATGACGCGCCGCGTCGCACCGAAGCTGGTGGCGCAGGGCTGGGGCCGCATCGTCAGCGTGACCACCAAGCTGGACACGATGAACCGCCCCGGCACCACGCCGTACGGCGCGTCGAAGGCGGCGCTGGAAATGGCGACCGAGGTCTGGGCCAAGGAACTCGCCGGCTCCGGCGTGACCGCCAACATCGTCAATCCCGGCGCCGGCGCCAACACGCCGGGCATGGCGCAGGAGATGCGCGACTGGAGCCGCGAGGGCAAAGCCGCCCGTCTGGTCGAACCGGACGAGATGGTGCCGCCGCTGCTGTTCGTCGTGTCGCCGGCCGCCGACGCGGTGAACGGCTACCGGTTCGACGCCAACACCTGGGACAGGTCGCTGCCGCCGGCCGAAGCGGCGCGCCGCAACGGGATCCCGGCCGGCTTCGTGCTGCATCCGCAGGATATCGCGGCCTGGCCGGGATGATGCGGGCCCGGTCAGCCGGCCGCCCGTGATCAGGCCGCCACGGGGATTGTCACGCCGCCGGCAATCTGGCTTTTAGCGCCGATCACAGCTGAGGCGGCCTGGGTGGAACGCGGGCAATCGACGATGCGGCGGGAGGGAGCCGGCGAACGCCGCGGGCCGGAGGTTCGCGTGCGGGATGTCGGGCTGATCTACGACAGCCGCAACGGCGCGGTGCAGGCGCTGGCCGAGTGCTCGCTGACAATTCCGGGCGGCGCCTTTGCCTGCCTGGTCGGCCCGTCCGGCTGCGGCAAGAGCACGTTGCTGGACCTGATCGCCCGGCTGGCGCCGCGCCGCAACAGCGGCACGATCGAGATCGAGCCAGGTCCGGGCGGCAACGCCGCACGCATCGCCGTGGTGTTCCAGCGGCCGGCGCTGTTCCCGTGGAAGACCGTCGCCGGCAACATCGCGTTCGGCTTGCGCGCCCAGGGCCTGTCGCGCGGCGAGGCACGGCAGCGCACCGCGCACTTCATCGATCTGGTCGGCCTGCAGGGTTTTTCCGGCGCCTATCCGCATGAGCTGTCCGGCGGCATGGCACAGCGCGTCGGCATCGCGCGCGCCCTGGCCCTCCAGCCCGACCTGCTGCTGATGGACGAGCCCTTCGCCGCGGTGGATGCGCAGACCCGCGCCCTCCTGCAGGAGGAGCTGCTGCGCATCACCGCGCATTCCGGGATGACCGTCATGTTCGTGACGCACGACGTGGCGGAGGCGGTGTACCTCGGCGACATCGTCTTCGTCATGAGCCAGCGGCCCGGTCGGATCATCCGCACGCTGACCCCGGCCGCCGAGACGCGCGACCGCGCCAGCGGCAGCTTCGCACGCGTGACCTCGGAGATCTTCGGTCTGTTGGCGCATCCGGCAGCGCCGCAAAGCATACAGGACGTGCTGGCATGAACCTTCCCCTCGCAGGCATCCGCGTACTCGACCTCTCCTCGATCATCGCCGCCCCGGTGGCCGCGACCATGCTTGGCGATTTCGGCGCCGAGGTGGTGAAGGTGGAGGATCCCGGGCAGGGCGACTTCATGCGCCGCGGCGCGGCCGAACCGGGTGGGCGCTCGCTGCAATGGGTACAGGACGCGCGCAACAAGGCGTCGATCACGCTGAACCTGCGCCAGCCCGAGGCGCGCGACATCGTCCACCGCCTGCTCGCGCATTTCGATGTGCTGGTCACCAATTTCCGCCCGCCGACGCTACGGCGCTGGGGCTTCGATCCCGACACCATCCGCGCGCGCCACCCAGCCCTGATCGCGCTGTACGTCACCGGCTACGGGCTGACCGGGCCGTACAGCGACCGCGGCGCGTTCGACCGCGTGGCCAGCGCGTTTGCCGGCCTCACCTATGTCACCGGCGACGCGGACCGCGCGCCGGTGCGCTCGGGTTACGCAGTGATCGACTACATGGGTGCCTATGCCGGCGCGTTCGGCGTGGTGACCGCGTTGTACAACCGCGACCATCGCGGCGGCAGCGGCCAGGTGATCGACCTGGCGCTGTACGAACCAGGCTTCCGCGCGTCGGAAGATGCGATGCTGGCATACTCCGCCACCGGCCAGGTGCGCGAGCGCACCGGCAACATCAATCCCAAGGTGGTGCCCGCCGGCGATTTTCAGACCGCGGACGGCAAGCGGGTGACGATCCATGCCGGAACCCAGCCGCTGCTGCGGCGGCTGGCCGCGGTGATGCGCGATGCGGAGCTGTGCGACGACCCGCGCTTCGCCACGCATGCGCAGCGTGTGGAGAACCAGGACGCGCTCTACGCGCGCATTGCCGACTGGGTTGGCCGGCAGAACCTGACCGAGCTGATGGCGGCGCTGGTGGCGGCGGACATTCCCGCTTCGCCGCTGATGAGCGTTGCCGACATCGCCGCCGATCCGCATTTCCGCGAGCGCGCCACGATCGTGCCCGTGCAGGACGAGGATTACGGCGAGATGCTGATGGCCGCGCCCATTCCGCGGCTGAGCGAAACGCCCGGCACCGTGCGCTCGCTTGGTCCGCGGCTCGGGTCGTCGAACGAGGAAATCTACGGTGGCCTGTTGGGGATGAGCCGCGAGGAAATCGATCGCCTGCGCGAATCCGGGACCATTTGAACCATGATCAGGGAGGTTGACGTGAGTGTGTTGCGTTTGAAGCGGCTTGCCGCGGCCGCCGTGGCGGCGATGACGCTGCTGCTTCCGGGCATCGGCCAGGCGGCCCCGCCCGGCGTGCGCGAACTCAGCATCGGGGTGTTTCCCGCGCTGCGTCCGCTGGAACTGATCCGGGCGATGCATTGGCTGGAAGATGCCGGCTACAAGGTGTCGTGGCACGACTTCCTGCAGGGCATTCCGCCGGAAGCCGCCGCCATGGCCGCAGGGTCGATCGATTTCGGCGAGGCCGACACCTCCGGCATCGAGCAGGTGGCGTCGCACAGTCCCGGCGTGATGTGGTACATCGCCGATGGCGCGATGAACTATGTCGCACTGGTGGCGCGCAAGGACAGCGGCATCAAGACGGTTGCGGACCTGAAGGGCCGCAAGGTCGGCGGCGTGACGCCGAACACCGCGCCCACCGCGGTGCTGCAACTGGCCCTGGCGCAGGCCGGCCTGACGCTGCACGACATCCAGGGTTATAACATCATCGGCCCGAGCCAGCCGGCGGCGCTGGAGCGCGGCGCGATCGATGCGGCGATTTCCTATGTGCCGTACACCGCCGAGGCGATCACCTCCGGCACCAGCACGCTGGTCACCACCGCGTCGGTGGTCTATGGCAAGCCCTGGCCCGGCGGCGGCGTGATCGTGCGCCCGGCTTTCGCCAAGGCGCATCCCGACGTGGTGGAGGATTTGCTGCGCTACGTGGTGCGGGCGGAGACCATGCTGCGCGAGCATCCGCAGGAGGCGTACAAGGCACTGGCGGCGGGAACCAAGACCAGCCTGAAGAACGTCAGCTTCTGCTACACCGAGGGCCTGGTGAAGCCGACCGCGGTGTTGCCGGACAAGGCGGCGATGATCGCCCAGGCAACGGTGCTGCAGAAGTTCCACGTCATAAACGTCCCCGACGTGACGGCGTTCATCAACGAGCTGGTGCATCCGGAATTCGCCGCCAAGGTGGTGGCGCACTGATGCGCCGGGCCGGCCCCGGTACTAGGCTGCCGCGGCTGGCCGCCGTCGTCTTCATCCTGGGCGGCTGGACGCTGCTGGCGTGGATCTTCTACTCGCCGCGGCTGCAGCTGTTCCCGCCGCCGTGGCAGGTGGCCGAACGCTTCGCGCAGTTGCTGCACACGGAGCTTCCCGCCGACATCGCCGCCAGCCTGGCGGAAGCGGCCGGCGGCTGGGTGATCGGCTCGATACTCGGCATCGTTCTCGGCGCACTGATCGGCCGCGTGCAGCTCGCGCGCCTGCTGCTGCGTCCGGTGATCGACTTCCTGCGCTTCATCTCGCCGCTCGCCTGGGTGCCGCTGGCGATCCTGTGGTTCGGCATCGGCTACTGGAGCAAGGCCAGCATCATCGTGCTGATCAGCCTGTTCACCGTCGTGGTGAACACCGCGCACGGCATGTCGTCGATGGATGCCGAACTGCGGAAAGCCTCCAGCTCGCTGCGGCTGTCGCTGCTGCAGCGCGCCGAGGTTGCGTTGATGTCGGCGATGCCCGACATCCTGGTGGGGCTGCGCTACGCGCTGGGCGCCGCCTGGGGCGGTGTGGTGCTGTCGGAACTGGTGGCCGGCGACACCGGGATCGGCGCGATGGAAAGCTACGGCGGCCAGTCCTTCGACGTGGCGCAGATCATGGTGGGGATGCTGGTGCTCGCCGCCCTCGGCTACCTGGCGAACTGGGGCTTCGTGCAGGCCCAGCGCCGGCTGTTCCCCTGGATCATCGCCAACCGGGCGAGCTGAGATGATGCGCCGCCTTGCCCGTTATCTTCCCTCGTCCGGCAGCACTGCCAGCGCGGTGCTGGGGTTCCTGATTCTGCTCGCGGTGTGGTGGGCGGCGGTCGGCCTGCTGCATCTGCGCCCGGTCATCCTGCCAAGTCCCGTATCCGTGTGGCAGCAGCTCGTCGGCATGGTGGAGGCGGGAACGCTCGCCGCCGACGTGCTGACCAGCCTGTGGGAGCTGCTCTGGGGCTTCGTCATCGGCAGTGCCGCGGGCGTGCTCAGCGGCATGGCCCTGGCGCGTTCGGCCTGGCTGCGCGCGTTTCTCGACCCATTGGTCGAGACCTTCCGCTTCATCGTCCCCTTCTCGCTGGTGCCGCTGGTGGTCGTCTGGTTCGGCGTTTCGCCGGCCGGCAAGGTGTTTGTCGTCGCCTATGCCTGCTACTTCGTGGTGGCGATCAACACGGCGAGCGCCATCCAGGGCATCGATCCGCTGATCCTGAAGGCCGCCAGCATGCTTGGCGTGTCGGGATGGCGGCTGCTGCTGCGTGTCGTGCTGCCGGCCGCGCTGCCGCGCATCCTGACCGGATTGCAGCTTGCATTGGCCTATGCGTGGGTGTCGGTGATCGCTGCCGAGTATGTCGGCGCTTCCGCGGGGCTGGGCTATCTGATCACCAACGCGCAGTCCGGGCTGGAGACGGCGAAGGTGATGGCCGGAATGGTGGTCATCGGTGCGCTGGGTTGCGTGTTCAGCGTGACCGTGGCGATCGTTCGGCGGGTGCTGGTGCCATACGCCGCGGAAGCGGGCTGGTGAGAGCGGCCGCCTGCTTCGGGGCCCTGCGCACCGGGGAATGCGACCGTCATGGGCAGCGCAGGCCGGGCCTCGGTATTTCTCACGTTGGCGGATTGACCGGTAGACGCATTCGGGTCCCCCGCTGCGCCCGTTGGGGCGGAGAGGGAAGGGGTGAGGTGGGGCCGTTCATGCCCAACACCGTGCGCCGAAAGCTTGACGACCAAGTTGTGCGCAGGTCGCTCGCGCCAGAGGCGAATGGGCAGGGCGGAGGGTTCCCCCACCTCCCCACCCCCGCCTGAGCCTCCGCCTGGCCCGCGCGGCGCCCTACCCCCGGCCGGGCGCGATGAACTCCCACGGCGCGTATTCCTGGGTGATGTCGGTCTGCACCTCGATCAGCGCCGGCGATCCCGCGCCCAGCGCCTCACGCAGCGCCGTGCGCAGCCCCTCCGCGTCGCGCACCTGCCAGGCCGGCACGCCGAAGCTGCGCGCATAGGCCTGGAAATCCGGATTGCGCAGCGCGGACCCCGACTCCCGCCCGTCGAACAGCCGCCGCTGGTCGCGCAGCACGTTGCCGTAGGCGGAATTGTTGAACAGCACGGTCACCAGGTTGATGCCGTGCTGCACCGCCGTCGCCAGCTCGGAGCCGCCGAACAGGAACCCGCCGTCGCCGGTCAACGCCACCACCGGCCGGTCCGGCCAAGCCACCTTCACCCCCAGCGCCATCGGGAACCCCGCGCCGAGCGTGCCGGAGAAGCCGGAGGTGACCAGCGAGCGCGGCGAATGGAACGGGAAGCCGAACCAGGAGACGTAGCCCGCCTGGGTCATCTCGTCGCACAGGATGCCGTCTTCCGGCAGCACGTCGCGGATCGCCTCCAGGAACGACATCTGCGGCTGCACCTTCTGGATCGCCGCCGCGGCATCGGTCTTGGCGCGGGCGATCGCCTCGGCGCGGGCGGCATCCTCCCGCGGCGTCACCGCCGCCGTCAGCGCGCGCGCCGCGTCGGCGGTGTCGGCGACGATGCCGAGATCGACCTTCAGCCGGCGCATCTCCGCCGGATCGATGTCGATGCGGGCGATCTTCAGGCCCGGCGGCATGGCGCCCCAGCGCAGGGTCGGCACCTCCAGCCGGGTGCCCAGCGCCAGCAGCAGGTCGGTCTGCGGCCAGAGCTTGTAGGCGGCAGCGATGGTCAGACCCAGAGGATGCCGGTCATCGACGATGCCCCGCCCGGTGCGGAACGACACCACCGGCGCGCCGATCTTCTCCGCCAGCGCGCGGATCTCAGGGGCGGCGTGCAGCGCGCCGCCGCCCACCCAGATCATCGGCGCCTTCGCGCCCTCCAGCACCTTGGCCAGCGCGGCGATCTTCGCGGTGTCCGGCGGCGGGTTCGGCACCGGCGGCAACGGATCGTGCGGCGTGACGTCGGCCACCGCGGTGAACTGGTCCCATGGCATTTCCAGCGACACCGGGCTGCGCCGGCCGGACAGCATCTCCTGGAACGCCCGCGCCACCAGGTACGGCGCCTGACTCGGGTGCTCGATGCGGTCGGCCCATTTCAGCAGGGTGCGCAGCGTCGCCAGCTGGTCCGGCAGCTCGTGCAGCGAGCCGCGCAGCCGGCCAAGCATTACGCTCGGCACCTGGCCGGTGAGGCACAGTACCGGGGCGTTCAGCCCCCAGGCGGTGGCCAGCGCCGCGGTGGTGTTCAGCACGCCCGGCCCGGGCACCACGGAATACACCGCCGGCCGGCCGGTCGCGCAGGCATAGCCGAGTGCCATGTAGGCGGTGGTCTGCTCGTGCCGCGCATTGATCAGCCGCAGGCTGTTGGAGGCGCGGGCGAAGGCGTCGAACAGGCCGTAGACCTGCACGCCGGGCAGGCCGAACACGGTGTCGATGCCGTGCCGCAGCAGGCTGTCCACAATGGCTTCTCCGCCGGTCATACGTGGCATTGCGGGGTGCTCCTGCGTTCTGATGTGCCGCGTGCGGCGGACAAGGCGTGTGCTGGCGGGACATTCAACCATGCCGCCATAAAGGACGGGAGAGGGGCGGACCCAAATATCGGCGCGGTTGACGTGCATCAATGCCGGGAACGACTGCTCCTTCGATCCTGCATAGCCAAAGCCGTCTCACGCTAGCACAGCTTTCCTTCCATGCCGCGTCCAAAACTGCCGCCGGGCGCCGCGCCCTGGCAATTCGCCTATTTCGTCCTGGGCTTGTTGACCAACGGCCTTCTCCCGTTCCTGCTGCCGCTTTCCGTTGCGGCATTTTCGGCTCGGCTGGATGCCGTCGCTTACGTCACCGGCGCTTACAACATCGGCCTGTTGGCGGCGCCATTCCTGGGACGACTGGCCGAACGCCATCGCCTCTACCGATTGCTGTTCTTCGGCAGTTTCGTCGTGCTCGCGGTCACTTTCGCAGCATTCCCAATGGTCACCGGAATGATGGCGTGGTTCCTGCTGGCACTGATGATCGGTGTAACCACCGGTGGGGCGGCGACAATCGCCAGCCTGCTCGTTGTAAATTTCACGCCAGAAGCCGAGTGGGAATGGCGGATCGGCGGGCTGCAAAGTCTCAATGGCGCCGGCCAGCTCGCGGGCCTGCTCCTGGCAGGCGTTCTGGCCGCGCGGCCGCCCGGGTTCGGCTTCCAGGTCGGCGCCGGCCTTGCGGTTCTCGCCGTGCTGGTTGGCGGCATCCGGCTTCCGCGGGATGGCCGCCGGCACAGCAGCGTCGGGCCGTTGCGCCAGCTTGGCTTGCAGCCGGTGTCGAATCCCACGCAAGCTGGGCCGGCAATCGGCGGGCTCCTGCAACACTCGCAGCACTTATCGTCTCGCGCTGCTCGGCCTCATTCTCGGCGAGGGGCTGATGTTCGGCAAGCACCCCAGACCGACCAGACTCAATCCAACGAGTTGCGAAACCGCAGGATGCTCAAAGTGAGCATCGCAAGTCCCAGCAGGGCCATTGCGCCGAGTTGCGGCCAGAGGTCGGCAATCCCGATGCCCTTCAGGAAAACGGCACGAATCACCACAAGGAAGTAGCGCAACGGATTGATCAGGGTGAACCACTGCAAGGCCTGCGGCATGGCGGCGATGGGAAATGCGAAGCCAGACAGTATGAACAGCGGGTTCACCAGGAAGAACTGCAAGGCAAATGCCTGCTGCTGGGTGCGGGACAAGGTGGAGAGCAAAAGCCCAAGACCCAGTGCGGCCAACAGGAACAATGTCGCGCCCAGCAGCATCGTCGTCGGACTGCCGACGAACGGAATGCGGAACCACAGGATACCGACGGCCGTCACCAGGGCCACGTCACCCAAGCCAATCAGGAAGAATGGCACCGTCTTGCCCAGAATGAACTCGAACGGCCGGATGGGGCTGACCATGATCTGCTCCAACGTCCCGACCTCGCGTTCACGCACCACGGCGAACGCCGTCAGGCTGACCACCTGAATCAAGGTGAGCGTGCCAATCACGCCGGGGATGAAGAACCAGCGATCGTTCAGTCCCTCATTGAACCAGGGGCGCGGTTGCAGCGTGATGCTGATCGTCAGCGGCGCGGCACCGCCGCGTGTGGACAAGGATTGAATCGTGTTCGATGCCTGGAACTGAGTGACGATCTGGCTAATATAGCCAAGCGCGATCAACGCGGTGTTGGAGTTCGTACCGTCCACGACCACCTGCAGTGGCGCGCCCTGGCCATTCCACAGCATCCTGGCAAAGCCGGCATGGATCACAACGGCCACCACCGCGCGGCCGGAGTCGATATCGCTGGTGATCCGGTCCTGCGAGCCGGCAACGTCCACCACGTCGAACCGGCCGGTCGCGACGAAATGTGAGACCAGCTCACGGCTGGCCTGACTCTGGTCCAGGTCCAGCACCGCAGTGGCAACATGGCTGACGGTGAACGTCGCAGCATAGCCGAACACCACCATCTGGATCAACAACGGGACCACAAGGCGGAACAATGCCCAACGGTCCCGCCGGAGTTCGAGGAACTCCTTCATCAGCATGACGTAGAGGCGCTCGAACACGGCTAATCCAGCCGCTTGCGGAATGCACGGGCGGCGATCCAGATGATCGCGCCGGCATACAGCACGAGTGCCAGGATCGGCAGCGCCAGTTGCCCCACGCCGCTGCCCTTCAGGAACACCGAGCGCAGGATGCTGACGTAATAGCGAGCATAGACCACAAGGCTGACCGCGCGGATCGGCCCCGGCATCTGATCCAGTGGGAAGGTGTAGCCCGACAGCAGCGTGATCGGCAGCATGGTGAGCATCAGCGCGATCTGGCTGGCTCCGAGCTGGCTGCGGATGCGCACCGAAACCAGGTAGCCGATGCCCAGCACGACCAGTGTGAACAACGCCGTGGTGAGGACAAGCGTGCCGATGCCACCGCGGAACGGCACCTGGAACCAGAACGCGGCGGTGCACAGGCAGAATGCCGCGTCGAACAGGCCGATCAAGAAGTACGGGATCAGCTTGCCGAGCATGACCTCCAGTGCCGCCACGGGCGTGGAGATGAGCTGCTCCATCGTGCCGCGTTCCCATTCGCGGGACACCGTCAGCGACGTGAGCTGGGCTCCGACCAGGCCGAGGATGATTGCAACGACGCCCGGGATGATGAAATTTCGGCTGTCCAGTCCTTCGTTGAACCAGACGCGCGGCTCCAGATCCACAGTACCGGTGAGGACAGCGGTGGCGCCGTGTCCTGACAGCCACTGCGACGCAACGTCCTGGTTCGCCAGGGCGACGGCACCCTGCGCATAACCGATGGCGATATCGGTCGTGTTTGCGTCAGTCGCGTCGAACACCACCTGCACGGAGGCGGTCCCGGTTGTGGTCAGGGTGCGGCTGAAATTCACCGGGATGGTCAGGGCACCGGCGCAGGCGCCACGGTCCATCGCCCCGCGCACGGCCCGTTCGTCCGGCAGCGTCTCGGCGATGCGAAACCAGTCCGACGCGACAAACTTCTGCACCAACGTTCGACTGAGCTGGCTGTTCTCCTGGTCATTCACGCAGAGCGGCACCCGCTTGATGTCCAGGCTTACGCCGTAGCCCAGCAGTCCCATCTGCATGGCCGGCATCAGCAGGGCAATCGCCAGGCTGCGCGGGTCCCGCCAGATCTGCAGCGTCTCCTTGAAGGCCATCGCGAGCAGGCGGCGCAGGTTCATGGCGCGGCCTGCTGCACCGGCCGGGAGACGAGCTGCACGAACACGTCTTCCAGGGTTGGCGTGATCACCCGCGGCTCGCCTGCCGTGATCGCGTGTTTCGCCAGCAGCGCCTGCGGACTTGCGATTGTGTCACGCATCAGCACATGCAGCTTGTCGCCGAAGATTGCTGCCTCGATGACCGCTGGCTCCGACTGCAGCGCGGCAACGGCGGCACCCAGGGCCGGACTGGCGAGTTCGTAAAGCGTGCCGCCCAACTCGTGGCGACGCAATTCTCCCGGACTGCCGATCGCAACCAGGCGGCCGGCATTGATCAGCGCGATGCGGTTGCAGTACTCCGCTTCATCCATGTAGTGCGTCGAAACAAGGATGGTAACGCCGTCACCTGCCAGGCGATGGATCAGGTCCCAGAAGTGCCGGCGCGCTTGCGGCTCCACCCCCGAGGTCGGTTCGTCCAGGAACAGCACCGGCGGCTGGTGCAGAATGGCGCAGCCCAGGGCGAGCCGCTGCTTCCATCCGCCGGCGAGCGTACTCACCAGGGCGTTCTCGCGGCCTTCCAATCCCGCCATGCCGATCGCGATGCGCATGCGATCCTCGATCGCACGCCGCGGCACACGGTACAGGCCGCCGAAGAAGCGCAGGTTCTCGCGCACCGTCAGATCGCCGTAGAGCGAGAACTTCTGCGACATGTAGCCGATATGCGCCCGTACCGATTCGGCTGCGCGCGCGACATCGAAACCGGCAACCACCGCTCGGCCGGCGCTAGGTCGCAGCAAACCGCACAGCATGCGGATCGTGGTTGATTTGCCGGCGCCGTTGGGGCCGATGAATCCCACGATCTCCCCCTTGGCAATGGCGAGACTCAGCCGGTCCACGGCAACGAATGTACCGAACCGCTTGGTGAGTCCCTCGGCGATCACCGCCTGCGTGGCACCCGTCATGCCGGCGGTCCCGACCCGAGCAGGGCGACGAATACGTCTTCGATTCCGGGCTCGATTTGCGTGATCTCGGCATCGGCAATCCTGCTTGCCGTCAGCCTGCGGCGCAGCTCGGCAACCCGACTTGCGTTGTCCACGCGGACGTTGACCCGGTCGCCCATGAGCAGAGTGCCCAGCACGCCAGGCACGTCCGCCAGCGCCGAACGTGCATCGCGCACGCGTGCGGTGGCGACGGCGAACAGCAGCCCGGGCATGGACCGCTTCAGTCCGGCAGGAGTGTCGCAATGGCGTACGCTGCCGGCATGCAGCAATGCCAGCCGGGAACAGCGTTCCGCTTCGTCCATATAGGCGGTCGAGAGAAGGATGGTGACTCCCTGCTCGCGCAGCCGATAGAGGATGCTCCAGAAGTCGCGGCGGGATACCGGATCGACGCCCGTGGTCGGTTCATCCAGCAGCAGCACATTCGGCGTATGGATCAGGGCACACACCAGACCGAGCTTCTGCTTCATGCCGCCGGAAAGCCGACCGGCAAGGCGGCGGCGGAATGGCATCATGCCCGCCGCCTCGAGCAGTTCCTGGCTGCGGGTGCGCCGAATGCGGGACGGTACGCCGAACAGTTCGGCGTAGAAAAAGATGTTTTCGCCGACAGTCAGGTCTTCATACAGCCCGAACCTTTGCGGCATGTAGCTGAGCATTGTCTTCGCCCGCTCCGGGTCCGCCAGCACATCGATGCCGGCCAGGCGGATGTCCCCGGCATCCGGCCGCAACACCCCGGCGAGCATGCGCATGATGGTCGTCTTTCCGGCGCCATCCGGGCCGACCAGGCCGAATATCTCGCCACGGGTAACGGTCAGGTCCACGTTGTCCACCGCGGTCAGAGCCCCGAACCGCCGCATCAATCCACGCGCCACGATCGCCGCTTCGGGCTCCGGATGACTCATTTTGCCGGTGGCAGCAGCGCAATCACGCCATCCGCCGGCATGCCGGGCAGCAGCTCATGCGACGGATTGTCGATGTCGATGCGGATCCGATAGACCAGCGTCACGCGCTCTGCGTGCGTCTCCACCGTCTTCGGCGTGAACTCCGCCTCCGGGGAGATGAAGCCGATGCGGCCTTTATAGAGTTTGCCGGGGTAGGTGTCGGTGTGCACCTGGACCGGTTCGCCCAGCCGCACCTTGCCGAGGTCCTGCTCGTTGACGTAGGCGCGCAGCCAGACGTGATCCAGGTCGGCCAGGGTGAAGATCGCCACGCCGGGCCCGGCGAGCTGGCCAAGTTCCGCTTCGCGCACGGTCAGCACACCATCGAAGGGCGCACGCAGCACGGCGTATCCCAACGTCACCTCATCCAGCCCAAGCTTCGCCGCCGCAGCGGCGGCGTTGGCCTGGGCGAGCGCCACATTGTTGCTGGCGACCTCGATCAGGGCCTTGTCGCGCGCCAGCATCGCCGCTGATTGCTGGGCTGCTGTGCGTGCCAGATCGCGTGCCAGGATGGAGCCGGCCGCTGTTCTCGCCAGCGCCTCGGCCCGCGCATAGTCCTGCTGCTTCTGCGCGAGATCGAACTCATCGTTGGCAACGGTATTTGTCGCGGCTTGCAGGGTCGCCTGATTCACCTTCACCTGGGTGGCGGCAACTTGGTGGTTGGCCCGATCGATCTCGATCTGCTGCCGATACAGCCGATCATCGACGTGGGCGAGCACGGTGCCACGCGTGACCGAAGCCCCCTCATCGAACGGTAATTCGACGATCGGAGCCTGGACCTGGGTGAAGCTCAGAACGCTCTGGTGCGCCTCGATGTTGCCGGAAACCGTGACCTGGGTCAGTGCAGCAGTACCGCCAAACCACCCGGCAGGCGGCGATCGCCAGAATTCATACCCCGCTACGGCAAGCGCGAGGACGACAATGACAAGCAACAGGGAGCGCCGGCGGAGAGTCATCCTGCGGACGCTGGATAGCACTGTCCCGCCGCACGGCTATGACATAGATCAAGGATAAGCGCCGCGGGATGCTCCGGATGATGCAGAACGCAACCGGCGAACGGCTCCTGCTGCTGGACCGTTGTCGCCGCCCGGAACCTCACGGGTGAAGCTCGTCGACGAGGGCCGGAAGGGCTTAGCGGAGGGGCTCTCGACCGCGGAGCGCGCCGTCGACTCGCTCAGTGTGGTTCGGACGCAATGCCCTGGCACGGTGGCGGTGGTCAACCAGGCCGTCGGGCTCGAAGGAGCGGTGCAGGCAGCGGAGCCGGCGTGCGGCAAAAGGATCCGAACCAGGCACAGGCGTTGCCGAGCGTCAGGTAGCCGGTGGTTTGCTCATGCCGAACATTGATCAGCCGTAGGCTGTTGGCACCACGGATGAGCACGGATGGTGCGATGGGGTGCGGTCGGTTGTGCGTACTTCCCGCCGACGGCAAAAATTTCTGTTTCCCAGTTGAACGAAAGCAGGCGACGCCACGACGATCCGCTCGGGACCATCCGTGCTCATCCGTGTTCATCCGTGGTTCCAATCCTTTGATTTAGCCCGGAACCCGAAGCAGCGTCCTGTGTGCTCCTGCCGGATCGGCGTGGCACGAATCACGACGGCGGGGCCAGCCGTAGCCGGTCCCGTTGCATCAGGCGGCCTGCGCCAAAGGCGGCGGCCCGGTGTCAGGACGCGGCCGAGGGCGCTACAGCCCCATCTCGGAGGCGCGGTGCCGGTATTGCAGGGCCACCAGCGCCGCCTTGGCCGGGCGCATGATCAGCACCGCCAGCGGGATGGTCACCACCGGCCAGATCACGGCGTGCACCCAAAGCGGCGGCGAGAAGCGGAACTCCACCCAGAAGGCCAGCGCGACGATCACCGCGCCGAGCACCAGGATGGCGCCGACCACCGCGCCATCGCCGGCGTCACTGCCACCCAACTCCAGGCCGCAGACCTCGCACCGGTCACGCACTTCCAGCAGGTTGCGGAACAGCCTGCCGCGCCCACAGCGTGGGCATCGGCAGGCCAGGGCTGCATGCCAGACGGAGACGGCCGGTGCGGCCATCCCCCGCCTATCCAGCCACGGTTGCGCTGGCGCCGTACCAGTAGATGCAGACGAACAGGAACAGCCAGACCACGTCGACGAAGTGCCAGTACCAGGCGGCGGCCTCGAAGCCGAAATGCCGCTGCGGGGTGAACTGGCCGTTCTTGGCGCGGAACCAGCAGACGATCAGGAAGCAGGTGCCGACGATGACGTGGAAGCCGTGGAACCCGGTCGCCAGGAAGAACACCGACGGATAGATCCCGCCGCCCCAGAACTTGAACGGCGCGTGCGAGTATTCGATCGCCTGGCAGCAGGTGAAGGTGAGGCCCAGCAGGATGGTCAGCCCCAGCCCGGTGAGCATGTCCTTGCGGTTGTTCTCCAGCAGCGCGTGGTGCGCCCAGGTGATCGTGCAGCCGGACAGCAGCAGGATCATCGTGTTCAGGAACGGCAGATGGAACGGATCGAACGTGAAGATGTTGCTCGGGGGCCACACCACCTGACCGTTGCCCTGCGTCTCCGGGAAGATCAGGAAGTTGAAATACGCCCAGAAGAAGCCGACGAAGAACATCACCTCGCTGGCGATGAACAGCATCATGCCGTAGCGCAGCCCGAGTCGCACGATCGGCGAGTGCAGCCCGGGGGTGCGGCTCTCGCGGATCACGTCGCGCCACCACATGAACATGGTGAACAGCACGATCAGCAGGCCGATCACCAGCAGCGCCCAGCTGCCGTAATGCGCGACGAAGATGATGCCGAGGACGGTGCACAATCCGCCGAGCGCGCCGACGATCGGCCATGGGCTGGGATCGACCAGGTGATACGGCTGCTTCAGCCCCGAGCTTTCGAAAGCCGGGGCGTCGTGGTGGTCCATCGTGGCGCCGTGCGCGTCGCTGCTCATTACGTCATCCGTCCCCAAGGCAGCCGGGGGAGTCCGCCCGGCGCGGTTGGGGGGCATCATCACGAAATCAGCCCTTAGTTCAAGGGCCGAAGCTGTGAGGCGGCGGAACCGCCGGCACAGGATGAGCCATCGCCCTTGGCGATTGATTGTGATCAAGGCTCGTGTGCATCCCGGCTCAGGGCAAAGCAGAACCGGCTGGGCGGCCCTCGATGCGGAACAGCCGCATCAGCACCAGCACGAAACCGGTGAAGGCCGCCGAAACCAGGATCAGCGGCGCCAGGGTCTGGTGGAACACATGTTCGTAGAGGAAAGCGCCGATGGTGTCGGACAAGGGGGTCGCCAGGTTGATCACCGACATCAGACCGGCGAAGGCGAAGCCCTCGGCGCCCGGGGGGCAGTGGTCGGCCGCCAGGGTCAGGGTGGCAATGTTGGCGATCATCCCGGCCACCCCGGCGGCGAAATACACCAGGACGGCGCCGGCCGGTCCGGCCAGGCCGAGATAGGCCAGCGTGCTGAGCACGCCGCACAGGATGGACAGCCGCAGCAATGGCCTGGTCTCCATCCCTGACAACAGCCAGCGGTAGAGCAGCCCGCCGGCGATCCAGCCCAGCGCATTGACCGAAGCCAGCGCGCCGATGAACGCCTGGGAGAACCTCAGTCGGTCGGTCATGTAGAAATACAGCGGCGTGCCGAAGCCGGGGCTGAAATAATAGCAGAACAGGAACGCCGCCACCAACCACAGCGCCCGGGTGCGGAACGCCGCAACGAAGGCTCGGCCGGTCTGCCGCAAGGCGGCCGGATCGAGCCGAACGCGCTCCTCCCGTACCAGCGCCAGCCCGGCCAGCACCGCCAGCGGCGCAACCGCCGCCACCAGGGCTGCCGCATGCAGGGCGCCGGCGGCCGGCAGCCATTGCACCAGGGCGCCGCCCAATATGGAGGCCAGCACCAGGGCGACGTTGAACCACAGCCATTGCTGGTTGACGAAGGCGCCGCTGCTGGCGTGGCGCTGGCCGTTCTCCACCAGCAACGCGCCGCACAGCGTGCTGGACACCGCCATGGCGATCGAGGTCAGCAGCAGGGCAAAGACGATGGGACCGGGAGCGGTCTCCGCCGCCACCCACAGGAAGGCGACGACCGCCGCGGTATTGGCGATCAGCAGGTAGCTGCGCCGCCGATAGCCGAACAGCGGCAGGAAATCCGAGATCGCGCCCCATAGCGGCTTCACCACCCAGGGCACATCGAGCACTGCCAACCCGGCCGACACCTGCAGCGCCGACCAGCCATGCACCTGCTTGAGGAACCAGGTCAGTGGCTGCCACACCACGCCGACCTTCGCCTGGCCGATGCCCTCCACGGTGTACACCACCGCGAAGAACAGCATCAGCCGCCGGACGGCGGGATCGGATGGAGCAGGCATGGCGGGTTGTCGCCCGCGGCTCGCTCGGCCACAACCGCGAATCCGGGCGGCAGAGCGTCAAACCCCGCACGGCGCCGCGGCAGGCCAGGTCAGCGCTGGCCCTGATCCTCACCCGCAACGCCGCATCCGATGGGGATGTCCGACCCGGCAGGCAGCCTCGAGGCGGGCGAAGGCCCGACAGCCACGGCTTGCCGGGAGACGCGCAAAACGCTGTAGGAGACTCCGAGCGCGGCGGGAGGCCGCAACCAACCTGTCTGGCGGCAGATCTCTCCGCGTCCGTTCCCGGCGTCCGTTCTCAGCGTCCGTGAAGGCGCATGAGAGCCCCGACGATTTCGAGACGACTACTATTACATCCCGCCGGAAGTCCGGTGACGCTTCAGTGGCCGATAGTAGGCGTCGTGGCGGGCGCAGGCCCCATAGGCGTTAAATTAGCGCCTGAGGGGATAGCAGAGCTGGGTCTTCCGCTTCCTTGGTGTGCGAGCGAGCCGTCGATGTACGGTGCGGTCTGCGTGTCG
>Ga0187809_10000579_pt1 | contig 18992 bp, 22 predicted proteins | sample NC_wetland_sal_i_8_FD_132415 | JGI IMG/M metagenome (GOLD analysis project Ga0187809, IMG submission 132415) | Wetland sediment microbial communities from Neuse River Estuary, North Carolina, USA - ASW_4 | ecosystem: Environmental > Aquatic > Freshwater > Wetlands > Sediment | place: USA: North...
CGGGCGCTGGCGGCGCAGCCAGCGGTCAACACAACCAATCCGGCGGTGGCGAGAAGGCTACGATGATGCATCGGACAACTCCTGATCAGCTCGGGCGATTACCCCCTACTGACCGCCGTCGAGGCCCGGGTGTTGCCTCCGTCGAGGAGAAGTTTGTAACGATCCGTACCCTGGTGCCGGCTCAGCCGAGCACGCCCCGCACCGAGGCGTGCCCCTTGAGCAGGTTGCGGGCTATGGTGCGGCGCTGGATCTCATCGGTGCCCTCGTAGATCCGCAGCAACCGCAGTTCGCGGTACCAGCGCTCCAGCGGCAGCTCCCGGGTGTAGCCCATGCCGCCGTGGATCTGCAGCATCCGGTCCACGATCTCGTTCGCCTTGACCCCACCGAACAGCTTGGCCATCGACTGGGCCTGCCGGGAGTCCAGTCCCTGGTCGACCTGCCACGCGGCCGACAGCACCAGCCAGCGCAGCGCGTCCACCTCGACCGCGGAGTCGGCCAGCATCCACTGGATGGCTTGGCGGTTGGCGATCGGTTCGCCGAAGGTGACCCGGTTCTTGGCGTGCGCCATCGCCAGTTCCATCAACCGTTCGCAGGCGCCGATGGCCCGTGCCGGCAACAGGTAGCGGCCGCGGCCGATCCACTGCATGGCCAGTTTGAACCCCTGGCCCTCCTCGCCGAGGATGTTGCGCTCGGGCACCCGGACGTCGTCGAAGACCAGCGCGGCCGGTCCCCACTCGCCCATGGTGTCGATGTATTCGCTCTTCCACCCCATGTCCCGGTCGGCCAGGAAGCAGGTCACCCCACCGTTGACGCCCTTGTCGGGGTCGGTGATCGCGAAGACCATGGTGAAGTCGGCCTCGTTGCCACCGGTGATGAACGTCTTCTCGCCGTTGATGATCCAGTCCGAACCGTCCTTGCGCGCGGAGGTTCGGATGGCGGTGGCATCCGAACCCGCCCCGGGCTCGGTGATGGCGAAGCAGGAGTAGCGCTCGCCTTCGATGGTCGGGATCAGGTATTCGCGCTGCTGCTCGTCGTTGCCGTGGAAGAGGATGTTGTCGGCGTAGCCGCCGAACCGGAACGGGATGAACGAGCGGCCGAGCTCGGCCTCGATCAGGGCGGCCATGACCGCGGACAGGTCCATCCCGCCGTACTCCTGCGGGGTCTGGATCCCGAAGAAACCGAACTCGCGGGCCTTGCGCTGCAACTTCTGCATCTCGTCCCGGGTCACGCCGGGCTGGTGGTTGCGCTCGCGGCGCAACGCCGCCGCCTCCAGCGGCATGATCTCCTTGGCCACGAAGTTGCGGACCCAATTGCGGGTCTCGATCTCTTCCGGGCTGAGTGACAGATCCATCTGGGCGACCTCCTGGCGCGCGGCGTGACTTCGAGCCTACGACGGGTACTACGGCTCGACCACGATCTTGCCGACCAGGTCGCCGGCGGCCATGGCGGCCAGGCCGTCGGCGACGTCGGCCAGAGCCAGTGTGCGATCGATCCGCGGCCGCAGCCCGGTCGAGACCAGCAACCTCATCAGATCGCGCAGCTCGGCCGCGGTACCCATGGTCGAGCCGATGACCTGCAGCTGCAGGAAGAAGATCCGGTTCAGTTCGGCCGGGGGCATGGCCCCCGAAGTTGCACCGGAGATCACCAGCTGGCCGCCCGGACGCAGCGACTTGAGGCTGTGTGACCAGGTGGCGGCTCCGACCGTCTCCATCACCGCGTCGACCCGCTCCGGCAGCCGAGCGCCGCTGGCGAAGGCCTGGTGCGCGCCGAGTTCGAGCGCGGTGGCCTGTTTCTGCTCGGTCCGGGCGCTGGCCCAGACTCTCAGACCGGCGACCCGGCTGAGCATGATGCAGGCCGAGGCGACGCCGCCGGTGGCGCCCTGGACCAACACCGTTTGGCCTGGCCTGAGCGAGGAGTTGACGAACAGCATCCGGTACGCGGTCAACCACGCGGTGGGCAGGCAGGCCGCCTCGGCGAAGCTCAGCTCGTCCGGTTTGGTGATCAGATTGCGGGTGGGTACCCGGACCAGTTCGGCCAGCGAACCCTGATGCTTCTCGCTCAGCAGGCTGCGGCCGGGGTCGAGCGTCTCGTCGCCGGCCCAGCCGTCACTGCTGATCACGCCGTGCACCACCACCTCCTGCCCGGTGGCGGTGTCGATGCCGGCCGCGTCGCAGCCGATGATCATCGGCAGCTGCTCGGCCTTGATGCCGACGCCGCGCAGGGTCCACAGGTCGTGATGGTTGAGGCTGACCGCCTTGACCTGGACTGTCGACCAACCGGGAGCCGGTTCCGGCTCCGGCCGGTCGCCGACGACCAGGCCGGCCAGCGGGTCGTCGGGATTCAGGCTGGTCGCGTAGGCAGCTCGCATGCCCAGACCTTATAAGCGCGACCGGTTCCTGCCTACGGCGCCCGTCAGGTCAGCAGATCGGCCGGCACGCTGTCCAGGGCTCGCTCGATCGCCGCCATCAGTTCCCGCGCCGAAGCGGCGGTGAGCTCGACCGCCACCCGCTGACCGGGCTGGCCGTTGCCGAAATCGATGTTGAGCGTGTGCTCGGCCTGGGCGTGAACCGGGTGGTCGTAGTAGACCGTGGCCGTGTTCAGCTTGAACCAGCCGCTCGCGCCCTTGCCGCTGCCGTCCAGGTCGGCGTACTCCGTGGTGTAGGTGCACATCTGCGCTCAGCCGATCGTGCGGGCGAAGAAGGCGGCGATCTTGGTGTAGCCGTCCCCGGCCTGCTCCTGGCGGTAGGCCGGCCGGTCGGTAGCGAAGAAGCCGTGCCCGGCGCCGTCGTAGCGGTGGAACTCGTGTTCCTTGCCCAGCTCGGTCAGCACCTGGTCCAGCTGGTCGACGTGCTCGGGCGAGGGGTGGACGTCGTCGTTGCCGAACAGGCCGAGCAGCGGGGCCCCGAGGTTGGGCAGCTGGTCGCGCAGGTTGGTCATCCGGACCGGGTAGCCGGGCTCGGTGTCCTCGACCACGAAAGCGCCGTAGCAGTCGACGGCGGCCTGCAGGTCGAGATTGCAGGCGGCCAGCACGCTCTGCCGGCCGCCCGAGCAGTGCCCGATCACGCCGACCTTGCCGTTGCTGGTGGGCAGCGCGCGCAGGTAGGCCGCCGCAGCGCCGACGTCGCCGACCAGCCGCTCGTCCGGCACCCCGCCGGCGGCCCGGTTGGCCGCCGCCGCGTCATCGGGGTCCGCTCCCGGGGCTTCCCGGAAATGCAGGTTGGGCATCAGCACGTCGTAGCCGTCGACCGCGAACCGGCGCGCCACCTCCTTGCTCCATCGGTCGTAGCCAGGCATGTGATGGATGAGCACGATGCCCCCGCGCCGCTGGTCGCCACTCGGGCTGGCCGCGTAGGCCTCGATCTCGTCCCCGCCGGCTCCGGTGAGCCGAATCGTTGCCGCAGTAATGCCGTGGTCCACGTTCGATGTCCTTCCCGGTTCTAGGCTGATCGGCATGCCCTCGCTGCCCGCCCCGATTCGACGGCTGCAGCGACGGCGACCGCTCGTTGCCCTGGTCACCTTGATACTGCTCCTGGTCCTCGGCTACACCGCGCGGGCGGTCGGTCATCACGGCGCGCCACCGCCGGCGCCGCCCTCGCCCTCGGCCAGTGCGACGAGCGGTTCAGCCGCGGTGGAACTGTCCACGCTGCCGCTGCCGGCCCGTCAGACGGTGGCCCTGATCGAGCGGGGCGGCCCGTTCCCGTACCGCCACGACGGCATCGTCTACGCCAATCGCGAGCGGCAGCTGCCACCCGAGCCGGCGGGCTTCTACCGCGAGTACACCGTCGTCACCCCAGGCTCGGTCGATCGGGGCGAGCGGCGCATCGTCACCGGCCGCGACGGCCGGTACTGGTACACCGGCGACCATTACGCCAGCTTTCGCCGGATCGACCTGTCCGGCTGAAGCCGGCTACTCGGCCCAGCGAGGCCGGCGCTTGTCCCGGAACGCGGCGATACCTTCGGCCGCCTCGGGGCTGGCGAAGTGACGGGCGGACAGCCTGGTCATGGCCGCGAAGTCCTCGGCCAGGCTGATGCCGGCGCGGTCGCGACCCAGCATGTGCTTGGTTGCCGCCAGCGCGGCCGGCTCGCCCAGACCGAACATCGAGCCGTAGCGGGCGACCTCGAGCTCCAGGTCGGCGCAGACCCGGTTCAGCAACCCGATCTCGACCGCACGCTCGGCCGGGAAGGTCTCGCCGGTCAGGCACAACTCGAGCACGGCCCGCGGTTGGACCCGGGGCAGCACCGGAACCGAGATGACGGCCGGGACCACGCCCAGGCGCACCTCGGTGAAGGCGAAGTCGGCCCGGTCGCTGGCCAGTGCCACGTCGGCGGCGGCGATCAGGCCGATGCCGCCGGCTCGGGCCTTGCCATCGACCCGGGCCAGTACCGGCTTGTCGAACTCCCAGATTCGCTGCAGCAGCACGGGGAAGGCGTTGATCGGCTGCTGCTCGGCCGGCACGTCGGTGACGGCGGTCAGATCCATCCCCGAGCAGAACACCGGACCGGTGTGGCTCAGCACCACGCTGCGCACCGCGGGGTCGGTCTCGGCCTGGGCCAGGTGCGCGGCGAGTTCGGTCAGCAGCGCAGCCGACAGGGCGTTGCGCCGTTCGGGCGCGTTCAGGGTTATGGTCGCAACCGATCCGGCAACGTCATAGTCGACTGGCAACGCAAGCTCCTCTGCTCGGCCGGCTTGGTCGGGTTCGTCCTCGCACTGTAGGACACTGGTGAGCATGCCCTCCGCCCTGCCGCTCGGTGATCCGGCGCCGCCGACCGGACGGCTGCCGGAGTCGGCGTTGCTCGAGCTGCGGCAGCACCCGTTCGGCTTCTACGTGCACATCCCGTTCTGCTCGGTCCGCTGCGGCTACTGCGACTTCAACACCTACACCGCCGAGGAATTGGGCAACGGGGTGAGCCGGGGCAGCTACGCCGACCTGGTGCTGACCGAACTCCGGCTGGCCCGGGCGGTCTTGCCGGCCAGCACGCCGCCGGTGTCCACCGTGTTCTTCGGCGGGGGTACCCCGTCGCTGCTGCCGGCCGAGCACCTCGGCCTGATCCTGGCCGAGTTGGGGGCGGAGTTCGGCCTGGCTCCGGACGCCGAGGTCAGCACCGAGGCCAACCCGGAATCGGTCGCGCCAGGGTACCTGCGCCGGCTGCGCGAGCAGGGCTTCACCCGGATCTCGCTGGGCATGCAGTCAGCGGTGCCGCACGTGCTGCGGGTGCTGGACCGGCAACACCGGCCGGAGCGGGCGCTGGCCGCGGTGGCCGAGGCCCGGGCTGCCGGCTTCGAGCACGTCAACCTCGACCTGATCTACGGCACGCCCGGGGAGTCCGACCTGGACTGGCAGCGCTCGCTGGACGCCGCGGTCGCGGCCGGTGTCGATCACCTCAGCGCCTACGCGCTGATCGTGGAGAGCGGCACCCCGCTGGCCCGGGCGGTGGCCCGGGGGGAGGTGCCCGCCCCGGACGACGACGTGCTGGCCGACCGGTACCTGCAGGCTGACGAGACCCTGGCTGCCGCCGGCTTGACGTGGTACGAGGTGTCGAACTGGGCCCGCACGCCGGCCGCGCAGTCGCGGCACAACCAGCTGTACTGGTCCTCGGCCAACTGGTGGGGCGCCGGCCCCGGGGCGCACAGCCACGTCGGCGGGGTCCGGTGGTGGAACGTCAAGCATCCGGCCCAGTACGCGGCCCGCCTCGAGGCTCCCGGCGGCAGCCCGGCCGCCGGCCGGGAGACCCTGGATGCCCAGGCCCGGTTCACCGAGCGGGTGATGTTGCGGCTGCGGATGGCCGACGGGCTGGCCCTGGCCGAGTTGCCGGAGCCGGCCCGAGCCCAGGCCCGTCAGTGCGCGACCTGGGGGCTGGCCGAGCATCGGGCCCTGGCCGCCGGGCGGCTGGTGTTGACCCAGCGCGGCCGGTTGCTGGCCGATGCGGTGGTCCGGGACCTGCTGCAGGCCGCCGGCTGAGGGCTACTTCTTCGGCCGCAGCTCGTCCAGGTCAAGGACCCGGACGTGCAGGTGGTGCCGCTGCTGCAACGCCGCCCGTAACGCGCGGTGCAAGCCGTCCTCGAGGTAGATGTCGCCGTGCCACTGCACCGCGTGCGGGAACAGGTCGCCGTAGAAGGTGGAATCCTCGTCCAGCAGCTTGTCCAGGGCCAGCTCCCGCTTGGTCGTCACCAGCTCGTCGAGCCGGACCGAGCGAGGCGGCACGTTGGCCCAATCCCGGTGGGAGAAGCCGTGGTCGGGGTAGGGCCGCCCGTCTCGCACCGCCTTGAAGATCACGAGACCCCAGCCCCCGTTGCCGAACCTGCACCGACCACCGCACCGGCCACCCTAACCGACCGGGTCCGAAACGCCCTATCCCGTGTTCGGGACCGGCCCGGCCCGGCGTCCCGACTAGAATTGTCGGTTGACGAGGAGGCAAGCCGAGGTGAACGTGGACGAGCGCAAGCTCGAGGTGTTGCGGGCGATCGTGACCGACTTCATCGCGACCAACGAGCCGGTCGGGTCCAAGGCGCTGGCCGACCGGCACAATCTCGGCGTGTCCCCGGCCACCATCCGCAACGACATGGCGGCCCTGGAGGACGAGGGGCTGATCCACCAGCCGCACACCTCGGCCGGTCGGGTGCCGACCGACGCCGGTTACCGCCTGTTCGTCGATCGGCTGACCGCGGTCAAGCCGCTGTCGGCGGCCGAACGCAAGGCGATCGAGCGCTTCCTCAACGAAGCGGTCGACCTCGACGGTGTGCTGCAGAACGCGGTGCGAGCGCTGGCCCAGTTGACCCGCAACGTTGCCGTCGTGCAGTACCCGTCGCTGGCCCGGTCCCGGGTCCGGCACATGGAGACGGTGCTGATCTCGCCGTCACGGCTGATGCTGGTGCTGATCACCGACACCGGCCGGGTCGAGCAGCGCGTGGTCGAGTTGCCGGCACCGGTCGACCCCGACGACATCGTGGACTTGCGCACGACGCTGAACAGCAAGCTGAAGGATCAGCGGCTGGCTGACGCGCCGGACATCGTGGCCGACCTGCCGGACACCGTGGCCGGGCACCTGCGCGGCCTGGTCACGACGTTGTCCTCGGTGCTGCTGGAAGCGTTGGTCGAGCATCCGTCGGAACGGATCGTGCTGGCTGGTTCGGCCAATCTGACCGAGCACGTACTCGACTTCCCCGCGATCCGCCCGGTGCTGGAGGTGCTGGAGGAGCAGGTGGTGCTGCTGCGGTTGCTGGACCAGCAAAGCTCGAAGGCCGGCCAGATCCTGGTCCGGATCGGCAACGAGAACGCCCACGAGGGTTTGCAGACCGCATCGGTCGTCTCGGCCGGTTACGGGTCCTCGGGCATCTCGCTCGGCGGCCTCGGGGTGCTCGGACCACGCCGGATGGACTACGCCCAGACCATGTCCCGGGTTGCCGCCGTGGCGACCTACGTCGGAGAACTGCTGGCCGAGAACTGACCGGCTTCGGCCCCGTACACTGAGTTGCGGTTGGCACTCGCGGTTGCTGAGTGCCAAGAGACTTGCTGATCCGACGCCATCGAGGGGAAACCAGAAGTGCCTGGTGCCGTCCGCGACTACTACGGCCTGCTCAACGTGAGCAAGGACGCCACCGTCGAGGAGATCAAGCGCGCTTACCGCAAGCTGGCCCGGGAACTGCATCCCGATGTCAACCCGGACCCGGAGGCGCAGAACCGGTTCAAGGAGATCACCGCGGCCTACGAGGTGCTCTCGGATCCGGAGAAGCGGCGCATCGTGGACCTCGGCGGCGACCCGCTGGCTCCGGGCGGGGGTGGCCAGGGCAGCCCGTTCACCGGCTTCGGCGGCTTCGGCGACATCTTCGAGACCTTCTTCGGCGGGGCCAGCGCCCGGGGCCCGCGCAGCCGGGTCCGCCAGGGGGCCGACGCGCTGCTGCGGATCGAGCTCACCATGTCCGAGATGGCCTTCGGGGTGAGTCAGGAGATCGCGGTCGAGACCGCGGTGCTGTGCCAGACCTGTCACGGCGACGGATGCGCCCCGGGGACCACGCCGCGGACCTGCACGACCTGCAACGGCCAGGGCGAGGTCCAGTCCATGCAGCGTTCGCTGCTGGGTCCGGTCATGACCAGCCGGCCCTGCCCGGCCTGTGCCGGCACCGGCCAGCAGATTCCCAACCCCTGCCCGACCTGCGCCGGCGACGGCCGCGTCCGCAGCCGGCGCACCATCAACGTCGACGTGCCCGGCGGCATCGAGGACGGTATGCGGATCCGGATGTCGGGCCAGGGCGAGGTCGGCCCCGGCGGCGGCCCGCCCGGCGACCTCTACATCGAGGTGACCGAGCGCCCGCACGAGACGTTCACCCGCGAGGGCGCCGATCTGCACTGCGCGCTGGCCGTCCCGATGACTGCGGCCGCTCTCGGCGGCTCGGTCGAACTGGCCACGCTGGATTCGACCGAGCAGGTCGAGATCAAGCCGGGCACTCAGTCCGGCACGACGATCACCCTTCGCGGCAAGGGCGTTCCCCGGCTGCGAAGCGCGACCCGGGGCGACCTGCACGTGCACGTCGAGGTCCGCACGCCGACCAAGCTCGACGGTGAGCAGGAGAAGCTGTTGCGCCAGCTGGCCGAGTTGCGCAACGAGGAGATCAGCGTGACCGGAAAGGGCGGCAAGCTCTTCTCCAAGTTCCGGGAGGCGTTCAACCCCCGGTGACGCCGCCGCTGTTCCTGGTCGAAGACCTGGGCACCGGGTCATCGCTGGTGCTGACCGGGGCCGAGGCTCATCATGCCGGCACGGTGAAACGGCTCGTGGCCGGCGAGGCGGTCTGGCTGGCTGACGGCCGGGGCGGGCTGGCCGAGGCGACCGTGGCCGCGGTGAGCCGCGACCGGGTGGTCTGCACCGTGACCGCGCGCCGCGCGGTGCCCGAGCGTGAGCCCCGGTTCACCGTGGCCCAGGCGTTGCCCAAGGGTGAACGGGCCGACCTGGCGGTCGAGGCGCTGACCGAGCTGGGCGTGGATGAGATCCTGCCCTGGGCGGCCGAGCGGGCGATAACCCAGTGGCGCGCCGAGCGGGCCGAGCGCGGCCGCACCCGCTGGCAGCGCACCGCGCGCGAGGCCAGCAAGCAGTGCCGGCGAGCCCGGGTGCCGGTGATCGGCCCGTTGTACGAGACGGCGAACCTGGTGGACCGGAGCGCCACCGCGGCCCTGACCCTGGTGCTGCACGAGGACGCCCCGCTCCCGCTGGCCGGCACCGAGTTACCGGCCCGGGGCGAGGTGCTGCTGGTCGTCGGTCCCGAGGGCGGCCTGAGCCCGGCCGAGCTGACCCGGCTGGCGGCGGCCGGAGCCCGGGCCGTCCGGCTCGGGCCGGAGGTGATGCGCACCGCGACGGCCGGCGCGGCCGCCCTGGCCGTGCTGAACGTCCGGGCTGGACGCTGGCGCTAGCGTTTCGGGCATGGAACCGGATTGCATCTTCTGCCAGATCGTGGCCGGCCGGCTACCGGCCGAGTTCGTGCACCAGGGCGAGGCGGTCGTCGCCTTCCACGACCTCGACCCCCAGGCGCCGGTACACGTGCTGGTCGTTCCCAAGCGGCATTCCCGCGACATCGGCGAGCTCGGCGCCGACCCCGAGGCCGCGGCCGAGGTGCTGGCCGGCATCCGCGGGGTGGTCGACGAGCTCGGGCTGACGCAGTACCGGACCGTATTCAACACCGGTCCGGGCGCCGGCCAGAGCGTCTTTCACGTTCACGCGCACGTGCTGTCCGGTCGGTCGTTCGGCTGGCCGCCCGGTTAGTCCGGCAGGCCCGGATAGCTGGAAAAGCGGGTACGCGCGCCGCCGCCCGCTGGGTAAGCTGGAAGCCGACCCGAGACCTGACCCCTAGACCCGGAAGCAGCGCATCGCCTTTGTCCCTCCAGCCGCAGTCGCCCTCCGGCGGCAAGCAGCAATCGGTAACGGCGCGCTTCGTGGTCCCGGCCAACCTGCCGATGGTCGGCCTGCTCGGTCCGGGCGATGAGCTGCTGCGCCTGATCGAGGCCCGGCTGGCCTCCCGGGTGCACGTCCGGGGCAACGAGATCACCGTTACCGGCATCGCCAGCGACAACGCGCTGGCGGTCCGGCTGTTCGAGGAGTTGGTGCAGCTGATGGAGTCCGGCCAGAACCTGACCCCGGACGCGGTCGGGCGCACGCTCAGCATGCTGCAGGCCGACACCGAGCAGCGGCCGGCCGAGGTGCTGAGCCTGAACATCCTGTCCCGGCGGGGCAAGAACATCCGGCCGAAGACGGTCAACCAGAAGGCCTACGTCGATGCCATCGACAACAACACCATCGTCTTCGGCATCGGTCCGGCCGGAACCGGCAAGACCTACCTGGCGGTGGCCAAGGCCGTGCAGTCGTTGCAGGCCAAGCAGGTCAACCGGATCATCCTGACCCGGCCGGCGGTCGAGGCGGGGGAGCGTCTCGGCTTCCTGCCCGGCACCCTGAACGACAAGATCGACCCGTACCTGCGCCCGCTGATGGACGCCCTGCACGACATGCTCGACCCGGAATCGGTGCCGCGGCTGCTGCAGGCCGGCACCATCGAGGTCGCGCCGCTGGCCTACATGCGTGGCCGCACCCTCAACGACGCGTTCGTGATTCTGGACGAAGCGCAGAACACCACGCCCGAGCAGATGAAGATGTTCCTGACCCGGCTCGGCTTCGGCTCCAGGATCGTGGTCACCGGTGACGTGACCCAGGTCGACCTGCCCGGCGGCACCAGGTCCGGGCTACGTGTGGTGCGGGAGATCCTTGCCGGCTTGGACGACATCGCCTTCTGCTACCTCAACGCCAACGACGTGGTCCGGCATCAGCTCGTCGGCGAGATCGTCGACGCCTATGAGCGCTATGACCAGCGCGGCTGAGCCGGAACCGGGGCCGGAGATCAGCCGATGAGCATCGAGATCAACAACGAGTCCGGCACCCCGGCCGACGAGGCCGCGATCGCCGCGGTGGCCCGCTTCGTGCTGGACCGGCTCGGCGTCAACCCGCTGGCCGAGCTGTCGGTCCTGATCGTCGACGCCGAGGCGATGGCGACGCTGCACAAGCAATGGATGGACCTGGACGGCCCGACCGACGTGATGGCCTTCCCGATGGACACGCTGGACGACAAGCCGGGGATGGAGGCCGCGCCCGGTCCGGCCCTGCTCGGTGACGTCATCCTGTGCCCCGAGGTGGCGGCCAGGCAGGCCGAGGCGGCCGGCCACTCCACCGACTCCGAGCTGTTCCTGCTGACCACCCACGGGGTGCTGCACCTGCTCGGCTACGACCACGGCGATGAGGAGAGCGAGCGGGCGATGTTCGGCCTGCAGTCGGAGCTGACCGCCGAATGGAGCCGGCAGACCGGACGGGAACCGATCCGGACCCCGATCCCCGGCACCGCCGCGGAGAAACGAGCCTGAGCGATGAGCGGCCCTGATGTGGTGCTGCTGATCGCGGCGATCCTGCTCGTCCCGATCGGTGGCACGCTGGCCATGGCCGATGCGGCGCTGGCCCGGATCTCCTCGGCCCGGGTCGACGAGCTGGTCCGCCAGGAACGGCGCGGGGCCCGGTCGCTGGCTCGGATCGTGCCGGATCGGGCGCGCTACACCAACCTGCTGCTGCTGTTGCGAGTCGGGGCCGAACTGACCGCCACCGTGTTCGTCACCGTGCTGTCGACCGCGACCTGGGGCGGCGGCTGGTTCGTGGTGGTGGGCGCGATCGCGGTCATGGTGCTGGTCAGCTACGTGCTGATCGGGGTCGGCCCGCGCACCCTCGGCCGGCAACATTCCTATCAGGTCGCCCTGTTCAGCGCCGGACCGGTGCTGGTGCTGGGCCGGGTGTTCGGCCCGCTGGCCTCGCTGCTGATCCTGCTCGGCAACGCGATCACCCCCGGCCGGGGTTACCGCGAAGGCCCGTTCGCCTCCGAGATCGAACTGCGGGAACTGGTCGATCTGGCCGAGTCCCGCGGCGTGGTGGAGCAGAGCGAACGGGCCATGATCCAGTCGGTGTTCGACCTCGGCGACACCATCGCCCGCGAGGTCATGGTGCCCCGCACCGACGTCGTGTTCATCGAGGCGACCAAGACCGTGCCGCAGGCACTGGCGTTGGCGCTGCGATCCGGGTTCAGCCGGATCCCGGTGGTGGCCGACAACGTCGACGACGTGATCGGCTTGGTTTATCTGAAGGATCTGGTCCGGCGGGCTCAGGATCCGGAGCGGGCCCGGCAGACCAAGCTGGACGAGGTGATGCGGCCGCCGACCTTCGTGCCGGAGTCCAAGCGGGTCGACGAGCTGCTGCGCGAGATGCAGGCCACCTACTCGCACATGGCCATCGTCATCGACGAATATGGCGGCACGGCCGGGCTGATCACCATCGAGGACATCCTCGAGGAGATCGTCGGCGAGATCCGCGACGAGTACGACGTCGAGCGCTCGCCGGTCGAGCCGGTGTCCGAGGGGGCCTACCGGGTCACCGCCCGGCTGGCGGTCGAGGACCTGAGCGAGTTGCTCGACGTCGAGATACCTCGGGCCGACAATGTCGAGACGGTCGGCGGCCTGCTGGCCCAGGTGCTGGGCCGGGTGCCGATCGCCGGCTCGGAGGCCCGGGCCTACGGGCTCGAACTGACCGCGGAAAGCGTCACCGGCCGGCGCAACCGGATCGATACCGTGCTGGTCCGCAAGCTGGCCGAACCCGAGGAGAAACCGGAATGAGCGATGCCCCAGCCCCGGTCGACGGGGCCGAGCCGGCCTTCGATCCCGAAGACAGCAAGCTGGTCACCCTGGCCCGAGCCACCCTGGGCCGGACCGGAGCGGGGCAAGCCGCGGCGCTGCGTGACACCGACGGCCGGACCTACGCCGGGGCGGCGGTGAGCCTGCCGTCGTTGCAGCTGTCGGCGCTGCAGGCCACCGTGGCGATGGCCCTGGCCGCCGCGGCGCCGGGCGTCGAGGCAGCGGTGGTGCTCGGTGGCCTGGACCGGGACGAGGCCGGGGTCGCGGCCGTGCACGAGATCACCCCGGACGCCCCGGTCTACTTCGTCGATCGGCGGGGGAACCGCCTGTCCTAGCACCAGTGTCGATTCGTCACTGTCGAATGGGGCACCCGTGGCGGGGGATTTCCCTCCACTGACCGCGCGGCCGGCACGAGCGAGGTTGCTGTTCAGTGGAGAGAAGTCCACCGCCTAGGGTGATTTCTCCCCACTGAGCCAGCGGAGTTACCAGTTGAACGCCTTGACCCCGGACAGCGTGCCGACGAAGACGGCGTTTCCGAACAGTGCCGGTGCGGCGAACCGGTTGACCGGGCCGACCGCCACGCTGTACAGGCTCGCGCCGGTGCTGGGCGAGAGCACGTGCAACTGGCCGGCACCGTAGTCCAGCGCCCACACGTAACCCCCGCCCACGGTCGGAGTGCCGTTGATGTTGGCCGCGGCGTGCCAGAGCACCGTCATGGTGCCGTTGCTGTTGATGCGCACGGCCCGAACCCCGTCGGTGCAGGGCACGAACACCACGTTGCCCACGGTGGCCGCGCCACCGAAGGACTTGCACAGCGGTAACTGGCTGACCTGACCACCGATGCCGCCGAGCCGAGCGCGGTTGAGCACGTAGGCGGTGCCGGACTTGCCGGCGATGAAAACGTAGTTGCCGACGATCTGCGGGCCCTGGGAACCGAGGTCGAGGTCGTTGGCGTTGTCGCTGCGCCAGGTCGAGGGAGAGAACGAGTCCTGGATCTGCTGGTTGGCGATCTTGAGCACCGAGTCGGTGTGGTCGTAGCTGCCGGTGCCGGCCGTGGCCCCGTTACCGACCGCGATCAGCAGGCCGCCGCCCGGATTCTCCACCGGACCGGGTGTGTTCCAGATGCCACCTTCCCTGGACGTCGGCACGGTGAAGTTCCACAGCCCGGCGCTCGTGGGGTGGTCCAGGTCCAGGCCGACCACGCTGCCGCGGTAGCTGCTGCAGTCACCGGCCAGGCCGCCGTAGGGCACGTAGACCCGGCGGCCGGAGACCACCAGGCCGCCGCGCTGCTGCATCGCCGCCGGGCTGATCCCGGTGACCACCCCGGGCACATCGACGGTGCGGCTCCACTTGACCGCGCCGCTGGCCGGGTCGATGCCGGTGGCGACGTGCCGGATCGGGCTGTTGAGCAGCGACACCACGATGATGGTGTTGGTTCTGGCGTCGTAACCGGGCGTCCCGGTGATGCCGGTCGGATCGATGTCGCCGCACGGCAGGGCCGAGCGCGGCACCGGGGCGCCGAGGTTGCGCCGCCACACCACCTTGTTGCCGGCCAGCCGGTACACCGAGTTGCTTTCGGTGGCCACGATCTTGATGCCGTGATCGACGATGACCGGCTGGGCGTAGACCGCCCCGTCCAGGGGGATCGACCACACCGGCTTCGGCGCGCCGACCAGGCGCTTGACCGTGATCGCGTAGCCGGAGCGGGTGGCGCCGCCGTGATACATCGGCCAGTCGGCCCAGGCGGTGGCGGCCGGGTGCACAGCCGCGGTCGAGGTCGAGGCCGATCGGGCCGGGCTCGGACCGGTGGCGCGGGCGGATTGGGTCAGGGCAGGGGAGGCGGCCAGCAGCGGCACCGCGACTGCGGCCAGCAGCACGTGACGTTTCATGTACTCAGTGTGAGCACTTTGTCGAGCTTGTGCATCTTCGGCGACGGCGGGCCGGCCGGCCGGCGATCCGACGGCGGCCTGCAAGGATGGCAGCATGACGTTCCGCTCCGGCTTCTGCGCCTTCGTCGGCCGACCGAATGCCGGCAAGTCGACCCTGACCAACGCCCTGGTGGGCAGCAAGATCGTGATCACCAGCGACAAGCCGCAAACCACCCGGCGCGCGGTGCGCGGAGTGCTGACCCGGCCCGAGGGGCAGTTGATCATCGTCGATACGCCCGGGCTGCACCGGCCGCGCACCCTGCTCGGGGAACGGCTCAACGACGTGGTCAAGGCCAGCCTGGCCGAGGTCGACGTGATCGGGTTCTGCCTGCCGGCGGACGAGAAAGTCGGCCCCGGTGACCGGTGGATCGCCGCCGAGCTGAGCCAGTTCCGGGCGCCGGTGGTCGGCATCGTCACCAAGACCGACGCGGCCGGCAAGCAGCGCGTGGCCGAGCAGTTGCTGGCGGCGAGCCAGCTGGCCGAGTTCGCCGAGGTGGTACCGGTGTCGGCCACGTCCGGGCACCAGCTCGACCTGCTGACCCGGTTGCTGATCGGCCAGTTGCCCGAAGGGCCGCAGCTCTATCCGGCCGAGGTCAGCACCGACGAGGACTCCGAGAGCCGCATCGCCGAACTGATCCGGGAAGCGGCCCTGGCCGACGTGCGGGAGGAACTGCCCCATTCCATCGCGGTCACGGTGACCGAGATGCTGCCCCGACCGGACTCGGAGCTCATCGACATCTACGCCACCATCCATCTCGAGCGCTCGAGCCAGAAGCCGATCCTGCTCGGACGCGGCGGTGAGCGGATCAAGCGCATCGGTATCCAGGCCCGCCAGGGGATCGAGGAACTGCTGCAGCGGCGGGTGAATCTCAAGCTGCACATCTCGATCCTGGCCGACTGGCAGCGGGATCCGAAGAAATTGGATCGTCTCGGCTTCTAGACTCGGAACCGGTTGGATTTCGAAATCGAAAGGAGCGACGGTGCTGTCGCGGTATCGGGCGGCGTACCAGCCGCCGGGAGCACTGGCGTTCTCGATGGCCGGCCTCGTCGCCCGCTTCCCGATCGCGATCTACCCGATCGGGCTGGTGCTGATCGTCTCGGCCCGGACTCACGCCTACGGTTTCGCCGGCGTGGTCAGCGGGGTGTACGTGCTCGGCGGCGCCCTCGGCAGCCCGCTGGCCGGCTGGCTGGTCGACCGCTACGGCCAGGGCCGGATGCTGCGCCAGTTCGCGCTGATCCACCTGGCGGTCACCGCGGTATTCGCCGTCTTGCTGCTGGCGCGGGCGCCGCTGCCCACGCTGCTGGCCCCGGCCGTCGTGATGGGCGCCAGCCTGGTCAATGTCGGAGCGCTGATCCGGGCCCGGTGGTCCTACGTCTGGGCCGGAGCCGACCGGCAACGGGCGACCGCCTACTCGATCGAGTCGGTGCTGGACGAGGTGGTGTTCGTCGTGGGGCCACTGGCCGCGACCCTGCTGGCCACCCACGCGCCGGCGATCGCACCGCTGTCGCTGGCCATCGTGCTGGTGCTGGGCGGCTCGTTCTGGCTGGCCGGCCAACGTGCCACCGAGCCGGCGACCAAGCCGATCCATGATCGGCACGAATTCGCCATGCGGCGCCGGGGGATGCCGTTGATCACGCTGGCCATGGTGTTCATGGGCGCGGTCTTCGGCAGCGCCGAGGTGGTCATGGTCGCCTTCTGCGGCCAGCACGGCCAGCGCGCCAGCGCGGGTTGGGTGGTGGCCTGCTTCGCCGTCGGCAGCGCCACCGCCGGCATCGGCTATGGCGCCCGGCACTGGCAGAGTTCGTTGCTGCGCCGGTTCACCATCGCCGCCGGCGCCTTCGGTCTGCTGCCGCTGCTGTACCTGCTGGCCGGTACGCCGGCCGAACTGGCCGGGCTGACCTTCGTGATCGGACTGGGCATCGCGCCGACCCTGATCGGCGGGTTCGGACTGGTCGACGCCATCGTGCCGGCGGCCTTCCTGACCGAGGGCCTGACCTGGATCGGCACCGGGTTGTCGGTCGGTTACGGCAGCGGTGCGGCCCTGGTCGGGGGGATTGCCGACCAGCACGGCGCGCATGCCGCGTTCGGGGTACCGATCGTCTCGGCGCTGCTGATGGCCGGTTGCGCGTTTGCGCTGGCCGCCCAGTTGCGAACCGGCCGGCCGGACCGGCGGCCGACGGCGGCGGTGGCCTGAGCCGGCCACCCGGAGGCCGGCTCGACTGCGCTCGCGCCGGCTGGTGCGGCCCGGACCACCGGCAGGAAGATCAGCCCGGCGACCAGGAACCACAGGTCGTAGAGGATGGCCGGTGGCAGCTGGTGCAGCAGCAAGATCACTGTCGCGTCCTGGGCCAGACCGACCCAGGCCCGGGCCAGGGCCAGCACCACGCCGGCCAGCGTCAGCAGGCGCAGGATTTGGGGCCGGGGCCGGCTCAGCTGCGATCCCAGCAGCAGCCGGCCGATCACGGCGGCGGCCAGGAACAGGCCACCGGCGATGAGGTCGTAGACCAGCAACCACGAGCGCCCGCTGACATCGGCGGCAGCCGGCAGGCCGAGCCGGCCGCCGGCGGCCCAGTACAGGTGCAGGCCGGCGAAACCCAGGGCCCAGTACGGGCCGAGCCGGATGAGACCGGCCCGAAGCCGGTGCGACCGTGCGGCGAACTCGACCATGCCCCGTGATGCTGCCCGGGCCCGGGCCCGGCCGCCTCCGGGACAACCCCGGAATGGCACCTGAGATCCGTCCCCGATCCGGGCCCACGGTCCGAACTTGCCGCCGTGTCGCGACCGCGGCAGTGTCGGCCCGGTCTGACACCATGGACGGCATGCCGCTCTACACCGACCAGGCGGTGGTGCTGCGGGTCCACAAGCTCGGCGAGGCGGACCGCATCATCACCCTGCTGACCCGCCGGCACGGCCGGATCCGGGCTGTCGGCAAGGGCGTGCGGCGCACGACCTCCCGCTACGGCGCCCGGCTCGAACCGGGTAGCCACATCGACGTGCAGTTGCACACCCGAACCGCTGAACCCGACGCCGAGCGCGGGCACCTTCGCAACCCGGGGCTGGACCTGATCACCCAGGTGGAATCGCTGGACAACTACGGGGCCCGGCTGGCCGGCAGCTACGGCGCCTGGACGGCGGCGGTGGCGATCTGCGAGACGGCCGAGCGGCTCACCGCCGAGGAGGGGGAGCCGGCCCTGCGGCAGTACCTGCTGGTCGTCGGCGCGCTGCGCAGCCTGGCGCTGGCCGAGCACGAATCCTCACTGATTCTCGATGCGTTCCTGATCCGATCGATGTCCCTGGCCGGCTGGGAGCCGGCCCTGGCCGAGTGCGCGGTGTGCTCGACGGCCGGCCCGCACGCCGCTTTTCACGTGCCTTCCGGCGGCGCGGTGTGCCCGACCTGCCGCCCGGGCGGCTCGGTCCGGCCGCAGCCGGAGTCGCTGGCCCTGATGGCCGCGCTGCTGGCCGGTGACTGGGAGCCCGCCGATGCCGCGCCGGCCCCGGTCCGGCGCGAGGCCAGCGGGCTCATCGCCGCCCACCTGCAGTGGCATCTCGAACGCGGCATCCGCTCGCTGCCGCTGGTGGACCGGACGTGATCGTGCCGATCCAGCTGCGCCAGCCCGAGGACGAACCCACGGCGCAGTTCCAGCCGCGGGCCGAGGCGGCGTTGCAGGTGCTGGCCGAGCGCCCGGGCTACCGGGGCGGCAGCCTGAGCCGGGCCCTCGACGACGAGCAGGCCTGGCTGCTGCTCACCGAATGGGACTCGGTCGGGGCCTATCGCCGGGCCTTGGGCAGCCACCAGGTCAAGCTGATCGCGACGCCGGTGCTCGGCCTGGCGCTGGACCAGCCGAGCGCGTTCGAACCGCTGTTCCGGGTGGCCGCCGACGGCGGGCAGCAGCGGGGGCGCAGTGACCGGGCCGCCGATGCCGACTGGGCCGGCCGCTGATCGTGCGCGGCTGGCTGCTGGCGGTAGCCCCCGACCGGTGAACAGCGGGGAAATTGCGCCGGGCGTCCGGCTGACCGCTAGATTGACTCCCGGAGTTGACGAGCCGGCGGCGGCGCGCGCAGTGTTCGAGACCAGGGGGAGGGATCGTGACCCGGACCGAGCCCGACGCCGCCTCCGGCCCGGACACCCGGCTCGAGCCGATGGCGCGCCGCCTGTGGCCCCGCCCGGCACCGCGGACGCTGACCGTATTGCGCTGGAGCGCGCTGCTGACCTGGATCGTCGTCATCGTGTTCTGGGTGCGTCGCGACGGCATCACCTACGACCGCAACACCTTGCTGATCTGCATCTGCACCGGGTTGATGGCCGCCAGCATCGGCCACCGCAACGCGCTGCTGGTCGTGCGCGACTGGTTGCCGTTCGCC
>Ga0187809_10000580_pt1 | contig 18986 bp, 13 predicted proteins | sample NC_wetland_sal_i_8_FD_132415 | JGI IMG/M metagenome (GOLD analysis project Ga0187809, IMG submission 132415) | Wetland sediment microbial communities from Neuse River Estuary, North Carolina, USA - ASW_4 | ecosystem: Environmental > Aquatic > Freshwater > Wetlands > Sediment | place: USA: North...
ATCACCGCATAGACGACATGCGCTGTCATCGCCATCGGCAGCATTTTCAACGCCTGGAAGGGCGCGAAATCATGGCGGCGCAACTCTTCGATCGAGGCGCCCACCACCGGCAGTTCGAAATGGGTATCGGCGCCGGCGCGCCCATGGCCGGGCACATGTTTCATCACCGGCAGGACGCCGCCCGCCGTCAGCCCTTCGGCCGCGGCCTTTCCCATCGCGGTGACGATTTCCGGCACCCGGCCATAGGCGCGCTGGCCAATAACGTCATGCGCGCCTTCCACCGGCACGTCGAGAACCGGCAAACAATCGGCATCGAGCCCGTGCCGGGTGAGATCGACCGCGTGGAGCCGCGACATCAGCCAGGCGGCGCGCAGCCCCGCCTCGCGGTCGCGCCGGTAGATGTCGCCGAGAGCGGCGGCGGGCGGATAGTTTGGCGCGAGCGGCGGTCTGAGGCGCTGCACGCGCCCACCTTCCTGGTCGACGAAGACCAGCGCATCCGGTCGGCCGACCGCATCGCGCATCGATGCCGCAAGGTCCCTCACCTGCCCGGTTTCCGAGACATTGCGCGCAAAGAGGATGAAGCCCCAAGGCCGCTCATCCCGGTAGAAGGCGATTTCATCGGGCGTCAGGCGCAATCCGGCCGCGCCCAGGATCATGGCTTTTGATTCGCTCATGACCGGAGATTAGCGCGAACGGCGGGAAATCCCTATCCCGCACCGGAGATCGCTTGGAAAACGCAAAACCGCCGGCCTTTCGACCGGCGGTTCGGCATTCGATGGCTGGCAGGCCTATTTGGAGACGAAGCAGTTTCCGCCCGCGGCCTTGTATTTGGTGCAGAGCGCGATCGCTTCGTCGCGCGAAGAGGCCGGGACGCGGACGCGATAATAGGTGCCCTTGCCCGAAATCTCGGCCTTGACAATATCGACGCCATGCCCGCCCAGAACGCTTCCATAGCGGTGCGCGAGATGCTGATAACTTGCCTGTGCCGCCTGCGCGGTCGGTTGCGAGGCGATCTGCATCGCCCAGCCCGCCGACACGGCCGGATGAGCGGGCGTCGCCTCAAGCGCAGCCACCTTCTCGTTGCCGGGCTCGCTCCTGGCCGGCTCCTTGATCGAAACCGGCTGTACGGCAGGGCGCGAAGGCGTGACGTCGACATGCTGCGGCGTCACGACGGCCTGGTTTTCCGCTTTCTGGAGGTGTTCAGCCGCACTTGCGGACTTGGCGCCAGCCGCCGCTTTGACGGCCGGTTCCTCCAGCGCGGCGGTCGCCACGCTCTTCGGCTCTGCCGCCGGCGTGGCGGCCGGCAGAGGAGTCGGCACCATTGTTCCGTCCGGCTTGACGATCATCGTCCGCACCTTGCGCGGTTCGACGGCGATCACGTCATCCGCGCGGCTGGTATCCGTACCCGTCGCATGGGAAGGCGGAACACGATCCTGGTTCTTCTGCGGCTCGCCGGCATCCGATTTCGCCAGCGCAGCGATCTCCTGGCTGCTGGCTTGCGGAATCTTCGGCATGTCGACGCCGGGAAGGGTTGAAGCGGAAGCAGCGTTTTTCGCCTGGGCGCTGAGATCGACCGGCTTTTCCTCCGATGACACCAGCTTCTGCTGCTCGATCGGCGCGGCGACGTCGCCATCGGCAACGCGCTTGTAAACCTGGTTGTTCTGGTTCGGCACCTTGGCGCCGCCGGGGTGTTTCGGCTTCATCTTGACTGGCTGAGCATCCGCCTTGAGGAGAACCGGACCGCTGCTCTTCGTCGAATGATGCAAATAGGAGAAAGCGCCGACGGCCGCCGCGATGAAAGCGCAAGCGATGATGGCATCAACCGCCAGAGCCCTTCTTTTTTTGTCACGAACGGCAAGAGGGGTTGAGGATGGATAGGCCGGGGTCTCCTCTGGCATCCCGGCATAGGCCGAGGCCGCGGCGGCCTCGTAATATTCGTCCTGGAAGGCATACGCTTCGGGGCCGTAGCTGGCCCCAGCGGGAGCCCGGGTCCGAGCGGCCGGACTTGCCGCAGTGGCCGGCATGCCCGCCGCAGCGCGCGTCGGGAGTTCGTGGTCGGAGAAGTCGAATTCCTCCGAGGAAAAGAGTTCCTCGATCTTGGCGGTGAGTTCGTCGTCCTCTTTCGAGGAAGATGATTGCTCGCTCGCTTTGCGCTCCTGCTCCTGCAAATCTGAAAAGGCGGTGACGAACTCCTGGTCGAGTTCGTCGAAGACCGGCGAAGGCGGCGGCACCTCTTCCGCCGGAGGCGTCGGGATATCGAGATCGTCAACGATGGCGACCGCCGGTTCGGGCACGTCGATCGTTTCGATTTCCGGCATTGCAGCCGGCGGGGCGGTAATGTCACTCGTGCGCGCGGCGGGGCGCTGTACATCCGCCTGCGACAGGGCCAGAACTGGAGCAGCGGGCTCTTCGACAGCGTCCTCCGCCCGGAACCCGCCATCCAGCACCGCCATCTCGAGCGCATCGGCCGGAATTTCGTCCTTTAGCTCCTCCGCCCTGTCGGCTAATTCCGATTCATCCTCCGGCGCATGAACGGGCGCGGCGAAGGCCGTCTCTTTCTCGACAGTGAAGGCAGGTTCCTGGACCTGTTGCTCGGGCCGGGGCGCCGGGGCGCGCGGCGGCTGCCGCATTCCCGGAGCAACGGGGGTCGCGCGCGAAAACAGATCGAGCGAGGAATAGAAACGGGCCGCGCCTTCGAAGCGTCGCGCTTCGCTGATCGCCTTGGCGGGCGCCGGCGGCGCCACTGGAGCATGTGTCTCCGCACCGAAATTCTGGGCCGGCGCTTCGCTTCCCAGCGCGGCGAGAGCGGCAAAAGGATCTTCCGGCTCCTTCACCTCTTCGGCTTCCAATGAGGCCTCCGGCGCAAAGGAACCCTCTGAATCCAGATAGACGGCGGCATCCGCCTCCATCTCCTGGAACGGAGCCTCGAATGCGGATGGCGCATCGGAACCGACCGGCTCGGAGGGAGCATCGGGGCCATCATCCCGGTGCAATTGCGTCGTCCCGAACACCGTCGTGCGGGGCTGGGTGAAAGACTGGGCTTGCTCCGACTGCTCCGAAGCGATCGCTGACGGTTCTTCGGTTCGGGCTTCATCCAGGGCCGGGGCGGCGGGAGCCTCGGCTGCCGGGGGCGTCGTGATGTAGGATGTGCTGATCTGGTAGACCTGCGCAGTACCGGAATAGGACGAACCCGACCGGTAGCCGGCGTCGGACAACAGGCGGTTCAGGCTTTGGGCAAATTCCGGCCCTCTGTCCTCGACAGCGGCCGCCTCGCCCGATGCGGGCTCGATCGCGGGAGGAGTGGGCTCGAAGCTCTCCAGTTCCGCAGGAGGCTCGATCGTGGCGGCGCGCGGCTCTTCCGCCTCCGCAAGGAATTCCTGCTCCGGCGGCAGGGAGGCCGCCTCTCCGCCGCCAGCCTCGAGCAAAGCATGCGCATCGCTTTCGCCGCCGAGTTCCTGCTGGAAAACGGAGGTCAGCACATGTTCGAGATCGTCGGCCGGCGGATAGGAAACAGCCTGGCTTACGGAGGGGGCCGCTTCCGCATGAAACGCGTCCCGGCGGGTCCCGGCAGAGGGTTCGGCCTTCTGGCGGGTATCCTCGTGCTCGTCCGTGTCACCGAACTCGCCCATCAATTCTTTTTCGAGATCGATCTGGAAATCGTCTTCCGGACGCGGGGTCGGTTGAACCCGAGGATCGAAACCCATGATCCTCGTCAGCTCCGCAAACGGATCGCTTTCGCTGAAGTCTTGCTCACCCACCGCCTTCAACTGAGATTTGTTTGCCATGGCTTGTCCCACTCACACACATCTGGACGCCGGCGACGTCGCGTTTCGGCCGTTACCAAGCCAATGTGGGTAAATGGTGACAAGCGCCCCGCACCCTCTTAGCGCATCTCGCGGGGCGCGTCAGCCCCGATAAGCGCCAAACCTGAGGATAAAACATCCAGCACGGCTTGCACCAGACCCAGCCTGGCATTTGTCAATTCTGGGTCGTTAACCTTAACAAAACGTAAGTCCGGAAATTCCGTGCCGCGATTCCAGAGCGCATGGAACGCGCTGGCTAGGTCATAGAGGTAAAATGCCAGCCTGTGGGGCTCGTGCGTGTCCGCCGCGCTTTCGATCAGGCGCGGATATTCGGCAAGTTTGCGGACAAGCCCGATTTCCGACTCGTCGGCGAGGCGGTGAAGCGCCTTTTTCAGCACCGGACGATCGCCGACAGAGGCGGAAAGCTGTTCCCGCGCCTGGCGGAAAACCGAATGGCAGCGCGCCGAGGCATATTGCACGTAGAACACGGGATTATCCTTCGACTGCTCCGTGACACGGGCGAAATCGAAATCGAGCGGCGCGTCGCTCTTGCGGTAGAGCATCATAAAGCGGACCGGGTCGCGGCCGACCTCGTCGATCACGTCGCGTAGCGTGATGAACTCCCCTGCCCGCTTGGACATGCGCACCGGCTCTCCGTGGCGGAAGAGCTTGACCAGTTGGCAAAGCAGCACCGTCAGCTTGACCCGCCCGCTCGAGATCACCTCGGCCAGGGCTTCGAGCCTCTTGACATAGCCGCCATGATCGGCGCCCAGCACATAGATCAGCTCGTCGAAGCCGCGGTCGACCTTGTCCTTGAGATAGGCGACGTCGGCGGCGAAATAGGTGTAGGAGCCGTCGGACTTCACCAGCGGCCGGTCGATGTCGTCACCGACCTCGGTCGAGCGGAAGAGCGTCTGCTCCCTGTCTTCCCAATCCTCGGGCTTCTGTCCCTTGGGCGGCGGCAGCTTGCCCTTGTAGACATAGCCCTTGAGCGTCAGGTCGTTGATGGCGGAACGGATCGCTCTCGCGCCATTGGCGTGAAGTGTACGCTCCGAAAAGAAGACGTCATGGTGCACGTTCAACGCATCGAGATCGGCCCGGATCATGGCCATCATGGCGTCGATCGTGCGGTCGCCGATAATCGCAATCGCCTCCTCTTCCGGCATTTCGAGAAGAGCGCGGCCGAATTCCTGCGCCAGCGCCTGTCCGACGGGGATGAGATAGTCGCCGGGATAGAGGCCGGCCGGGATTTCGCCGATCTCGTCGCCCAGCGCCTCGCGGTAGCGCAGGAAGGCGGAGCGGGCGAGAACGCCGATCTGCGCGCCCGCGTCGTTGATGTAATATTCCTTCGTGACCTCGTAGCCGGCGAAAGCGAGCAGATTGGCCAGCGCATCGCCCACGACCGCGCCACGGCAATGGCCGACATGCATCGGGCCCGTCGGATTGGCCGAGACATATTCCACATTGACCTTCTTGCCGGCGCCCATTGGCGAGCGGCCGTAATCCTGGCCGAGATCGAGCATATCGCCGAGTCGCGCCTGCCAGAAGGCGTGGCTGAGCCTCATATTGACGAATCCCGGTCCCGCCACCTGCGTTTCGGCGATATCGGGATCGCCGGCGAGAGCTTCCGCTATGCGCGCCGCCAGCGCGCGGGGGTTCTCGCCCACGGCTTTCGAGAGGACCATGGCGGCATTGGTTGCTATATCGCCATGCGTCGCGTCCCTCGGCGGTTCGGCAACGATGCGCCCGAGGTCCAGCGGTTCGCCGCCGGTCGTTTTGAGATCAAGTTCTTCTACGGCTTTCCTGATCCGATCGTTGAAATCGGCGAAGATATTCATTGATTTCTACCCGCATGGAGAAAAGGGGTTCTGCCGGCGGCATCGGCTTTGCCGCCGCCCGGACCCAAATCATCAGTCGCTGCCGCCTATCCCAAATCGGGTGTTCGGTCAAACAGCCGCCGATGTTCCTTTATCGCGTAGGTATCCGTCATTCCCGCCAGAAAATCCGCCACATGCCGTGCCTTAACGCGCTCGCCGGACTGGTCGAGCCCCTCGCGCCAGCCTTCCGGCATAGCGCGGGGATCGGCAAAATAGGCATCGAACAGATCGCGGACGATCTTTTCAGCGCCCCGCCTGATGGCGAGCACGCTTTGATGGTGGTAGAGGTTCTGGAAGAGAAAGGCTTTCAAACCCTTTTCCTCCCTCTGCAAATCTTCTGAGAAATGAATGAAAGAGCTGCGTGCGGCGTGGACGTCCTCAACGCTTTGGGGCTTTTCTTCTTCCAGCCGCGTCGAGGCCGTTCTTATGACGTCCTCCACCATGAAGGTGATCTGGCGGCGCATCAGCTCATGCCCGGTTCTGACCGGATCAAGGCCCGGATAAAGATTGCGGACCTGAGCGAGGATAGGCGCGGACAGGGGCGCTTCCTCCAGCATTTCCAGCGTCAGCAGCCCGGAGCGCAACCCGTCATCGATATCGTGCGAATCGTAGGCGATGTCGTCGGCGATCGCCGCGCATTGCGCCTCGACGCCGGCGAAACGGTCGAGTTCGAGATCCTGCAACTCGCAATAGTCGAGGATCGCCTGCGGCACCGGCCCTTGAAGCCCCCGCCCCTGCCGATCGACCAACGGGCCGTTGTGCTTCACGAGGCCCTCCAGCGTCTCCCAGGAGAGGTTCAGCCCGTCGAATTCGGCATATCGGCGTTCGAGCCGCGTCACGATGCGCAGCGATTGCGCATTGTGGTCGAAGCCGCCCCAGCGCGCCATCTTGCCGTTCAGCGCCTCCTCCCCGGTATGGCCGAACGGCGTATGGCCGAAATCATGCACCAGCGCGACCGCCTCGGCGAGGTCTTCGTCGCACCGGAGCGCCCGGGCAAGCGCACGGGCGATCTGCGCGACCTCGATCGTATGGGTTAGCCGCGTCCTGTAATGGTCGCTTTCATGGGCGATGAAAACCTGGGTCTTGTGCTTCAGGCGCCTGAAAGCGGTCGAATGGATGATCCTGTCGCGGTCGCGCTGGAACGGCGTGCGGGTCGGGCTCTCCGCCTCCGCGACAAGTCGGCCGCGGCTTTTCGCCGGGTCCGACGCCCATGGCGCCCTCGGCCGGTAGCCGAAGCCGATGGATTCCAGACCGTCCTGCATCGAACCTGCCGTTGACTTGTAACGCTCCGCTTCATACCTATTGAGCAAATGGAAATGCAAGGTGGCCGATGGGCGCGGACGTCAAGACAGCCATGTACAAGGTCGAGGTGACGGAAGCCGCGGCTCGCCGCATCGCCAAGATATTGGCTGCGGAGCCAGATAAAAACGCGCTCCGCGTCTCGATCGAAGGCGGCGGCTGTTCCGGCTTCTCCTACAAATACGATCTCGTCGGCGACCGCAATGCGGACGATGTCGCAATCGAACGCGACGGCGCCACGGTGCTCATCGACGAACTGTCGCTCGTCTATATGGGCGGCTCGGTCATCGACTTCGTCGACGACCTCATGGGCCAGTCATTCCAGATCAGGAATCCCAACGCGGTCGCCTCCTGCGGCTGCGGGACGAGCTTCTCGGTATAAGCTCCGATCCGTGTAGTTCCGGCCCATATAACGGCCGAAAGCCCCGGGCGGCGCCAAGCCGCCTGCTTCGTCTCATTTGCGACATCAGATATTACATGTTGTCGTCGTCATCATAATGATGATGGTGATGGTGGCCATCGTGATCATGTTCCACCACCACATAGTGACGACGGTGGTAGCGATGATGCGGCGCCACGATCACTTCGTGGTGACGGTGGCGCCAATGATGATGATGCGGATGGTCGGTCTCGACCACGACGGATTGGGCGCTGGCGGCGCCGGCGAGGAATAATGTCGCGATTCCGGCAAGCAGAAACTTCTTCATTGACCTTCTCCTGACAGAGTTAGGCCCCTTCCTTCTTGCAAAACGTCTCCGAACAGATTTGGTTTCCGGTATAGGGTCTATTGCGCACGAGCGGTTTGCCGGCCATGTCGGGCTCCGTCAACCGGCCATGAAGGAAGTTGAAGGCTTCGATGAAGATCGCAACCTGGAACATCAACGGCGTCAAAGCCCGTCTCGAAAATCTTCTCCTGTGGCTGAAGGAAAGCGATCCCGACATCGTCTGCCTGCAGGAAATCAAGTCTGTTGACGACCAGTTCCCGCGCGCCGAGATCGAGGCGCTCGGCTACCATGTCGAGACTCACGGCCAGAAGGGCTTCAACGGCGTCGCGCTCCTGTCGAAGAAGCGTTTCGACGAGGTCAATCGCGGGCTTCCAGGCGATAGTGGCGACGAACAGGCGCGCTTCATCGAAGGCGTGGTCTCGACCGACGGCGGGGTCGTACGCGCCATTTCCCTTTACTTGCCGAACGGAAACCCGGTCGGCACGGAAAAATTCACCTACAAGCTGGCATGGATGGCGCGCCTGGAAAAATGGGCGGAAGAGCGGCTTCTCCTCGAGGAACCGATGATCCTGGCTGGCGATTACAATGTCATTCCCGAGCCGATCGACGCTAAAAATCCACAGGCTTGGGTCAGAGACGCGCTTTTCCAGCCGGAGAGCCGCAGCGCCTTCAGGCGGCTGGAAAATCTCGGCTTGTTGGATTCGGTCCGGGCCGGGAGCGACAATGGCGGCGTCTACAGCTTCTGGGACTATCAGGCCGGCGCCTGGCAGAAGGACAATGGCATCCGCATCGACCATCTGATGCTTTCGCCCGAAGCGGCCGACAGGCTCCTCTCCGTCTCGATCGAAAAGCATGTCCGGTCGTGGGAAAAGCCGTCGGATCATGTTCCGGTTTGCGCGGAACTGGCGTTCTGACGGCGGCCCTCCGTTAAAGAGGCGGGCGCGCCTTCTATTTCTCGGCGGTTTCGCTTCCGGTGGTCCAGATCGTATCGGCGAGCGCGATCGCGGTGCGCCGGTCGCTTTCGCCTGAAAGCGCGAAAGCCTCTTCCTGCATGTTGCGGATCCATGGGCGGTCGTCCGGCGCGCAATGCGCGAGCGCCGCGGTCATCATGGCGAGGCCACGCACAGTCTTGCCCGCCTGGAAAAGCAGATTGCCCAACAATGCCTCGGCGCCGGCATGGCCCTTTTCGGCCGCCAGTTGGAGCCAGCGCCCGGCCTGCCTGATGCTCTCCTTCACGCCCTCGCCGTAAAGATACATCTTGCCGAGTTCAAACTGTGCGTCCGGATTGCGGTAGGTCGCCGCCGCCCGCATGTAATAATCCTGCGCGGCGGCCATGTTCGGCTTCACCGGCGTGTCGGGAATACCGGTCTTGTAGTAGCCCGCCAACGCCACTAATGCGTCGGAGACATAGCTGTCGTCGGGGCTTCCAGGCTCGACATCGTCCTGAACGATGCGGTTGAAGAATTTGAACGCTTCGTAGTCGTTGCGGGCGACCCCGTCGCCTTCGGCGTACATATGCGCCAGTTTCCAGCTCGCGCCCACCTGGCCGTTATCCGCGGCGTAACGATAGGCTTCGATCGCCTCGGCCTTATGGCCGTGCTTGTAGGCTGAAAAGCCGAAACGGAAGACGGCCCAGGGGCTGGATTTCTGCTTTTCGAAATTCTTTTCGTCGAAGGCATGGGCAGTGCCGATACCGGCCATGATCGCGCCCGCCAGAACCATCGTCAGGGTCATGGATCGAAAGGCCGGCGAAAAGATTCCCGACAGGCCTTTCGTCGCGGTCAAGCTGGGTCCGGACTCCCCCCCTGCACCCTTGTGCAGAAGCCCGGACATCGAAATTACTCTCGTGCCCATAGCAATCCCTGCCGCGCCATCTCGCGGCAATGTTCATCGGAACCCATTCCCTGAACTTAGTCCCGACGAGTGTTTTGGGTGCGCCGGGTTTATGGCGCAAAATGGGCAATTCTTCCCCTCCCCATGTACGGTCATTTGCTTAGCAAGAAAGTGTTGCTGAATCGTCACAACAAAGTGAGGAGGACCGGGAAATCAGCGAGAGAGAAAGCTTTGGACGGCAGAAGAAGCGGCTACGAAGCTTGATAAATTTTCATTCAAATTCAAGCCAATGCTTTCTTCTCCTGAACAAGAGAAATCAGTTTTCGCGCGTCTGCCGGCGCGGCGCTTTTGACGTCATTGTCGAAGAAACACCAGACGTCCCGCGCCTCTCCGCGGCATTCGTCGATGAAGGACGCCCAGTCGCGAAGCGCGGCGCCGGAATAATTGCCGTGATAGTGGCCGCTCGCGCCGTGGTTGCGGATATAGACCCAGTCCGCGCTGACCACACGCGGCGCCGGCGCGGCGTCATGATCGGACACGCACAACGCGACATTGTGCTCCCTTAGGAGATCGAAGACCGCCGGTTCGTACCAGCTCGGATGGCGGAATTCGACGCTGTAGCGGCGAACGGGATTGAGCCTTCGCAGAAACCCCGCCAGGCGTTCCCGATCAACCTTCATCATCGGCGGAAGCTGGAACAGCACCGGCCCCAATTTGTGGCCCAGATGGTCGAGGCCGGTTTCCAGCATTTCGAGGGAGCGGTCGTCGACGAGCAAGCGCTTGCGATGCGTGATGAATTGCGACGCTTTCCATGCGAAACGGAAGTCTTCCGGCGTCACGTCGGACCAGTGATCGAGGCTTCTGGCGGTCGGCGTGCGGTAGAACGGCGCGTTGAGTTCGACGGCGTCGAATTGAGAGGCGTAATACTCGAGAGCCTTCGGCTTGCTGACCTCCTTCGGATAGAACGGCCCCCACCAGCCGCCATAATGCCAGCCGGACGTGCCGATCCGGACCTCATGGGCCGTTTTTCTGTTCCTCCTTTCCAACATGCCTTTCCTCGTCGGACTGCGAACTCGATCCCAACGCTCCGAAGCCAGGATAGGTCCATGCGAAGCCCGCGGATCGAAGCGAGATGCGAGGTTCGAAAGCCTCGAGCAGGCGCCTGCAACCATGTCGCTTCCTTCGCGCTTCTGGTCGCCGCCTCCGCAATCGCTTGTCATACCGCAGTCCATTATGCGGTCTGCTTATTCAGATCTTGCATGAGGCTTCACGATGACAGCAGCCCTTCACCCGGCCGATCCCACGATCGCCGCGGACAGGCCTCGCCGCGGCGGCCGCGCCGGCAAGCGCGCGGGAGCGTCGGGACATTTCGATCAGCCTGCTTTCCAACAATATCGCATCCCCTTCGAGCCGACACGTATTGTCTCCGATGACGAACTGGAATCGATCCACCTCGCCTCCTTGAGGGTGCTGAAGGAAATCGGTCTGGACGTGCTGCATGACGAAGCCCGCGCCGTCATGAAGCGATGCGGCGCGGATGTGGTCGATGGAGAAACGCGCGTTCGCTTCGACGGCGACATGATCCTCGAATGGGTCGCGCATGCCCCTTCGGAATTCACTCTCCATGCGCGAAACCCCGACCATGATCTGGTGTTCGGAGGCAAAAACCTTATCCTGGCGCAGATGGCGTCGGCGCCGAACTGTTCCGACACGGATAATGGCCGCCGGCCGGGCAATCAGGTGGACTACAGGAATTTCCTGAAACTCGCGCAGATGCACAATGTCCTGCAGTGCACCGGCGGCTATCCCGTCGAGCCGATCGACATCCATCCCTCGATACGGCACCTCGAGTGCCTGCGCGACCTGGCGATGCTGACCGACAAAGTGTTTCACATCTATTCGCTCGGTAAGGAACGCAATGTCGATGGCATCGAGATCGCCCGCATCGCGCGCGGCGTCAGTCGGGAGCAGATGGAGCGCGAGCCTTCCTGTTTCACCATTATCAACACCAATTCGCCGCTCAGGCTCGACATCCCGATGATGGAAGGCATCATACAGATGTCGCGCGCGGGCCAGGCGGTGGTCGTCACCCCCTTCACGCTTGCCGGCGCCATGGCGCCGGTGACGATCGCCGGCGCGGTCGTGGAGCAGAATGCCGAAGCGCTCGCCGGCATCGCTTTCTCGCAAATGGTCCGGAAAGGCGCGCCCGCCGGCTATGGCGGCTTCACCTCTAATGTCGATATGAAGTCGGGAGCGCCGGCCTTCGGCACGCCGGAGTACATGAAGGCGCAGCTTCTGGGCGGCCAGCTCGCGCGGCGCTACAACATTCCCTACCGCACCTCGAACACTTGCGCCGCCAATACGGTCGACGCGCAGGCGGCCTATGAAAGCGTCTTCTCGCTCTGGGGCGCCGTCCAGGGCGGCGGCAATTTCATGATGCACGGCGCCGGCTGGCTCGAAGGCGGCCTGCGCTGCTCCTACGAGAAGATGATCCTCGATATCGACCTCCTGCAGATGGTGGCGGAATTCCTGACGCCGCTCGATCTCTCCGAAGATGCGCTCGCCATCGACGCGATCCGCGATGTCGGCCCCGGCGGCCATTTCTTCGGCACCCCGCACACACAGGCGCGCTACAAGACCGCCTTTTACGCTCCGATCCTTTCCGACTGGCGCAATTATGAAAGCTGGACACAGGCCGGCGCCCCCACCGCGATCGAGAAGGCCAACCGCATCTGGAAAGAACGGTTGGCGGCCTATGAAGAGCCCTATATGGACCCCGCCATCCGCGAGGAACTCAACGATTTCGTCAACCGCCGCATCGCCGAAGGCGGCGCCCCGACGGATTTTTGAGCGAGATGGGAAAGGATCGACCCCCACTCCGATCGGATTCGCCGACCACCTCTCCCCCGTTCGACGGGGGAGAGGAAGCGCCGGCCGCGATGCCGCGCTCCTTTCCTCTCCCCCCGCCGGGGGGAGAGGTGGCCCGAAGGGCCGGAGTGGGGGAAGGCGGCAGTGAAACGCGAAGCCGCCGCAAGATGGGCACAACAGAACGAGCGCGCGATCTGAGGCAGCGGGATAATCAGGCCGAGGCTCTGCTTTGGCTTGAATTCAAGCGTAGCAAACTTGGCGGCTACAAATTCACCCGCCAATTTCCCATCGGCCTCTACTTCGCCGATTTCTGCTGCCGAAAGCAAAAACTCGTTGTCGAGTTGGACGGCAGCCAGCACGCCGACAGCCCCTACGACCGAAAGCGCGACGAGTTCATGCCTTCCGGAGAATTCTCCGTTCTCCGCTTCTGGAGCCATGATGCTCTAAAACACCGCACGTCCATCTGCGAAACCATTCTCGCCGCCCTCGACGGCCGGTTGGCAGAAGACGTAACGGCTACCGATCTCCGTTTTGTCTTCGCACAAAGTCTAGCGAATTGAACCACCCCCTCTCCGTCTCGCTGCGCTCGACACCTCTCCCCCACTTCGTGAGGGGAGAGGATAGACGGCCGCGAGTCTGGCGCTCATCCGCCACCCGCGAAGCGGGGGGAGGTGCCGAGCGTATGCGAGGCGGAGGGGGGCTAAACAATCGAGAAGGCTCATCCTCATGAAATCTCACGTTAAAGCGGTTGTCATCGGCGGCGGGGTCGTCGGCTGTTCGGTGCTCTATCATCTGGCGAAAGCCGGCTGGAAAGACATCATGCTGATCGAGCGATCGGAACTCACCTCCGGCTCGTCCTGGCATGCGGCCGGCGGCTTCCATACGCTGAACGGCGATCCGAATGTCGCCAAGCTGCAGGCCTATACCGTTCAGCTCTATAAGGAGTTGGAGGAGCTTTCCGGCCAGTCCTGCGGACTGCATCTCACCGGCGGCGCGATGGTGGCCGACAGCCCGGAGCGCATGGATTTCCTGCGGCTGGCGCATGCGAAGGGCCGCTATCTCGGCATGGACACGGAACTGATCACGCCGTCCGAAGTGAAGGCGATGTTCCCGCTGATGGACGAGACGAACTTCGTCGGCGCCATGTGGGACCCCGTCGAGGGCCATCTCGACACGTCCGGCACGACGCATGCCTACGCCAAGGCCGCGCGAAAACTCGGCGCGGAGATCGTGTTGCGCAACCGCGTGGTCGAACTGACGCAGGAGCCGGACGGCGCCTGGAACGTCATCACCGAACAGGGCACCGTCAAGGCCGAGCATGTCGTGAATTGCGGCGGCCTATGGGCGCGCGAGGTCGGCCGCATGGTCGGGCTCGAACTGCCGCTGCTCGCCATGGAGCACCACTATCTTCTGACCGAGGACATCCCGGAGGTCATGGAGTTCAACAAGACGACCGGCCGCGAGATGATCGGCGTCATGGACTTCAAGGGTGAGATCTATACGCGTCAGGAACGCAATGGGGTCCTGCTTGGCACTTATGAGAAAGCCTGCAAGCCCTGGTCGCCCACCGAGACCCCGTGGAGCTTCGGCCACGAACTGCTCGTCCCCGATCTCGATCGCATCGCGCCGTCGCTGGAAGTCGGCTTCCGCCATTTCCCCGGCATCGAGAAGGCCGGCATCAAGCAGATGATCAACGGTCCCTTCACCTTCGCGCCGGACGGCAACCCGCTGGTCGGCCCCGTGCAGGGCCTGACGAATTTCTGGTGCGCCTGCGCCGTCATGGCCGGGTTCAGCCAGGGCGGCGGCGTCGGGCTGGCGCTGTCGAACTGGATGGTCAACGGCGACCCGGGCTTCGACGTCTGGGGCATGGATGTCGCCCGCTTCGGCGAATGGGCGACGCTGCGCTACACCAACGCCAAGGTGCGCGAGAACTATTCGCGTCGCTTCTCCATCCGCTTTCCCAATGAAGAGCTGCCGGCGGCAAGGCCGGCGCAGACCACGCCGCTCTACGACATCATGGTGCGCGACAACAACGCGGTGATGGGCGACAGCTGGGGCCTCGAAACGCCGCTCTGGTTCGCACCGAAAGGCACGGAGCCGAAGGACGTCGTCTCCTTCCACCGCTCCAACGATTTCGAGCATGTCGGCAATGAGGTGCGCGCCGTGCGCGAGCGGGTCGGCGTCACCGAGATCGCCAATTTCGCCAAATATGAGGTGAGCGGCCCCGGCGCCGAAGCTTTCCTCAACCGCATCCTTACCAACCGCATGCCGAAGAAGGGCCGCATCACGCTTTCCCCGATGCTGAACGAATTCGGCAAGCTGATCGGCGATTTCACCATCGCCAATATGGGCGAAAGGAGCGGGGAAGAGCGCTTCATGGTCTGGGGCTCGTCCGCCGCCGCGAAATATCATATGCGCTGGTTCGAGACGCACCTGCCGAAGGACGGAAGCGTTCGCATCCACCGCTTCGACCAGACGCTGGTCGGCCTGTCGATCGCCGGACCGAAATCGCAGGAGCTCTTGCAGAAGCTCACCGATGTGGACGTCTCATCGAAGGCCTTCCGTTTCATGGATTTCCGCGAAATGGCGGTCGCCGGCGCGCCATGCATGGTGAACCGCATCACCTATACGGGCGACCTCGGCTACGAGATCTGGATGCAGCCGGCCTATGAGCGGCTGGTCTATGACGCCATCAAAAAAGCCGGCAAGGAATTCGGCATTGTCGATTTCGGCATGCGCGCCCTGCTCTCCATGCGTCTCGAAAAGAACTTCCCGACCTGGTTCCGCGAGTTGCGGCCGATCTACGGACCGTTCGAGGGCGGCATGGACCGCTTCATCAAAATGGAGAAGAACGATTTCATCGGCCGCGACGCCGCGGCAAAGGAGTTGGAAGCCGGGCCAAAGCTCCGCCGCGTCTCCTTCGTGGTGGATGCGATCGACGCCGATGTGATGGGCGACGAACCGATCTGGGCGAAGGTTTCGACGGATTACGCCACGGTCGAGAAGCCGCATGGCTACGGCGCGCCACGCTTCGATGCGACTGGCGAGGAAGTGCGGGGCTCGATCTCCCCCCTTGTGGGGGAGATGTCGGCGAAGCCGACAGAGGGGGGCGCTGTCCCGCATGCATCCCAACTGAATGGGAACAAAAATACGGAAAGCAGCCGCTCTACGTTGCCCCCCTCTGCCCTGCCGGGCATCTCCCCCACAAGGGGGGAGATTGGCCAATCGCAAGACTCCTCCCGCGTCCGCGGCATTATCGACGGCGAATGGCGCGTCGTGGGCTGGGTGACATCCGGCGGCTATGCGCACTACGTGCAAAAATCCATGGCCCAGGGCTATGTGCCCGCGGCGCTGGCGGAAAACGAGACTGAAGGCCTGTTCGAGATCGAGATTCTCGGCCGCCGCCGCCCGGCGCGGATCACTATCGAGCCGCTCTTCGACCCGAGCGGTGGAAAGATGCGCGCCTGAAATCCGCCGCGGTTGTGGATGGCCGACACCCGTGCTAGCCGGACGTGCTGCGCTCGAAGTGAGGCGCAGCACGATGTTCATCCTTTAGGATAAGCACGCGCCCGGTGAGAAAACTAACGGAATGGGGCGAGCGCCTCTCGGAAGGGAAGTTCGGCCCGTTTGACGCCGCTATCGCTTTCGTCGCGGCCTATTTTCTTTGCCAGACGATCATCCAGCCGATGGTCAGTCATTTTGCCGGGACCGGCGTCAGCATCGACGACGCCGAACAGTTGATTTATCTGCCGCACTTCTGGGCCGGGTATGGCGGCTCGCAGCCGCCGCTCTTCACCTGGATCAACTGGATCGCCACGCATCTTCTCGGCACCAGCATTCTGACGCTGAAGATCGTGAAATATGTGGTGCTTTTTCTCGCTTTCGTCTCGGTCCACCGGGCGATGCGGCTTCTCGGCTATCCGCGCCATACGGCGGCAGCCGCGTCGCTCGGCCTCTTCACCGTCGCACAGATCGTCTGGGAGATGCAGCATGCGCTGACGCACTCGGTCGCTTCGCTTGCTTTCTCCGCTCTCGCTTTCCTGGCGTTAGCCGATCTCCTGATCCGCCGCGGCACGACAAGCTATTTCTTCTTCGGCGCGGCGGCCGCGCTCGCGATTCTGGCCAAGTTCAACGACGTCATCTTTGTCGTGGCGATGCTTGGCGCCGCCTTGTCTATCCGCTCCTATCGGGCCGCTATCCTCGACAGGCGCATTGTCCTCAGCCTCATGGTCCTTGTGCTCGCGCTGACCCCCACCGCATTGTGGAGCCTTGACCATTCCAACGCCCTCTTCGCGCGCATGCATAAATTCGGGCTTGATCCCAAAGGAGACAGCTTTCTCTTCATTCGCCTGAAGGGACTGGCCGAATTCGGCATCGCCACCTTCGATTTCACCATCCTGACGCTTCTCGCCTGCGGTCTCGCTTTCGCCTCGCAGAAGCTCGGTCCCGGCAAGCGCATAGCCGAAGCCGAAGCGGGCGATGGCTTTCTGGCCCGTATCCTTTTGATAGGATACGTCCTGACGGCGGCGCTCGTGCTTGCGAGCGGCACAACGGCGGTTCGCGACCGCTGGCTTGTGCCGCTGCTTTTCCTGCTGCCCGCCTATCTTGCCATTCGAGCGGAACGGCTCGGACTGGCGGGCAAGAAGGCGCAATACGCGATTGCCGGGCTGGCAGCGGCAATCGCGATCACGGTCATGCCGGCGAGCTGGTACATGCAGGCATGGGGCGGCAATGGGAAATCACACACCGCGCGGCTGGACTACGCGGTCATTCTGAAGGACATGAGCGCGAACGGTCCGGTGAATACGATCGTCAGCGACACGTCATGGATCGGAAATTTCCGTCTCGTGGACCAAGATATCGTTTTGCTCAACAGGGAAGTGCCCGGCTTCGAGCGGCTGATTCGGCCGCCGGTGGTGCTCGCCTGGCTCGGGAGCGAGCCACCACCTGGCTTCATTATCGAGAAATTGCGCCAGTCTGGCTATCAGCCCGCTCCGGAGATCAAGAAGATCGCCGCGCCCGATCGCCTGGACTTTAAGAAGAACCACAAAATATCTTTCGTCCGGCTGGAAAAGCTTCAGCGTTGAAGCAGTGCTTCAGGCACGCTCTCAGGAGGGTCCGCACCCCTGCCCGTCCTGCAGGACACAGGGCATGTTCTGATCCTGAGCGGTATCCGAAATCCGGCGGGGCTTGCTCACGATCGCCGCGAAGGCAATGGCAAAAAGGGCGATCAGAAGGGAAAGAATACAGAGGCGGGGCACCATGGATGTAAATCCTCTGTCGGAAGCCATTAAGCCCTCCCTGCCCGCACAGTATCGTCGCGTCCAGCCGTTAAGAACAATTTAACGGAAATGCGAGCGATTCGTCATCCATAAGCGTCACCCGGCGCGTTCGATGCGGATCACCTGTGGTTTATCGATAAGATGCCCGTCCTTTGTTACGCTTTCCACGGCGCGGCGTATAGCCGCCTCGGTCGTTTCGTGCGTCACAAGGACGACGGTTTTCTGCCCATTCATCTCGACCAGCCCAGCATGCTGGACGATCGATTCCAGCGAGATGTCGTTGTCGGCCATTCGCCGCGCGATAGCGGCAAAGACGCCAATGCGGTCATGAACGGTGAGGCGGATGAAATAGCCGCCCGCATGCGCCCGCATCTTGGCCTTACGATAAGGGGCAAGTTCCTTGGCGGGACGGCCGAAGACCGGGCCGTGCTGAAAGCCCGGCCGGCTCTTGGCGATATCGGCGATGTCGCCGATGACGGCCGACGCCGTGGCGTTGCCTCCGGCGCCTGGACCTGAGAGCAGCAATTCGCCAAGCACGTCTGTCTCGATCGCGACCGCATTGGTGACGCCATGCACCTGTGCGATCACCGAAGCCGTCGGAACCATCGTCGGATGAACGCGCTGCTCGATGCCGCTCTCCGTCTTCTGCGCCACGCCGAGAAGCTTGATCCGATAGCCGAGTTCGCCCGCCGCGCGGATGTCGGCCTGGGTGATGTTCGAAATGCCTTCCATGTAGATGTCACCCGCCGCGATGCGGGAGCCGAAAGCCAGGCTGGTCAGGATGGCGAGCTTGTGGGCGGTGTCGTGACCCTCGATGTCGAAGGTGGGATCGGCCTCGGCATAGCCGAGGCGCTGCGCATCCTTCAGGCATTCGTCGAAGGAAAGCCCCTCAGCCTCCATGCGGGTGAGGATATAGTTGCAGGTGCCGTTGAGGATACCGAAGATGCGCGTCGCCTCGTTGCCGGCAAGCGCCTCGCGCATTGTCTTGATAACTGGTATTCCGCCTGCGACCGCTGCTTCATAGTTCAGCAGCATGCCCTTCTTCTCGGCCACTTCCGCAAGCGCCAAGCCGTGTCTTGCAAGCAGCGCCTTGTTGGCGGTGACGACATGGTGGCCCGCCTCTAGCGCCGCCTTCACGCTGGCGCGCGCCGCCCCGTCCTCCCCGCCGATCAGTTCTACGAAAACATCGATATCCTTTGATTTCGCCAATTCGACCGGATCATCGAACCATTCGGCTGATTGAAGCGGGATTCCCCGGTCTCGGCCCTGGTCGCGCGCGGAAACCGCGATCACCTCGAT
>Ga0187809_10000581_pt1 | contig 18985 bp, 18 predicted proteins | sample NC_wetland_sal_i_8_FD_132415 | JGI IMG/M metagenome (GOLD analysis project Ga0187809, IMG submission 132415) | Wetland sediment microbial communities from Neuse River Estuary, North Carolina, USA - ASW_4 | ecosystem: Environmental > Aquatic > Freshwater > Wetlands > Sediment | place: USA: North...
GGCTGAGCGAATTGGGGCGAGGGCGTCGTTGAGCCGTCACCGACCGCGCGAAGCCGGTACGACGCCAGAACGTGTCCGTTGCGCGCCAGTTGGCCGGGTGAACTCAGTCCGACAGGCTGCTAGGCCACGCCATGCTGCTGCCGCGATCGACGCGGCAATGGGTGCAGCTATGGGACCTCCCTAAAAAAGTCGGGGCACGCTCACCGGTTGTTAACCTCCAGGCGCCTAGGAGTCGCAACGAACAAAACTGCAACCCGTGGACGAAGCACATGGTCAGCGCCGCGCCGTCTCGGCTGGACCGCATGGACCGCGACGCCGCCGGTCCGCGCGTGGACGTCTGGCGCGGCAGTGGCGGGCCGCGCCTGGACTACAAGTTCCAGGACCTGTCGCGTCGCGATCTCGCCGGACGCAAACTCACCGGCATCGATCTGTCCGGTGCTTGCCTGCGGGAAACCGACCTGACCGATGCCGACCTCACCGGCGCGGTCCTGTTCGGCGCCGACCTGCGTGGCGCCCGAATGGATCGGGCCAAGCTGGTGCGTACCGACCTTCGGGGCGCCACCCTGCGCGCTGCCAGCCTGGCCGGCGCCGACCTGTCGCATGCGGATCTGCGCGATGGCATGCTGCTGCGCAAACGGGGCGAAACGCTGCAACCGTCCTGGGTGGCCGATCATGCGGTGCTCTCGCATGCATGCCTGGCAGGTGCCCATCTGCTCAAGGCGAAGCTGTCCAACGCCTTCCTGACCCAAACCGACCTGCGCGACGCCGACCTGAAAGGCTGCGTGTTCGTCCAGGCCAACCTGACGGGATCGACGCTGACCGGCTGCAATCTGGAGGACGTGGATTTCCAGGGTGCAACACTGGACGGCTGCAATCTGGATGGCGCCATCCTGTGCAACGCCAATCTGAGCCGCGCCAGCCTGGTAAATGCCAGCCTGCTCGGCGCGCTGGTTGATGGGGCAAATTTCGTTGCGGCGAACCTGGAGCAGACCAGAATGACGCAACGCCGGGAGAATATGGCCAACGAACTGGCCGGAATCCTCCGCGCGCACACGCAGTGGATCCACACCTCTGGCGCCGAGGGCTGCCGGGCGGATCTGTCGAATCTTGACCTGACGGGCATGGTTCTCGCCGGCGCCAATCTCAGCGCGGCAATCCTGTCCTATGCCGTGCTGCGCAAGGCACAGCTGCGCAACGCGCATCTGGTGATGGCCGATCTGTCCGGCACGGACCTGCGGGAGGCCGACCTGTCCGGGGTCGATCTGCGCGGCAGCAACCTGGAACGGGCCAAACTGCACAACGCGTGCCTGGAGCAGGCGCGCTTGTCACCGATGCGAGTGGGCGATGGTGCGGAGGCGATCCGGCTGCCCTGCAATCTGTCCCTGGCCCGGCTTCCCGGCGCCGACCTGACAGGCACCGATCTGTCACTCGCCATGCTGCAAGGCGCCGATCTGTCGCACGCCCGGTTGACCCGAACGATGCTGCGCGGCGCGAACCTGGCTGGCGCAAAACTGACCGGTGCGTCGCTGGAGGATGTTGACCTGACCGATGCCGACCTGTCCCGGGTGATCGGCATGGTCCGCACGCTTGCCGCATGAGAAGAAAGGGCGGCACCAATGACCCAATTCGATGCCGGCCGAGCGGTCCGCCACGCTGCAGGCGGAACGATACGTGGCGCATACGCTTGCCTGCCGGCGCAGCCCGGCAGCAGCGGCTCCGCGCCGGAGCCACCAATCGCGCAATTCAACCTGGCCCTGGGGAATTTCGAACATGGTGTGGCATTGTGGGACGTCAACGAACGTCTGACCCTGGCCAACCGCCAGTTCAGCGAGATTTTCGGCGTGCAGGAAGATGCGCTGGTGCCAGGGCTGCCGTTCCGCGACTTCCTCGAACTTGCCGTGCGATCAGGTAACCTGGACGGCCGCGATGCCGAAGAGATCCACGGCATGGCAATGTCGTTGATCTGCGCCGGCAAGCCGGTTTCCTTCGAGGAACAGCTGTCCGGGGGGCAGGTGGTGCGGGTGTCGTATCGCCCGCTGCAGGGTGGCGGCTGGTTCTCCAGCTATGAGGACGTCACCGAACGCCAGCAGGCCCAGGCGCAGGTGGCATTTCTGGCCCGGCACGATCCGCTGACACGCCTTGCCAACCGCGTGCTGTTCCATGACCGGCTGCAGGAGGCGCTGGCGAGGATCGGCACCGTAGCAGTGCTGTATCTGGACCTGGACCGCTTCAAGGACGTCAACGATACGCTGGGGCACCCGGTCGGGGACGCGCTGCTGCGGCTGGTATCCGGCCGGTTGAACAACTGCTTCCGGCAGAGCGACGGTGGCGCGCCTCGGCGGCGACGAATTCGCGGTGATCCTCAGCCCCGGATCGCACGACAGCGCGGCCGCTTCGGCAAGGCATGTGATCGAAGTCGTCGGCCGCGGTTTCGAGATCGATGGCCACGAAATCGGCATCGGCACCAGCGTGGGCATTGCGCTGTCTCCGGCCGACGGCGGCGATCCGGATACGCTGCTGAAGAACGCCGATCTCGCCTTGTACGCCGCCAAGGCGGATGGCCGCGGCACGGCCCGGTTCTTCGAGAACAGCATGATCGAACGCCTGCAGGCGCGTCGTTCGCTCGAGAGCGACCTGCGCGCCGCTGTCGCCAACCAGGAGCTGGAGCTGTACTATCAGCCGCTGGTCAGTGCGCGTACCGGCGCGGCGGCCGGGGTCGAGGCACTGCTGCGCTGGCGCCACCCAGGCCGCGGAATGGTGCCGCCAAGCGAGTTCATCCCGGTCGCCGAGGCGACCCGGCTGATCATTCCGCTCGGCGCGTGGAGCCTTCGCCGCGCCTGCCTGGACGCCATCAAGCTGCCACAGCACTTGCGGATTTCCGTGAACCTGTCCGCCATTCAGCTGCGCAGCCGGGATCTGGTGCGCACGGTGCGCGAGGTGCTCGCCAGCACGGGAATGTCGCCACGGCGGCTGGAACTGGAGGTGACCGAATCCACGTTGATTCGCGATGCCGACGCGGCACGCACCGCATTGGAGGAGTTGCGCAGCCTGGGTGTGCGGATCGCCATGGACGATTTCGGCACAGGCTATTCGTCGCTGTCCTACATCCGCAATTTTCCCTTCGACCGCATCAAGATCGACAAGTCCTTCGTGGACGATCTGGGCCGGCGCCGGGATTCCGATGCCATCATCCGCGCGGTGACCAGCATCGCCAGTAGTCTGGGCATCGAGACGGTTGCGGAAGGGGTGGAGACGCGGGAGCAGTTGGTCAAGCTGGTAGCCGAGGCCTGCACCGAATTGCAGGGGCACCTGTTCAGCCGGGCGGTGCCCGCCGAGGCGCTGCCGCGGGTGATTGCCGCGATCGATCGCGGACACCTCGCACCGCGGGTGCCGGTGCCGGAGACGGCGGACGCCGACTGAAGCCGTTGCTTCCATCGCGTCACGCGAAGCACCTGCCGCCACGGATCGACCTGGGGTTGTTTGCTCGCGCCTTGATCTAACGCAATGCGCACGAAGCCTCGCGCGTGGCAATGTCGTTGCAACGAACATCTGTCGAGGCCGGTCCGCGACGGCCGACCGCCAACGCGCACCTAAGGGCGGCAGGTGAATTCATGGAGTTGCTGACGTGGCATCGGCCTCTCGCGTCACCGCCTGCCGCGCCTGTGGCGGCACACTCGGCATCCCGTTTTGCGATCTGGGCGCGACGCCGCTGGCAAATTCCTATGTGCCGCCGGACCAGGCGGCGCAGCCCGATCCCGTGTTCCCGCTGAACGCGGTGGTATGTCAGCACTGCTTCCTGGTGCAGCTCGACCACGTGGTCGATGCGGCCGACATCTTCTCCGAGTACGCGTATTTCTCCTCCTATTCCAGCAGCTGGCTGAAGCATGCGGCCGACTTCGCGCGTGCGGCGATCGCGCGCTACCGGTTGGACGCCGGCAACTTCGTGGTGGAGATCGCGTCCAACGACGGCTATCTGCTGCGCAATTTCGTCGCCGCCGGCGTGCCGTGTCTTGGCGTCGAGCCGGCGGCCAACGTGGCAGCCGCCGCAATCGCGGCCGGCGTGCCGACGCAGGTGGCGTTCTTCGGCCGCGATTGCGCAGCGGAGATCGTCCGCGCGCGCGGCCATGCGGAGCTGGTGATCGCCAACAACGTGCTGGCGCATGTGCCGGATGTGAACGACTTCGTCGCCGGTCTGGCTGCACTCGCGGGGCCGCGCGGCACCGTATCGATCGAGGCGCCGCACCTGCTGGCACTGATCGAGCAGGTCCAGTTCGACACGATCTATCACGAGCACTACGCCTACTGGTCGCTGCTTGCCATGCGGCGGCTGCTCGCAGCGCATGGCATGCAGGTTTACGCGGTCGAGCGTCTGCCGACTCACGGCACCAGCTTGCGTGTGCTGGCTTCCGCCGATCCAGGCTGCGGGGCGCGCCATAGTGCGGCCGACCTGACGCTGGTGCAGGAGGTGGAAGCGCGGGCCGGGTTGCACACCGCCGCGCCATATCACGGGTTCGACGCGAAGGTGCATGCGGTGATTGCCGGCTTCCGCGCCTGGCTGGAGCAGGCGCATGCCGCCGGACGGAGGGTCGCGGCCTATGGCGCGGCGGCGAAGGGCAACACTTTCCTGAATGCCGGCAAGCTGACCGCCGCGGACATCATACTGGTGGCCGATCGCAATCCGGCGAAGCAGGGCAGGCTGCTGCCCGGCAGCCGCATTCCCGTCGTGTCGCCGGAGCAGTTGCTGGCAAGCCGACCGGATGACGTGGTCATCCTGCCATGGAACCTGGCAGGCGAGATCGCCGGCGCCCTGCAGCCGGTGCGTGACTGGGGCGGGCGGCTGCTGGTTGCGGTGCCGCAGGTGCGGCAGATCGCATGATCCTGGCGCGCACCAGCCTGGCCGGACTGCTGGTGGTGCACCCGGAGAAGCATGCAGACCAGCGCGGTTTTTTCGCCCGCATGTGGTGCGCGGCGGAATTCGCCGCCGCCGGCAGCGGATTCGTCCCTCGGCAGATCAGCGTGTCCTTCAACCAAAGCGCGGGAACGCTGCGGGGATTGCACTGGCAGGCCGAGCCGCATGCCGAAGCCAAGCTGGTGCGGGCGACGCGCGGCCGGGTGTGGGACGTGGCGGTCGATCTGCGGCCGGACTCGCCGACCCGGCACGCCTGGTTCGGCCTCGAACTGGACGCGGACACGCATACCGCCCTGCTGATCCCCGCCGGGTTCGCGCATGGCTTCATCACCCTGACCGATGCCGCGGAGCTGATGTATTGCATCGACACGCCCCATGCCCCGGGCGCCGCGCGCGGTGCCCGTTATGACGACCCGGCGTTCGGCATTGCATGGCCGAACCCGCCCAAGGTGATCGCGCCGCGCGACCTCGCCTGGCCGCCCGTACAAGGCACGGCGACATGAACGGACGCGCAGGGGTCACCGGCCTGCATTCCGCCGCCGCTGCAGGCACAACAGCACGCTAAGGCTCTGTCAGGAATCTACCGCTCGATCTGAGCGGCCTGCGGGTGGATGGTATAGTTCCATTCGCCGTGAAACTCGGCTCGGGTGATATTGAGTGCCTGCATCTCCTCATCGGTCACGGTAACGCCTTTTGGATAGGTGCCTGGATCGAGTTCGCAATGCACCGTCAGACCGGTCTTGGTGGTGGTTGCGCTGATCAGGTCGATGATTACCCGATAGCTGACCAGCGGCTTCGCCCGCCAGTTCTGGCTGATGAACGAGAACAGGCGGTGTTCGATCTTGTTCCACTTGCTGGTGCCCGGTGGCAGGTGATGCACCTTGATGGCAATGCCGATCTCGTTGGCAAGCCGCTGAAAGCCTCGATCGTCCGGCACCACGCGGCCTTCTGGCTGTCGTTGATCTCGCCAAGTTAGAGCACGTGCCGTTGCACCGTCCGCCCGCCGCGGACCCGGCGGTTCTCCACAATGCTCCAGTAGCGGTCGCCCGCCACGACGTGGTACGCATTCGCGTCGCCAATTTGCGAACGCTGTACTAGTCTAGTTAATACCTGCCCTGGGCAGTCCCCACGGACGGTCGCGCGCCACCGTGCCATCCGTGTTCATCCGTGGTTTCAATTTCCTTGCTAATTGCTTTTGGAACCTAGTCCACCCCGACCGCAGCCCCCAGCGTCTCGCCGATCGAGCGGCTCAGCACCAGGTCGGCAATCGGATCCAGCCCGGTCGGTTCGCGGTTGAGGATCACCAGCCGCGCACCGTTGCGCTTCGCCAGTTCGGGAAACCCTGCCGCCGGATAGACCACCAGCGAGGAACCGATGGCGATGAACAGGTCCGCCGCCAGCGTCTCCTTCTGCGCGCGCCGCATCGCCTCCGGCGGCATCGACTGGCCGAATGACACGGTGGCGGTCTTCACCCATCCGCCACAGGCGCAATGCGGCACGATGCCGTCGCGCTCGAACTCGATGCGCAGGTCGTCGATTTCGAAACGCTGCGCACAATCCAGGCAGGTCGCGTAGGTGGTGTTGCCGTGCAACTCGATCACCTGATCGGCCGGGATGCCGGATTCCTGGTGCAGCCCGTCGATGTTCTGCGTGATCACCGCCGGCACCTTGCCGTCGTGCACCAGTTGCGCGACCGCGCGGTGCCCGCGATTGGGCCGAGCTTCTCGCAGCGTCGCGTCCATGTTGAAGCGCCGGCGCCAGGTTTCCTTGCGCGCCTCGTGCGAACGCATGAAGTCGGAGAAGTCGATCGGCGCGTTGCGCGTCCAAAGCCCGCCGGGGCTGCGGAAATCCGGGATGCCGGATTCGGTGCTGATGCCGGCGCCGGTGAACACCACGACGTAATTGGCCTCACCGATCATGCGGGCGAGGGCTACGATGTCCGAATCCTGCGGCATAATTGGGTCTCCTTCAGAAAGGCACGGGATCGCGGCGGGCATCGCAGCCGGACCGCACGACCGATCGCCGACGGCTGGTGCGCGCACGGACCGGGGCGGGAGTTTCACCGGCCGGGGCCGGCGCCTCAAGGCCCCGACAGGGGTTGGTACCGCAGGACCGGGACAGCGAAACAGGCGCCAAGGCCGGGACAGCGGCGCAGGGCAGGGCGTCATGCCCGGCTCAGCCCGCCACCGTCGATCGGCAAAGCCAGGCCGGTGAGGCTGCGCGCCTCCGGGCGGACCAGCCAGGCGACCGCATCCGCCACCTCCTCCGGCGAGACGATGCGCCCGGTGGGCATGCCCTCGCCTGCCTGCGCCGCGCTGATCCCCAGTTCGGCGAAGCGCTGCCGCGCCATGTCGGTGTCCACCCAGCCGGGGCACAGCGCGTTCACCGTAATGCCGCGCGGCGCCAGGGCCAGCGCCAGGGCGCGGGTGAAGCCGACCACGCCGTGCTTGGCGGCGCAGTAGGCGGTCTGGTCGGGCACGCCGCGCAGCCCCAGCACCGAGGCCACGTTGACGATCCGCCCGGACCCGTCCGGCAGCAGCGGCAGTGCCGCCTTGCAGCAATAGTACGTGCCGTGAAGGTTGCCGGCGATGATGGCGTGCCACAGTGCGTCATCGCCCTGCAGCGTGTTGACGCCGGCCAGCCCGGCACAGTTCACCAGCACGTCCACCCGCTCCAGCCCGGCGAACAGCCTGGCGACCGCGGCAGGATCGGCGACGTCGCAACGGCGGAACTCGAACGCGCAGGATTCCGGGGGGGTGCGGGCCGCGACGATCACCCGGCAACCCTCGTCCACCAGGCGCGCCGCGGCTGCTCGGCCGATGCCACGTGTGCCGCCGGTGACCACCGCCACGCGCGCGCTCATGCCGCGGTGGTCCCGCCATCCACCGGCATCACCACGCCGGTGATGAAGGACGCGGCATCCGAGGCCAGGAACGCCACCACCGCGGCGATCTCTTCCGGGCGGGCGAAGCGGCCCAAGGGCACGCCGGCGCGGTATGCGTCCATCGACGAGTTCGGAAACTGCTCCGGGTATCTGGCGGACAGGTCGCCGATCACCGCGGACAGCATCGGCGTGTCGGTGGAACCGGGGGCGATGCAGTTCACCCGCACGCCGCTGCTCGCCCAGTCCAGTGCGGCGCTGCGCGACAGCTGGGCCAACGCCGCCTTGCTGGCGCCATAGGCGGCGCTCAGCTTCTTGCCGATCAGCGCCTGGTCGGAGGCGATGTTGACGATCGCCCCGCGCCGCCGCGCGACCATGCCGGGCAGCACCGCGCGCATCATGCCGTAGGCGGCCAGGAAGTTCACCCGGAACACCTGCTCGACCTCGGCCAGCGGCGTTTCGAGCACGCTGCCCAGCACGGTGACACCGGCATTGTTCACCAGGGCGTCGATCGGACCGTGCCGTTCCACCACCGCGGCGGCGCGGCTTTCCAGGGTGGCGATATCCGCCAGGTCGAACTCCGGCAGGTCCAGGCCGATCACCGTCGCACCATCGTGCTCCAGCGTCGCGGCGACGGCCGCGCCGATGCCGCCACGATGGCCGGTGACGATCGCCCGCCGGCCGGCCAGTCCATAACTCAGCGTCTCAGCCATCTTGCCTCCCGATGCAGGCTTGGCATTGTGGGGAAACCGGCCGGGAAAGGCCATGCAAGGGGGAGAGACCATATGCATCGACGAACCGCGCTGGCCGGGCTGGCCACGCTGGCTTTGCCCTTCGTCGCGCGGGCGGCGGAGCGGCAGCGCATCAGTTTCGGGCTGGACTGGAAGGCGGAGGCGGAATACGGCGGCTACTACCAGGCGGCGGCGACCGGCATCTATGCCAAGCATGGGCTGGAGGTGAGCGTCCGCCAGGGCGGGCCGCAGGTGAACCATACCCAGCTGCTGCTGGCCGGGCGGCTGGACTTCAACATCTGCTCCAACTCCTTCCTGGCGCTCAACTTCGTCAAGGAGCACATCCCGTTCCGCACCGTGGCGGCGATGTTCCAGAAGGACCCGTCGGTGCTGATCGCGCATCCCGGCCAGGGCAACGATACCTTTGCCGAACTGAAGGGCAAGCCGATCATGATCAGCTCGGATACGCGGATCGGCTGGTGGAATTTCCTGAAGGCGAAATACGGCTACACCGACGCGCAGATCCGGCCCTACACGTTCAACCTGGCGCCCTTCGTGGCGAACAAGAAGGCGATCCAGCAGGGTTTCCTGGGGTCGGAGCCGTTCTCCATCAGGAAGGCGACCGGCATCGATCCGGTGGTGATGCTGGTGGCGGATGCCGGATTCACCGGCTATGCCAGCCTGATCGCCACCTCCGACAAAAACATCGATCAGAAGCCGGATCTGGTGCGGCGCTTCGTCAACGGCTCGATCGAGGGTTGGTATTCCTACCTCCATGGCGATCCGGAGCCGGCCAACAAGCTGATCCTGGCGGCCAACCCTGAGATGACGGCTGACCTCATCGCCTACGGCCGCAATTCGATGATCAAGCACGGCATCCTGGAATCCGGCGATGCGGCGAAGCTGGGCATCGGCGCGATGACCAAGGCGCGGTGGGACGCGTTCTATCGGTCGGTGCTGTCGGAGGGTCTGTATCCCAAGGGCATGGACGTCAGCCGCGCCTACACGCTGAACTTCGTCAACCGCAAGGATGGCATGGGGATGCAGCAGTGATTCCGGCCTGGTGCTGAGCATCGAACGGGTCGGCCGGCGCTTCCTCAGTGGCGTGGAGGCGTTGCGCGACGTCTCCCTCCGCCTCGACTCCGGCGACTTCGTCGCCCTGCTCGGCCCCTCCGGCTGCGGCAAGTCGACGCTGCTGCGGCTGATCGCCGGGCTGGACCAGCCGAGTAGCGGCACTCTGGCCTGGGATGCCGGACATCCGCCCAGGCCGGGCGAGGTGGGGTTCGTGTTCCAGGACGCCACGCTGCTGCCCTGGGCCACCGCGGAGGACAATGTGTACCTGCCGCTGCGGCTGCGCGGCGCCAGCCGGCAGCGGGCGATGCCGGAGGTGCACGCCGCGCTGGCGGGCGTCGGCCTGGCCGGGTTCGAGAAGGCGCGCCCGCGCGAATTGTCCGGCGGCATGCGGATGCGCGTCTCGATCGCCCGCGCGCTGGTGACGCGGCCGAACCTGCTGCTGATGGACGAGCCCTTTGCAGCGCTGGACGAGTTCACCCGTCACCGGCTGCAGGCCGACCTGATCGCGCTTTGGCAGAGCATGCGCTGCACGGTGGTATTCGTGACGCACTCGATCTACGAGGCGGCCTTCCTGGCCCGCCGCATCGTGCTGATGACGCCGCGTCCGGGGCGGATCGAGCGGGAGATGGCATCGCCGCTGCAACCCGGTCCGCAGACGCGGCTGGACCCCGCCTACGCGTCGCTGGTGGCGGAGATTTCCCAGGCCATGGAACAGGCGCTCAGCGAGAGTCCCTGATCTGCCCCGGGGGATAGAGCAAGGGAGAGGTCGGAACCCCGCCGCTTTGGCGTCCGGCCGGGCATGTGATGGCGGCAGCGATGCAGCGGCAGCGCGGACACTCTATTCCAGACGTGTTCCCCCGGAGCGAAGAGGGAACTGCCGGTCGTGAGCGCCGAGGCCCCGCTACAGCAGCATCGACAATTTGCGGCTTGCCGTCGTCGCGTCGTGCAGTTGCAGCAGATGGTCAGGCTCGGAAGCAAACCATGCGAAGGACCGCCAGGCCAGTAGCGGATGGGTCCGGCGCGCTGCATCGCCGGAGCGGTCCAGATACGCGGTGACGAATGCCGCATCCTCGGGCGGATAGCTGCGGGGGCTGGCGGCCAGCAGATTGAGCAATGCGCTTTGGCGTTGTTGCGTCACCGGACCGTCAGACGCGACCGCTTCGACAAAAACGATCAGAATACGGCCCGGCCGCCCGGGCGGAGCGAGGTCCACCAGCACGATATCCGGCAACAACTCGGCGGTATCCAGCGTGATCTGCAATGCATGTTCCAGCGGCGCATCCCGGAACGGCCGCTTGCTGGCACTATCGCTGATCCATACCACACGCGGATCGCCCAGGAATTTCGGCGCAAAGACCTCCACGACCGCTTTGACGATTTGCTGGCTTGGTCCAGGCGGCAGAACGATCGACGGTCCGCTCGGGAAATGTACGGTGATGTTCGCCGCCGCTGTGCTGGCGCTGGCACGGACGAGCGCTGCCCGTGCGAGCGCTGCGGGCGAAAGATTGCGTGCGCGCCAAGCCGCCACAGCCACGTCGAAATCCTGGTCCTTGCAAGCCGGGTCGAGGAGTTCGGCAAAACCGCGCTGCAAGGCATAACGACCAAGCGGAGACGTGGTCGGCAGCCCAGCGCGTTCAATCATGGCGTTGACCGGAACCAGGCCTTGCCGGATCACTTCGTCCCGCAACGGTTCGCGCGTGTTATCGGCGTACCAGCGGTCGGGAGGGGATGGTGCTTTGGGGCGATTAATCGCCTCGTAGTACGCGTTGCGTGCGCCGGCATCCTGGCGGGACGCTTGCGCATCGCTCATGCGCACCACATGGCGCGGCGCGATCCACCGCTCTGCCCCTTCCACAGCACCGACGTAGAGCGCCGTGAAAACCGTTCGCGACGTTGCCTCGCGTATCAGAAACGCGCGGTCGGGCGTGCCTTCGGGAAAGATGGCCTGGAGACGGCTGCGCACAGTCCGCCAATCCAGCAAATCCGGGAGCGTCACGCGACCTCGACGCCATACAGTCGGTCAATCGCCCGCTCGAAATCCGCTTCCCGCGCCGCATGCATCACCGCCTCCGGTGCGGGCAGGGGCATTGCCTCCAATTCGGTTGCGCTCACCGCGACACTGCCGCTGATACAGCGCAGCACGCGATCAGCCATGCCGGTCCGCAGGAAGGCGGCAAGTACGCGCTGCGGCACTTTCGCTGCCGGTGTTTCCGTGCTCGGCCGGATCATGTTCAGGTGGTTCTCCACCGCCACGCCGTTGCACCGCTTCACCAGGGTCGCCGGCATGGCTGCGGCAATCAGCCGCCGCTGTTGTTCCTTCGCGGTGGTACGTTGCACCAGCACACAGGCTTGCCGCACCACGTTCGGGTCGTTCTGGTCGCGTGGCTCGAACCAGGGACGATGGTTTCGTTTGGATGCCTTCAGCACGAAGCGGCCATCCGGCGTCACCGACTCCGCCCAGATCACCGGCACGCAGTCTTGCTTCGGCGCATTGTGCAACTGCGTCTTGTGCCGGTTCCAGACCAGCGGGCCGGTGCAAACCTCGTAACCCCAATCCGCCAGCCGCGTTGGCATGGCACGCAGCCGCGCGACGAGGGCGGCATCCTGCCGGCAGCGCGGCAGCAGCCAGGGTTCGTCCGGCTTGGCCGGTAGGCGGAACCGGCCGGTCGGTTCGATCCGCATGCCGCTGCGCGTAACGTGCACGGCGGCGCATTCGGCAGGGCCCGGCGGTTGCCCGCGCCGCGAGGTTGACAGCACCACTTCCTGCAGCACGTCGTCGAACACGTCGGACCGGCTTTCGACGAGATCGATGGTGACCGGCGGCGCCGTCTCGTGCAGCAACCGGCGCAGGTTGCGAAAATACTGTCCGGCAAGAAAGCTGGCCGGGGTGAGATAGGCAACCACCCCGCCTTGCGGCTTTGCCAGATGCACGGCGAGGTCGAAGAACATGCCGTAGAGATTCGGGTGACCATGCAGGCTGCGGCGAAAGCGCATGCGTAGCTGGGGCGTATCCTTGACCTTGCCGAAAGGCGGATTGCCCATCACCAGGTCCCAGGCCCCCTTGGAAGCGGCAAAGGCGGCGAGCGTATCGGCCACCTCGGTCATCGGGCCGAGCCTGCGGCCACTGGCGATCGCCAGGGGGAGTGCCAGCACCTCAAGCGAGAGTTGCGCCAGCCAGGCCGCGACGCCGTCGATCTCCCACCCGCGCAGCCGCGAGGCCAGATTGACCAGCGCGATTGCCGGGTCCGTGTTCGGCAAGGCCTCGAGCATGCGTTGTGCGGCCTGCAACAGGAAGGCTCCGGCGCCGCAGGCCGGATCGAGGACGTGCCCGGTCTGCCAGACGCATCCGGCAAACTCCGCCCGGTTGAGCAAATGGTGCACCAAGGCAGGTGGTGTGTAGAACACCCCCATCGCATTGCGATGCTGATTCGGCAGGGCCTGGGTGTACAGGCGGCCGAGCAGGGCATTGGCCTCCTGGACCGGCAGGCATGCGAGGTCCCGACCCAATGCGGCGGCCTCGGCGAGCGCCGCTTTGGGCAGGTCGAGCCGGCTGGGTGGCGGCGCCGGTGGCGGCAGCCGGGACGGCGTACCGCCGGCGGCCATGATGCTGGCGTCCCACCAGGCCATGGCCACTTCCCGCGCCACCGTGCCGGCGGTCTCGGTGCAGGCGGCATTGGCGATCAGGGCAAGCCCGCGCATCCGCTCGCCGAGCGGCCGTTGCACTGGGTCTGCGGGAAACAAGACAGGTTGGATCGGACTGAGCATACCGGGACCGCTGGATTCGTCGCCGGCGAGAATGCGGCCAAACCGGGGGATTGTCATGCAAGAGCAGCGTCAGGCAGCCGTACTCTTTCAGATGGATCGACCGGAAGATGCGCGCGGGTTCCTGCTCGAGGGGGCGGATCGGCTGCCGTTCGGGACGCCGGTCAGAAAGAAAGTCGCACAGCGTAGCCGCGCGCTGTCCGCGGACGAAGGCGCAAGCACCTGCCGCGCGGGGTCGCGGCGCCGCTTTGTCCGATGCCGCGCCGCTATGGCGCCGCGGGCTGCGGCCAGTTGGGGCGGTCGATCGGGTCCATCACTGCCGGTGGCCGGGTGTGATCCTCCACGCTCCGCACGCCCGGGAGGTTCTCCGCCGTGACCACCAGTGCCTGACGCCGGGCTTCGGAATTCACGGTGCCCCACAGATGCACCACGCCATCGCTGACCGTCACGCTGACGTCGCCTGGCGCGGCCCAGTTCTGCCGGCCGACCTCCGCCAGCAGAGAGTCGCGGATGCGGCGGTCGTCCAGCGTGACCGGTTCGGCTGCTGGCGCCATGCGGCTTGCCAGCGCCTGCATCAGGTTGGTTCGGCTGACGATTCCGACCAGCCGTTCGCCGCGCATCACAGGGACGCGGCGGAACCGGTGCGCGGCCAGAATGCGGGCAATCTGCGCCACCGAGGCGTCCTCACCCACCGTGATCACCGCTCGCGTCATCACCTCCGCGGCGTGGCGGCCGTGCGTCTTCACATAATCCGAGGCGCGCGCATCGCCCGAATGCAGCAGTTCCAGCCAGCGCGAGGGCGGCGCGTCCGTGCCGGTTTCCACGCGCCGCAGCAGGTCGCCCTCGCTGATGATGCCGACCAGCAAGCCGTCATCCAGCACCGGAACCGCGCTGATGCGGTGCTCCAGCATGGTGCGTACCACCTCCGCCACCGGAGTGGCCGGCGCGACGCAGATCACGTCGGGGGTCATGATGTCGCGGGCTTGCATGTCGCATCTCCTGACAGGCAGTCCGGAGTAGCGCCAAACCGGCAGGTTCGCGTTGATGCAGGTCAAGCGCCGCGGGGGCGGTCAGCACTGGCGTCCGGCAGAGGGGTCCGGCGGGGCGCGCAGATGCGTGGCGCAGGAATACCGGCAACGGCGCGCGGCGGGCGGATTTCAGCCTCGGCCGGCGTCCAGCGGCAGCAGTGTCGGGGTGCTCTCGTCGTGCAGCAGCGGGTCGAGCAGCGCGGGACCGTCATTGCGCACATGGTTGACGCTGGAACTGATCCGCCAGCAACGCAGTTCCGCAGCCGAGGGGCGCAGCAGCGCGGCAGGGTCGGCATCGGTCTCGCCCAGCCACAGCGGCCAGTCCTCCGGCTCCAGGATCACCGGCATGCGGGCGTGCAGCGGACGCATGGTGTCGTTTGCCTCGGTGGTGATCACGGCAAAGGTGCGCACCACCACGCCATCGGGCGCGCGCCAGCCCTCCCATAAGCCGGCAAGCGCCATGGTCTGGCCGTCGGCGCGGGCGATCGCCCAAGGGTGCTTGCCGCCGTTCGCCGCCTGCCATTCGTAGAACACGTCGGCCGGCACCAGGCAGCGGCGGTGGTGGTAGGCGTCGCGGAACATCTGCGCCGTGGCGACCGACTCGGCCCTGGCATTGACCGGCTGGCGGCCGAACTTCACCACCTTCGCCCAGTGCGGCAGCAGCCCCCAGCGCAACAGGTCGATCCGCCGCTCCAGCGTGCCGGGGTGCATGCGCACCACCGGGGCGTCGCGGGTGGGCGCCATATTCCAGGTGGGCGCCCAGTTCGGTACCGGCCCGCTGGTACCGAACAGCGCGGCAATGGCCTCGGGCGGCAGAAAAACGGCGTAACGGCCGCACATGGCGAGATTCGGCTCTTGGCTGTGATGACCGGCAGGCTAGCATGAAACCGGACCAGGAGGTACCCCCATGAGCAGGAACGCGGCGATTACCGGAGCGGCGTCGGGCATCGGCCAGGCGGCGTCGCGCCGGCTGCTGGAGGCGGGGTGGACGGTATTCGGCCTGGACAATGCCCCGTCACGGCTCGAGGCGGTCGCCGCAGGGTTCGCCGGGTACCAGGACAGGTTCAGGCCGGTGCCGTGCGACGTCACTGACGCCACCCGAGTGGCAGGCGCGTTCGCCGAGATCGGCTTCGTCGTGCCGGCGCTGGATGCGCTGGTCTGCTGTGCCGGCGTGCTGCGCACCGGACCAATGGAGAGCATGACGGCGGAGGATTTTGACCTGGTGCTGCAGACCAACGTGCGCGGCACCTTCCTGTGCGCGCGGGAGGCGCTGCCGCTGCTGCGCAAGGCGGCGCGGCCGGACCGGCCAGCGCGGGTGGTGCTGCTGTCCTCCATCGCGGCGCTGCGGCCGAAGGTCTCCAGCGGTGCCTATGCCGCGTCGAAGGCTGCGGTCAGCCAGCTGTGCCGGGTGATGGCGGCGGAATGGGCGGCATCGGGCGTGCTGGTGAACGCGCTGGCGCCGGGCACGGTGGACACGCCGATGGTGCGCGCGGTGAGCGATCCCGCGACCTCGCGCGGCTACCGGCCATCCGGCGAGTCGCCGCTGGGGCGTATCGCGCAGCCGGACGATGTGGTCGACGTGCTGATGTTCCTGCTGAGCGACGCGGCCCGCTATGTGACCGGCACGACGATCCCGGTGGATGGCGGCACGCAGGCGGCGTTCATACCGCCTGCGGCGCGCTGACGCGGCGTTTCAGCCTGCCTGAATGCGGTAGCCGTTGTCGCCGCTCTTGGACCGGGGAGACACGGACCACCCGGATGCATCGTGTTGGATGCATTGATTGCGGCCGGGCTTTACCGGCGTGAGGAACTCAGCGCGTCTCGCGCGGGCATCTGCTGCCTATGGCGAACCGAAGCGCGATCGATGCGGCCCGCATGACGCGCCCCGGCCCGCTCAGCCGCGGTGCTCCGGCGTGGTGAACAGCAGCGGAAAGGCGCTGTGCACGTGCGGTGCGGCGACCGACGGCGCGCCCATGTGCAGGAAGGACCGGTTCAGCTCGCCCAGGCTGCGCGCGCCGCCAAGCGCCATCGCCACGCCGAGTTCGTGCTCCAGCAGCTGCAGCATCTTCAGCACGCCGGCTTCCGCGCCGGCGGCCAGCGCGTAGCAGTACATGCGGCCCATGGCGATCGCATCGGCGCCCAGGGCGATGGCCTTCACGATGTCGGTGCCACGGCAGAAGCTGCCGTCCACCACCACCTTGGCACGGCCGCGCACCGCCGCCAGCACTTCCGGCAGCACGTCCATCGAACCGCGGCCATGGTCAAGCTGCCGCCCGCCATGGTTCGACACGTACACGCAGTCCACGCCATGCTCGCAGGCGAGCGCTGCATCTTCCGCGGTGGCGATGCCCTTCAGGATCAGCGGGATGCTGTGCGTGTCCTTGAAGTGCTTGACGTTATCCCAGGAGAACCCCGCCTGGAATTCGTGCCCCGTTGCCGCGGTGCGCCACGGCTTGACGAAGCGCCCGGCGATGTCGCGTTCGCGCCGGCTGTAAGCCGCGGTATCCACCGTTATGGCGAAGGCATCGAAGCCGGCGCCCACCGCTCGCCGCACCACGTCATCCACCCAGGCGTTGTCGCCGCGCACATACAGCTGGAACACTTTCGGTCCCGGCGTCGCAGCGGCGGCTTCCTCCAGCCCCGGCCTGGTGACCGAACTGACGATGATCGGGATGCCGAATTCCGACGCGGCGCGTCCGGCGGTGGCGGCGCCGCCGGGGTGAAACGATTCCAGCGAGCCGACCGGCGCCAGCATCACTGGCATGCGCAGCTTGCGGCCGAACAGCGTGGTGCTGGTGTCGATCTGCGACACGTCGCGGCAGACGCGCGGGCGCAGTGCGATCGAATCCAGCGCGAGGCGGTTGCGCCGCATGGTCGTTTCGGTTTCTGTGGCGCCGACCAGGTAGCCCCAGATGTGGTCGCTGAGTTTGGCCCGCGCGGCCGGAATGAATTCGTGCAGGCACTGGAAGTCGCCGCCGGGCTCGTGCAGATGCGATGCGGTGTCGGACATGGTTGGGACTCTCCCGATGGTTCGCCTGCGCATCAGGCGTCAGCCGCGCCGGGACTGCAAGAGGCGGGACTGCAGGACGCGGAGCAGCAGGAGGGCATGTCAGGCGACCGCGACCGCTTTGCTCCTGCTGGTCTGCAGCGGGCGGGTTTCAGGCATACCGAAGGCCAGCAGCAGCGTGGCGGCGCCGCCGGCGCTTGCAAGGCCGAGGAATGCGGCCGGCGCACCGAACCGGTCGGCAAGGAAACCCGCCAGTGTGGTGCTGAACATGGCGCCGAACCCGGCGGCCAGGCTGAACCAGCCGATCACGAGGTTGAGGAAGCCGCTCTTGCGTGTCAGGTCGGCGGCTACCAGCGGCAGCATAAGGCCGAATACCAGCCCGCTGATCCCGTCCAGCGCCTGCAGCAGCACCACCAGGACGGGCCCCGGCCGGTCGAGGAACAGCATTCCCAACAATACGCCTCGCAATGGCACCGCGAGGAATCCAGCCAGCAGCACCGGCCGGCGGCCGATCCGCTGTGCCAATTTACCCACCCACGGGGAACAGGCGGCGATGATCATCTGTGGCAGCAGGATCGACGCCGTGATGACGAACCCGGTCTCCGTCATGTGTTCGGACAGGATGTTCAGCGCCAGCGGCAGCATGGCGGCGTTGCCCAGGAAGAACAGCACCGTGCAGGCGGCAAAGACATGTACCGCCGGCTCGGTGGCAACCTGGCGTATCCGGCCGTCCTGCTTGCGCCGCTCACGCGGGTGCCAGATCGCAGGATGCTCCTGCAGCGAGCTCAGCTGGTCCGACGGACGGATCGCGTACAGCGCGGCGATGGCCGGCAGCGCCAGGGCGGCGGTGAGCAGAAAGACGTCACGCTCGGTCAGGTAGTAGGCGCAGGCGCCCAGCAACGTGGCCGCCGCCGCATTGCCGAGTGACGCATAGCGGGCGTTCACCCCAAGCCGCTCGCTGTAGGCTTCGTGCCCGCACAGCGAGAGCGTGAGCGCGGCGATCCCCGGGGTCAGCACACAGCCCGCCACCGCGTGCAGGATCTGCGCGTTGCGGACCGAGACCCAGGTTGGCTGCGCTGCCAGCAGCAGCGCGCTGACGGCGAGAGCGGCCAGTGCGGCGGCGGTGATGTGCCGCTTTTGGTGCACCGCATCCACCAGGGCGCCGGCAGGGAGCTGCGCCACCAGGGTCACGGCGGCGCCCAGGCTCAGCACCAGTCCGATGTCGGTCTGGCTCCATTGCTGCTGGGTGAGATAGACCGAGACGAAGGCGCCGAACCCGGTCTGCACCGCGGCGACGAAGAAGTTCAGCCAGTTCAGGCCATGCCGGGTGAGCTGGGATTCCACGGGCGGGCGTCAGGGGCGGGGTGCGAGGGCGATGCGGGCAGGTAGAGCAGTTGTATCGGTTCCATGTCGGCGGGGAAAGCGGAACGGCGTTCGCGGGCGGCTTTATGGGAAGCACAGGGGTGCTTGAGCCGGCGGCGGTTCTGCACTAGAAGCGCCGGCCCCGCCGGGACCCCATTGGTTCCGATACCTACGACACCGCCCGCCGATCCCCTCTCCTCGCCGACATGGAACCCATATAACTGCGCGACC
>Ga0187809_10000583_pt1 | contig 18941 bp, 14 predicted proteins | sample NC_wetland_sal_i_8_FD_132415 | JGI IMG/M metagenome (GOLD analysis project Ga0187809, IMG submission 132415) | Wetland sediment microbial communities from Neuse River Estuary, North Carolina, USA - ASW_4 | ecosystem: Environmental > Aquatic > Freshwater > Wetlands > Sediment | place: USA: North...
CGCCCGCAAGCTCGTCATCCTCGCCAATACGATCGTCGCGCGCGGAACCCCATGACCCCTCAACACCCCTGAGACAAAACATGGTTGCTCCCCGCAAGCGGGGAGAAGGACGCCTTCATCGGCGGGTCTACCAATCGGCAACGTTGCCGATTAGTTGATGTCATTGCGGCCATCGGTCATCTCTCCGTAAACGGGGAGAAGTGCCCGGAAGGGCGATGAGGGGCAACGTCCGCGATCGATTATAAAGCCCCGTCATCATATCTTCGGTTCAACCGACAGACGCGTTTTCCCTGAGAAGCCGTTCGGCTGCCGCCCTCGCTTCTTCCGTCACGGTCGCGCCGGCGAGCATGCGGGCGATCTCCTCCTGCCGCGCCGAACGCTCGAGCGCCTCAACGTCGGTCGAAACGCGATCGGCGTCGCCCGTCTTGGAAATCAGGTAGTGGATCTCCGCCCGCGCCGCCACCTGCGGGGCATGCGTGACGGAGAGCACCTGGACGCCCGCCGAAAGCCGCGCGAGCCGTTGCCCGATCGCGTCGGCGACCGCGCCGCCGACGCCCGTATCGATTTCGTCGAAGACCAGCGTCGGCGCCGAGCCGCGGTCGGCGAGCGCCACCTTCAGCGCGAGAAGAAAGCGCGAAAGCTCGCCGCCCGACGCGACTTTCATCATCGGGCCGGGACGCGTCCCGGGATTGGTGCGCACCCAGAACTCGACCTGATCGATACCGTCCTGCGCGCGGCTTTCCGGATCGCCCTCGATTTCAACGATGAACTGCGCGCGGTCGAGTTTCAGCGCCGGCAGTTCCGCCATGACGGCGCGCGTCAGCCCCTCGGCCGCGAGGTGCCGCTGCTCCGACAGCCTTTTCGCGGCCCGGTCATAGGCGTCGCGGCTTTCCGCCGCTTCCTTTCCCAGCGAGGCAAGGCGTTCCGCCCCCGCGTCGAGATCGGCCAAATCGGCGAACATCGTATCGCGAAGTTTCGCGAGATCATCGACCGCCACATTATGTTTCCGCGCCGCCGCGCGCAGCGCAAAAAGCCGCTCCTCCGTCTTTTCCAGCCGCTCGGGATCGAATTCGCTCGCCCTGATCGCGGCGTCCACCGCCGATTGCGCGGCGTCCAGCGACAGGAGCGCTTCATCGAGCGCCGCGACGACGGGATCGAGCAGGGCTGGGTTTTCGGCTGCCTTGCGTTGCAGGCGCCGGTAAAGGCCCGACAATTGCGGCAAGGGCGAACCGGCGCCGGAAAGCACCTCCTGCGCGTCCTGGATATCCGCCGCGGTCTTCTCGGCCCGCATCATCCGCGCGCGCTCTTCCGCAAGCGCCGTCTCTTCGCCGGGTTGCGGGTCGAGCTTCGACAATTCGGCGACCGATGATCTGAGATAATCCGCCTCCAGCGTCGCCGCCTCGACCCGAGCGCGATGGCGGCCGAGTTCCTGTTCCGCCGCGCGCCAGCGCCGCCAGGCTTCCCCCGTCTCCGCAACATCGGTCGAATGCAGCCCATAGGCGTCGAGCAACTGGCGATGGGCGGCGGCATCAACCAGCGCTCTCTCGGCATGCTGGCCGTGAATCTCGACCAGCGCCTGCCCCAAGGCGCGCATGAGGGAAACGCTCGCCGGTTGGTCGTTGATGAAGACGCGGCTGCGACCGTCGGCGGTCTGCACGCGCCGCAGGATAATGTCGCCATCATCGTTGATTGCATTTTCGGCGAGAAGCACGCGTGCCGGATGATGCGCCGGCACGTCGAAGACGGCCGTGACCTGTCCCTGTTGCGCGCCGTGCCGCACAAGGGCGGCATCGCCTCGCCCGCCAAGCGCCAGCGACAAGGCGTCGAGCAGGATGGATTTCCCCGCTCCCGTCTCGCCGGTGAGCACCGAAAGGCCGGCCGAAAACTCAAGGTCCAGCCGCTCGATCAGGACGATATCGCGGATCGAGAGCCTTGCGAGCATAGTTGGGGCTAACTGCCAGTCCCCACGATCGCGGCCGCGGCCTTCGATATCCAGGACTGTTTGTTCTCCTTGGGCGAAAGTCCGCCCGACTTCAGGAGAGCATAGGCGTCCTTGTACCATTTACTGTCGGGATAGTTGTGGCCGAGCACCGCAGCCGCGGTCTGCGCCTCGGATTGGATGCCCATCGCCATATAGGCCTCCGTAAGGCGCTCCAAAGCCTCCTCGACTTGCCGCGTATCGGAATAATTCTCGACGACGTCGCGGAAGCGGTTGATCGCGGCGATATAGTCGCGCTTTTCGAGGTAATAGCGCCCGATCTGCATGTCCTTGCCGGCAAGCTGATCGCGTCCAAAGCGGATCTTCGTCTTGGCGTCCTCTACATAGGGCGAATCGGGCCAGCGCTGCACCAGTTCCTTCATCGCGTCGATCATCTCGCGCGTGTCTTTCTGGTCCTGGGTCACGTCACGGACCTGCCGGAAATAGCTCAGCCCGACGAGATATTGCGCGTAAGCCGCATCATCCGTCGAATTGTAAAGCGTCACGTAACGCTTCCCGGCGTTGATGGCGTCCTGATAATTGCCCTGCCGATAATTCGTGAAGGCGCTCATCAGCATCGCCTTGCGCGAATATTCGGAATAGGGATGCTCGTCCTCGACCGCCTTGAACTTGGCGCTCGCCTCCTTCATTTTGCCGGCGTTCAAGTTAGCCAGCCCCTGATTATACAGCACGTCGGGCGGGTCGTTGGGCGCGACATATTTGCTAAGATCGATGTCCTTGTCGGAATTGCAGGCGGCCAGAAAAAGCGGAAGAGCCACGGCCGAAAGCGCAATCACGCTCAAACGGGGAAATCTCTTCGCCCCAGCGTTTTTCCTGAATGCCATGGTCGATTTTTGCCCCTTCGGCGCAATCAGATCAATTTGCAAGCGCGCCGTGGTAAACCACAACGGCCCGTCCCCGGCAATGCTATCGGCACGCATTGGCGCATTTTTGTGGCGGAGTCGCCACCTAACCCACAGGCAAGCGCGCGCGGCCGCGGCGATCAAATCGCCCAGGGCGCGAAGACCGGTGCGTTGACCGCCACCATCTCCGCCCCGCGTCCGCGCGAGCGGGGATTCGTCTCGACAATCTCGAAGGCCGAAGGATCGGAAAGCAGGCCGCGCAAAGCCGTCGAATTCAATTTGTGGCCGCCCCTGTAAGACCGGAAGCAACCGATGAACCGGGCGCCTGCGAGAGCCAGATCACCCATTGCATCAAGCATTTTGTGACGGACGAACTCATTAGGATAGCGCAGTCCCTCGATATTGATGATCCGGCCGTCATCGCCGATGACGACGGAATTTTCGAGCGACGAACCAAGCGCGTACCCGGCGGCCCAGAGCCGCTCCACATCCTTCATGAAGCCGAAAGTGCGCGCCCGCGAGATTTCTTTGCGAAATACTTCGGCACTCAAATCGAGCTCCAGACGCTGCCTGCCAATGGCGGGGCTTTCGAAATCGATGTCGATCTCAAAACGCGTTCCGTCATAGGGCCTGAACTCCGCCCATGACACACCATTTTCGAAGCGAACAGGCTTAGTCACACGGATATAGCGCCGCTTGACGGGCAACAATTCGAGCCCCACCTGGTCGAAAGCTTCGACCAGCGGCGCCGCGCTGCCATCGAGAATCGGAACTTCCTGGCCGTCGATCTCGATAAGGACATTATCGATGCCGAGGCCGAAAAGCGTGGCCATCAAGTGTTCGACCGTCGCGATATGCGCTTCCGCCGGGTCGCCGAGCACGGTGCATAGATCGGTGCTGCCCACTTCCGTGGTAAGCCCCCTGATTTCCACGTTCTCGCCATCAGGCCCGGCACAATGGAAAACGACGCCTGTATCGGGATCGGCCGGCGTGAAATGAATGGAAACCGGCTTGCCGCTGTGGACGCCCACGCCCGACAGGCTGACGCGCGACTTCAACGTGGACTGGTATTCCCGGAATTCGATGCCCATGACCCGCACCAATCAATTCCGCCTTTTAACCATGCGGAATGAAGGAGATATTCTTATCGCCGGGAGGAGAAACAACCCCAAAGAATCTCTGACCCCAACTTTATTCGGGCCGGAACATAGTCGCCGCGAAATGACACACCAAATCACGGTTCTTTACCCCGTGTTACAGGAATGATTCGCGCCGCGAAAATTCAAGCGCCTGTTTTTGCTTTCTTTTTTCACAAAAGAGGGCAGAAGTCGAGACTTCTGCCCTCACTTTTCGTGCTGCTTTGTAACGCCGATCAGTTTGCCTGACGCCGAAGGAACGCGGGAATCTCGAGCTGATCGTCGTCATGCGCGGCCCGCGGCTGCTGGGCGACCCGGCCGTGATCGTCGAGTTGGCCGCGGCGCGGCGCGTAGACCTGCGGATCCTGGCTCGACAGGCGGCGCGTCTCGGGCGCTGCCTGGCGAAGCTTCGGCTCGCGCGGCTGCGCCGGCTGGAGCCTTGCCGGCTCCTCCTCGCGGCGCGAAAGGCCGTGCGTCAGGCGCTTCAACAGACCCATAGGTCCGCGGTCCTCCTGCTCGGCCGCAGGTTGGCGGCTGGCTTCGAGTTCCGCACGAACCGCCGGCGGGAAATCCTCGACGCGCGGCATGCGCGGCGCGGAAGCGGCGGGCTGTGACGGGATCGGCGCCGCAGCGGCCGGAACCGGAGCTGGCGCGACTGGGGCGGCCGTCTGCTGCGGGTGATATTCGGGAGCCGGCGGAGCCTGGAAGAGCCTGCTCTGCGGCCGGAATTCGTCCGCAGCCTGGGGAGCCGGCTGATGCGCCGCCTCCGCTGCGCGGATCGTTTCCGCGATCGGATCGACGATCGGCTTTGCTTCGACGCGCACCACCTCGGGGGCCGGCTGGGCGATCGGCGCAGCCGCACGGATCTCCGCGGCCGGACGCGGGGCGACCGGCTTGGGCGCGGCCTGGCGGACCGGAAGCGGCTGGGGCGCCATGTCGGATGCGAGCTTGTCAATGCCTGTAGCGACGACCGACACCCGGATGACGCCTTCCAGTTCCTCGTCGAAGGTCGCGCCGAGAATGATGTTGGCGTCCTGATCGACCTCCTCGCGGATGCGGGTCGCCGCCTCGTCGACCTCGAAGAGGGTGAGATCGCGGCCGCCGGTGATCGAGATCAGAAGGCCCTTGGCGCCCTTCATAGAGGTCTCGTCGAGAAGCGGATTGGCGATCGCCGCCTCCGCCGCCGCCATGGCGCGTCCCTCGCCCGAGGCCTCGCCGGTTCCCATCATCGCCTTGCCCATTTCGCGCATGACGGAGCGGACATCGGCGAAATCGAGATTGATCAGGCCTTCCTTGACCATGAGGTCCGTGATGCAGGCGACGCCTGAATAGAGCACCTGGTCCGCCATCGCGAGCGCATCGGCGAAGGTCGTCTTGTCATTGGCGATGCGGAACAGGTTCTGGTTGGGGATCACGATCAGCGTATCGACGCATTTCTGCAGCTCCTCGATACCCATATCGGCGGTGCGCATGCGCCGCTGCCCCTCGAAGTGGAAAGGCTTGGTAACGACGCCGACCGTCAATATGCCTTTCTCGCGAGCGGCCCTGGCGACAACCGGCGCCGCGCCCGTGCCGGTGCCGCCGCCCATTCCGGCGGTGACGAAGCACATATGCGTGTTGGAGAGATGATCGACGATCTCGTCGATGCACTCCTCGGCGGCGGCCCGTCCCACTTCCGGCTGCGAACCGGCGCCGAGCCCCTCGGTCACATGAGCGCCGAGCTGGATCAGCCGCTCCGATTTCGACATGGTGAGCGCCTGCGCGTCGGTATTGGCGACGACGAACTCGACGCCGCGCAGGCCCGCCGTGATCATGTTGTTGACGGCATTGCCACCTCCTCCGCCAACACCGAAAACGGTGATGCGCGGCTTCAGCTCGGTAATGTCCGGCTTCTGCAGATTGATCGTCATTGTCCTCGTCCTTTGCCTATTCTGCCGCGCAGCCGTTCCGGCGACGCTGGGACCCACCCCGTTGAACTAAAAACTATCCCGTAACCACTGACTCATGCGGTGCAGCCGGCCCCCTGTGCCGGTCATGCGCTGACTGAACGCGCCCGCCGCAAACTTACTCTCGAACGCCGCGACCTGCGGGTAGATCATCAATCCAACCGCCGCCGCGAATGCCGGTCCTTTCGCCGCTTCCGGAAGACCGGCCACGCCGAGCGGACGGCCGATCCTGACATTGCGTCCGAGAATGCGCCGCGCCGCTTCGGGCAATCCCGTCAATTGGCTGGCGCCGCCCGTCAGGACCACGCGCTTGCCGACATTGTTGCCGTAGCCGGAGCGGTTCAGCCGGTCGCGGATGATTTCGAGCGTCTCGTCGATGCGCGCGCGGATGATGCGCGTCATGACTGAGCGCGGGACCTGCACCGGAACGTCGGTTTCCTCGCCGCCGATCGGCTGGACCGAAACGATATCCCGGTCATCGACGCTCGCCGGCAACGCCGAGCCGTGCATGACCTTCAGCCGCTCGGCATCCTCGATCCGGGTCGAAAGCCCCTTCGCCATGTCGAGCGTGACATGGTTGCCGCCGATCGGCATGACGTCGGCATAGACGAACTTGCCCTCGGCGAAGATCGACATGGTGGTCGTGCCGCCTCCCATATCGATGCAGGCAGCGCCCATCTCCGCCTCGTCATGGACAAGCGTGGAGAGCCCGCTCGCATAGGGCGTCGCCACCATGCGCTCCACCGAAAGATGGCAGCGATTGACCGCGAGTTCGAGATTGCGCAGCGGCGCGGCGTCTCCTGACAGGACATGCATGTCCACGCCGAGCGCCTCGCCGATCATGCCCCTCGGATCGCGCACCCCGCGCTCCGTATCGAGCGAGAAGGCGACGGGAAGGGAATGGACAACCTGCCGCTCGGCGCGAAGCACCTGCTTGGCGCCGGCGGTCAGGACACGCTTGATGTCGGAAGCATCGACCTCGTGCCCGCCCAGATTGACGGTCGCGGAAAAGCTCTCGCTCTTGAGGCGGCCAGCCGAGACGTTGACGATCAGAGAATCGATGGTCAGCCGCGCCATACGCTCCGCCGCGTCAACCGCGAGCCGGATCGCCTGCTCGGCCCGGTCGAGATCGATGACCACGCCCGATTTCACGCCTCGCGATTTCTGGTGGCCGATGCCGAGAACCTGGATCTTGTGCGTGCGGCCGTGCAGTTGCTGGTTTTCATCGCACGGCTTGAGGCGTGCGATGATGCAGCAGATCTTGCTCGATCCGATGTCGAGCACGGTGAGCACGCCGGCGCGCCGGGATGACCCATCCTGTTGTCCGACAAGCCAGCTCATGTGTTGCGCTCCTTCTTGCGCAATTGCTTGTCGCGCTCTTTCAACGCCGCCTGCCTCTCCTTGAACGCGTCAGGGGAAAGCTGAACGACAATCCTGTCGGGCCCGCGCATGTCCACGGCGACGATGTCCCTCGACAGGAGACGATCCTTGCCATCCATCTTCTCAATGTCGGCGAGAGCCCGATCTTCATCGCCCTCGGGAAGCTTTATGGTGACCCCGTTCGAGAGGCTCAGGTCCCAGCGCCGGTCGCCGACGCGAATGTAGCCTCTCACCAGCGCCGCCAGCCGCGGATAGGCGGCCACCTTGGCGATGATCGCGCTCGCTTTCTGAGGCCCGCCGTCCCCGACGATCAGCGGCAGATGCGCAAAAGCCGGATCGGAATAGGGCGCGATGACCGCTCCGTCCTTCTGGATGAGGGACAATTGGTCGTCATGCTGCCATATCGCGAAAGGCTTCTTCTCCACGATCCGCACATTGACGGTCGAAGGATAGACCTTCTGCACCGAGACGGCCTGCACCCAAGGCAATTCGGCAATGCGCTCGCGCGCGTTTCGCGCGTTGAAGCCGATCATGGACGTCCACCCGTCGAGACCGATCTTGTCGAGCACATCGATCTCGGACGTTTCGCGATTGCCGCTGATGTGGACCTGCGCCAGGGCGAAGCCGGTGCGCGACGTGACCGCCTGAACGATCGCCGGCATATGCCCGCCCGCCCAGGAGCCATAGAGGCCTGTCGCGCCGAAAAGCACCGCCGTCGCGATCGTCGCCGAAAAGCGAGGCAACACAATCGAGCCGTCCATCAGACGTCCAAAGAAACGAACGGGGCGGCGCAGCCAGGAAGGCAGGACGCGCAGATCGCCGGAGAGGACGCCGCCACCCCAACCCGGCCTTCCCGACATCAACGAAGACACGAAGCGTCCTCCACCATCCAACTCAACAATTCGCCGAATGAATGACCCGCTTCGGCGGCAATTTCAGGCACGAGCGATGTTGGCGTCATCCCGGGCTGGGTATTGATCTCCATCCAGACGAGCTCGCCATTCTCCGAATAGCGGTCGTCGTAACGAAAGTCGGATCTGGATACGCCCCGGCAGCCAATCGCTTTGTGAGCCTTCAGGCTGAGTGTCTGTATTTTTTGGTAAATATTCGGTGAAATTTTTGCCGGGCATTCGTGTTTCGATCCGCCGCGGACATATTTCGCGTCATAATCGTAGAAGGAATGGCCAACGGGAACGATCTCGGTCACGCCGAGAGCGACATCGCCCATCACCGCGCAGGTCAGTTCGCGGCCATGGATGTAGCGCTCCACCATGACCGTGTCGCCGTATTTCCATTCCGAAGAGGTGACGATCTGCGGCGGATGCGACTGATCCTCCTGGACGATAACGACGCCGAAGCTCGACCCTTCATTGACCGGCTTGACCACGTAGGGCGGCTTCATCGGATGCTCCGAACCGATGGAGAAACGATCGAGCACCTTCCCTTCCGCGACGGGAATGCCCGCCAGGACCGCGATTTTCTTCGCCTGCTCCTTGTTCATCGCAAGCGCTGAGGCGAGCACGCCGGAATGGGTGTAGGGAATGCCGAGATATTCGAGCACGCCCTGGATCGTGCCGTCCTCGCCGAAGGGACCGTGCAGGGCGTTGAAAGCGACGTCCGGCTTGAGGTCCGCCAAAACCTTCGCGACGTCGCGGCCGACATCGATGCGCGTCACCCGGTAGCCCTCTTCCTCCAGCGCGTCCGCGCACGCCGTGCCGGAAGACAGGCTGACGGGCCGCTCGGAGGAGATCCCTCCCATCAATACGGCAACGTGCTTCTTCGACATCTGCCCTCGTCTTCCCCTCTGGCGCCGGGCGACAGCCAAGCCCGCCTCGTCGCAGGCGGAACCGACCCATTCCGCGTTTCCAATGATTTGAGTCCGAGTCCCCCGGGGCAACGACCCCCAGGTTGAAAACGCTAGACGCGTCGAACGACTCAAATCAGGAAACGCTTTCACCCCAAAGAATCAGAGAGTTGATTCCGTGGCAAGAGCGCAGGATTCGATGCGATTCACTTTTTTCGACAATGGCGCGAATTTGTCAGCCGCAAGCGCGCCTGAAGACCGCTTGAAAAACCGTGAGGCCGGGCTGCAAACGGCTCAGAGCATCTGGCCGAGGAATTCTTCCACGTCGCGTCCTTGCCTGAAGGCGCCGATCCGCTTGATCTCCCATTCGAGCCTAATGCCGGAATGTTCGAGAACGCGCGCCCTCACCGTCTCGCCGAGATATTCGAGGTCGTAGCCTGTCGCCGAACCTGTATTGATCATGAAATTGCAGTGCATCGGTGACATCTGCGCGCCGCCGATCATCAGGCCGCGGCAGCCGGCCTTGTCGATCTCCTTCCAGGCGGACGTTCCAGGCGGGTTCTTGAAGGTCGAGCCGCCCGTCTTCTCCCGGATCGGCTGCACCGTCTCGCGATGATGCTGAACGGCATCCATCTCGGCCTTGATCGCCGCCTTGTCCTCCGCGTAGCCCTCGAGCACGGCGGAGGTGAAGATCAAGTCCTTCGGAGCACCGGAATTGCGATAGGCGTAGACCATTGCCGCATTCGACAGGAGATGCAACTCGCCCTTACGGTCGATCGCCCTGACCTCGACCACGCGCGCGGCGGTTTCGACGCCGTTCGCGCCGGCGTTCATCCTGAGCGCCCCGCCGATCCCACCCGGTATGCCGTGATAGAAGTGGAATCCGCCGATCCCCGCCTCGAGCGCCACCGCCGCAACGCGCTTGTCGGGGATCGCCGCGCCGACCGCGATACGCGTCTCGGAAACCGGGCGCGCTTCTCCGAACCCCTTCGCCGAAAGGCGGATGACCACGCCCCTGACGCCGTCCTCGCGAACGAGCAGGTTCGACCCGATCCCGACGATCGTGACGGGGATTTCCATAGGCAGGTTTTCCAGGAAAAGCCTGAGATCGTCCTCATCGGCCGGCTGGAACAGAAGATCAGCCAGGCCGCCGGCGCGGAACCAGGTGATCTTGTCCATCTCGGCGTCGGGCGTGATCCGCCCCCGCACGTGCGCCAACGCTCCGCCGAGGCTCGCAAGCAGGGTTTCGCCACGGGTGGTCATGGCACGGCGCCAATTCCCATACCCCCACCCCTAACCCCTCCCCACAAGGGGGAGGGAGACGCTACCCTTACCTCTTTAGCCAAAACCGTCGACGTTGGGCGCGACGCGGCGCGGCCGCAAAATCCCCCTCCCCCTTGTGCGGAGGGGTTAGGGGTGGGGGTATGGGAACGCACCGATTGGCTCAAGAACGCTCTCCCAACTCCTTCGGCAGCGCATAGGACCATTGGGTGATGTTGCCGGCGCCGAGAAAAACGACGAAGTCACCCTCCTTCGCGAGGCTCCGCACGATCGGCGCGATCTCTTCCGTGCCCTTGATGAAACGCGCGTCGCGATGGCCGCCGGTGCGTATGCGCGCAACCAGCGCTTCCGATGTCACGCCTTCGATCGGCTCCTCGCCGGCGGCATAGACCGGAGCCACCAGCACGGTGTCGGCCTCGTTGAAGCAGGCGGCGAAATCGCTGAAGAGATCGCGCAGCCGCGTATAGCGATGCGGCTGAGCGATGGCGATGATGCGCCCCTTGCAAGCATCGCGCGCGGCCCGCAGCACGGCCCGGATCTCCACCGGATGATGGCCGTAATCATCGAAGAACTGCACGCCGTTCCACGTCCCCGTCGGCGTGAAGCGCCGCTTGACGCCGCCGAAGGAAGACAGCCCCTTGCGGATATCCTCCGGCGTTAATTGCAATTCATGCGCGACGGCGATCGCCGCGGTCGCATTTGAAACATTGTGACGGCCGGGCATGGGAAGCTTCAGCCCATCGATGCGCACCACATCGCCCGATTTGCGATTGCGGATGGTGACATCGAAAAGCTGGCCGGTGCCCTCGGTGCGCCGGTTCTCGAAGCGCACATCGGCCTGCGGGTTCTCGCCATAGGTGATGACTCGGCGATCCTCGATACGGGAAACCAGCGCCTGCACCTCCGGATGGTCGATGCACATCACCCCGAAACCGTAGAAGGGGACGTTCTCGACGAAATTGCGGAAAGCCTCGCGTACCTTATCGAATGAGCCGTAATGATCGAGATGCTCCGGATCGACATTGGTGACGACGGCGATGTCGGCGGGGAGCTTGAGGAAGGTGCCGTCGCTCTCGTCGGCCTCGACCACCATCCACTCGCCCTCGCCCATGCGCGCATTGGTGCCGTAGGCGTTGATGATGCCGCCATTGATGACCGTCGGATCGAGACCACCGGCTTCGAGAAGGGTCGCCACCATCGAGGTGGTGGTTGTCTTGCCATGCGTGCCGCCAATCGCGATCGCCTGGCGAAACCGCATCAGTTCGGCCAGCATTTCGGCCCGGCGCACGACCGGCAGCAATTTCTCGCGCGCCGCGACGAGTTCAGGATTCGTTTTCTTGATGGCGGTCGAGACGACGACGACTTCGGCCGCGCCAAGATTTTCGGCGCGATGACCGACGAAGCACTCGATGCCCTTCTCCCGCAGGCGCTGCACATTGGCGCTGTCAGCTTGGTCCGAACCCTGGACTTGATAGCCGAGATTGTGCAGCACCTCAGCGATGCCGCTCATGCCGATGCCGCCGATGCCGATGAAATGCACCAGTCCGATCGTCTCCGGCATCTTCATGCGTTCCGGTCCTTCCTGAATTCGAGAATGTCGCGTCCCGCGGCAATAACCTCTGCCAGATCGGCAAGCAACTGCGCCGCATTCGGCTTGCCTACCGATTTCGCGGATGCGGCCATAGCCGAAAGACGCTTCGGCTCCTCCATTGCCGTATTGATGAGCCCGGCGAGCCTTGCGGCCGAAAGCGTCTCCTGCCGGTGCACCTCCGCGCCGCCGGCGGCCGCGAGCGCCGCCGCGTTCGCCGCCTGGTCGTGATCGAGGGCGTGGGGATAGGGAACGAGAAATGCGGGGCGGCCGATGATGGCGATTTCCGAAACGGTCGAAGCGCCAGACCGGGAGAGGATGAGTTGCGCGGCGGCCATCCGCTCGGCCATATCGGAGAAAAAGGGCGAGATTTCCGCCTTCACCCCCATTCGCTCGTAGTGGCCTCGGACCGATGCCTCGTCCTCCGGGCGCGCTTGCTGCGTGATGACCAGCCGCCGCTTCTTCATTTCCGGCAGGGCCGCGATTGCGGGCGGGACAACCTCAGAAAAGAATTGCGCGCCCTGGCTGCCGCCGAAGACGAGGAGATGAAAAGGCCTATCCGCCGCTGGCGGGACGTAAGGCGTCGCCGACGCCGCGATAACGGCTGGCCGCACGGGATTGCCCGTGACCACGATCTTTTGCGCGGCCGCCCCATTCGCATGCTGCAGGAACCCTCCGGCGATCGCCGTCACCCGTTCGGCGAGCGCCCTGTTCGCACGTCCCATGACGGCGTTCTGCTCGTGGATGAGCGTCGGCAGCCCGCGACGGGTCGCGGCATAGAGCGGCGGCAGGGTCGGATAGCCGCCGAAGCCGATGACCACCTTAGGCTTCAACCGCTGCAACAGCGCCGACGCTTGGCGGAAACCGCGCCACAGCGTCAGTCCAGCGCGTGTCAGGTGAAGCGGATTGCGCGAACCGAAGGTCGCCGACGCCACCGGATGAACGCCGTCAGCCGGAAAGCGCGAGGCATAGCGCTCGGCTCTTGCGTCCGTGGCGAGATGCACCGACCAACCGCGCGCCTTCATCTCATGTGCGAGCGCCTCGGCTGGAAAGAGATGCCCGCCCGTTCCCCCCGCCGAAAGAAGGATAGTCCCTTTCTCCATAAGCGGCCTATTCCGCCGGCAGCGGCCGCGTGCTCGCGGTGAAGCCGTTCTGCGTCCGCTTGACGGGCCGCGTACGCGTCAGCGCCAGCACCATGCCCATGCCGATCGCCATCGCGACCAGAGAGGAGCCGCCATAGGAGATGAAAGGAAGCGTCATGCCTTTCGCCGGCATGAGTTGCAAATTGACGCCCATATTGATGATCGACTGGAGGCCGAACTGCGTCACCAGCCCGGCGATCGCGTAGCGGGTGAAATCATCATGTTCCTTGAGCGCGATGTTGAGGCCGCGCAGGACGACGAAGGCGAAGATGACCATGATCGCCATGCAAAAAATGAGGCCGAACTCCTCGCCCGCCACTGCGAAGACGAAATCGGTATGACTGTCGGGCAGGATGCGCTTTATCGTGCCCTCGCCCGGCCCCTTGCCGAACCAGCCGCCCCCGATCAGCGCCTCGCGGCCCATATCGACCTGGAACGTGTCGCCCTCGCCCGTGGTGAAGCGGTCGATACGCGCGGCGACGTGGGCGAAGACATTGTAGGCTATGATTGCTCCGCCGACGCCGAACACACCAAGCGCGGCGATCCAGACCCATGGCAGGCCCGCCATGAAGAACATGATGCCCCATGTCATGAGGACCAGCGTGCTTTGCCCGAGATCGGGCTGGGCCACGAGCAATGCCAGCACGATGCCTAAAAGGATGATGGCGAAGAGGTTGCCCGGAATGTCGGGCTGGCGCGCATGCTCGGCGAAAAGCCATGCGCACACAATTACGAAGGCCGGCTTCATGAATTCGGATGGCTGAATCGATACGCCCATGATCGTGACCCAGCGCCGCGCGCCCTTGACCTCCATCCCGAAATAGAGGGCGGCCAGCATGAGCACGAGGGAACCGAGGAGCATCACGAAGGCAAGGCGCCGCACCTGCCTGTCGTCGAGGAAGGAAACGGCGATGAGCGCGCCCAACGCCGGGATCATGAACAGTATCTGGCGCGTCACGAAGTGATAGGGTTCCAGTCCGATCCGTTCGGCTACTGCCGGGCTGGCGGCGAAGGAAAGCACCACGCCGAGCACCATCAGAGTCAGAAAGGCAGCCAGGAACCATCTGTCGATCGTCCACCACCAATTGGCCACGGGCCCACGGTCAAGCCGGCTTACCATCAGCGTACCTCTCCGATCATCTCGACGTCCCCAAGCTCCGCGACGGCGACGCGAAAGGCATCGCCTCTCACCTCGAAATTCTTGAACTGATCGAAGCTCGCGCAGGCGGGTGACAAAAGGACGACCACCTCTCCGCCGGTTTGATCGCCGGCCGCGTCGCGCGCGGCATGCTCGACGGCGGCGCTGAGCGTGCCGGAAATTTCGTAAGGCGCGGCCTCGCCGATGGTCGCGGCGAAGGCGGGCGCCGCCTCGCCGATGAGATAGGCCTTGGCGATGCGCGGAAAAAAGCTGCGCAGCGTCTCGATGCCGCCCTGCTTCGGCAGGCCACCGGCAATCCAGTAGATGCGCGGGAAGCTAGAAAGGGCCGGAGCCGAGGCGTCCGCGTTGGTCGCCTTGGAATCATTGACGAAGAGGACGTTGCCGGACCGTCCGACCTGCTCCATCCTGTGTGCAAGGCCGGGAAAGCTCCTCAACCCCGCCTGGATCTCGTCGATGCCGAGGCCGATCCGCAGGCAGGCCGCGGTGGCGGCAATGGCGTTCTGGGCATTGTGCTGGCCCCTGAGCGAGCCGATCCCTTCAAGCGAAACGACAGGCTCCATCCGGCCGCCCCAAGCCCTGACGATGGTCGATCCGTCCGTGAAGAGGCCGTCGGTCAGCGCCAGTCGCTTCGAGACGCGGATGACTTCCTTGCCGGCGCGCTCCAGCCGATCCGCGATCTGCGCGCAGTAGACATCGTCGACGCCGATGATCGCGGTGTCACTGCCAGCGACGAGCCGTTCCTTGACATCGGCATAGTGCTGGATGGTGCCGTGCCGGTCGAGGTGGTCGGGCGTGATGTTGAGAAGGACGCCCGCCGTCGGGTCGAGCGAAGGCGCGAGGTCGATCTGGTAGGAGGAGCACTCGACCACATAGGTCCGCTTCTGCGCCGGCGGATCAAGCGTCATAACGGCGCGGCCGATATTGCCGCCCATCTGCGCGTCGCGCCCCGACGCGGCGATGATGTGGGCGGCGAGCGCCGTCGTTGTTGATTTGCCGTTCGTCCCGGTGATGGCGATGAAAGCCGCATGGCCGCCGACGGAGCGGCGTTCGCGGCAGAAAAGCTCGATGTCGCCAATGATCTCGACGCCGGCGGCATGTGCCAGTTCGACGCTCCAATGCGGCTTCGGATGCGTCAGCGGCACGCCCGGCGACAGGACAAACGAAGCGAACTTTCTCCAATCCGCCCGCCTCAAATCGCCGACGGGAATGCCCTCGCTTTCGGCAGCCGCGACGCTGTCGGGATTATCGTCCCACGCAAGCACGGATGCGCCGCCTTCGATGAGGGCGCGCGCCGTCGCCCTGCCCGATCCGCCGAGCCCGAAAAGGGCGATCGTCTTTCCCTTGAAGGAGGTGGCGGGGATCATTTCTACCTCAGCTTCAGCGTCGACAGCCCGATAAGGGCAAGCATGACCGAGATGATCCAGAAGCGGATGACGACCTGGCTTTCGGTCCAGCCGAGTTTCTCGAAATGGTGATGGATCGGCGCCATCAGAAAAACGCGGCGGCCCGTCATCTTGAAGAAGCCGACCTGGATGATGACGGAGGCGGCCTCGACGACGAAAAGGCCACCGATGATCGCCATCACGATCTCATGCTTGGTCGTCACCGCGACCGTTCCGATCAGGCCGCCCAGCGCCAGCGAGCCGGTATCGCCCATGAAGATCGCCGCCGGCGGCGCATTGAACCAGAGAAAGCCGAGGCCCGCGCCGACCACCGACCCGAGCACCACAGCAAGTTCGCCCGTTCCCGGTACGAAATGGATCTGGAGATATTCCGCGAAGACCGCGTTGCCCGAGAGATAGGCGATGACCCCGAACGACGCCGCCGCGATCATGACCGGCACGATCGCCAGCCCGTCCAGCCCGTCGGTGAGGTTGACGGCATTACCGGCCGCGACCATGACGAAAGCGCCGAAAGGGATGAAGAACCATCCGAGATTGATGATCAGCGCCTTGAAGAAGGGAAAGGCGAGCGAGGAGGAAAAGGGCGGCAAACCCGCCCGCATGATGACCCATGAGGCGACGCAGGCGACAAGGAATTCGAGCGCCAGCCTCGATTTTCCGGAAAAGCCGAGATGCGACTGCTTCGTCACCTTGAGATAATCGTCATAGAAGCCGATCGCGCCGAACGAAAGCGTCACAAGAAGCACCGTCCAGACATAGACGCTGGTGATGTTGGCCCACAGAAGCGAGGAACCGATGATCCCCGACAGGATCATCAGACCACCCATGGTCGGCGTGCCGGCCTTCTTGAAATGCGTTTGCGGACCATCGGCGCGGATCGGTTGCCCCTTTCCCTGCCGGATGCGCAGCGAATTGATGATCATCGGTCCGAAAAGGAAGACGATCAGCGCCGAGGTAATCAGGGCGCCGCCGGTGCGGAAGGTGATGTAGCGAAAGACATTGAAGGCGGAAAAATCGCCCGCAAAGTCACCCAGAAGCATGAGCATGCGTTTTTATTCCCCCGGCAGCCTCGTTCAGGGAAACCCCATCACCCTGTTCGGAGACCGGAAATTGTTTGAGAAGTGTATCGACCAAGCGGGAAAAGCCGATCGCGTTCGACGATTTGACCATCACCACGTCACCCGGCCGGATGGCCTCGATGACGAGCGGCTTCAGTTCCTCCGCGTTTTCGCGGTATTCCATGGCAATCTGTCCGCCAAGCTTCGCGGCAAGCGCTTTCATCTCCTTGCCCGCAAGGAAAACCATGTCCGCCCTCGTGGCGGCGATGATTTCGGCCAGCCCCGCGTGCAGCTTCGCCGAATGCGAGCCGAGTTCCAGCATGTCGCCGAGTACGGCGATACGCCGTCCACCCTCTCCAACCGCCGCCGAAGCGAGCAGTTCGATCGCGGCGCGCATCGACGCGGGATTGGCGTTGTAGCTCTCATCGATCAGCGTGAATGTCCCGTCGGGATGGCTTAGAACGTGACGCTCGCCGCGCCCGCGCTCGGCGCTGAGCGTGGCAAGCGAAGCAGCGACTTTCTCGACATCTGCGCCGGCAAGATGCGCCGCGCCGAGAACCGCGAGGACGTTCTGGATGACATGGCGCCCGGGCGCACCGACCGTCGCGTCGAAGTCCTCTCCCGCGACGCGGACCTTGATCTTCGATGAGTCCGGCCCGAGTTCCCATGCGAGCAGCCGGTAGTCCGCATTCCCGTGCTCGCCGAATCCCCTGACGTTGAAAACGCCGACGGCGCGCGCCAGCCGCTGCAACAGGCCGTAGCGCTGATCGTCCCGATTCAGAAGAGCGAACCCGCCCTTTTCCAGGCCCTCGAAGATCTCCGCCTTGGCCTTTGCGATCCCGTCCAAATTCTTGAAATAACCGAGATGCGCCGCTGCGATGAGAGTGATGATCGCGATATGCGGCCTGACCAGCTTGACCAGAGGCCTGATCTCGTCCGGGTGGTTCATGCCGATTTCAAAAACACCGTAATCGGTGTCGGCGGGCATGCGGGCGAGCGTCAGCGGCACACCCCAATGATTGTTGAAGGAACGGTCGGAAGCATGGACGCTGCCGACCGACGACAAGACATGCCTGAGCGCCTCCTTGGTGCTGGTCTTTCCGACCGAGCCCGTCACGGCGATGATCTTCGCCGTCGAACGCGCACGCGCCGCGACGCCAAGCCTGGCGAGGGCGGCGAGGACATCGTCGACGACGATCATCGGAATATTGAGCCGACCGAGCGCCGGAAGCTTCTCTTCCGCCACCACGAGGAGCGCCGCGCCGGAAGCAAGAGCCGCGGTGGCGAAATCGTGACCGTCGAATTTCTCGCCCTTGATGGCGAAGAAGGCTTCGCCGCGACGGAGCGTCCGCGTATCGATCGAAATGCCCGTTATGCCGGCCGGCATGGGACCGACGGGACGGCCGCCTGTCGCCTCGACCATGGCCTCGGTGGTCCACAGAAGCGCCGTCATGCCGCCGTCTCCGCCAACGCCCGGCGGGCTTCGCTGCTGTCGGAAAATGGAAGCGTTCGCGAGCCGATCGTCTGGCCCTCCTCATGCCCCTTGCCGGCGATGATCAGCGTGTCGCCCGAGCGCAGCATGCCGATCGCCTCGCGGATCGCCTCATGCCTGTTGCCGATCTCGATCGCGCCGGGTGCGGCTTCCAGTATCGCGCTGCGGATCGCCGCTGGATCCTCGGAACGGGGATTGTCGTCCGTCACGATGACGATATCGGCAAGCCGCGTGGCGATCTCGCCCATGATCGGCCGCTTGCCGCGATCCCTGTCGCCGCCGCAGCCGAAGACCACCACCACGCGCCCCGTCGTGAAGGGACGGACGGCGGACAACACATTTTCGAGCGCATCGGGCTTGTGGGCGTAATCGACATAAACCGGTGCGCCGCCCGCCGCGGCGCCGACGAGTTCGAGCCGGCCGGGCGCGCCTGTCAGATGTTCGAGAGCGGAGAGCGCCACCGCCGTCGGTGTCCCTGTCGAAATCGCAAGTCCCGCCGCAACCAGCGCATTCGATATCTGGAAATCGCCGGCGAGCGGCAGATCGATCTCATGCGTCTCGCCATTCGCGTCGATCTCCGCCCTCTGGCTGGAGCGCTGATGCTCGACGCGCTTCAGGCGGAGATAAGCGCCAGTTCTGCCGACGGTCAGCACGTCGTGGCCGGCGCGCCGCGCGACGTCGACCGTCGCTTCCGACCATTTGTCGTCGGCG
>Ga0187809_10000584_pt1 | contig 18939 bp, 22 predicted proteins | sample NC_wetland_sal_i_8_FD_132415 | JGI IMG/M metagenome (GOLD analysis project Ga0187809, IMG submission 132415) | Wetland sediment microbial communities from Neuse River Estuary, North Carolina, USA - ASW_4 | ecosystem: Environmental > Aquatic > Freshwater > Wetlands > Sediment | place: USA: North...
CAGCGCGGCGACATGCTGCTGCTGCTGAAGGAAGACTTTGGGCAGTTCATGACCGTGCGTCTGCTGGGCGACGCGATGGGGCGGCTCAACCACGCGCTCACCGACGACGACGTGCGCTTTCACCTGCATTATCTGGCCGACAAGGGGCTGATCGACCTTCAGTGCCACGACGTGCCCGAGTCGCGTGAACGCAACGTGATCTTCGCCGCTCGGCTGAACGCGCGCGGCCTGGACTTCCTCGATGGCCGGAGCGCGGGCGACATGGGGGTCAGCCGCTGATGCGCCGTTCCGTCCTGTTGCTCGAACGTCCGGAATGGGCGCCGGCCCGCAAGATCGTCGACGAGATGATCGCTGCCGGCTACACCTACGCCGAGATCGTTGAGCAGGTCGAAAAGAGCGGCAAGGCGCCGTCGCGGCTCAACGTCTCGACGCTGCAGCGCTATCACCGCCTGCGCTACCAGCGCGTCTCGCTCGCCATCCAGCGAGCCAAGGAACAGACCGAGGCGGCGTTGCGGGTGCTGCGCGAGAGCGGCGACGTGACCGCCGGAGAGATCATCCGGGCCCGGCTGATGGAGGCGTTTGTCGCCAACCAGCACAAGCTGGCCGAAGCCGATCCGGTGAAAGTCGGATGGCTGCAGGTGCAGTACGAAAGCCTGGCGCAACAGCGCGCCGAGTTGGATCACAAGAACCGCGAGCTGGAGCTGAAAGTTCAGCAGATGCAGGAAAAGGCGGAAAAGGCGAAGCGTTCCATCGACGAGCAGCTTGACCAGGTCAAGACGCTCGACGAAGAGACCAAGCGCAAGATCCGGGAGGAGGTCTATGGCATCAGCGCAGCCTAAGATCAGCCCGGCCCTGCAGGCCGCCGTGCCGCTGCGTCCGTATCAGCGGGCATGGTTCCTTGACCGGTCGCGCCGCAAGATCGCATGCAAATCGCGTCGCATCGGCTTCACCTTCGGCTCCACGCTAGAGATCGCAGACGACTGTGCCGACCGTCGCACCAAGTGGCTCATCGTCAGCCGCACGCAGGACACGGTGAAGGAGGCCATCATCGAGTGCGCGAATCACCTGGCCGCCATGCAGCTCGCGGAACGGCGTTTTAAAGGCCACGGCGAGCGCTTCGACATCGAGGAGGAGCTGCTCGACTGCTTCTTCAATGGCGTTCAGGTACGCAAGCTGCAGATTACGCTGCCGAACCGCTCGACCATCGCTGGCGTCACCGCGGCCCCCGATGCTCTGCGCGGTTTTGGCGGCAATGTCCTGCTCGATGAGTTTGGCTTTCACAAGAATAGCCACGCGTTGTGGAAAGCCGCGGCTGCCGCGACGATTCTCGGCCACCGGCTGATCGTGGTCTCGACGCCGAACTACCAGCAGGGCAAGTATTACGCGCTGTGCCGCAAGGCCGGACTGGCCGATGGCGTCGCGCCGCAGAAGCGCCAGAACGGCATCTGGAGCGCGCACTGGGTCGATGTCTACACCGCCGTCGCCCAGGGCTTCCCGGTGACGGTCGAGGACTGCCGCGACATCGCCGACGACGAAGACACGTTCCTGCAGGAGTACTGCTGCCAGTTCCTCAGCGACGGCGAGAACTTCATTGGCTTCGAGCTGATCACCGCCGCGGAAAGTTGGGAAGCCTCGCTCGAATGTGACCTCACCGCGACGAACGGCCCGCTCTATGCCGGTGTCGACATTGCCCGCCGGCGCGATCTCACGGTGATCTGGGTTGCGGAACTCGTCGGGGATGTGCTGGTCACGCGCGCTGTGATCACGATGGCGCGAAAGACGTTTGCCGAGCAGTGGGAGCGCATCTGCAGCGTGATGGAGGCGCGCAATCTCGCCGGCCAGCCGGCGGTGCTGCATATGTCGATCGATGCCACCGGCATTGGCGCACCGCTGGCCGAGGCTGCCGCGCAACGCTTTCCCGGACGCGTCGACGAGGTCGTCTTCAACCTCCAGACCAAGGAAGCGATGGCGATCTCACTGAAGCGGCGGTATGAAGAGCGCAAGGTGCGCAATCCCGAGAGTCCGCAGATCCGCCGCAGCATCAACGCGGTGAAGAAGTTTGTCACCCCTGCAGGCAATATCCGCTTCGATGCGCAGCGCACCGACGCGGGCCATGCGGATGAGTCCTGGGCGCAGGCGCTGTGCAATAACGCCGCGACGCAGCCTCCGCCCGCGCGCGTGCAGGACCTGATCGTCATCGGCACGCCGCTCACCGCAGGGCTGAAGGAGGTGCAGTTCTAATGCGCTTCTTCGGTTATGAATGGGGCTTTGGACGCGGCAAACAGACGCTCGCCGATACCGGCACGGTGATTCCCGAGACCGGCGCGGTCGAGAATCAGGCGCTCGCGAAAGCAGCGGCGGCAGAAAACGCGCAGGTCACGCCCTTCGAGGAAAAGGGCGTCGTCGGCACGCCCATTACCGGCGGTTTCGTTGTAGACCTCGGCGAATACCGGCCCGATCTCTACGGACGCACCGCCATCCCTGTGTACGAACAGATGCGGCGCGGTGACGCGCAGGTTGCGGCGACGCTCAAGGCCATGAAGCTGCCCATGCGCTCGGGTACGCCATCGGTGATGCCAGCGAGCGACAGCGCGATCGACAAGGAGATCGCGCAGATGGTCGAGGACAACCTGCTGGGCGAGCTGGAGTGGACCAGCCCCAGCGGCCAGGTCACGTCGCAGAGCTGGGATGAAGTACTCGAAAACGCGCTGCTCATGCTCGACTTCGGCTGCTCGGCGTATGAGGAAGTGTACGCCGTGGACGGCGACCACATCCGCCTGCGCAAGCTGGCGTCGCGGCCGCCGATCACGCTCTACCGCTTCATCACCGAGGCGGACGGCGAGACGCTGTCTACGCTGCAGCAGTATGGCTACCGCGGCAACAACTTCGAGGTGGTGGACATCCCCGCGTGGAAGCTGTGCCTGTTCGTGAATGAGCAGGAAGGCGCGAACTTCTACGGCCGCAGCATCCTGCGCCCGGCCTACAAGCACTGGTTCTACAAAGAGCAGCTCTACTCGATCGACGCGATCGGCTGCGAGCGCAACGCGGTGGGCGTGCCCGTGCTGAAGCATCTGCCCGGTTCTACCGGATCGCTCAGCACCCAGGACCGCGAGCTGGCGCAGAAGTTCGTCAGCAATGTCGCGGCGAATCAGAGCAGCGGCATGTATGTGCCCCCCGGCCTGGAGTTTGACGTCGTCGCCGTGAAAGGCCAGGTGCGCAACTGCTTTGATTCGATCCGCCACCACAACGAGCAGATCTCGAAGACCTGCCTGGCCATGTTTCTCGACCTCGGCCAGTCCGGCACGGGCAACCGCGCGCTGGGGGCATCGCAGCAGGATTTCTTCTTCCTCGCGGCCCAGGCGTTGTACAACGCCATTGCCTGGCGCATGAGCAAGACCACGGTGCGACGCCTGGTCAGCTACAACTACGACGGCGTAGGCGCTTCCGGCAAGTCGAAGTCGCTGCCCACCGGGCCCGCCAAACGGCCGAGCGGCTATCCGCGGCTGGTCGCGCCGTCGGTGAAGTACGTCTCGCTGGAGCAGGTCGTCGAAGCGCTCAGCAAGCTGGCCCTGGCCACGGTCGATGTCGTGCATCCCGACGAAAATCTGGAGAACTACGTCCGCAAGGCGATGAACGTGCCCGACGCGAACAAGCCGCGTCCGCGTTTTGCGCCGATCACCACGCGCGCGCAGATCGACGATCCGAACGCGGTCAACGACCAGAAGCAGATCGACAACGGCGGCGGCGCTGCCGGCAAAGCCGTAAAGATGAGCGAGGCCACGTCGGACGGTCTCAATCTGCGTCGCAAGCCGCACGGTCCGGAGCGCTGGCTGGCGCTGTCGGAGATCGTCGGCACGCTCGATCAGGGCAAGGCGAGCGTGGCGTCGATTCTGCGCGATGCGAAGCCGGCGGTGATTGCCGAGGCGCTGCACAAGGCCATGGCCGCGCCGGTCGGTCGGGCCCACCAGGTCAGCGTTCCGGCCGATCCGAAACTGGTGGATCGCATTGTCGAGGCGCTGCAGCCGATCAAAACAGATGGCGCGAAACAGGTGCATGCTGAGCGCGCGCGCCAGCTCGCCGGCCGAGGGGCGGTGAATCCCAAAACCGGCAAGGTCGTTGCGGCCGAGGACAGCGACCAGAAGCTGAAGCTGTTCGCCCAGGCGGCAGTGAGCGAGTTCAACAACAACCTTACCCAGCGCGCGGTGAACAAGGCGCTGGACGTGAAGAAGAATCCCGGCGATGCCACACGCGGCGAGGCCATTCTCGCGGCCCAGCAGGATCTGGAAGACGGCAAAGACGGCTGGATCGACAACATTGCCGGCGAGGCAACGAACGAGGCGTTTGGGGCCGGCCGCAGCGACGGCTTTGCCGCGCTGGGCGATGACGTCAAGGGCTATCTGTACTCCGCGATTCTCGACGTGAACACCTGCGATGCGTGCTCCGCGGCGGATGGCCAGCAGGGGCCGACAGAGCTGGACGTGCCGCCGGCTCCCAACCCCAACTGCGACGGCGGCGACCTGTGCCGCTGCGTCATCGTTGCGATTTTCGAAGGTGAGGCATAAGCGCATGAAGGTCACCAAGAGCGAAAACGACGGACAGCATCCCGCATCGCACTACCTCATCGTCGAGGATCCCGAGAAGACGACGACCTGGCATCTGCGCGTGCGCGATGCCGCCGGCAAGCTCGACCACACGCTGATGGGCGCGGCCAAGGCCGCGCTGACCAGCCCGGACGGCTATCGCGGCAACAAGTACGACGGCCCCGGCAAGGAAAAGGCGATCGAGGATCTGCGCAAGCTCTATAAGCAGGAAAACCTGAAGTGGGATAGCAGCAGTGCGATGAGCGAGACCGCCGTGCCGCGTTTCGTGGTGGATCTGAACACGGTTCGCCTCAGCGACGACAGCCCGCTTGCGCGCATTCCCATCGCCTGCCTCGGGACCTGGGTGAAGGGTGGGCAACGCTTCTCGATCACCTTCGACGACTTCCAGGAGATCTACGAGAATTTTCAGAAGCGTGCGGCCGACGTCGTCGTCGACTACGAGCATGCCAGCGAGATTCCCGGCATTTCCCTGGGCGGTCCGGTGCCGGCTGCCGGCTGGATCAAGGCCATCGTGCCGCCAGTGCCTGGTGATCGCTTCCTCTATGCCGAAGTCGAGTTCACGGACATTGCTCGTTCGCTGATCCAGACCAAGCAGATCCGCTATGTTTCGCCGGCGATCAACTGGGGCGCGAAGGACAAGGTCACCGGCAAGCCGCAAGGCACGACGCTGACGTCGCTGGCCCTGACCAACCGTCCGTTCCTCGAAGACATTCCGCCGCTCACCTTGAGCGATCGCGAATACCAGCTCATGGACCTCGACCAGGTGCATGTGCCGGCCCAAGTGAACAGCAAAGAGCCCGCCCGTGGCGGGAAGGAGACAACACCGATGAAGAAGGTAAAACTCTCCGCCATCAAGGCGGGCGACAACAAGGGACACCTCCGTGTGCAGCACGCGGATTTCAGCGACGACAACGGCGGCTACTACGCCGACGCTGACGAAACGAAGCAGGCGCTCGATGAGGCCGATGGCGACGGCGCCAGCATGTCCGACACCGCTCTGCGCACACTGAGCGAGGCCACCGGACTGAAGGGACGCCGTTTCTCCGAGCAGGTGCCGGCGATCCGCGATCGCTTCAGCCAGAAGGTGCTGACTCTGTCGGATGTGCCAGTGAAGGCGGATGGCCCGGATAAGGGCGCTCCGGACTTCGACAAGTTCGCGCCGGCGGACGGCACGCTGGTGGCGGCCGAAGTCTTCGTCGCGCAGGAGGTCGAGAAGCTGCTCAACGATGCGGTGCAGCGCAAGACGATCCTGCCGAAGGAACGCGTTCACCTGCGCAAACTCTCGCTGAGCGATCTGCGCGATTACCTCCACTCGCGCGGTGACCATCACGCCATCGATACGCGCGAGATCGGCCACGGCGACGCGGCGCTCACCGATGACCAGGACGCGCTGTTCAGCGAACTGGACACCGAAGCCAAAAAGCTGCTGTCGGAAAACAAAGACTGGAACTACAGCAAGGCCTTTGTCGAAGCTGGCATTCGCAAGCCGGAAGTGCGGCGTCGCTACGACGAGCTGCAGAAGAAGCGCGGCAAGGCGAACGACTAACCCTCATGACAGGCGGCGCGGCCTGGGGCCGCGCCCTTGAAATCGAGACGAGGACTTTCAGATGGCTGGACAAACCACACTACTCGACAAGAGTTACCGCAATGACGCCAACGTGCGCATTTTGAAGTACACCGCGCTGGTGATCGGCGCGACCAATGGCGCCGGTTATGCGGGCGTTCCCACGGCTGCCAATGCCGGCAAGCTCGTCGGCGTCGCCAAGGAAGACATCTTCGAGCCCGGCGTTGTGCCGTGGGCTGGCGGCCAGGCGCAGATTCAGAGCGGGCAGGCGCCCAGCGCCGGCGCGCCGTCGCTGCAAGGCCGCAGCATTCAGGTCGCGAAGGAAGGTATCGTCCGCTGCATCGCTGCCGGCGCGATCGCGGCCGGCGACTGGGTGAACGTCGCCGACAACCAGGGACGCGTGAAGACGGTGAACGAAGCCGGCGGCACGCTGGTCAACGTGCTCGGCATGGCCGAGACGGCGGCGACGCAGGCGGGCGACATCATCCAGGTGTCGCTGCAAATCCATTCGCGTCATCAGTAATCGTCACGATTCGTGCTCGCCGGCGCAGGGCGGGCAAAGACAAACTGCGGCGGCTCCCTCTGTAGGCTGCGCTGGAGCGAGGGCCGCCAACTCAAGGTTTTCCGCTGACGCGGAAAGGAGCTGCCGCAATGCCTCCGTCTCTTTCGATGGTCCACGTCGACAAGGCGTTGACCAATATCTCGATTCAGTATCGCAACCTGCAGTTTGTCGCGGACGATGTCTTCCCGGTGTTTCCCGTGGGCAACCGCTCCGACAAGTATTTCAAGTTCGACCTGACGCGCTTCCGCCAGCTCGACGACACGCGCGGCATTGGCACCGAAGCCAACGAGGTCGGCGGATGGGACCTGTCCACCGATCTGTACTCGTGCGACGGGCATGCCCTGCGCGACCTGATCCCCGACGCGATTCGCGGCAACGCCGATCCGGCCACCGACATCGACGTCACGACGACGGAGACGCTGACGGACTTGGTCCTGCTCAACCGCGAGATCAACCTGGTCAGCGTGCTCTTTGGAGCCGGCAGTTTGGTGCCCAACGTCACGCTGGCGGGCAGCTCGCAGTGGAGCGACTACACCTCCAATCCGATTGTGGCCGTCGAGGCGCAGAAGGCGACGATCCTCAAGGCCACAGGCAAGCTGCCGAACCGTCTGCTGCTCTCGTATCCCGTGTTCGCCCAGCTCCGCAATCATCCGGCCGTCTACGACCGGCTGAAGTACGTGGAGAAGGCCAATCCGCTGACGCCGGAGCAGCTCGCTGCCGCCTTCGACGTCGAGAAGGTCACCGTAGCGATGGCGCTGAAGCAGACCACGGCGGAAGGCGAGGCCGACAATCTCGACTTTATCTGGGGCAAGAACGCGCTGCTGTATTACCGTCCCCCGTCGATCGGGCTGAAGACGGTGGCGCTGGGCGCGCACTTCACCTGGACCTACGGCATGCCGGCGAACAACGGCTACCGCGTGAAGCGCTACCGTGAGGAAAAGCGCGACAGCGACGTGGTGGAAGTTGAACTCTGGTACGACCAGCACGTCATCGCCGCTGCGGCCGGCTATGCGTTTTTGGACGCTGTCGCATAACAAGGCATTCCACCCACGATGAACCGCAGTCCCCGGAGGGCTGGAGTCCGAGCCCTCCGGGGAAGAGAGATGACGATGAAGACGCTTCGAATTTTCATCCTGACCGCGATCGCGCTGACGCTCGGCGCCGGCCTGCAGGCGCAGACGGTGCAGGCGCCGCGGCTGGGCACGGTCAACTCGACGCTGCCGTGCCAGTGGACGCCGGCATTCACGACACTGACCGGTGGCCAGGCCAATCAGGTGATGTATCTGCACTGCGATGCCCAGGGGTCGCTGCAGGTCACGCCGGCCATCACGACGGCGACGTTTACGACGCTGACGTCCGCGGGCACGACGGCAACGCTCTCGTTGCCGGAGGCGGACACCAAGCACACCACGCAGGTGGTCGTGACGGGCGCGCCAGCGAGCTGCACCGTTCATCTCGAAGGATCGCTCGACGGCACCAACTTCTTCGATCTTTCCGGCGCGCAGACCTGCACGACGAATGTGATGTTTCACGTCGTCGACAAGGCGGTGCTCTACATCCGCGCCAACCTCACCGCTCTCTCCGGAGGCACGTCGCCTTCGGTGAGCATTACCTATCTGGGGGTGCACTGATGCGTAAAGCAATCATCACGATCCTCGGCGTTCTGATCCTGAGCATGACGGCCGTTGCGCAGACGGCCACGGTCGGCGCCGGCGCGCAGATCTCCGGCAGCCCGGCGACCGGCAACTGCGCGAAATGGGTCAGTCCCTCGGCACTGGGCGATGCCGGTTCGGCCTGCGGCGGCGGCAGTAGCAGCGGACCGCTCTATGTTCAGACATCGGTGGCAGCCGGAGATACCATCTCCAGCTCGTGTACGGGTACCGGATGCAACTTCGCCTCGGGAACCTACACCTGGGCCGCGGGCACGTTTTGCCCGAGCGTGGGAACGGTCTACCACCTTCACAACGCGGGGCTGCTCTCGACCACGGCGACGGCCGGCAACGCCGGTGCCGAAATCGAACTAGGTTCGACGGTCATCTCCAGCCAGCAGATCTATGAAAACGCGAACTTGACCAATGTGCCGTGGAGTGGCGACACCTGGATCACCTGTGTTGCGACCGGCACGAGCGGGGCTATCGAGGTCGATTACGCGAGTGCGGTGCAAACGGCCACGTCATCGAACAACGGTGCGACCGTCGTCGACAATCCTCCCAATACGGCGACCTTTTCCGTAAACACCACCGGCACCGTCACGATTACCGCCTTCGCGCACTTCACTGGATCCGGATCGGTGACCGAACGTCAAATGCTCGTATTCAAGTTCTAACGAACAGAGGACCCAATGCCACGCTACGAAGTCATCCGCCCGCTGCACCGGAACCACGTCGAGCACGCCGTGGGCAGCCACATCGAGATCGAGCACGAAGAGGCCGCGCGGTTCGCTCATGCGGTGCGCCTCGTCGCCGAACCCACGGAAGAGCCGAAGCCGATGGAGGGCGACGGCAAACAAAAGAAAGGCAAGAAGTAACCCATGGCCGGCATCACCACCGTCGATCTCGTTGTGACGCACGTACCGGGCTTTGTGCGCAATTCGCCCAGCGGCGTCGCCGATACCCAGATCCAGACGTGGATCGACACGCGCTGGGAGGAGTTGCACGTCATCCTGCAGCGGCGCGGGCTCACCGCCCCGACCAACCCCAGCGATGCCTACAGCGCGCTGGAGCTGATCAACCGCATGGGGGCGGCATCCGATCTGGCGGCGGCGCTGAGTTCGCGGTTTTCCGCCAACGGCGGCACCTGGGCGGTCGCGAAGAACCTGCGCGAGGACTACGTTCGCATGCTGACGCGGCTCGATAACGGCGGCTACGACCGACTCCTCAATCCCGCCACGGCGCGCCAGGAAAACACGGGCCCCATCTTCAGCGGCGTCGCCGGCGGCGAGACCGACCGGCAACCGGACCCGAACATGAACGTCGCCTTCCAGCGCGGGCAGGTGTTTTAACCATGTTTCGATTCACGCTCACGGTCGCAGGGGAAACGCAGATGGATCGCGGAATCGCGCGATTCGCCGATGGCGTTTCGGACTACCGCCCGCTGTGGCCGGAGATCTACGCCTTGTTCCTCGAAGAGGAGCGTGGCCAGTTCGCAAGCGAAGGGTCGCACGGCGGCAGCCAATGGGCCCCGTTGAGTCCGCGCTACGCGAAATGGAAGGAAGTGCGTTATCCGGGGCGGCCGATCCTGGTGCGCGAGGGCACGCTGCGCGGATCGCTCACCGACCGCAACGCGCCTGGCGCCGTGTTCCAGCCCGAGCCGCGCAAGCTGGTCATGGGGTCGAGCGTGCCCTATGCGCTCTTCCACCAGATGGGCACACGGCGCATGCCGGCGCGGCCGGAGATCAAGCTGACCGAGCCGTTCAAGCGCAAGGCGATGAAGCAACTGCAGAGCTACCTGGTCGAACGCGCCACCGAGGCCGGGTTCCGTGGCGGCATGACGCCGAGCGACGTGCAGCGCGTGCAAGGGGCGATGGACAAGTACAGCGGCTGGAAGCCGGGCTACATGGAGAACGCCGGATGAGCTTCACCGCGAAATACCGGGCGCTGTTCGCTGCGGCCGTTGCCGACCAGGCGATCGCGCTGCTGCAGCGCGACTTCGCCAGCGCGATCGCGGCCCTGACGCCGGCGGCGATGCGACGCTACAACGCCTTCGTCGAGTACAAGAAGAACCTCGACGGCTCGGCGATCAATACCCCGGCCATCGTCGTGGCCGTGCGCCAGACCGCGCTGGCCAATCCCTCGGATGCGAGCACGCGGCCACAGCAGCACCGTCTGCTGCTGCGGCCGGAGATCGAGGACCAGGATCCACAATTTGCCGCCCAGGCGGCCTACGACTACATCCGTGCACTCGACCAGGTCATCAGCTCGGCCTCGATTGCCGACTGGGAACAGCCGCTGCCGATCGTCCATGCCACGCGTACGGCAACGACGACCGAAGGGCTGGCCGCCGCCGGCGGTCATGTGCTCGATGTCTGGGTGGAGACACACGATTACGGAGTGCTCTGGGAGACGCCCGGAGGTTTTGGAATGCGGCCGGCGATGACGGTCGTACTCGAAGTGGAGGAACTCTAAATGCCTACGATTTCACTGGCCAGCTTCCTGGCACTGGCCGACTCGCTGGCCCAGCAGGCGCGCACGATCTCCGATGCCTTCACCTCGGGCGCGATCGCGGCCGGCGAGCCCATCAGCGGCACCGGCATGGGCGCCGGGGCCGCGAACAACAAAGTCACGATCACTGGCGCCAATGACATCGACGTCGAGGCCGCGCTGTCGCTGGCCTTCCAGTCCGCGATCGCGCCGGGCTCGCTGCTGTCGAGCCTGTACGGAGGCCGCTTGGCGGCGCTCGACCGTCACGTCGGCGGCATCGGCAGCTTCCTTTCGACCAACAACGCGCGCGTCGATCCTCACTTCCGCGATCTGCTGTGGCGGGTGCCGGCGGCGCAGGTGTTTCCGCCTGTGGTCGATCCGCTGGCGACGTTTTCGGTCACCGGCGCCGGCGCCGGCACCTTCACGAAGTCGGCCGCGATCGACACCACGCAGTACGGCCCCGCCGCGCTGCAACTCGTGACGACCGCCGCAATCGGCGCCAGCACCATCACCGCCACGCTGACCCTGCAGAAGCTGGACGGCACCACGGCGACCAAGACCGTGACCATTCCGAACGCCACCGCGAACGGAGCCACTTTCGCCGTCGACGGCGGCGCGATCGCCTATGTCGCGGTCACCGCCATCACGATCGCCGGGGGCACTGCGGGCGACGCCTTCAAGGTGCGCTCGCTGCTGGAAAGGACCATCGCGCTATGAAGCAGGTAAGACTGCACAACCTCAACGGGCACGCGTTCAGCTTCACGCCGGCCGACGCCGTCGAGTTCGACGTCACACGGGCGAATCCAGGCACGCGCAAGTGGCTCGCGCCGAACGGCGTCCTCGAGGACGTGCCCAATCCGGCGCAGGTGAAGATCGCTGCCGGGCCCGGTGCGCCGCTCATCGTCTATCCCGGCGACGTCGTCGTGTTGCCCGACCAGGTCGACTGTTTTGAGCCGCTGATCGCGTCGGGCGAGGCGGAAGAAGAGATCCCGTTTTAGCTGCGGCCGCGGCCGCGAGGAAGGATAGGAACCGATGCCTTCGGCAGTGTACACACCAGCAAATATCTTCCAGGGGCCGGGCAATCTCTGGCTCTCCTGCAACGTTCCCGCCGCCGGCGCCCGGCTGCTCATCGATGTCAATGGCAACCCGACCGAGGGCAGCCCGCGGCACGTCGGTGGGACCGATGGTGCCTTGTCGCTTGCGGTCACTCCGAAGTTCGAGGAGATGCCGATCGACCAGGCCACGGCTCCCGTCGATGTGATCATGACCGGCGAGACCGAAGAGATCGACGTCACCATGAAGGAGCTGACCTACTACAACCTGCGCGATGCGCTGGGAGTTGGCACCTATGCCTCGGGCACAGACACTGGGCTGCCCGCCGGCGCGCAGCAGTACGAAGAGATCTCGTACGGTGGGCTGCTCGCCGTCCCGAAGTTCTGCGTTGCGGTGATCGCGCAGCGGCGAGACGCGGCCGGCAAGTACGTTGTCTCGACGCTCTACAACGCCTATGCGGCGGCAGGCTGGAAGCTCGATGTGGAGAAGGGCAAGCCGACCTTGATCAAGGTGAAGTTCAAGGGCCTGGCGATTGCGTCCCGGCCAGTCGGCGACCAGGTCGGCAAGACGTACCGGCAGGTGTAACCGCGGCCAGCGCCGCCAATTCCGCTTTTTCAAGGAACCGCTATGTCGAACATTGTGATTCAGGACGACTTCAGCCTGCCGCGGATCATCAAGACCGCGGCCTCCGGGCAGACCGTGGGAGCGGCGCAGGTGACCGTTCCCCACGGCCTGCCGCGCACCCCTGCCGTCGTGGTCATCGAGATGACCTCGGCCGGCGAGATCTGGCAGAGCGCCGCCGCCGACGCCACCAACGTGTATTTGACCGCAGACGCGGCCGCCCGCACCTGCAACGTGAAAGTGGTCGCCTGACCCGCGCCGGCGCGTCTTGGACCAACTGTGGCCACGCGCCGACCATTCTCAACGGAGACCGAGAGTGTCTGAATTCAACCGCAACGCATATCTCGCCGCCGCCGCCCGCCGGCCCGTCCAGGGCGCGGTCCACGAGCTGACGCTGCCTTCGGGCGTCATCGTCAAGGTGCGCAAGACCGACGCCAGTGTCTGGTTTTTGCATCATCGCCTTCCCCAAGGCCTGTCGCTGGCCGCGTTCAATGCGTTTGGCACCGGCGAAGTCGAAGCCGGCGATGAGCGCATCGACGAGAAGATCGAGGCCGTGGCGCAGTTCATGCACGACATGATCGTGGCCGCATTAGTTGTCCCGCGCATTGTTCCCGACGAATTGGTGCCGCAGAACGACGAGCTGCACTACCGCGAACTGTGCGAAGAGGATGCCGCTGCCATCTTCTCCTGGGCGACGCGCCGCGAGGAGGCGGCGCCGCTCGAAGGCTTTCGTCGCGACACGGGAGTTTCTGCTGCTGGCGCAGACGGCGAAGAAGTTCGGCCAGCGCCCCAGCCGCCTCGCCGGCGTCGCCGACCAGGTATTGGCGCTTGATTTCGACATCGCCGCGCACATCGCGCTGGAGATGGACGAACGCCGGCAATGGCAAGAGCTGAACCGGCCCAAAGACGCCGAAGGCGAGCCGGTCAGCCTGTACGAAGTTCACTGGTAACAACAAATCGGGCGCCTGCGGCAACAGGCGCCCGGGAGAGGTAAACCGCAATGCAGACCGAAATGATTGAACCCAAGGTGAAGGAATCATCGAACGTCCCGTCCGATGTCGAGTTTCAGTTAGCCCAACAGTGCATGGCCCTCATCGACGCGCACTGGAGTGCACCAAACGATGAGGCCAAGCGACGCATCCTGCGGGCGATGGATCTGGAAATCACGCAGAAGCTGAACTTTCACGGACAAAGATCCTGAGCAGATCGACGGCGAACGTCGTGCCACCGTCCCCCCATTCGTAGCGCATGTTGTGGTAGCTTTCGCCGTCTTGTGTGGGGACGTGACGCATGTTTTGGCTTTGGACGGTGTCTGGGCCGCCGCTTTGCCAGCCTTCAGGAATGAACTGAATGAGGCCATGCGATGCATGCACGATCTGGTCGGCCTTATCGAGTTGCTCCTGATTCATGTCCTGAACGACAAGTACAAATTTGCTCATGTACGGTCCTTGGATGCTGAAGTTCTCCTGGTGACTGAAAGCGTAGTACGGCCGGCGCAGCCGGTCAAACGAGCCCATTAACGCCCATGGCCATCGACTCCGTAGCTGGACTGCTGTTCCAGATCAAAGCCAATCCCGACGACGCGCAGGAGAACATTGCGCGCTTCCGGACGCTGCTCGGCCAGGACCTCAGCGCCGTGAAGAGCCAGTTCTCTTCGTGGGCGGCGGAAGTCTTCGGCTCGTCCGCCGAGGTGCGCGAAGCGCATGAGTCGGTGATTGCCACGATCGAGAAGGAAAAGGCCGCTCAGCTCGCCAATGCCGCCTCGGCGGAAGAGGCCGCCGCGATCGAGGTCGCCTCCGCGCAGCGCGTGGCCCTGGCCGAAGAAGAGCTGAACGCCAAACTCGAAACCGTGGGCACGGGCTGGAAGTCGATTGCGGCTGTCGCCGCCGGCGCGCTGATCGGCCTGGGCGCGACACTGTTTGAGACCGCGAAGAAGACGGCCGAGATGGGCGAGGAGTTCGCCCTGCTTCATCAGCAGCTCGGCATCCCGGTGAAGGAACTCTCGGGATTGAAGGTCATGGCCGGCGAGTTGGGCGTCAACTTCGACATGCTCGCGCGCGGCGTGGCGCAGATGGACCGCAACCTCTCTCCCTTCGCCACCTCCGGCGCGACGGCTGCGAAGGCATTGGACGCCGTCGGCGTGAAGGCCACCGACGCGCAAGGCCACTTGCGGCCGGGCATCGAGATCCTGGCCGATCTCGCCGACAAGTTTCACAAGATGGGCGCGTCCAGCGATCGCACCGCCGCCGCGATGTCGATCCTCAGCCGCGCCGGCTTCGAGCTGCTGCCTCTGCTGAACAAGACCGGCGACGAGATCCGCAATGCAGCCGCGCACGCCAAGGAAATGGGCATGCAGTTCGACGAGCTGTCGGCGGAGCAGGCCGAGCACTTCATGAAGTCGTACCGCGATGTCGGCTACGTCGTGAAGGGACTTGGCGTCACCATCGGCCAGGAGGTGATGCCGTACATCACGGCCGCGATCCAGGGGGCGGCGGACTTCATTGCAAGCCACATGCAGGATATTCAGTCCGCGGTGTGGCTGGTCAGCAAGGCGTTCAAGGCCGCAGGCTTTGTTGTGAAAGCGTGGTTTGAAGGTCTGACGGCAATCGGTCGCGGACTGGGCGGCCTCGGTACCGTTTTCTACCAGTTCGGGCAGATTGTATGGGATGCGCTTCACGGTCGCATTTCTGAGGCAAAGCAGGACTGGGCCGCGCTAAAAGAGACGGCGTCCGAGACTTTGGACGCCATGCTCGCAGCCTACCAAAAAACTGGATCGGGCGCGTCCGAAGCGTTCGAGGCACTCGGCCGCGCCATGGATGCGGGAGTCAAGACGCCGGCGAAGGCCGCGAAGGTCGTCACCGACGCCCTGGCGCAGTCGCTGCAGCGGGTGCGGGAAGAAGTCCAGTCGCTGCAGGACCAGCAGGCCAAGCCGGTGGCGCAGATCGAGCTGCAGTACCAGCGCCAGCTCGATGCGGCCAACAAGGAGATCGCCAACTACCGCCGTCTCGCGGCGCAGCACAAGCTCAGCCGCAAGGAGATGGAGCAGCGCGAGCAGGAGTACACGCAACTGGTGAAGGCACTCGCGCAGCAACGCGACCTGAAGCTGCAGGCGCTGGCGAAGCAACGCGTGGATAACGTGGCGCAGCTCGATGAGGAACTGCGCAACAAGATCGCCGGCAGCACCTCAGAGACGCACGCGCAGCGCCTGGCGGCGATTAATCGCGAGATCGAGGCCGAGCGGCAGAAGTACCAGAAGCTGGGCGCGCTCGACGCCGCCCACGAGCAGTTGCTGCTGCAGCTCCGCACCGCCATGCTGCAGAAGCTGCAGGACGAGGAAAACAAGGCCCAGCAGCAGAAGGAACAGCATTTCGAGCAGGGCTATCAGCGCCTGGCGCAGATGGCCGATCAGTACACGCAGGCGTCCCTCACCGGGGCGGCGAAGATCCAGTACGAGACCGACCAGCAGATCAAGAAGATCCAGCAGCTCGAACAGGCGCTGCTGAAGGAAGCCACGACGGAAAAGCAGCGCCAGCAGGTGGTGCAGCAGGCCGAAGCTGCCATCACGGCCGCGCGCAACAAGGAAGCCACCCAGACGGCCCAGTTGCAGCAGAAGCACAACAGCTTCGTCGACGCCTGGAAGTCGAACTACAACGACATGATTCTCGCTGCGGACGGCTTCTCGAAGAACTACACCAAAATCGCCCATCAAATGCTGATCGCGATCAACCGTCAGATGCTGGCGCATCAGTCTGCCGCCAAGGGCACGGTAGCGGCCGAAAATGAGAAGAACATCGGCATCACGGCGTCACTGAAGAGCCTGGCTATCGTCAAGGCGGCAATGGAAATCGCCGAAGCCGCAGCCGCCTTCGCTCGTCTCGACTTCCGCGCCGGCGCGATGCACACGGCCGCCGCGGGCCTCTACGGCGTGGTGGCGGCCGAGCAGATCGCGGCCCTGTTCAGCGGCAGCGGTGGCAGTTCGCACGCCGCGCACGCAGGCGCCCATGCCGCGACGACTCACCACGCATCGGCATCGCATGCCAAGACCGCCGCCAACGCCAAACAGGTGGCGCCGGTGGTCAACGTCCACATCCAGGGCGTCATCTCGGCCGACAATCTGGCCACGGTCGTCTCTCAGATCAGCAGCCTTGTGCAGGGAGGCTCGGCCTCCCTCGCTGCCAGCCACGTCATGGTAAACGGCGCGCTCGTTCCCGGAGGTGCCATTTGAACTGGCCGCAACTCCAGTGGAACATTCCCGGCGCGATCCTCCCGAAAATCCAGTACGTGGATGCGAACGGTGCTGCGCAGACGCTGGAATTTCGCTATCCGCCGGTGAACGTCAACCCGATGGCGCCGGTGCCAAAGGGCTCCGATAACATCGCCAGCGACGGCACGCTGTGGACTGTGAGCTGGTACGTCGAAGCCTATATGGAGTTCGAGACCTACGTGCTTATGGGCGACGACATGGATGCCTGGCTGCGCTTTTTGTCGATCGCGGTGAACGGCCAGACGTTGACGATTTACCCGAACAAAGACGACATCACAGTCTCGGCGCCCTGCACGCTGATGGTGGCCGGCCGCGTCAACTCCAGCGGCGCGCCCGCGATCGACCCGCGGCCGACGCGCGTTTCGCCCGGCCTCTACAAGATCCAGGCAGTGCTCCGTTTTCAGAAGCCGAGCGACGCCAGCCTGGTTTTTGACACCCTGAACGGCCGATCGGAGGCGGCGGATTTCGCATGATCCCTACCACTGCAGCTTTCGACGCCAAGCGCAATACGACGCCGCAGCAGGCCGTGTGGGTGCTGACCCTGCCCGGCCTGAGCCTGACCTATGCCTCGCGCGCCGAAGCGGCCGTAAATGCGACCGCGACCTGGATGAAGGTGCCCACTGGTGTGACGCAGAAGATCGAGGACTTGCAGGGCAAGGCCAGCGTCGGCAGCCTGCAGGTGGAGATCGTCGACGTCAATCACGCACTGCTGGCGAAGTTTGCGACGACGACCTGGTACGGCCAGGCCGCGAATCTGCTGCTTGGCTTCAGCGGACTCGCCTACCCCGGCGACTACATCACCGTCTTCGCCGGCGTCGTCGAAACCGTTGTGCCCAGCAAGGATCACACCGCGTGGATTTTCTCGGTTCGTGATAAGAATCGCATTCTGAAAAACCGGGTCTATGCCGTGGGCGACGACGGAGTGAACCCGACCAGCACGAAGAATCCGCGTACACTCTACGGCAATCCGCTCGCCCTGGTCACATCGCTGTTGGAGACGGAGCTGAAACTGCCGGCTGCGGCGATCGACACCGCCTCGATCGCCAATCTGCAGAACGGCCGCTTCGCCGCCACGACGATGCTGTTCAGCCTCACCAAGCCGGTCGATGCGCTGACGTTTTTGGCGCAGCAACTGCTGATGCCGCACGGCCTCTTTCACTTCGCACGCTACGACGGCCGCATCGCGATCGGAGACATGCTGGCCGCCCCGTCGCCGGTGCCGATCGCCTTCAATTTCATCGACAGCAACATCATCGGCGCGCCGGATTATGCGCAGAAGGCCATCTACAACTGGGTCGAGATGCAGATGGACTACGACGGCTCGAAGTACCTGCATGTGGAGGAGTTCTACGACGGCGACAGCGCCACCAGATACGGACTGAGTTCGGTTCTCAGCATCAAATCGGACGGCCTGCGCACCAACCTGCAGGGCGCGAGCCGCGCCGGCATTACCGCGCGCCGCATCTTCCAGCGCTACGCCAATGGCCCCACGGGCGAAATCAGCTTCGATCATCCGAGCCTGCAGGCGTGTGTCGTCGAAGTCGGGGACTACGTCACCGTCACAAGCCGATTACTGGAGAACCTGCAGGCCGGCACCATGGGCGTGACCAGCCGCATCTATCAAGTCATGCACGTCCAGCCCCAGTGGGCGAACGGCCGCATTCAGTTCACGCTGCTCGACATCGATGCGATCGCGACGCGGCCAGCCTACCAGTACGCGCCGGATACCCAGCCGGCGTGGCCCACCGCGACGGTCGCGCAACGCGCGGAGTACTTGTTCCAGGCCAATGCTAGCAATCAGCAGAGCGACGGCAGCGCCGCAGGGAGGATCTTCTGATGCCTCTCGCGCTCAACACTCCGGGCGGCTGGTTCGATCTGCCGGACTCGGCGTTCGCGGTCGGTGCCAACGTCATCGAGGACTTACTGGTCGCGCTGAATTCGCTCGTGCGCTTCGCGTGCGTGGCCGATGAATACATCCTCGCGGGCGGCTTCCGCAACGGCGAGACGGTGCCCACGCCGCAGTCGGCCGACGACGGCTATGCCTACTCACGCAGTGAGCTGCTCTATGCCTTTTCGCTCGTGTTTACGCCTGATTCTGAGACCGGCATCAATGGTGGTCCTGGCAATTTGCTGTA
>Ga0187809_10000585_pt1 | contig 18936 bp, 19 predicted proteins | sample NC_wetland_sal_i_8_FD_132415 | JGI IMG/M metagenome (GOLD analysis project Ga0187809, IMG submission 132415) | Wetland sediment microbial communities from Neuse River Estuary, North Carolina, USA - ASW_4 | ecosystem: Environmental > Aquatic > Freshwater > Wetlands > Sediment | place: USA: North...
CGACGGCGCTGGTACCCCGTCGTGGCGGGCGCAGGCCCGCCACCCACGAATGGCTGTGGGACACTCCCAAGACAGCCCGCGCCCATGAGTCTCCCACGGCAAATCGTGGGTGGCGGGCCTGCGCCCGCCACGACGGGGTACGCCCGCCACGACGTGGTACGCATGCGAGTCGCCAACTCGCGAACGCTGTACTAGTCGCCGGTGACGCTGCTGCCGCGGTTGTTGATCATCGCCAGCAGCTCACGCCGCGTCGCCGGATTGTCGCGGAACGCGCCGAGCATGCGGGAGGTGACCATGGTGACGCCAGGCTTGTGCACGCCGCGCGTCGTCATGCACTGGTGCGCCGCCTCGATCACCACCGCGACGCCACGCGGCTCCAGCACCTGCTGGATGGTGTTGGCGATCTGCGCGGTCATCTTCTCCTGGATCTGGAAGCGCTTGGCATAGGCCTCGACGACGCGCGCCAGCTTGCTGATGCCCACCACGCGCCGGTGCGGCAGATAGGCGACATGCGCTCGGCCGATGATGGGCACCATGTGGTGCTCGCAATGGCTCTCCAGGCGGATGTCGCGCAGCAGCACGATCTCGTCGTAGCCGTCGGTTTCCTCGAAGGTGCGTTCCAGCAGCGCGACCGGGTCCACGTCGTAGCCGGCGAAGAATTCCTCATAGGCGCGCGCGACGCGGGACGGCGTATCGACCAGCCCCTCACGCGTCGGGTCGTCTCCGGCCCAGCGCAGCAGGACACGCACCGCTTGTTCAGCTTCCTCCCGGCTCGGGCGCTGCAAGGAGGAGGCGGTCTCGGTTGCACGGGTGGGAGACGGCGTGACGATATTCACTTCGGAACTTCCTCCAGGCCTGTTTGCGGCGGCCGGCAATGACGCCGCCGATATGGGACCGTCCGGAGCAGTCACAACCCCGCGCGGTCTAATGGACCCTACCGCTTTGGTGCGGGCTGTCCAGGCTGAACGCGGGAATGGCGACATCGAAGTTCTCGCCCGAAGCGGGAATTACCATGTGGTAAGCGCCCACCATGAACCCGGAGGGTGTCTCGAGCGGTGTGCCTGACGTGTATTCGAAGCTCTCGCCCGGCTCCAGCAGCGGCTGCTCGCCAACCACGCCGGCGCCGTGCACGTGCTGGGTACGGCCGCGCGCATCGGTAATGTGCCAGGTGCGGCGCACAAGCTGCACCGCCTGCCGGCTTTGGTTCTCGATCTTCACCCGGTAGGCCCAGACATAGTGGCTCTCGTCCGCCTGCGACTGGTCCTCCAGGTAGAAGGAGCGCACGGTTACGCGGATGCCACGCGTGGTCTTGGAATAATCTTCCGCCATAGGGCTGATCCTCGGACCAGCCGATTGAACGGTGTCCGCCCGCCGTTGTCCAGACGGACCAGCCGCATCCGTTGCGCGTACCGCCGCGTATATGCTGTTGTTACGAAACGGACCAGACAGAAGATGCCGACCGAACCGCCAGACCGAAGCGACACGACGATGCTGCTGCTGCAACGCAGTGCCAGGGGCGACCGGGCGGCGTTCCGGGCGCTGTACGACCAGTGGGGCAGGCGGCTCTACGGCATCGCCCTGCGCATCACGCGGCAGCCGTCGCTGGCGGCCGATGCAACCCAGGACGCGTTCGTGCAGATCTGGCAGCAGGCGCAGCGTTTCGATCCTGCGCGCGGCAGTGCCGAGGCCTTCCTGGTGAGCCTGGTACGCTACCGCGCACTCGACGTGGTGCGCCGACAGTCGCGCGAAACCCCTGGATACGAACCGGTGGAGCAGGAAGATGAAACGCCCGATGCGCTGACACGGCTGGTCAGCAGCGCCGAAGGTGTCGCGCTGCACCGCTGCCTCGGATTGCTCGACGCCGAACGGCGCAGGCTGGTCGTGATGGCCTTCGTCGATGGCCTGTCGCACAGCGAACTCTCCAGTCACCTGAACGTGCCGATCGGTACGGTGAAATCCTGGATCCGTCGCAGCTTGCTGTCGTTGCGGGAATGCCTCGCGTCATGAGCGATGCCCAGGATCGCGATATGCTGGCAGCGGAATACGTGCTGGGCACGCTGGAAGGCAGTGACGCGCGCGAAGCCGTCCGGCTGCTGCGCGACGATCCGGTGTTCGCGGCGGCCGTGCATGCGTGGGAGGAACGCCTGGCGCCGCTGGCACTCAGCGCGCCGCCGGCGGTCCCGCCGCCGGAGCTTTGGGACCGTATCGCCATCGCGACCGGCGCGGAGGTGACGCCACTGCCGGCGCGGCGACGCCTGCGGTTCTGGCAGGCGAGCACCGGCGCCGCCCTGGCGATCGCGGCCTCGCTGGCCGGCTTCATCCTGCTGCGTGCACCCTCCGCCCCGCTTGTCGCCGTGCTGGCGCCGCTGAATGGTGGCGTGCCGCTGCTGATCGCGACCGCGGAAGCGGACGGCACATTGAATGTGCAGCCGAACAAGATCGTGTCGGTGCCGTCGGACCACGATCTGGAACTCTGGGCGCTGCCGCAGGGCGAGACGCATCCCCGGTCCCTCGGCGTGCTGCCGGTCGCCGGACGGCGGCTGACGGCACCGCTGCCGCGGGGCACCGAGCTGCTGGTCAGCCTGGAGCCGCGCGGCGGTTCGCCGACCGGCGCACCCACCGGACCGGTGCTGTATGGCGGGCGCCTGGCGGCGCTGAACTGAAGCGCATCACCACCACCTGCGCGGCGCCGAGGTTCTCCGCGGCGTGGCCGATGGCGACCGGGATGCCGGCGGCACGCAGGCGCTGCACGTTGGCGGATTCGGCGATGTTGCTATCACGCCGCGCCGAAACAGGTATGGCCGGGAGCGACCCGGCCATGACCCCGACAGGCTGTTGCGTGCGTCAGCGCGGCATCAGCACGTGATCGATCACCTGGATCACGCCGTTCGACTGGTCCACGTCGGCGATGGTGATGTCCGCGACACCGCCCTTGGCATCCTCGACCATGATGTTGGAAGAGCCGTTCATCATCAAGCGCAGCTTCTCGCCTTCCACCGTGGTCAGCGTCGCGGTGCCGCCGCCGGCGAGGATCGCCGCACGCAGCTTCGTCGTATCGTAGTCGCCGGGCACGACGTGATAGGTGAGGATCTTCGTCAGCATCGCCTTGTTGGCCGGCTGCATCAGGCTGTCGACGGTGCCGGGCGGCAAGTCCTTGAAGGCCTCGTTGGTCGGCGCGAACACGGTGAACGGACCCTTGCCGCTCAGCGTGCCGACAAGGCCCGCGTCCTTCACCAGTGCGACCAGCGTGGTGTGATCGGCAGAGTGCACCGCATTGGCGACGATGGTCTTGTTCGGCAACATCGCCTGTCCGCCGACCCGGATGCTTGGCTCCGACATGCCGTAGGCGATGGCCGGACCGGCGGTCAGCAGGGCAGCGGTGAACAGAATGGCACGCTTCATCGGGAAGACTCCTCGCTTCGGTTGGGCGGCCTTGCACCGGCCGCTGTCCCCCTTCGTCGCGAACTGCTCCTTCGGATGCAGCCAATGCCGTATTTTTTTCGCCCCCGGCCGCGCGTCAGAACATCGGGCCGCGGTTGGCGCCGCCGCCGTCGATGGTGATGATCGTGCCGCTGGTGTACGCGGAACGGTCGGAGGCAAGGAACGCGACCATCCAGCCGATCTCCTCCGGCTTGCCGGCGCGGCCGAAGGGCAGCGGCGCCATCAGCTCCTCCCAGCGGTTCGCGTCGCCCAGCCGGTCCTGCGCGCGCTTCTTCATGATGGTCACCAGCCGGTCGGTGGCGATCGCACCGGGGTTGATGCCGACCACGCGCAGCCCGTCATTCGACGCGCCGCCGCCGAGCGTTTTGGTGAAGGCCATCAGGCCGGCATTGCCGGTGGAACCGGCGATGTAGCCGGCATCCATGCGCTCGCCGGCCATGCCCAGGATATTGATGATCGTGCCATGGCCGCGCTGCTTCATCAGCGCGTAGAAACGGCGGCACATGTTGATGTAGCCGTACACTTTCAGGTCCCAGGCTTCGCGCCAGCGCGCCTCGTCCACCTCCTGCAGGTTGCCGCCGGGAATGGCGCCGGCGTTGTTCACCAGGATGTCGATGCCGGCATGCTGCTCCGCCAGGCGATCGACGTTGCGGCTGTCGGCGAGATCGTAGGCATGGATCTCCGTGCCGACGTTGCAGCGCGCGGCGATGCGCGCGCGTGCCGCTTCCAGGTCCGCCTGGGTGCGGGAGACCAGGATGACGTTGACGCCTTCCTCGGCCAGCGCCTCCGCGGACGCGTAGCCGATGCCCTTGGATGCGCCGGTGATCAGCGCGGTCTTGCCGCGCAGGTGCAGCTCCATGTGTTTCCTCCCCTTATGGCAGCGTGATGCGATAGAATGCGGCGGCGTTGCCGGCGAACAGCCTGCGCCGGTCGGCGTCCGGCAGATCGGCGGTGGCCTGCTTGAAGCAGCAGTAGATCCAGTCCCAGCTCGCCTTCACCCCATCCACCGGATAGTTGGACGCGAACATGCAGCGGTCCACGCCGAAGATGGCGAGCGTGTCGCGGATGATCGGGCCGTTCAGCTCCAGCGTCCAGGGTTTCCCCTGCACCGTCAGGCCGGAGATCTTGCACCACACGTTCGGGCATGCCGCCAGCGCCTGCATGCCGCGGCGCCACACCGCGAGCGCCTCGGGCGAACGGTCAAGCGGATAGCCGGTGTGGTTCAGCACGACACGCAGATCGGGATGTTCGCGGCAGACCTCCGCGGCTTCTTCCAGGTGGTACCAGGGGACGCGCAGATCCCAGGATAGGTTGTACCGGGTCAGCAATCCAAGGCCGGCGCGCCATTGCGGGTCCTGCAGGCTGCGCTTTTGTCCGCGCACGCTGCCGTTGGGCCCGTCGGCGATCACCGGCTTGGTGCGGATGCCGCGGACCAGCGGGAACTTGCAGTGACCGGCGAGGATTTCCTCCGAATTGGGTTCGTCCACCCAGGCATGTGCGACGATGGCAGCCGGCATGCCGTGCTCCGCGGCGATGCGGGTGAGCCATTCGGTCTCCGCCAACTGCTGGCTGCGGTCGCATTCGGCTTCCACGTGCACGGTGGCGATCACGTTGTGCAGTGCGGTGTCGCGGCGGTATTCCGGCGGCAGGTAGTCGCGGCGCAGGCGGGAGTAGTCGCCGAGCCAGGCGTGCTCGCCGGATTCCAGCCAGGGATAGCGGAGCGTGCCGTGCAGGTCCCACAGATGATGATGGGCATCCACGATCGGCAGGTCGTCGTCGGTGCCTGACATGCGGTTTCCTCCTGTTGAATGCGGTCGATCTTAGCACTCGATGAATCGCCGGCAGAGTGACTGTTGGGTTCGCCGGCGCTTCCCGCTTTGCCGGCCGCATGCTAGAATAGAGGTGGTTCCCTTAAGCCTGTTGCGCTCAAGCCATTCGGCGATGGCGCAGTCATGCGACCGACCACTCATGATCCGGGATTGGCACGCTCACCGGAACGACAGTCTGGAGACCGGCACGCAAATGACGCCTGACAGCGACCACGATACGCGCCGCACGGCCAAGCTGGAGCTGACCGCAGCGCAGGTCGAATTTTTGTTATCGCTCAGCCAGGGAGCCATCGTCGCCGCGCACAAGGTCGATGCGAGCATGGTCGGACCATTGATTCGCGCGAACCTGGTCCGCTGGGAGGACGATGCCGCGGCGGCCGCGCGGCGGCGCCTCACACCGGGCTCAACCTTCACGTTGACGCATGAAGGCGCCCAGGTGCTTCTGGATCGCGGGGTTGCGTCGGGCAATGAAACGGGCTGATGCCCGGCACCTGCCCTGTCACTTCGATTGACGCTGTTGGTTCCGCGGCAAGCCGCCGGCGAGTGGCGGCATGCAGACCGTCGATTGGCTGCCGATGGGGAACCGCGAGGCTACCCACCGCTACGACGCCTCGCGATTCCTCGGCCAAATGCGCTTGGCTTACTGCCGAACGCGATGGGCTGTGCCCGCGGGGTAATCGCATTTGGCCCGGCGCGCCGGCTGGCTGCCGGACGGTGGGAACGCTCCAAATCTGGCGCGAGTCGCGGCACAGCAAGCGATTCCAAGACTTGCCTTGCTGCGCTGCGGTTCGCGGCAAGCCCAGCGGCCGGTTCACCAAATGCGATAGCCCTGGCAGTACCTGGCAAGGGGGATGGTATTTTCGCGCGCTTGGCATATATAAGGCGCTCGGCACTTTTCCCTGGGTTACATTGAGCCAATTCCGCGGATGTCCTTCGCGTGCGGCAACTCCGATGGAAAGTAGTACGGCTCGCACGGTGCGGGCCGCCGAAAACGCGGAGCGATGCCATGTCTTCAGGCACGGTTAAGTGGTTCAACGGACAAAAGGGTTATGGCTTCATCCAGCCGGATGATGGCTCGAAGGACGTCTTCGTGCACATCTCCGCGGTGGAGCAGGCCGGGTTGCGCGGGCTCAACGAAGGGCAGAAGGTCACCTACGACCTGGAGCGCGGCCAGCAGGGCAAGACCTCGGCGGTGAACCTGCGGGCCGAATGATTCGAGGCGACTCCAGCGCCGCCTCTGCGGCGCTGGACGCTTCGGCATTCGCATACAGCGCGGACCTGCTGGCCGCCTGACCGATCGAAGTATGCGCCTGCACCGATCGGCGCGGGTGGAGGCGCTGCAACTCGTCTCGTGGCAGCGCAGTGGCGGCCGTGGACGAGACTGCCGCGAATCATGCGGCGGTCATGGGTGCCTCGCTTGCTCCGATCGTGCGATAATCCCTGGGTGGACAACGATGCCATCGGCACACGGACCGATGGCGCCGGTTTCGACGTGCCTGTCGCGATCACCAGCGTCAGGGGACACGATACGCTTGGCGAATCAGGCGATGCGTAGGAATTCGCGCTACAGGCCCGGCGGATCGCACACTACCGCGTCATGGCCGGCGCACGGGTCGCGCCAAAGGCGCGCCCGAGGACCGACCATGACGATTGCTGCTGCCGACGCAGTCGCGCGAAGCAGTTGTTTCGTCCCGAGCCCTCACACACAACGCGTCACCCACGGGGCCTCACACACAACGCGGCACATCCAACGCTTTACCCCCGGCGCGTCACACCCAGCGCACAATGCCCGGCGCGTCGCCCACGGGACGTCGAAAAAAACGCCTGCGCACCGTGCGATGGTTTATTTTTCCTCCAACCGTGAAGCAGCGGTTCCGCGTCCCCATCTTGCGAACAACGCTACGTGCCGATGGGAGTGGACCAGTCCTCCCACGCAGGCAGGCTGACCCCAAATCGGACACTCCCGCGGGCAACGGCGATTACCCTCTATCGCCAGGAGATCCGCCGCCGCGGTCAGGCCTGTCCGGCATCAGCCCGCAGGTTTCTTTCGCGCTCAGCTTAGGACGTGACGATGGGCAGACCAGAACTCGGCACCAAGTGCACATGCGCGGCGTGCCATGAGCGCTTCTACGATCTGAACAGGTCACCGGCCATATGTCCGAAGTGCGGCGCTCAACAACCGCCGGAGAAGCCCCGTGTGGCCCGGCCAGTGCGCGGTCCCTCCGGCGCCGGGTTGCGTCTACGGCGCGAACCAGTGGCCGTTACCCATGATGACGATGCCGACGCCGTCGCAGCGCCTGAAGCCGATGAAGCCGAAGCTGAGGACGGCGCTCCGGTGCTCGACGACGATGCGGACGATGAGATCGAAATCGAGATCGACCCCGATCGCGCCAAGACGCCCGAGTGAGAATCACAGGAAGGCCATCCAGAGCAGATGATCAGACAGAGATTGCATCGCCCGTCATTGAAGGTCACCCGGATCGCGGATCAGTTTCAGAGCCCGGGCTTTGTCTTCGAGGTATGGAGTCCATTCACCGGCAGCTACCAGATCGTGGAGTCGATCGAGATCGCCCTGCAACGCATCGATCGGCTTGCGCGCCTGATCTGCCAGATGTGGCTCCAGCGACACCCGAAGCTCGATACGCTCCGGGATGCTCCCGCCTCGGAGGAGGCCAACCACTCGCAATGGGCGGAGTTCCGCGTCAATCCAACCACCTTGCGCAGTTATGACACGCGGCGGCATGACCGGCCGATCTGGGCCAGGGCAACGGGCCTGACGCAGGCCGTCGAGGCGACGTGTGTCACCATCGGTTGCGCGCGGCCGCACGCGCCCCCCTTGTGAAGCGAGTGTCCCGCCTGGCGTGGTGAAGCCACCCGCCAACCCGGAATGCTGCCGGTCCAGCCGGGATGGATGGCGTGGTGACTAGTACCGCGTTCGCGAATTGCCGATCGGAACAGTGGAGGGGGAGCGACGGCGCTGGTGCCACGTCGTGGCGGGGGAAGGCCGCCACCCACGGCTTGCTGCGGGGGCATGCCTATGTGCGGGCGACGTGTTGCTCCGGGTTTCCTCCAGCCAGTCGTGGGTGGCGGGCCTTCGCCCGCCACGACGTGTTACCCGTGGCGCGTCGTAGCGAGCCCTCGCCCCGCGCGCGCCAGGATGAGCGCCGCAGGCTCCGCTCTTCCCGGTCAGGCCCGGCCATGACGAGATTGTTGGTGCCGGCCCCGCCCAACCTGCCGGGTCGTTCCGATCGGCAATTCCGAATCGCAGTGCTAGCGGATGCTCCGCCACGCGATCCAGGCGCCGCCGATCTGAACCAGCCCGCCGGTCAGCATCGCCGCCCGAAACCCCGCCGTGCCGCCGCCATTCAGGGCGAAGGTTGCTCCCAGCATCGCGACGCCCAGTGTCGCTCCCGTCATGCGCGCCACATTGATCAAGGCCGACGCCGTGCCGGAACGCGCCGCCTGCACCGCTTCCACCGCCACCGACATCAGCGGCCCGGTATTCAGCCCCATGCCGAGGCCGGTCAGTGCGAGGCCGAGTTCCGCGGTCACCAGCGGGCGGCCCGCCTGCGTGGTGGCCAGCAACAGCAGGCCGCAGCCGATCACCGCGGTACCGCCGGCCGTCATCAGCCGCATCCGGGCGCGCTGCGCCATGTGGCCCGAGCGCTGCGATACCAGGAAGAACACCAGCGCGCAGGGCAGCAGCGCGAGTCCCGCACCCTCCGGCCGCAGCAGCCCGGTCCGCTGCCATAGCAGCGGCAGCAGGAAGATCATGCCGTAGATGCCGAAGGTCATCGCCGCGGTCGCGATCACCGCGCCGCGGAAGGCGCCACCGCGGAACATGTCCAGCGGCACCAGGGCCGCCGCCCCGGTGCGGCGCTCGACGGAGAGGAACAGCGGACCGGCAATCGCGGCGGCGGCCAGCGCGGCGATCCAAGCTGGTTGCGGCTATGCCGCGCAATGTGCATCTGCGTGCACTCGCGGATGGCATTTCCTTGTCACGCGGCCAAAAATCCGAAGCCGGCAGTCCCTGACCGCAAGACCGAGGCATGTCATGAGACTGAAACCGGAATGACTTTGTCATGTCATTGGGCAAAGCAACCGGCATCGTCTCCATTGCTGCATCCAACCGGCCTCAGAAAGAAGGTTTTTGACGTATGTCAGGCAGCACGTTGACGTCGTTCACTGCGGGCGACCTGGTCATCAGCGTCGTCGGTGACGTGCAGAACACCGGAACGCTCAGTCTCGACCAGGCATCGCCGATCTACCTGCAGGAACTGACCACCAGCGGAACGCTGGTCGGCACCATGGTGCTGCCACAGACCACGATGGTGGTGAACGGCGTCACGGAATACGGCATTTCCGGCGAGTATGGCTCTGCCTCCGAAGGATCGCTGCAGCTGTCCGCCAACGGCCAGTCGCTCGTGATCGTCGGTTACGGCGTCAATGCCAACGCGTTCAACACCGGCACGACCTACGGCACCGCGGCGCTGGGGCAGACCACCAGCATTCCCGGCACCGCCGATACCGCGGTGCCGCGCGTCGTCGCCGATATCAACGCCACCGGCACGGTGGATACCAGCACCGCGCTGTACAACGTGTTCAACACCAACAACCCGCGCAGCGTGGCGACGGCGAACGGCACGGCGTTCTACCTGGCGGGCCAGGGCGTCAAGGGCGACACCACGCAGGGCGTGTTCTACGCGCCGGACGGCGCCACCAGTGCCACGCCGATCGACACCAGCACAGACACCCGTTTCGCCACGATCTACAACGGCCAGCTTCTTGTCTCCCGCGACAGCACGCAGAACAGCGCCACCGGCACCGACATCGCCAGTTACGGCAGCACGCTGCCGACCTCCGGCACGCCACAGACCGTGCTGCAAGGCATCGACGAATCGGTCACTCTGACCGCTGCGCAGGCCAACACGGTGAATGCCGGCGCGGTCGGCACCTCGGTCAATCTCAGCCCGGAGAACTTCTTCTTCGCCAGCCCGGACGTGTTGTACGTGGCGGATGGCGGCGTGCCGAAGAACGGCGGCGTCGGCGACGGCGGGCTGCAAAAATGGGTGTACAAGGGCACCAGCTGGCAGCTGGAATACACGCTGTCGCGAGGCCTGAACCTGGTCGATTCGACCAGCGCGACGTCCGGCACCTCCGGCCTGATCGGCCTGACCGGCACAGTGGTCGGCGGCCAGGTGGAGCTGTTCGCCACCACCGAGTCGGTGGGCGAGCTGGACCAGTCCTATCTCTACGGCATCACCGACACGCTCACTGCCACATCGGGTACCGGCGAAAGCTTTTCGTTGCTCGATACCGCCGCAGCCGGCACGATCATTCGCGGTATCTCGTTCGCCCCGCAGCAGGCAACAACTTCGGCAACGTCGGTTACGATCGGCAGCGGGGTCACTTCCAGCGGCCTCGTGCTGACCAGCGGCAGTTCGCTGACCGTCGAGAACGGCGGCACCGCGATCTCCGCCACGTTGCTGTCGGGCAGCACCGAAACCGTGTCCGGCGGCGCTGTCGACTCGGCCACCAACATCGCCCACGGCGGCAGCCAGACGGTACTCGGCACCACGTTTGGCGACCTCGTCGGCGGCATCCAGCTGGTCAGCGCCGCGACCGCAGTGGTGAACGACGACGTCGTGCTGAACGGCGGCAGCCTGGAGCTGTTCCTGAAAGGCGCGGTCGCCAACGCGGCGACGGTGCTGGCCGGGGGCGTGCTGGCGATCAACGGCAACGCCACCGCCAACGATACCGTGCTCAGCGGCGGCACCGTCATGCTGGAGTCGCACAAATCGGTGCTGTCCGGCGGCCTCACCTTTGCCGGTGCCGGCACGATCGAGATCTCCACCAATCTCAGTGCGACCTCGGGCAGCGTTCCCTACGGCGACGTCGCCGTGATGTCCGGCTTCGGACCGGGCGACGCGATCGACTTTACGTCCGCCACCGCGATCGGTGCGGCCGGTTCCGCGGCGACCCTCGGCACCACGACGTCCGGTGGCGACACCATTGCCACCGTATCCGGCGGCGGTACGATCGAGAGCTTTACCTTCGACGGGACCGTTGTCGGCCAGTTCCTGTCGCTGACCTCGGACGGCAATGGCGGCGAGCAACTCACCTTCGCCGCGCCGGCGCCCGGCACAATCACGGTCGCATCCGGCGTGACCTCCAGCAACCTGGCGGCGGCCAGCGGCACCGTGATCGACGTGCTGTCCGGCGGCACGCTCGTCAATGCCACGCTGCTGACCGGGGCAACCGCGATCGTCGAGATCGGCGGCACCGATTCCGCTTCCACCGTGTCCTCCGGCAGCACCGAGCAGGTCTACGGCGCCGCCACCGGCGACACCGTGCTCGGCACGCAGGTGCTCAGCGCGCCGTCCAGCGCCGGATCGTCGGTCGCTGTCGTCTCCAACGAAATCGTCGGCAATGGCGGCACGGTCGATCTGTTCCTGAAGGGCGCCATCGCCAACGCGCCCACGATCGACGCCGGCGGCACGCTGGCGATCAAAGGCAATGCGGCGGCGGTCGAAGCGGCGATCAACGGCGGCATGCTAATCCTGGAGTCCGGCAAGGCCACCACCTCCGGCACGCTGTACTTCGGCAACGGTGGCACGCTGGAACTCACCCAGGCCGTCGCCGCCACCACCTCCACCGGCCCGATGGCGGTGATTGCCAATTTCGGCAGCGGCGATGCGGTCGACTACACGTTCGTCGGATCGGGCGCGACGCTCGCCACCACGCTGTCCGGCGGCAACACGGTGGCGACGGTGATGGATGGCGGCATCATCCAGACGATGACCTTCGCCGGCGACGTCACCTCGCATCTGACGCTGGCCGCCGACGCGATGGGTGGCGAGGAGATCGTCTATACATCCTCCGCGGTCAGCTCGTCCGGCACGTCGGGGATCGTCGTCAGCAGCGGCGTCACCAGCTCGGGCCTGGTGGTCAGCGGCGGCATGTCGGCCGACGTGCTCTCGGGCGGCACGATCGTCGGCGCGCAGATCCTGTCGAACGCATCGGTGACCGTGGAGGCCGGCGGCATCGACTCCGCCTCCACCATCGCGCCCGGCGGTTCCGAATTGCTGATCGGCTCTGCCACGGGCGACCAGGTCGGCGGCCTGCAATACATCGACGGCAACGCGGTCAGCGAGACGATCCTGTCCGGCGGCTCCGCCGTCGTCGAAACGGGCGGCACCGATTCGGGATCGGTCATCTCCGCCGGCGGCAATGAGACCGTGCTGAATTCGGCAACCGGCGACCAGGTGTACGGCATCCAGCTGGTCAGCGCCGCGACCGCGGTGGTGAGCAACGAAGCCGTCTATAACGGCGGCACGGTCGAACTGTTCCTGGCCGGTGTCATCGGCAACGGCATCACGGTGACGAGCGGCGGCGAGGTCGCCATTAACGGCCGCGCCACGCTGGAAGCGGCCGTGCTGAGCGGCGGTACGGTCGATCTGCAATCGCCCAAATCCACCATCTCCGGCACGTTGACCTGGGCCGGATCGGCGACGCTGATGGAGAGCGACACGATCAAGCCGATCTCCAGCGGCGTGTCGTTCGGCGACCAGGCGGTGAATATCGGCTTCGACGCCACCGACGCGATCGAATTCACGTCCAACACCTCGGTCGGGGCCGCCGGTTCGGCCGCGACGCTCGACGTGACCACGTCCGGCGGCGATACCTTCGCCACAGTCTCGGGCAATGGCTCAACCGAGAGCTTCGAATTTTCCGGCACCGCGCTGGCCGGGCAGTTGTCGCTGGTGACCAATGGCGGCTTGCTGGAACTGGTCAGCTGCTTCGCCACCGGCACCCGGATCGAGACGACGCGCGGCGCTGTCGCGGTGGAGAACCTGGTGATCGGCGACATGGTCCCGGCAAAATTCGCCGGCGCCGCCGTGCCGATCATCTGGATCGGCCACCGCACGGTGACGTGCGACCGTCACCCGCGGCCGGAACAGGTCTGGCCGGTGCGTGTCATGCGCGGGGCGTTCGGCCGGAACCAGCCGCAGAGCGATCTGTGGCTGTCGCCGGATCACGCCGTCTACGTCGACAAGGTGCTGATCCCGATCAAGCGGCTGATCAACGGCACGTCCGTCGCGCAGGTGCCGGTGCAGCAGATCGCCTACTACCATATCGAACTGCCGCGGCATGACGTGGTGACCGCGGAGGGGCTGGCGGTAGAATCCTATCTCGACCTGGCCGGCCGCCGCAGCGACTTCGCCAACGGTCCTGGGCCGATGCGGCTGCATCCGGATTTCTCCAGCTGGGCGTTCACGCCGAGCTGGGTGTGGGAGGCGTTTGGCTGCGCGCGATTGGTGGTGACGGGGCCGGAGGTGGAAGCCGCCCAAAATCTGGTCCGGCGTTGCACCAGGCGGCTGCTCGCTGCATGACGGTTGTGAAACTGCCGCGGGGTCGCGTGCATGAATGACACCGTAGCGGTCGCGACATCGGTTGTCCCAGTGGCGGCGAACGCCTCGGATTCGTCCGTCGCGGCGCACTCCTCGGAAACACAAGCCGCGGCGAAGCCGTCCGCCGCGCCGAAGCCAACCTACCCGCCGCCCGCGTCCCTTCCCACCCAGGCAGGGCCGCTCGGCCTGCGCTTCGATTTCAACCAGGGCGCCCGGGTGTTCCTGCCGGTGCGTGAGGCCGGTAAGTGGCGGGTCCGTCTGCGCGACCGAGACACCGGCAACACGCTGTTCGCGTCGGAAAACCACGGCGCGCTGGTGCGCTCCGCAAAGCGCTTCTACGTGCCGTTCCAGCTGGACGTCTGGGAAGTCGACGACGCCGGCGACGCCACGCTGGCACTGTCGCACGAGTACGACGCGCGCGGCCGCAACGTGCTGATCCACTTCCCGATCGGCACGCTGGGCGACACGCTGGCGTGGTTCCCCTATGCCGCCCGCTTCGCCGAGTTGCATGGCTGCCGGCTGACCTGTGCGCTGTCGAAGCTGATCATCCCGCTGCTGCGCGACGCCTATCCGGACATCCGCTTCGTCACGCATGAGGAGGCCATGGCGCAGAAACTGGCGGACAGCGCCTATGCGACCTACTGTCTCGGCCTGTTCTTCGACGATGCGGACTGCGTCCAGCAGCCGACGGACTTCCGCCAGGTCGGGCTGCACCGCACCGCCGGCTATCTGTTGGGCGTCGATCCGACGGAGACCCCGCCGCGCCTCGGCGTGCCGGACGAGGGTCCGCCGCTGGATGAGCCTTATGTCTGCATCGCGGTGCAAAGTTCGACGCATTGCAAGACCTGGACGAATCCGAACGGCTGGCACGAGGTGATCAACTTCCTGAAGGCGCAGGGGCTGCGGGTGGTCTGCATCGACCAGAAGCGCGTGCATGGCGCGGGCATGGTGTGGAACCACATCCCGAACGGCGCCGAAGACCAGACCGGCGACCGCCCGCTGGCCGAACGCGTGCGCTGGCTGCGGCATGCACGGGCCTTCGTCGGCCTGTCCAGCGGGCTGTCGTGGCTGGCCTGGGCGGCGGGTGTGCCGGTGGTGCTGATCAGCGGCTTCACGCATCCGACCAACGAGTTCGCCACGCCCTACCGGGTGATCAACTGGCACACCTGCAATTCCTGCTGGAACGACGTGCGGCACCGCTTCGACCACAACGACTTCCTGTGGTGCCCCCGCCACGCCGGCACGCCGCGGCAGTTCGAGTGCACACGGCTGATCACCCCGGCGCAGGTGATTTCAATGCTGCGGCGGATTCCCAGGCTCGGTCTGCAAGGGTCAGAGCAGGCCGGTTCGCAGCGGCTCGGAATTACCTCTGCCACTTGCGGGACAGAGGCCTGCCTTCGGACCTGACCCGACGGTCGCGGAGCGGAGCGGGTGGCTGCTCAGCGCGAGGCAGCATGATCGGCCGGCCGGGTTTGGTGGCGGACTTGCCTCGGGCGGCGGGTTCCCCCACCTCATCCTCTCACCCTGGCCGGTCCGCCCTCCGCGGCGGAGCGGGAACGTTGTGCCGCCCGCTTGTTTCCGGGCCGGCATGGGCGCTACCCAGGCGTTCGAGGAACGAAGGAGCAAAGCATGACGCAGTCGATTCGGCCGGTGATGCTGGTCATCCTCGACGGTTTCGGCTGGCGGGAGGAAACCGCCGATAACGCCGTCCGGCAGGCGCGCACGCCGAACTGGGACCGGCTGTGGCAGTCCTGCCCGCACGCGCTGCTGCACACCTCCGGCAAGGATGTCGGCCTGCCGCCCGGGCAGATGGGCAATTCCGAGGTCGGCCACCTGAACATCGGCGCCGGCCGCGTGGTGCGGCAGGAGCTGGTGCGGATCGGCGACGCCATCGAGGACGGCAGCATCGCCCGCGCCCCGGCGCTGACCGGGCTGATCGCGAAGCTGAAGCAATCGGGCGGCACCTGCCACCTGATGGGGCTGGTGTCGCCGGGTGGCGTGCACTCGCACCAGGACCACGCCGCCGCCCTGGCGCGCATCCTGGACGGCGCCGGCGTGCCCACGGTGGTGCACGCCTTCACCGACGGCCGCGATACGCCGCCGCAATCGGCCGGCGACGACCTCGACCGGCTCTGCACCGCGCTGCCGCCTCGCGTGAAGGTGGCCACGGTGATCGGGCGCTATTTCGCCATGGATCGGGACAAGCGCTGGGACCGGGTCGGCAAGGCCTACGCCGCCCTCGCCGAGGCTGACGCGCCGCACTTCGATACACCGGCGCAGGCGATCCAGGACGCCTACGCCCAGGAGAAATTCGACGAGTTCGTGCCGCCGGCGGTGATCGGCGGCTACCAGGGGATGCAGGACGGCGACGGCATCCTGTGCTTCAACTTCCGCGCCGACCGGGTGCGGGAGATCCTCGCCGCGCTGCTGGAGCCGGAGTTTTCCGGATTTCCCCGCAAGCGCGTGACGAAATTCGCCGCCGCCGCTGGGATGACGCGCTACAGCGACGAGCTGGCCCCCTACCTCGGCGTGCTGTTCCCCGGCGAGAAGCTGGAGAACATCCTCGGCGCGGTGGCCGCCGCCGCGGGCCGCACCCAGCTGCGCGCGGCAGAGACGGAAAAATACCCGCACGTCACCTACTTCCTGAACGGTGGGCAGGAAACCTGCTTCCCGGGCGAGGACCGCATCATGGTGCCCTCGCCCAAGGTCGCCACCTACGACCTGCAGCCGGAGATGTCCGCCCCGGAACTGACCGACAAGGTCGTGGCGGCGATCGACTCCGCAAAATACGACCTGATCGTGCTGAACTATGCCAACCCCGACATGGTCGGCCACACCGGCAGCCTGAAGGCGGCGATCAAGGCGGTGGAGACGGTCGATACCGGCCTGGGCCGTATCGCCGAGGCGGTGCAGCGCCAGGGCGGCGCGCTGCTGGTCACCGCCGACCACGGCAATTGCGAGCTGATGAAGGACCCGGAAACCGGCGGCCCCCATACCGCGCACACCACCAACCCGGTGCCGGTGCTGCTGATGGGCGGCCACGTGCAGGCGATCCAGGAGGGCAGGCTGGCCGATCTCGCGCCGACGCTGCTGGAACTGATGGGCCTGCCGCAACCCAAGGAAATGACCGGACACACGCTGATCCGCAACGATGCGGCGCGCGCCGCGGAATAGCCTGCTCGCCGCCGCGCTGGTGACGGCGGTGGCGGCGCAGGCTGCCCCGTCCTCCAGGGAAGCCGACACGAGGCAACAATTGGAGCAGGCGGAGCAGGCCCGCGCCGCGGAGGTCGCCGCGCAGCAGGCGGCGGCGGCCCGTGCGGCGGCAGCGGCGGCGCAAAGCGAGCGGCTTGCCACGAAGCGCGATGCGGCCCTGGCTCAGCTGCACGCGGCCGAGGCCGCCACCGAGGTCGCCGCCGACCGCATGGGCAAGCTGGAGGCGCGCCGCAAGGCCGCCGCCGACCGCCTCGCCAAACGCGCCGAGGCGATCCGTCCGCTGTTGCCGCTGATCGAACGGCTGTCGCTCTATCCGGAGGCGACGCTGCTCGCCGTGCCTGGCAATCCGCAGGAGCGGCTGCGCGGCCTGCTGGTGCTGCAGGGACTGACCCGGCGCCTGCAGCAGGAAGCGCTCGCGCTGCGCCACGACCAGCAGGCGCTGCAGGACGCCAGTGCGGCGGTGCAGAACGAACTGCCCAGGCTGGAAGCGGCGCGGGCGGCGCAGGCTGCCGCGGCGGCGGAGCTGGACGCGCAGATCGCCGCCTCCGAAGCCGAACGCAAGCAAGCGGAGGACGAGGCGGCCGCCGACGCCAGGCGTGCCGCCGCGCTGGCCGCCAAGGCGGATTCCCTGCGCGCCATGCTGGCGACGCTGGAGGCGCAGCGGCGCAAGAACGAGGCACGAGCCCGCGAGGAGGCGGCGCGGGCGGAGCACCAGAGGGAGACCGCCAAGGCCGCGGCAGCCCGCAAGCGCGCGGCGGAACTGGCACATCCGACCGGCCCCGGCACGCTGGCCGGCGTGAAGGCCGGCAAGGGCCAGCTGGTGGCACCGGTTTCCGGCAAGGTCGTGCGTGCCTGGGGCGACAGCACGGAAGCCGGCCCGGCCACCGGCATTTCCTACCAGGCGGCGCCCGATGCCCGCGTGGTGTCGCCCTGTAGCGGCCGGGTGGACTTCGCCGACCCGTTCCGCAGCTACGGCCTGCTGCTGATCGTCGATTGCGGCGGCGGCTATCACGCGGTTTTGGCCGGCTTCGCCAAGCTGACCAGCCAGGCGGGACAGGCGATAAAGGCGGGGGAGCCGGTGGGGTCGATGCCGAACTGGGAACCCGGCGCCAAAACGCGCCCGTCGCTGTACGTGGAGCTGCGGCACGAGGGCAAGCCGGTGAATCCGGCCCCCTGGCTCAAGGCGTCGGGGTAGCAGGCGATCATTGCGCTGTCGGTTTTGCTGTCCCAGAAAACATGCGACGGCAATAACCACGACAGCTTGGGGTGCGCATTGACGGCTGCATGTCCTCGCACGCAGTTGCCGCCGGCGAAGTGCCGCGGCGTGATTTTCTCAAGCTCGTCACGGGCTCGGCCGCCGTCATCGGCACCGCCGCAATCGCCTGGACGTTGATCGATTCGATGGAGCCGGCGAGGGACGTGATCGCCGCCGGTGCCCCCATCGACCTCGACATCAGCAAGATCGAGCCCGGCCAGCAGGTGATCATCCGCTGGCGCGGCAAGCCGATCCTGGTGGTGAACCGCACGCCGGAAGCGATGAAGACGCTGCAGGACCCCAAGGTGCTGGAGCGGCTGAGCGACCCGGAATCGACGGTGCACCAGCAGCCGCCCTATGCGGAGAACTGGCATCGCTCGATCCGGCCGGAAATGCTGGTGCTGGTCGGCATCTGCACGCATCTGGGCTGCCTGCCGTCCTATATGCCGAAGCCCGATGCCACCACGCCGGCGCCGAACTGGCCGGGCGGTTATTTCTGCCCGTGCCACGGGTCGAAATACGACCTGGCCGGGCGGGTGTATTCCGGCGTTCCGGCCCCCTACAACCTGCCCGTCCCGCCCTATCACTTCCCTGAAAAGACCACGGTGCGGATCGGCGAGAACCCCAAGGGGCAGGTTTTTGAACTCAGTTCCGTCGTGCAGATGTAATACCAGCGGCCCGAATTTCCGACTCGTTGGGGCTGTGCGAATCACCTGAGTTCTGACTCGCTGGTGTGGAGGAGCAATCTGACGAGGCAGGAATGCGTGGCTTGGCGATCAGCCGGACG
>Ga0187809_10000586_pt1 | contig 18912 bp, 17 predicted proteins | sample NC_wetland_sal_i_8_FD_132415 | JGI IMG/M metagenome (GOLD analysis project Ga0187809, IMG submission 132415) | Wetland sediment microbial communities from Neuse River Estuary, North Carolina, USA - ASW_4 | ecosystem: Environmental > Aquatic > Freshwater > Wetlands > Sediment | place: USA: North...
CATCTGCTCGGCCTGTCACCAGCGCGATGGCAGCGGCGTTCCCTATCTCATCCCCAACCTGGCGGGCTCGGCGGCGGTGGCGTCTCGGGACCCGACCACCGTTCTGCGGGTCATTCTGCAGGGCGCGGCAAGTGTGGCGACGCGTGCGGAGCCTACGGGGCCCCAGATGCCCTCGTACGCGTGGCAGCTAAATGATCAGCAGGTGGCCGCAGTCGCCAATTACATCCGCAACAGCTGGGGGCATGCCGCCCCGGCGATCCCGGCGTCCGCCGTGCATGCGGCCCGTCAGAGCGGCGGCGCCCAGGGCGGCTCGGGCTGACCGGAAATCCCTCAGCCCCGTACTGCGGCGGTCGTCCCGGTGACTGCTCGCGACAGGGGCTTGCGGCTGTAACTTTCGGCCGGCCCCGGTGTTCTCCAGGCGACAGCACAGGAGACACATCATGAACGCCATCGAGATCAACGCCACCCAGATGAACGCGATCCAGAAAGCCACCTTCGCCGCCAGCGCACTCACCATCACCCTGGTGGGCGCGCTGCTCGTCACCGCGCCCCTGGCATTCGGCCGATCCGTCGCCGTGCTCGGGCAGAGCGCCTGCGCCACGCCGAGCGTGCAGATCACGCAGCCGGCGGCCAGCGCCTGCAGCGGAGCCGGCGTCACGGGTCTGATCGCGTAACCCGCCCCGTGGCCCGGGGCGGTCGCTCCCCACCCCCGGCCCGAGCGGTCGTCCGCGAGGGCCGAGGGGAGGGCAGCGCGACGGGTGTTGAGCCGCACTTATCCCGAGAGCGGCGGGCCGGCCCCTCTGCCATCCGGCCGTTGCAGGTCCAGTCACCGCTTTCGGGCTTCGTCCCTCACGGGCGCGCTGCCACGGGCTGCGAGCCGCTGGCTCGCCGCCATCCTCTCACGCTGTCAAAGCAGCCGCTGACCGGCCGCCGCCGCCGCCTTCAGCTTCGCCTCTCCGGTCCTCGCCTGCGCCTGCAGCTCGTTGCAGGCCGCGACCATGTCCGGGTCGGGCATGCCGTAGTCGAGCCCGACGTTGGACTGCAGATAGGCGAGGAAGCTGCGCAGCCGCATCTCGTTCATGACGTCGCCCTCGCTGGAGCGCACCTTCAGCTGCACCACGCCGTCGATGGCCCGATGCAGGCCCGCGAGCGCCGCCGCCGCCTTCGATGAGGTCACCTTGTGGTCGGCGACCGCCTGGGTCAGCCGCTCGCGTACCCGGACCGCGGCGTTGATGTCGCGGTCGAGGCGGTCGATCGTCCGGTGCAGCGCCAGCTCCAGGGCCAGGTGCTGCTTCAGCGCCGCGGGCGTGGTGTGCAGCCGCGGATCGAGCGCCACCTGGAAGCTCTGCCGGTACGACTTGCCGCCGTAACGCAGCACCACCGTGTAGGTGCCGGGATTGATCACCGGGCCGCGGGCGTCGGCCGTGAGGCCGTCGGTCTCCTCGGGCGGCTCGAATCCGATGACGTCCGTGGCGTCGGGATAGCGCAGATCCCAGCGCAGGCGGTTCACGCCAGGGGAGACGGCGGTGAGCTTCTCGTCGGCGATCTGCTTTTCCTTCGAAGGCAGCAGGTTGTCGCGCACGGTCGGCGCCAGCTTGGGCTGCTTCTTCTTCAGGTGCAGCGCAAATTGCCGCACGACCTGGCCTTGCGCGTCGAGGAACTCCAGGCTGGCTGCAGTCTTGCCGTCATAACTCTTGGGGAGCCGGAAGAACACCGTCGCTCCGAACGGCGGATTGATGCCGATCGGGCCGCGGTGCGCCGCGCCGGCGCTCTGTCCATAGGCGCTCGTCAGCCAGGCGGTCTGCGGCGCGTAGAGCTGCGCGGCCCCGGCGGCGGGCTGCGGATCGTGCGAGAGCTGCTCGAGCAGCGCCAGGTTGTCCAGGATCCAGAACGAGCGTCCGTGCGTCGCGGCGACCAGTTCGCCCTCGCGGGTGTCGATCGCCAGGTCCCGTACCTGCACGTGCGGCAGGTTCAGGCTGAGTGGGCGCCAGTGCGCGCCGCCGTCGAAGCTCACCTGCACGGTGTTCGCGGTGCCGAGGAATAGCAACGCCGGGTCCGCGGGATCCTGCCGGATGACGAAGGTCGACTGATCCTGCGGCACGCCGCTCGTCAGGACCGACCAGTGGCGGCCGAAATCCTGGCTCTCGAACACGTAGGGCCGGTAGTCGTCCCACATGTAGCGTGAGGCCGTCAGGTAGACGGTGCCCGCCGCGACGTGCGACGGCTCGATGGAGGTGATTTCCGCCCACTGCTTCAGCTGCGGCGGAGTCACGGCCCGCCAGTGCTGCCCGTTGTCCTGCGTCACGTGCACGAGGCCATCCTGCGATCCCGCCCAGATGACGCTGCGGTCAACGGTCGAGACGGCGAGCGCCGAGATGTCGGGGAACACCTCCGCTCCGGTCTGGTCGAGGTCGACGGGGCCGCCGCTCGGCTTCTCGGTCGCGGGGTCGTTGCGCGTCAGATCGGGGCTGATGACCTTCCAGGTGTGGCCGCCGTCCTCGCTCGTCATGACGTACTGCGAGGCGAGGAAGAGCTCCTTCGGGTCGTTCGGCGAGAAGAAGATCGGATGGGTCCAGCCGAAGCGGTACTTCATCTCCGCCGAGGAGACGCCGTCCAGGTAGATGGGGAAGGGGCTCACCGAGCGGCGCGCGCCGGTGACCCGGTTATAGCGCTGCATCAGCGTGTAGTAATCGCTGCCGTAGGTGACGTCCGGGTCGTGCGGCTTCGGGGCGACGAACGTGCTCTCGCCCAGGGCGACCTCGTGCCAGGCTCCGTTGCGGATTGCGCCGCCCGGCGTCGCGCTGGGGCCCTCGAACGAGCCCTCGTCCTGCTGCGCGCCGTAAACGTTGAACGGAAACTGATCGTCGATCGCCACCTTGTAGAACTGCCCGGTCGGCTGATTGTGGTCGCTGCTCCAGGTCTTGCCGCCGTCGGTGGACACCATCGCGCCGCCGTCGGTGCCCGCCAGCAGCACCTTTGGGTCGGTGGGGTTGATCCAGACGATGTGATCATCGCCGTGTCGCAGGTGCAGCAGGGAGAAGGCCTTGCCGCCATTGCGCGATACCCAGATGCCATCGACGTTCGGGACGTAGAGGACCTGCGGGTTGGTCGGATCGACGTAGACGCACGTGTAGTAGAACGCGCGCTGCCTCAAGCTCCAGTTGTCGTTCACGCGCCGCCAGGTGGCGCCGCCATCGGTCGAGCGGAACACGCCGCCCCCCTTGGCCTGGATGATGGCATAGACGATTTTGGGATCGCTCGCCGCGACGTCGACGCCGATGCGGCCGAGCACTCCGCGCGGCAGGCCGGGATGGTGCGAGAGGTTGGTCCAGTGCGCGCCGCCATCGGTGCTCTTGTACAGGCCGCTTCCCGCGCCGCCGTCGTCGAGCGACCAGGGGGTGCGCTGCGCCTGCCACATGGCCGCGTAGAGGACGCTGGGGTTGCGCGGATCCATCACGAGGTCGATGGCGCCCGTCTTGTCGTCGACGAAAAGGACCTTGTGCCAGCTCTTGCCGCCGTCGGTGGATTTGAAGACGCCGCGATCGGGATTCGGGGCGAAAACGTGGCCCATCGACGCCGCGTACACGGTGTTGGGATCGTGCGGATCGACGACGATGGCGCTGGTCGTGCGCGTGTCACGCAGGCCGGCGTATTTCCATGTCTTGCCACCGTCGACCGACTTGAAGATGCCGTCACCGGTGATCATGTCGTTGCGGATGTCGGTCTCGCCGGTGCCGACATACAGCACCTTCGCATCCGACGGCGCCACCGCGATGGCGCCGACGCTGTCGCTGGCGGACGGCCACTTCCCATCGGTGATGTTGTGCCAGGCGACACCGTAATCCGTGCTCTCCCAGACACCGCCATCGACGCTGCCCATGTAGAAGAGGTTGCGCTGGCTCGGCACGCCGGCGACGGCCACCGCGCGGCCGCCGATATTCGGTCCGATGTTGCGCCAGGTCAGCTTGCCGTCGAGGAAGCGGTGCGGTGTCGCGGCATGGGCGGTGTGGGCGGCGGCTCCGGCGAGCAGCGCCGTGAGCACGGTGATAGCAAATGCGCCGCGGAGGCGCGGCCGGTCGGCAGCAGCTTGGGTCACTCGAGCCCCTCTCTATTGACTGGCGTACGGAACCCGGACGGGTTGCTCAAACGAGCTTAGCGGACTCGATGACACGCTGCAATTTGCCGGCCGCGCATGACCGCGCGACGAATGGAGGGAAAATCGCGATGAGGCGCGCCGCCTCACTCCCCTCGCGCGGCGCCGGGGCGCCGCAGCCATTCACAGAGCACATCGAGGGCCTCTTCCCGCACTTGCGCATCGCTGCGGCCGCTCCGTGCCGGCGCGTGCCAACCGTGGTCCGCGTCCGCGAGCAGATGCAGCGTCGCCCGCGGGCCGAGGCTCTGCACGAGCGGCTGCAGCAGAGCGAGGCGCGCGAGATCGTCGCGTGTGCCCTGGATGAAGAGCAGCGGAACGCGGATCTCGCCCAAGTGGGCGGCTCGCTCCGTCCCTGGCTTTCCCGCCGGATGCAGCGGAAAGGCGAGCAGCGTCAGGCCGCGCACCCGCGGGAGGGGGTCGAGCGCCTGCGCCTGGGAGGTCATCCGACCGCCGAAGGATCTGCCGCCGGCGAAGAGCGGCACCCCCGGGGCCCGACGGGAGGCCTCCGCCACGGCCGCCCGCACGGTCGCATGGCACAGCGCCGGTGGATCGGGCCGCCGGCTGCCGCGCTCCCTGTAGGGGAACTGGTAGCGGAGCGTGGCGACGCCGCGCCGGCCGAGTCCTTCCGCGAGGGTCTGCATGGACGGATGCTCCATTCCCGCCCCCGCTCCCGGCGCCAGCACGAGCAGCGCCCACGCGCCGCGCGGATGGTCGAGCAGACAGGACACTCGATGAGTGCCAGCGACATCGAGCGTCAGACGCTCGTTCGGCGGGCGGATCATGTCGCCGCCCTCGAGGCGCCCGCTTCCCCGTCCGCGCGCAGTCCCAGCAGGCGTGCCACCGCCCCGAGGGTCGGCGCCTGCGCCGCCACCGAGATGATCACCACCACGAAGACGATCTCGAACAGCCGCTGGCCCGCCGCGACGCCTTCCAACAGTGGAATGATCGTCAGGTAGATCGGCACGCCGCCCCGCAATCCCGCCCAGGCGACGAAGGCCATCTCACGCCAGCGCCATCCGAAGGGCAGCAGGCAAAGCAGGACCGCGAGCGGACGGGCCAGGACGATGAGCACCGCCGACACGAACGCCGCGGGCTCGAGCAGCGGCGGCAGGCGGTGCGGCGTGATCAGCAGGCCCAACATCAGGAAGAGCGAGTTCTGCGCGAGCCACCCCACGGTCTCGAAGAAGCGCGTGACCGGCTTGGCCGCCGGATGCTCGTGGTTGCCGACGACCACGCCCGTCAGATAGCTGGCGAGGAAGCCGCTGGCGCCGACGATCTGGGCGCCACCAAACACCGTCAGCGTGCAGCCGAGCGCGAGCAGCGGCAGTGCGGAGCGCACGATCCGCAGCCGCCGGAAGACCCGCAGCAGCAGATACCCACAGCCGAGTCCGATCGCGGCGCCGGCGCCCATCTCCCGCAGGAATCGCAACGCCTCGGCGCCGGCGCTGAAGGTGCCGGGCCGGCGCATCAGCTCGACCAGCGCCAGCGTCAGAAAGACGCTCATCGGATCGTTCAAGCCCGACTCGAGCTCCAGGGCGCCCACGACACGAGCGGGCAGCCCCACGCCGGAGACGCGCAGCTGCACCGAGACGGCGGCTGCGTCGGTTGGCGCCACGGTGGCGCCGAGAAGCAGGCCTTCCGGCCACGTCAGGCCGAGTACGAGCCGCGCGGCTGCGGCCACCACCAGCGCGCTCACGGCGACACCGGCCGTGGCCAGGCATACGGCCGGCCAGAGCGCGCTCTTCAGCATCCAGCGCTCGGTCGCGACGCCGCCCTGAAACAGGATCACCGCCAGGGATACGCTGCCGATCAGATAGCCGGTGTAGAAATTATTGAACTGGATCGCGCCCGGGCCGTCCTGTCCCGCCAGCATGCCGACCGCGATCAATCCCAACAACAAAGGAGCGCCCAGGCGCACGGAAGCGACACCGGCGAATACCGCGAGCAGGCTGAGGACGCCGGCTGCGAGGATGATCTGGTCGATCGTGGCCATCGGAATCGGACTCGGCCCGCAACCGCCGCACCCGGCGCATCAGCGCCGGCGGGGTTGCCCCCGGACGGTCCGCGGGTGGAAAGTGCCCGGTGCTACCGATGCAGCGGGTATACTCGCTGCAAACTCCAAACCGCGGGCCCTGACGTGGCCGAGCCCTCGGCCGCCGTCCGCCCGTCGCGAGGCCGGCGTGAAGTCCACTGTTCTCATCGCGCGCTTACTCCTCACTCTCGTGGGGCTAGCCCTCCTGGCGCTCGGGATCCTTTTCTGGATGGGCCGGGCGCTATCGCTGGTGCAGCTGCACATGATGCTCGGCGGGCTCTTCGTCCTGTGTCTCTGGGTCCTCGGCCTCGTCGGACTGTTCGCGCCGGCCGCCCGGCCACTGGCGCTGCTGACCCTCCTCTGGAGCTTCATCGTCCCGGCGCTCGGCGTCCTGCAGCTGCGCCTGCTGCCCGGGCCCGACCACTGGATCATCCAGACGGTCCATCTGCTGGTGGGGCTCATCGGCATCGGGCTCGGCCATGCGGTGGCGGGTCGCATCGGCCGGCGCCACGCGAGCACGGCTCCGATCACCGAGCGGGCCGGCTGACGCGGTGAGCATACGCTGAGGCGACCATGACCGCGAGCGAGGCGGCAGCACCCGACGGCACGGCCGTGCGGGTCGCTCTGTGGCGGGCGCTGCACGCGCACATCGATGCGCCGCCGCGGATCTTCGCCGACGACCTCGGCCTGCGATTGGTCGCGCCCGCCGACGACTGGCGGCATCGACCCGACATGGATCCGGATTTCACGCGACCGTCTCGCGTATCGATCGTAGTGCGCTCACGCTTCATCGAAGACCTCGTGCTGCAGGAGTCCGCCCGCGTGTCGCTCAGTACACGCCGTTCGTCGGCTACTTCACGCCTGAGGCGATGCTCGCGCTGGCGAGGGAGGCCGGACTGAGCTCGCCGCGACATCTCGCCGCGGACGAGCTCGGCGCGAGTTATCTCGCCGGCAGGGCGGCCGGCCTGCGATTGGCGAGGGGCGAGGAGTTCCTGCTCGCCGCCACGTGAGACAGCCGCGGGCCTGCGTCCACGCCGGCGAGTGCGGCGATGATATAGTCGCCCCTCGCCCGCGAGCGAGGCTCGCGTCGTTGCGCTGCACCTGATCGTCGATTCGCCACCGCATGTCGGATGACACAACATGGCTCACCTTGAGCTCGGGCGCGCTCACCGCGCGCATCGATCCTCTGGGCGCCCAGCTCTCCGCGTTGCGCGACGCCGCCGGCCGCGAGCTGCTGTGGGACGGCAATCCGGCGTTCTGGAGCGGCCGGGCACCGGTGCTCTTTCCCATCGTCGGAACGCTGGCGGGCGGCACGTACCGGGTCGGGGATGAGACGTACGCCCTGGGACGCCACGGCTTCGCGCGCGGTCGCCGGTTCGAGGTCCTCGAGGCCTCGCCCGCCGCCGCCGTGCTGCGGCTGCGGGCCGACGCGCAGAGCCTGACGGTGTATCCCTTCCAATTCGCGCTGCAGGTGCGCTTCGCGGTCAGCGGGTCGACGCTGAGCGTGACGCTGTCGGTGAGCAACGAGGGGGCTGGGCCGATGCCGGCGAGCCTCGGTTATCACCCGGCGTTTCGCTGGCCGCTGCCGTTCCATGACGCGGGCACGCCGCACGACATCCTCTTCGATCGCGACGAGCCGGAGCCGATCCGCCGCATCGATGCCGCGGGGTTGCTGACACCGGTGCGGCATCCGACACCGATCCGCGGGCGGCGCCTGCTGCTCGCCCACGAGCTCTTCAGCGACGATGCGATGATCCTGGACGCTGTCCGCAGCCGCGGCGTGAGCTATGGCGCGCCCACGGGCCCGCGGATCGCGGTGCGGTTTCCGGACATGCCGTACCTCGGCCTCTGGAGCAAGCCCGGTGCGCCCTTCATCTGCGTCGAGCCCTGGCACGGCCTGTCCGATCCGGAGGGCTTCGGCGGCGATCTCAGCGAGAAGCCCGGCATCTTCGTGCTGCCGAGCAGCGCTCGCCGCGATTTCCGCATCGAGGTGACGCTGACCGACAGCCCGACGGGCTGAGCGACGGCTCCCCTGCGTCGCGCGCCCGAGCGCGGCCGCTCAGGGGCTTGACGCGGTCACGATCCAGATCGCGCCGTCCAGTGTGACGGCGTTGCCGACCTGGTGTTGCTCGAGGGCGGCGCGGATGGCCGCGGTCGCCGCCTCCCGCAACTCCGGCGGCTGGTCCTTCAGCGCGCGGCTGGTGGGTCCCATTCCCGTCGCCGTCTCCACGGCCGCCTCGATTCCTCTGCCGATGGCGATGTCGAGCGAAAGGTCGACTCCCTCCAGCGCGACGTCGCGGAACCCCGCATCCTCCAGAATGTCGCGGACGCGCCGCGGATCGGCGAACGCGAATGGACCGGGCTCCTCGGGAGCGGACGGTGGCAGTCGCGGCACGTGACGGTACGCCTCCTCGAGCGGCAGCATCAGCCAGGGATTGCGCTGCGGCTCGCGCCAGCAGGCGAAGGCGAGCCGCGCTCCGGCGCGCAGGCCGCGCCGCATGTTGGCGAAGGACTTGCGCGGCTCGGCGAAGAACATCACCCCGAAGCGCGAGAAGAGCAGGTCCGCAGCGCCCGGCTCGAAGCCGTAGGCGGTGGCGTCCGTCTCGATGAACTCGATCGGCAGATCGGGCGGCGCCCGCTCCCGCGCCCGTCCCAGCATCGGCGCGGAGATGTCGATGCCGAGCACCCGGCCGCCGGGCGCGATGCGCCGCGCCAGCTCGATGGAGGTGACACCGCAGCCGCAGCCGACGTCGAGCACGACCTCGCCCGCTGACGGCGCCGCCCTTTGCAGCAGCAGATCCGCGATGGGCGCCAGGAGGGTGTCCTGATCCGGCTGCCGGGCGCGCCAGCGCTCGCCGATGGGGCCGTTCCAGTAGGCGATCTGCTCGGCGTTGCGCTCGTCGGTGGCACGGAGTGTCATGTCTCGATGTTACTCCGAAGCGGAGCGAGTGGCTCGAGCGGGTCCGCGGCGGCAGGGCTCACGCGGCCGCCTGCCGTCCGCAGCCGTCGGTTCAGCGGCTCGGAGAAGCCGCGGGCGATCAGGCAGCCTAGGAGAATGCTGCCGCCGAGCATCAGCGCGTACCACAGCGGATACGTCGCTGCCGCCGGGTGCATCCGCCTGATGACGGCGATGAGCGCGAGCACGACCAGCATGTGGAAGAGGTAAATCTCGTAGCTGCTGCGCCCGAGCAGGCGCAGCCACCCCGTGCCGCGCGCGAGCGTGGTGTTGGCGACGCCGCTGCCGAAGCCCACCACCATCAGCGCGACGCCGATCTCCAGAGCCGTGACATTCAGCCCGAATCGCGCAATGCCGGTGAGCGCATCCTCGTTGCAGAGAACGAGAATCAGCAAAGAGATCACCGCGCCACTCGCCAGCGCCCACCGCGCGGCGCGCGCACCGAGCAGCCGGTGATGCGCCCCCAGCGCCGCGATGCAGCCGAAGGCGATGGCGTCCGTGCACGAGAGATACGAGTACTCCCGCCACGGGTCCTGGCTGCCGATCAGGGTACGGCTCACCGGGCCGATGATCACCAGCGCGGCCAGCAGGATGAGGAACCGCCGCTCGCTGCCGAGGAGCACCGCCGCCAGCGGGAACACGACGTAGAAGGTCTCCTCCACGGACAGGGACCAGAGCACGTCCCAGCCGCCCGGCAGGTAGCCCCGATGGCCCTCCAGCCAGTTGACGTGGAACGTCAGCGCCGCCGCCAGCGCCCGCGCGAGCGAGGCCCGCTGGGGGACGATGGTGAAATCCCTTACCGCAAGCAGGTGCAGCACGGTGAGGAGGCTGAGCAGCAGCAGCAGGCAGGGACCGATGCGGGCGAGCCGCAGGCGGTAGAAGCTGCTGATCCGCACGTGCGCCAGATTGCCCCAGCGGCGCAGGGACAGCCCGGTGATGAGGAAGCCGGAGATGACGAAGAAGGCCACCACGGCGTAGTAGCCCGACCAGAAGAGCACCTGCGCGAGCGGCTTGGGCAGGGCGCCCCGCACCGGCAGGCCGTTGAGCAGGAACCGCAGGTTGATGTGATGCAGCGTGACCAGCAGCACGCACAGGCCGCGCAGGACATCGATCCCGGCGAGCCGAGAGCGGCGTCCGGCGTCGCGGATCGATATCGCCCGAGTCGGTGTTTCCATCGCGGATGCAGTATGCCGGGAGTGCTATCGTATCCGCACCCCCCAGCGCGGAGCCCTCATGCAACTCATCGGAATGCTCGATTCGCCCTACGTGCGCCGCGTGGCGATCTCCCTGCAGCTGCTCGGACTGCCGTTCGAGCACCGCTCGCTGTCGGTCTTCCGCACCTTCGAGCAGTTTCATGCGATCAATCCCGTCGTCAAGGCGCCGACGCTCGTGTGCGACGACGGGACCGTGCTGATGGATTCCACGCTCATTCTCGATTACGCGGAGGCGCTGGCCGCCCCCCGATCCCTGATGCCGCGCGCGCTGCCGCAGCGCCAGGCCGCGCTGCGGACCATCGGCCTCGCGCTGGCCGCGTGCGACAAGAGCGTGCAGCTGGTGTACGAGCGCAACCTGCGGCCGCCGGAGAAGCAGCACGAGCCCTGGAGCGAGCGGGTCATCGGTCAGCTGCGCGCCGCGTACGGGGAGCTCGAGGCGCAGCTCACGGCGCGCCCTGCGCAAGAGGGCTGGCAGGCCGGGGCCGCCGAGGTCGTCACGGCCGTCGGCTGGCACTTCACGGCGCGGACGCTGCCCGGGACGATCCGGGAGGCGGACTATCCGCAGCTGCGCGCGCTGTCCGCCTGGGCGGAGCAGCTGCCGGAGTTCCTTGCCGCGCCTTACGGCGACGGCACGGTACGCGCCCGCGGCTGAGCACGATGACGGTCACTCGGCGCGAAGCTGGGTGACGATGGCATTGAAGGATCGCGCCGCGGCGACCTCCGCCGCGGTGAATCGATCCCGATCGCGCAGGTCGGTGGCGGCGCCGGCGGCCAGCAGCTGACGCACGACGCCGAGATCGCCGCTGCGGCTGGCAATGATGAGCGCGGTATCCCCCAGCGCGTTGCGCGCATCCTTGTCCGCGTGCAGCGCCAGCAACTTTGCGACGAGATCCGCGCGGCCGTGGCTGGCGGCGAGCAGCAATGGCGTGTCGCCGGCGCGCGTCCGCGCATCGATGTTGGCGCCGTGCGATGCGAGCCAGGCGACCGTGTCGACCGTGGCGGACCGGCTCGCGGCAGCGAGCGGCGTCAGTCCAGAGCGATCGGCGGCATTGATCGGCGCACCATGTTGCGTCAGCAGCCGGACCATCGGCAGATCACCGGCGGCGGCGGCGTACCAGAGCGCCGTGCGGCCGGCGCGATCGCTGATACCCGGCGACGCGCCCGCCGCCAGCAGCGCACCCGCCAGCTCGAGGTCGCCTCGCTTCGCGCAGCGCATCAGCGCCGTCGTGCCACGCTCATCCTGCACATCGACGCGCGCGTGGGCTGCCAGGAGCGCCCGGACGATCGCCGCGTTGCCCGCACTGGCGGCCATGAGCAGCGGCGCCGCGGCACTGTCCGAAGCGCGGTCGGGAGACACGCCGTTGGCGAGGAGCGCCGTGACCGCATCGGCACGGCTCGCACGGATCGCGGCGAGCAGGGCGGCGCTGCCGCCGTCGCGCGTGCCGGCGGCCAGCAGCGCCTTCACCGCTTCCGTGGCGCCAGACTGCGCGGCGATCGTCAGCGCGCCGATGCCGTCAGGAGTGGTCGCATTGGCGCGCGCTCCCTCGCGCAGTGCGGTGCGGATCAACTGCGGTGAATCGCGGCTTGCCGCAACCAGGAGGTCCGGCCAGCCGGCGTAGAGATCGACGTGCGGCGGCGGCGGATGGCGCACGGCGGCGATCGTTTCCTGCGCCACCGTGCCATGGCCCACGCTTGGGGCGCCGCGCGCTCTGAGCAGGCTCGCGCTGGGCGCGGCATCCGCCGCCAGCGCGAAATCCACCGCCGACCAGTCCTCGACGTTGCGAGCGGCGACCCGCGCGCCGGCCGCGAGCAGGATCCGCAGGACCGTGCCGTCGCTTTGCCGTGCGGCGCGCATCAGCGCGGTATTCCCGGCACGGTCCACGGCATTGACGTCGGCACCGGCGTGCAGGAGTCGTGTCACCGCCGCGGCGCTTCCGCAGTCTGCCGCGAGCATCAACGGCGTGATGCCGTAGTGGTCCGGCGCGTTGACCGCGGCACCGCGTCCCAGCAACAGCCCGATGACCTGCGGCTGACCCGCGGCGGCGGCGCGCGCCAGGGCGTCGCGCCCGAAGGGGTCCCGCGTCGCGACGGCGGCCGGCGTGGCGAGCCTTCGCACAGTCGCCGCATCTGCGACCGCGATCGCCCGCCAGAGCGCTTGCGCCGCGACCTGGGGGTCGGTGGCCGCCATCGCGACGGCCGGGTGTCGCGCCTCCGTCGGTACCGCCCTATAGCCGAGCGCCCGGGCACGAGCGCGCCAGCGTCGTGCGCCCGCCACGTCGGGTGGAGTGGATTGGGAAAGCACCGTGGCGAGCGTGAATGCCGCCCGCGCCTCGCCCTGCGAAGCCGCCTCCTCGAGCCAATGGCGCGCCAGGCCGGGGCTCGCCGGGCCATCCAGGCCCTGCAGATAGAACACCCCCAGCAGGTACTCGGCTTCGGTGTTGCCCTCGGCGGCGAGAGGCTGGAGCGCCGCGGCGGCGGCGTCGAAATCGCGCAGACTGATCTCGGCGTCGATGGCCGCGAGGCGCGGGTCCTCCGGCGCGCCGAGGGCGGGATGTCCCGCTGCCGCCAGCAGCAGCGCGACGACGCCCGCGAGGCGGCGGGTCAACCGGCCGCCGTTACGCCGTCCCATACTTCGTCTCGACGTCAATGCCGATGCGCCGCAGGAAGTCGGCCGGCATCACGCCGCCGGCATTGACGATCACCGCGTCGTTATGCAGGGCCAGCGGCTTGCCGTCCTGCTCCAGGGCGACGCAGTCCGCTTCGATCCGCCGGACCTGCGAGCGCAACAGCACCCGCATCCCGCCCGCCCGCTCGGCCGCCTGCACGCGCTGCCGGTTGGCGGGTTTGGCGCGCTCGAAGGCCTCGCCGCGATAGGAGAGGGCGACACTCGCGCTGCCGGCCTCCGTCAGGCTGGCGGCGGCCTCGAGGGCCGAGTCCCCGCCGCCCACGACCAACACCCGCCGGCCGGCGTATTGCTCCGGATCGATCAGCCGGTACACGACCTTCGGCAGTCCCTCGCCCGGCACCTCGAGCTTGCGGGGACTGCCGCGGCGCCCGATCGCGAGCAGCACGCTGCGGGCCGCGTACTCGCCGCGCGGGGTCTTCACGATGAACCCCCGCGCCGCGGGCACGATGTCCTCGACGCGCTCGCCATAGCGGATCTCGAGTCCCGTGCGGCGCTCGACATTCCGCCAGAACTCGAGCAGCGCCTCCTTGCTCGTCTGCTTCAGGTTGATCCGGCCGATGATGGGCACGGTGGCGGGCGCGGTCATCACCATCTTGCCGCGCGGGTATTGGAACACGCAGCCGCCGAGCGACTCCTGCTCCAGCGTGACGAACCGCAGGCGCCTGGACATCGCGGTGAGCGAGGCGGCGAAGCCCGCCGGTCCCGCGCCGACGATCGCGAGGTCGAGCAGGCCGTCCGCGCGGCCACGGCTGTCGTGAATCGCCTCCACCGCCTGGCGGCCCTGCTCGAGCGCATTGCGGATGAGTCCCATGCCGCCGAGCTCCCCGGCGACGAAGATCCCGGGGACGCTGGTCTCGAACCGCGGCGATAGCAACGGAATCTCGACGCCGCGGCGCGCCGTTCCAAACACCAGGGTGATGGCTTCGACCGGGCACGCCGCCCGGCAGGCGCCGTGACCGATGCAGTCCGCGGGGCTCACCAGCTCCGCGCGGCCGTCGACGATGCCGAGCACGTGATGCTCCGGCTGCTCCGGACAGACTTTCACGCAGGTGCCGCAACCGATGCAGCGCGTCGGATCGACGATGGGGTGCAGGGAGGGCGGCTCCCGCAGGCTCGCGGAGCGCGCGAGCTCGTGCGCTTCGGCGCTGCGCGTCTCCATGCGGCGTCGGCGTCGCAGATACACGACAAACAGCAGGGCCGTCGGCACTCCATAGATGAGCGTTGTCAGGGGATCCAACACAACTTCAGGCTAACCGCGTGATCTTCGTCTCAGGAATGGGTGATAACCCTACTTGTGCTCGATATGCGATCCGCGCACCCTGACCGGGTTGTTTTGGGTCGGGGTCGCCGCAGATGTTTGTTGCCGATCGGCGACTTGCCGCCGACGGTGGCGCGCGAGGATCGCGGCTGCGGGTGCTCCCGCAATGAGTGTCATCCGGGAGCGCGAATTCCATGAGCTCGATAGCGTGGTTCCTGGCCGGTCTCCTCGCCGGCGCAGCCGCCTTGTTGGGTGGGCCGGCCGTGCGCCGATCGCTGCGACCCGCCGGGCCTGGACGCAAGGCGCTGCTGGCGGGCGGGCTGGTCGTCGCGGCCGCCGTCGCGGTCGCGGGCGGTGTCTACCTGACGATCAACTTCCGGCAGGCGCGGGCTTCCGACGCCGAGGCGTCAACCATGTCCGCGGCGTCTGATTCCGCGACGGTGATGTTACCTTCATCCTCGCCGATGCCCTCGGCTGAGGCGATGTCACGGATACTGGCCATGGCGCCGGGCACCGGCAAGCCGGCTGCCGCCCCGATGGATCAGGCCGCGGCCGGACTGGCGGCGCGCCTGGAGCGGCAGGGTGGCACGCCGGCCGACTGGAATCTCCTCGCCCAGGCGTACGACTTCCTCGGCCGTCCGGACGATGCGCGCCGGGCCCGCGCGCGCGCCGCCCAGGCCGCCGCGTCCCAGGCTGGGCGCTGAGCCCTCGATGAGCCTGTCCGCGAGCGAGAACGCGAGCCGCCGGGCCGCGGCGCTGCCCGCCTCCCGACTGGCGCCCCAGGCCGCCGCCGCTGCGCACCCGCCAACTCCCGCGGTGGCGCGGACCCGGCCCGCTTCACCGGTCACGCCCCGCCGGCCACGCTCGCTCCTGGGACTGCTGGGATTTCTCGCCGCGGCGGCGCTGCTCGTCTTCGGCCTGACGTTCCCCATCGGCCGCTATCTGACGCCCGAGCGCGGCCTGGGGTACGCCCTCGGCATCGCGGGCGGCTCGATGATGCTGCTGCTCTTCCTCTACTCGGCGCGCAAGCGCCTGCGCTGGCTGTCGTTCCTCGGTCCCACGGCCGGCTGGTTCCGCTTCCACATGATGCTGGGGGTTCTCGGGCCGCTCTGCATCCTCTATCACTCCGACTTCAGCCTCGGTGCGACCAACAGCAACGTCGCGCTCTTCAGCATGCTCACCGTCGCCGGCAGCGGGCTCGTCGGGCGCTACATCTACGCCCGCATCCATCGCGGTCTCTACGGCCAGCGGGTGACACTGGCGGAGCTGCGCGAGCGTGCCGAAGGCCTGCGCTCGCTCTCCGGCACCGTGGGCTTCCTGCCGGAGCTGGTCGGCCGTCTGGAGCAGGTGGAGCAGCGACTGCTCGCCGCGGGCTCGCGACTGCCCGTGCTGGCGGTGTTGAAGCCACCGATCGTCGCGACGAGGGCCTTTGCCGCCCGCTGGCGCGTGCATGGCTATGTGCGCCGCGAGCTGCGCCGCGCCGCCCGCGCCTCGCCGGCCGTGGCGGCGGAGCGCAAGCGCCTGACGCGGGCGGCCTGCGCGTACGTGGACAAGCGCATCGGCGCCACGCGGCGCCTGGCGGGCTTCCAGGCCTACGAGCGCCTCTTCTCGCTCTGGCATGCCCTGCACCTGCCGCTCATCTTCGTCCTGCTCGCCGCCGGTGTCGTCCACGTGATCGCGGTCAGCCTCTTCTGAGCGAGGGGCGGCGCAGCGCATGGGCAGCCGGCGATGTCGCTCCGTCCTCCTGCTTCTGCTCATTGCGCTGGCGTGGCATGCCAATCCCGTGGCGGCGGTCAATCCGGAGACACTGCTCATGCCGGGAAAGCTGACTGAAGCGCATCGCAAGCTCGAGCAGCACTGCTCGCTCTGTCACGACGTGCGCGACCGCGGCCGGCAGACCGGCCTGTGCCTCGACTGTCACAAGGAGATCGCGGCCGACATCCGCGACCGCCGTGGCCTGCACGGCCATACGCCGGGCATGGCTGCCTCGCAGTGCAGCGCCTGCCACGCGGAGCACTTGGGACGCCAGGCGGACATCGTGGAGCTCGACCCGGCGCAGTTCGATCACGATCGCACGGACTTCCCGCTGCGGGGCGCGCACGCCGCCGTCGCCTGCGCCGGCTGCCACGCCGCGGGCAAACGCTACCGCGACGCGCCGCGGCATTGCGGCGGATGTCACGCGCGTGATGATGCGCACCGCGGCAAGCTCGGACGCGATTGCGCGGCCTGCCATGGGCAGGGGTCGTGGTGGCACGCGCACTACGATCACGACAAGGCCGGGTTCCCGCTGCGGGGCGCGCACGCCTCGCTGGCTTGCGCGCAGTGCCACGTGGCCGACCGCTACCAGGGCACGCCGAAGGACTGCGTGTCCTGCCATGCGACCGATGACGTGCATCACGGCGACCGCGGCGTCCACTGCGCGTCCTGCCACTCGACCAGCACCTGGAGGAGCTCGCGGTTCGATCACCGCAAGGCAACGGGGTTCGCGCTCCTCGGCGCCCACGCGCGGCTGCCGTGTCAGGACTGTCACCGTTCCGGCAACCTGCACGTGACGCTGCCGAAGACCTGCATCGGGTGCCACCAGGGAGAGGACCCCCACGCCGGCCGGCTGGGTGCCGACTGCGGCCGCTGTCACGGCAATGGCGCCTGGAAGCCCGCGAACTTCGATCACGCGCGCGATGCGCACTGGGCGCTCGCCGGCGCGCACGCGAAGGTCGGCTGCTTCCAGTGCCACACCGCCGCCGTCGCCACGCAGAAGCTGCGCACCACCTGCGTGAGCTGCCATCGCGCGGACGATGTGCACCGCGGCAGCCTCGGCGAGGATTGCGCCGCCTGCCATGACGCCACGGCGTGGCGGACCGCGCTGCGCTTCGATCACGACCGCACCGGCTTTCCGCTGGCGGGCCTGCACGTCGTGGTGCCTTGCGGGCAGTGCCATGCCACGCGGCAATTCCACGACACGCCGCGCGATTGCAGTGCCTGTCATGCCGCGGATGACGTGCACCATGGCGCTTTCGGGCGCGACTGTGCCCGCTGTCACTCGCCCGTGGGGTGGCGCATCTGGCAGTTCGACCACGCGAAGCAGACCCGCTTCCCGCTCACGGGGGCGCATGCCGGCCTCGCCTGCGCCGCCTGCCACCGCCGGCCGGCGGAGCAGGTCAAGCTGCGCACGGACTGCGTGGTGTGTCATGCCCGGGACGACGTTCACGCCGGCCAGTTCGGGCCCGATTGCGCCCGCTGCCACGGCACACGGACGTTCCAGGGCGCGAAGGCCCGCTGACATGCGCAGGCTCCTCGTCTGCGGCCTGATCCTCCTGGCGCTTGCCGGCCTGACGCGCCCCGCCGGTGGCGCCGGGCAGCGCACGCCGTTCGATCATCGCACCACCGGCTTCGAGCTCCTGGGCCGTCATCGCGACCTGCCCTGCGAGGCCTGTCACGTCAATGCGGTGTTCCGCGGCACGCCGCGCACTTGCGTGGCGTGCCACGGCGCCGGCACGACGGTGCGGGCCACGGCCAAGCCCCCGAGCCACATCCGCACCACGGATCATTGCGAGGCCTGCCATACGCCGCTCGCCTGGGTGCCCGCGGTGAATTTCGATCACACCCAGACGCTGGGTAGCTGCTCGGGCTGTCACGACAACGTGCAGGCCCAGGGCAAGGACGCGCAGCACCTCGCCACGGCGCTGGAGTGCAACGCCTGCCACGACACGCTGGCATGGACCGGAGCCGTGTTCCGCCACACGGGAATCACCGGCGGCTGCGCGGGCTGCCACAACGGCAGCGCCGCGACGGGCATGCCCGCCAACCACATCCCGACGGGCGGCGCTCCGTGCGAGGACTGTCACCTGCCAACGCAATTCAGCACGTTCGCCGGCGCGGCGATGAACCACGGAGTCGTCGCCTCGATGGCGTGCGCGACGTGTCACGAGGCGGGCCTGTCCTTCGCGGGCACTCCGGCGGTGACGACCCGTCCACCGCCGCCGCATGCGGCCACCGGCGATTGCGCCGGCTGCCACACGACCGCCAACTGGAACGCGACCGATCTGCCGGCCAATCACATTCCGCTGCCGGCGGCCGATGCCGGGGACTGTGCCCTCTGCCACGCCAACCAGGGCGACTTCTCCGTCTACACGATGAACCACGCCAACATCACGAGCAACTGCGCCCAGTGTCACGGTCCCGGGCTGGCGTTCGCGAACATGGCGCCGCCGGTCCTGAAGGAGCCCCCGACCAATCACATCCCGACGAATGGCGCGCCCTGCGAGGACTGCCATTCCGCGACCCAGTTCGGCAACTTCGATGGCGCGACGATGGACCACGCGGTCGTCGCCTCGGTGGCGTGCTCCACCTGTCACGAGACGGGCCTGAGCTTCGCGGGCACACCTGCGGTGACCACCCGGCCGCCGGCGCCGCACCCGGCCACCGGGGAGTGCTCCAGCTGCCACACCACCGCGAGCTGGAATGCGAGCAGTCTGCCGGCGAATCACATTCCGCTGCCGGCGGCCGACGCCGGCAATTGCGCCCTCTGTCACTCGAACCCCGGCGACTACTCGGTCGCGGTCATGAATCACGTCAACATCGCGAGCAACTGCGCGCAGTGCCACGGCCCGGGG
>Ga0187809_10000587_pt1 | contig 18892 bp, 20 predicted proteins | sample NC_wetland_sal_i_8_FD_132415 | JGI IMG/M metagenome (GOLD analysis project Ga0187809, IMG submission 132415) | Wetland sediment microbial communities from Neuse River Estuary, North Carolina, USA - ASW_4 | ecosystem: Environmental > Aquatic > Freshwater > Wetlands > Sediment | place: USA: North...
CAGCGGCAGATGGTGTTGGTGGCCGACAGCGTGTTCGCGCTCTATGACGCCGGGCATCACGCCGACGCGTACGGGCTCGCGCGGGTGCAGCTGCGCGACCAGCTGCTGCCCGCGCTCACCGAGGTGAACCGCGACGTGTACCGGCGCGCGCGCGAGTCGAGCGTGCGCGGCGCGTACGCGCGGCTCGAGGACATCCTGACGGGCGAGGACCGGGTGCTGATCGCGATCCTCGTGCTTGCGTTAGGCCTGGGGACGTTCGCGTCGTGGCTCATCGCGCGCGGCATCGCACGGCCGATCATCGAGTTGGGCAAGGGCATGGCCGTGGTGGGCGGCGGTGAACTCGACCACCCGATCGCGGTGACGTCGAACGACGAAGTCGGCGAGCTGGCGCGGGCCTTCGGCCTGATGACCGACAACCTCCGGGAGTCGCGCGCCGGCATGGTGCGGCTCAACTCGGAGCTCGAGGCGAAGGTCGCGCAGCTGCAGCAGACGCGAGCCGCTCGGCGAGATGTCGGCCGCCGTAGCGCACGGCCTGCGCAACCCGCTGGCGAGCTTGCGGGCGGCGGCGCAGCTCGCGCTGCACCGCACCAGGGGCGACGAAGCGCGCGAGCACCTCCAGGACATCATCTACGAGGTGGACCGGCTCGACAAGCGCGTGACGCACCTGCTGGATTTCTCGCGTCCCGCGCCGTTCCATCCGCTGCCCGACAGCGTGGGGCGCATCGTGCAGGAGGCGGTGCAGCCGTTCCGCCAGCTCGCGCGCGAGCGGCGCGTGACCCTCGAGGTGGACGTGGCGCCGTCGCTGCCCGACGTGCGTGTGGACCCCGTGCAGGTGGAGCAGGCGCTGGTGGAGATTCTCTCGAACGCGTTGGACGCGATGCCGGACGGCGGCCTGCTGCGCGTGGAGGCGCGTGACGGCGACGAGGTCGCGTCAGGCGAGGTGGCGATCGAGGTGTCGGACACCGGCGCCGGGATTCCCGAGGCCGTGCTGCCGTCGGTGTGCGAGCCCTTCGTCACGACGCGGCCCGGCGGCACGGGACTCGGGTTGGCGACGGCCAAGCGCTACGTCGAACAGAACGGCGGCCAGCTCGAGATCGAGAGCGGGGCGGCGCGCCCCGGCGGCGGCACGATGGTGCGCGTGCGCCTGCCGGCGGCGGGCGCGCAGACGCCTAACGGAGTGTCCGGCATGCAGCCGGCGCCGGCGAGCGTGTCGTGAGCGGCCCGAGCGTCCTGGTCGTGGACGACGAGCGCACGCTCGCCCGCTCGATCAAGGCCTACCTGTCCGAGAGCGGCTACGAGGCCCAGGTGGCCGGCGACGCCGAGCACGCCCTGGACCTGCTGGGCACGGTGCGCCCCGACGTCGTGTTCGCCGACCTCCGGCTGCCCGGCATGAGCGGCATCACGCTCATGCAGCGCATCCACGAGTTCGACAGAGCGATTCCCGTCATCATCATGACGGCGTTCGGCACCATCGAGGGCGCCGTGGAAGCGGTCAAGCTGGGCGCATTCGACTACCTCAAGAAACCGGTCGACCTCGAGGAGCTCAAGCTGCTCGCCGACCGCGCGCGCGAGACGTCGCGGCTCACGCACGAGCTGACGTATCACCGCAAGCGCGCCTCGGCCGATCTCCACTTCGCCCAACTGGTGGGCGAGTCCCCGGCGATGCGCGCCGTGCTCGACCGCGCGCGGCAGATCGCGGCGCTCGAGGACACGCCGCCGGTGCTCATCACCGGCGAGACGGGCACTGGAAAGGGACTACTCGCGCGCACGATCCACGCGTCGGGCCGCCTCGCCGCGAAACCGTTCATCGAGCTCACGTGCACGGCGCTGCCGGCCAACCTCATCGAAGCCGAGTTATTCGGCTACGAGCGCGGCGCATTCACCGATGCCAAAGAGTCGAAGCTCGGCCTGTTCGAGGCGGCGGAGGGCGGCACGCTGTTCCTGGACGAGGTGGGCGATGTCGAGATATCCCTGCAGGGCAAGCTGCTGCGCGCCGTCGAGGAAGGCGTCGTGCGGCGCGTGGGCGGCCTGCGCGACCGCAAGGTGAACGTGCACATCACCGCGGCCACCAATCGCGATCTCGAGCACGACGCGCAGACGGGCGTGTTCCGAAAAGACCTGTTCTTTCGCCTGGCGGTGATCGTGCTGCACCTGCCGCCGCTCCGGGAGCGGGGACACGACGTGCTGCTTCTGGCCGACCGTTTTCTCACGCGGTTTTCGGCCAAGTACGGGAAGCGCGTCCGCAGCATCCACCCGGACGCCCGTGACGCGATGCGTGCGTACTCGTGGCCGGGTAACGTTCGGGAGCTGAGCCATGTGATCGAGCGCGCCGTGCTGTGGAGCGACGGCGACACGCTCGAAGCCAACCACCTCTCGCTCATGACCGCGCCTGCGCCGCCGATGTCGCACGCTGCGCGCGACGACCAGCGGCAGGAACGTGGCAGCGCCCCGGCCGTGCCGCCCGACGGCGTCGAGCTATCGCAATGGGAGCGATCCTTGATCGAGCGGGCGCTCCGCGAGTCCGGCGGCAATCAAACCAGAGCCGCGCAGCGGCTCGGCATCAGCCGCGACACACTGCGATACCGGCTCAAGAAATTCGGTCTCGGTGGGTGAAAACACCCAACATTGGGTGAAATCGCGCGGCCAAGCTCCGCGCTTCCGACGCGCTTCCGGCAGCCCTTGCATCGTAACGCGTTGTGCCGAGAGGTGTTGCCATTGTTCATGCACGCGGCACGGGCGGTGCTATTACCGCACGGTGTCATTGACAATCGCGGTGGGTTTGGCGCGGGCCGTTCATCCTTCGGTGGACCGGTCCAACGCGAGTCCGCTGCGACAACCGCGGGAGACGTACAATGTCCTGGACGAAGCCGGAGTTCGAGGTGGTGGAAGTGACGATGGAAGTGACGGCTTACGTCGCACGGCGCTAGCGGGCCGGGCTGACGCAAGCAAGGGGCTCGCTCTGGCGAGCCCTTTTTGCTTCTATTCGATCCCGATGTCGGACGAACGCCGACCCACGACGCTGCTGGCGGAGCTGACGCACCGCTGTCCGCTGCACTGCCCGTACTGCTCGAATCCGCTCGAACTCGTGGCCGGCACTGCCGAGCTCGACACGGCGGAGTGGACGCGCGTGATCAGCGAGGCGCGACAGCTGGGCGTGCTGCAGCTCGGGCTGTCGGGCGGCGAGCCGCTGGTGCGGCGCGACCTCGAGGCGATCGTGGCGCACGCCCACGGCGAGGGGCTCTACACCACGCTGGTCACGTCTGCGTTAGGCATGACGCGCGAGCGCCTGGACCGGCTGGTGGATGCCGGGCTCGAGCACGTGCAGATTTCGTTCCAGGATGCCGACCGGGAGAGCGCGGAGCGCATCGCGGGCACGCGGAGCTGGGACGCGAAGCACCAGGCCGCGGCGTGGGTCAAGGCGCGCGACGTCGCGTTCTCGGTGAACGTGGTGCTCCACCGCGCGAACCTGGACCGGCTGGAACGGATCATCGACATGGCGGCCGCGTTAGGCGCGGACCGCGTGGAGCTCGCCAACACCCAGTACTACGGCTGGGCGGTGCCCAACCGCGATCTGCTCATGCCGACGCGCGCGCAGGTGGAGCGCAGCGTGGACGTCGCCGACCGGAAGATCGCCGAGTACAGGGGACGCATGCAGATCATCTACGTGCTCCCCGACTACTACAGCGAGTACCCCAAGCCCTGCTACGGCGGGTGGGGCTCGCTGTACCTCATGGTCGCGCCCAACGGGAACGTCCTGCCGTGTCACGCGGCGTCGCAGATCACGTCGCTCGCGTTCGACAACGTACGCCGGCGCAGTCTCGCCTGGATCTGGAACGAGTCGGAAGCGTTCCAGGCGTTCCGCGGCGATGCGTGGATGCGCGAGCCGTGCCGGAGCTGCGCGCGCCGGCACGTGGACTTCGGCGGCTGCCGCTGCCAGGCGTTCGCGCTCACGGGCGACGCGCGCAACGCAGACCCGGTGTGCAAGCTCTCGCCTAACCGCCCGACGATCGACGCGATGCTCGACCGGGCCGACACGCCGGGCGGCTCGTACGTCTACCGCCGGATGCCCGGCGCGAAAGACCGCGTGCTGGAGCCGGCGCCCTAGCGCGAGCGCACCGCCGCGCTCAGCGGCTGGCGCGCACCCACCGCAGGATTTCGCGCGGCGACGGACGCTTGCCGTACATGAGCAGGCCCGTCCGATAGATTCGCGCCGCAATCCAGACCGAGATCCAACAACCCGCCACCAGCGCCGCCACCGACAGCGCCACCTTCCACGCCGGCAGCGGGATGAGGCTCAACCGCAGCGGCATGATGATGGGCGACGAAAACGGGATGTACGACAACGCTTCGGCGAGCGAGCCCTCGGGCGTGAACATCACCGGCTGGATGAAAAGCGCCGTGATGACGAGCAGCATCGTGATCGGCATCTGGACCTGCTGCGCGTCCTGCTCGCTGCTCACCATCGAGCCGATGGCCGCGAACAGCGCCGAGTACACGATGTATCCGAGGATGAAGTAGAGCACGAGCAGCCCGGCCATGGCCGCGGAGACGTGGGGCATGGCGAAAGTCGGCGCCGCAATGTGGAACCGCGCAAACAACGGGCCGCGGTACCGCACGATGATCACGGTCGCGAGCGCGGATATGGCGAGCTGCGCGCCGGCCACCGCGCCCACGCCCAGGATCTTGCCGAAGAGGAGCGTGTCGGGACGCACGCTCGAGACCACGGTTTCGGCCACGCGCGTCTGCTTCTCCTCCATCACGCCGCGCAGCACGATCTGGCCGTAGAAGAAAATGGTCATGTACAGCATGAAGGCGACGACGAACGCGACGATCGTCCCGATCTCGCCCGAGCCGCCGCGGCCGCGAGCGGTGAGGCGTTCGGTGGGCATCTGCAGGTCGAGCGCGGTGAGCGCGTCCACCTGGTGTGGATCCATGCCGGCCGAGCGAAGGCGCGTCGCGATCAACTCGTCGTGCACCATGCGCTGCAGACGCGACATGTCGATCGTGGATGTGGCGTTGGAGCCGGCGTAGCGGACCTGGGGCTTGGGCCACAGGAGCGGCCCGATCACCAGGTACCCTTTCCGCGCGCCGCTGATCACGTCGTGCGTGGCGGTGGATTCGGCGGCCGCGATGGCCGTGGGCGAGACGCTCACGTATCGGGCGGTGGTGTCGCCGGCGACGCCGCCGTCGAGGCGCGCGGCCAGGCGCGCGCCGATGCCGCTGCCGGATGCGTCGATGATGGTGATGCGCGCCATGTCGGTGGACGGCGTGGCGCGGGACACGAAGTAGACCGGAATGAAGATGACGAGTCCCAGAAACGCCGGCACGAGCACGGTGCTGACGATGAACCACCGCGAGCGCACGCGCTCCATGAACTCGCGTTGGGCGACGATCCAGAGCTTACGCATTGGCGCCTCCCGCGACGTTGCCGTTAGACCCGAGCGCCGACACGCGGTCCACGAACACGCGGTGGAGCGAGGGCTGGACGAGCTCGAAGCGCTGCACCACCGCGCCGGCTTCGATGAGAGCGCGCAGCAGGCGTTGCGGATCGGCCGACGGCGCCAGGTCCAGCTCGATCACCTGGTTGGAGTCATCGACGCGCGAGACGAGCGTGCGATCCTGGAGCACGCGGGAGACGCCGTTGTGCGATCCGCCCTCGAGCGCGAGCGCCACCTGGCGCACGCCGTGTGCGCGGCGGACCTCGGCGAGCGTGCCATCGACCAGCTTGGCGCCCTGCGCGATGATGCACACGGCGTCGCACAGGCGTTCGGCGCTTTCCATGAGATGCGTGCTGAAGACGACGGTCTTTCCGGCGCGCTTGAGCTCGATGATGATGTCCTTGAGCGCCTGCGCGTTGATCGGGTCGAGGGCGCTGAACGGCTCGTCGAGGATCATGACCTCCGGATCGTGCACGAGGGCGCCGATGAACTGGACTTTCTGCTGCATGCCGCGCGACAGCTCTTCGACGCGGGCATCGCCCCAGTCGCGCTCGGCGGTGACGAGCTGGAGGCGCTCGAGCCAGGCGTCGATCCGGCGTTGGGCATCGGCGGGCGGCACGCCCTTGAGCTGGGCGAGGAAGAGGAGCACGCGGCGCACGGTCATGCGGCGGTAGAGGCCGCGTTCTTCGGGCAGGTAGCCCACGCGATCCACGATGCCGGGCTGTCCGTTAGGCGCGCCGAGGATGGCGATCGTGCCCGTATCGGGCTCGATGACGTCGAGGATCATCCGGATGGTGGTGGTTTTCCCGGCGCCGTTGGGGCCGAGGAGGCCGTAGACCACGCCGGCGGGAATCTCGAGCGAGAGGTCGCGCACGGCGACGTGGTTGGCGTAGCGTTTGGAGATGTGGTCGATGCGGACGGCAGCCGTCATGGACGAGTCCGGCGAGAGAGTAGGGAAGGGTCCACCAACTATACGGGCGGCGGGCGGCCGGGTTCCAGTGCGGGCGGCCTTGCGGGGATTCGGGCGCGGGCGCAACTTGGTTGTTACCATTTGGTAACAACGCTCCTTTCACCGCGCGCGCCGTGACATTCGCTCGTGTGCAGTGCGCCTCGGTCGCGGCGGCGTCCCTGCTGGCGCTCGCCCCCGCCGCCGCGGCGCAGTATCCGCTCGTGCCCACGCCGGTGAGTCCGTTAGGCCCTAAGTCGACGAGCGTCACGCTGGGGGGTTACGTCTCGGTGCGCGACACCAAGCACGGCGATTCGACCAGTTTCTCCGTCAATCGGGCACGGCTCACCGCGACCATGACGCCGCTCGCCTTCATGTCCGTGCGCCTGCAGGCCGACTTCTCGAGTGCGCAGACGGGCAAGCAGTCCACGGACGGCAGCGTGCACGGGTTCGAGCTCACCGATGCGTACGTCGAGCTGGCGCAGCCGGCCGCCGATTCGCTCAGGTGGGGCGACTGGCATCCGGCGCTCCTCGTGGGCCAGTTCAAGCAGCCGTTCAGCCTCGAGTATCTGACGTCGTTCGCCGTTCTCCGCACGGCGAATCGCGCGGCCGCCATCGACCAGTTGACGCCGAAGCGTGACATCGGCGTCCTGGGGCAGGTGCGGTGGTCGCGTTACGTCACGGCCGACGCGTCGGTGACCAACGGGGAGGGCCCGAACGCGCTCTCGAATCCCGACGGGCGCGAGCTGTTGATCGGCCGCCTAACGGTGACGCCGCTGCCGTGGCTGGCGGTCGCCGCGAAGCTGGGCAACGAGGGGACGGACCACATCAGGGGATACGACGCGCGCGTCGCATGGCGCGGCCTGCTCGTGGAGGGCGAAAGCGTCCACCGGTCGCGGCCGCTCGACGGGGACCACCAGGATGCGGGCGGCGGCTATGTGCTGGGGGCGTACAGGATCCTGCCGTGGCTACAGCCCGTGTTCAAGCGCGAATGGTTCAGCGACACCAGGCAGGCGCCCGGGACGAACACGAACACGTGGGAGGGCTGGTCGACGTTCGGGGTGAATTTCGTGTCGCCCCGGGAGAATCTGCGGTTTCTCGCCGATTGGGTGGTGAAGTCCCAACGTCCAACGCAACCCCAGAATGAAGTGGACGTCCAGCTCATCGCCGCCTTCTGAAGACGGCGCGCAACCGTGCCGCAACAGCATTCGCTGGCGCGGCGGCGCCCGGGCGCGCGCGGTGCTCATCGTGGTGCGCGATGGCGACAAGATCATCGGCCCGCGGTTCGTCCAGATGCTGGAAGAGATCCACGCCCGCGGGTCGGTCCGCGCCGCCGCTGCGACGTTAGGCATCGGCTACCGCCACGCACTGGACTGGATCAGGCGCGCCGAGTCGCTCGTTGGGCAGGCGCTGGTGGACCGCAAGGCAGGCGGCCCGGCCGGCGGCGGCGCGCGCCTGACGGACAAGGCGCTGCGCGTGGTGCGGGCCTACCGGCGGGTCAATGCGTCGATCTATCGCCTGGTCGAGCGCGCCGAGCACGAGATCCTCGATACCTGAGTGCGTTCACGTTCAACAGACTGTACCTCATGCGCATGCTGTTCGCAGTTCCGTTGCTGCTCGCCGGCGTCGCCTCGTGCAGCAAGCCGGCGGCCGGATCCGGCGGGCGTGCGGGTCGCGGCGGCGGTACGATCGTGGTGTACACCGCCGCGAGCGTGGCCATCCCGATTCGCGCCGCGTTGGACACGTTCGCCGCCCGCGAACACGTGACCGTCGAGCAGGAGAACGGCGGGAGTCTGGACATCGCGCGCACGATGACCGAGCTGCGCGAGATTCCCGATGTCGTGGTGCTCGCTGACTACGACGTGTTTCCCAAGCTGCTCGTGCCCGAACACGCCACGTGGTACGCCGACTTCGCCCGCAATCGCATGGTGCTCGCGTTCACGGACAAGTCGAAATTCGCGTCGCAGGTGGACAGCACGAATTGGCCGGAGATTCTCGAGCGTCCCGGCGTACAATTGGGCCGGGCGAATCCTGATCTCGATCCCAACGGGTATCGGACGCTGCTCACGCTGCAGCTCGCGGAGCGGTACTACAAGCTGCCCGGCCTCTACGACAGATTGATGCAGTTGTCGCCGGCGAAGAACGTTCGGCCCAGGGAGGCGGACCTGGTGGGCGTGTTGCAGGCCGGCGAGTTCGACTATATCTGGTCGTACGAGTCGCTGGCGCAGGCGACGAAGCTCCGGTACATCACGCTGCCGGCGGCCATCGACCTGGGGACGCCGGCCGATACGGCCCTCTATGCGCAGGCCACGGTCCGCGTTGCCGGAAAGACGCCCAACGACACGCTGACGATCACGGGGCAGCCCATTGTGTATGCGTTGTCGATTCCGACGTCGGCGCCGCACCCGGCCGTGGCGGCCCGGTTCGTGGCGTTCCTGTTGTCGCCGGAGGGGAGGGCGCTCATGCACGCGACCAAGCTCGATGCGTTGGACACGCCGGTGATCATCGGGAGCGGGGAGCCGGCGTCGGTGCGCGCCGCCGTGGCGGCGCGGTGACGACGGCGGGCGCGGGGGAGCGTGCGGCTCCGCGCTCGTTTGCGACGTACCGGACGGCGAGCATCGTCGCGGCGCTCCTGGGATCCCTGTTCTTGTTGTTTCTGGTGGCGCCGATCGCGCGGCTGGTGGCAGGGAGCGGCAGGTCGGGTGTGGGCGAGTTGTTCACTGACGCGGAGCTCCGGAGCTCGTTGTGGTTGACGGCGGTCACGGCCACGCTGGCCATGGCCGCTGGTGCGTTAGGCGGAACGCCGTTGGCGTACGTGCTGGCGCGGCGGGCGTTCCGGGGCAAGGCCGTGGTTGCCGCCGTCCTCGATCTCCCGCTGCTCATTCCCCATCCCGTGGCCGGCATCGCGCTGCTCCTCATCCTCGGGCGGCAGAGCGCCGTCGGGCGCGTGCTGCTGCACGCGGGCATCCACGTGGTCGGCTCGCCCGTCGGCATCGTGTGCGCGATGCTGTTCGTATCGGCGCCGCTCTACATCAGCGCCGCGCGGGAGGCGTTCGCGCGCGTGGACCCGCGCTACGAGTCGGTGGCCCGGACGTTGGGCGACCCCGCGTGGAGGGCGTTCCGCCGGGTGACATTGCCGCTCTCGGCCCGCGGCCTGATCGCCGCGGCCGTGGTGATGTGGGCGCGATCGGTGAGCGAGTTCGGGGCCATCGTGATTCTCGCGTACAACCCGAAAGTGGCGAGCGTGCTGAGTTACGACCGGTTCACCGGGTTTGGCCTAACGGAGGCACTGCCCGTGGCCGCGGTGCTGTCGATACTCGCGCTCATTCCGCTGGTGGCGCTGCGGGCGCTCCGCCCGGACCGCGGCGCGGGGATGGACGCGTGATCCAGGTCGAGGGGCTCGAGGCGCGGGTGGGACGGTTCCAGCTCTGCGACATCTCGTTCACCGTGCCGGGCGGCCAGTACGGCGTGGTGATCGGCCCGGCCGGCTCCGGCAAGACCACGCTGCTCGAGACGATCGCCGGGATCGTGGCTCTGTCGCGCGGCACGGTGGCGCTCGATGGCCGCGACGTGACCAACCTGCCGCCGGAACGGCGCGGGTTAGGCATCGTGTACCAGCACGGCTACCTGTTTCCGCACCTGAGCGTGGCCGACAACGTCGCCTACGGCGCGAGCGACCTCGCCTTCGCGCAGGAGATCGCCGAGCGGGTCGGTGCGCGGGCACTGTACGATCGGCCGGTGCGGGCGCTGAGCGGCGGCGAGCGCCAGCTGGTGGCGCTCGCGAGAGCCTTCGCGGTGCGACCGTCGGTGTTGCTGCTCGACGAGCCGTTCAGTGCGTTGGACCCGCGGACGCGGACGCAGGCACGCCGAGCCGTGCGGGCGCTGCACCGGGAGCTCGGCGTCACCGTGTTGCAGGTCACGCACGATTTTACGGAGGCCGGGCTGCTGGGGGACGTGGCCATCTTGCTCGACCGTGGGCGCATGCTTCAATCCGGCTCGCCCGATGACGTGTTCAGCCGCCCGGCGACGCCCTACGTGGCCGAGTTCCTCGGCGCCGAGAACGTGCTGGCCGGCACGGTTCGCGCGTTAGGCAACGCCGATGCGGCGGCCAGCGACGCGCGCGGCGGAGCCGTGGCGCCCGCGCGCGGCCAGCGGCCGCTCGAGTTTCAGACCGGTCCCCTTCTCATCTACACGGTCGGCGATGCGTCGGAGGGCGACGCACACGCCGTGATCCGCGCGGAGGAGATCGTCCTGTCTCTGGAACCGAGCCCGAGCTCGGCGAGGAACCACTTCGCCGGCACGGTCGTCGAGACCGTTGCGACTGGTGCGCTCACCCGGGTGACGGTCGATGTCGGCGGCGTCGGTTTGGTGGCGGCGCTCACCACGCGGTCGGCGCAGGAGCTCGCACTCGCGCCCGGCGTGCGCGTCTACGTGTCGTTCAAGGCCATGGCGGTGCACCTGTGTTGAACGACGGACAGGCGGCGCGAGCGCAGGCGGGGCGAGTCCTGTAATGGCGACGCAAACGCGGATGACTTGCAGCCTGGCTGCGGCGGCGCAATTAGTAGGACACCGTCCACTCGTCGGAGTTGGTATGTCTTCCCGCGCGTTCGCCGCCGTCTGTGCGCTCACCTTCGCCGCGTGGTCGATGCAGGCCCAGGCGGGCTCGACGTCCGCGCCCATGACGAATCCGTGATGCCTACCCCATTCGAGAGCGCCCAACTGAACCTGCAGTTGTTCGACCTGCGCCGCGAGCCCGTCCTGCGCGAGGCGCGCCTGTGGTTCATCCGCGATTTCAATCCGGAGACGTTCGACGACGTTGTCGCGACCGTGGCCGGCGAGCGCAACGCATCATTCCGCATGGTTCTCGGCTATTGGGACATGGCCGCGTCGTTGGTCACGCTCGGCGCAATCGATCGGGATGCATTCCTCGCCGCTCACTCCGAAGTCGTCGCGACGTTCAGTAAAGTGCAGCCATTTCTCACCGAATTGCGAGCGACCAGTCAAGAACCGGAGTTCTGCGAGCACCTCGAGACGGTGGTGATGGCGATGCCCGAAGCCGACGCTGTGCTTACTCGACGGCGAAATGCCTGGCGGGACGCGGCCGCCGCACGACAAACGCCCAGTGCAATACCGATCGCGCCGCCGCGCACGTCTCCAATGCCACCCAGCGCCGATTCGAGCCAGACGCCTGCACCATGATCACCCCCGCCATCGTCATCGTCGCGAGCTGGGCAGCGTTTCTTCTCGTCTGGCTTGTCCTTTCGTTCTTCGTCAAACGCGATGTGCGGGGCGGACGATCCGCCTCGGCCTACCAGCTCCGTGTCCTCCTCGCTGCGATCATCCTCATCATCGCGGTTCGCTTCGGGCATCGCCCGCACTCCGGAGCGAATCAGTTCGTCGATCAGTTGTCATTGTTCGTGCCGTCACTTTCGCTCGCGTGGGCTGCCGCGGCACTCACGGCGATCGGCATCGCCATAGCGATCTGGGCCCGACTTTACATCGGCCGGAACTGGAGCCCGCGACCCGCGAGGAAAGAAGAACACGAGCTCGTGACCGGCGGACCGTACGCGTTCGTTCGACACCCGATCTACTCCGGCATGATCCTCGCCGCCTTCGGCACGGCGCTCACGGGCAGCATCTTCGGCGTGCTCCTCTTCATCTTCCTCGCCGCCGCGTTTGTCTCGCGAGTCGGTAAGGAAGAGCGCATCATGCTGGATCTGTTTCCAGGCGCGTATCCCGCGTATCAGTCGCGAACGAGGCGGTTGATTCCCTTCATCTGGTGAAGACCGGCATAGACGACTCGGTCACGGGCTGGCTGCTCGACGCCGACCCATCGATTCGCTGGCAGGTCCTGCGCGACCTCGCCGGCGCACCGGCCGAGGTCATCGCCGCCGAGCGAACGCGCGTTGCGAATGAGGGCTGGGGATCGGTGCTGCTCGACCGCCAGCGCACCGACGGCAACTGGGGCGACGGCGTCGACCTGCCGCTCTGGTGGACCAACATGTACACGCTGGTCTACCTCCGCGATCTCGGCCTCGACCCGGCGAACGAGCGCGCGCGGGCCGCGATCGAGCGCGTCAGGCACGGGGTCACCTGGGGGCCGGAGTTCGGCAACTCGCCCTTCTTCGAGGGGGAAGTCGAGCCCTGCATCAACGGCCGCGTCCTCGCGCTCGGCGCATACTTCGGCGTGCGCAGCGACGGACTGCGCGATCGTTTGTTAGGCGAACAGCTGGCCGACGGCGGCTGGAACTGCGAAGCCGAGCGCGGCTCGGTGCGCTCGTCGTTCCACACGACGCTCTGCGTGCTCGAGGGATTGCTCGCGTTCGAGCGCGCCTTCGGCGCGACGCCGGCGCTGACGGAAGCACGGGCACGCGGCCAGGAGTATCTCCTCGAGCGCCGGCTGATGAGACGGAAATCGACCGGCGACGTGATCGACGTGATGTGGACCCGGTTCGCCTTCCCGCCGCTCTGGCACTACGACGTCCTGCGCGCGCTCGACTACCTACGGGCGGCCGGCGTGCGCGACGACGCGCGCACCGGCGAAGCCCTCGCGATCGTACGCGAGCGCCGCCGCGCCGATGGTCGATGGCTCCTCGACGTGCGGCACGAGGACACACTCTACGAGGAGATCGCCGGCGCGGCCGGCGCGCCGAATCGCTGGATCACGATGCACGCGCTGCGCGTGCTGGATTGGTTCGGTTGACTCGTCGCTTCCGCCGCGCATTCGGCCCAACGCAAAGCGCCACGCGAGCGACGTGGCGCGGGGATCGATTCGGCTACGTCAGAGTCGTGCCAACGCGTTCTTCGCCAACTGCTCCTCCATCTGCTGGAGTTGCGCCAGGGATACCTGGTTCTTTTCACCAGGCACGACGGTCACGCTGAATGCCTGATTGCCTTTCAGAACGCCCAGTTTGAGGTAGCTGCCGGATCCGACGGCGTAGGCGTCATCGCCGATGCCGCTCGCCGGATGCATAATCGATGCATCCAACACCTTGCCGTTCTCGAATGCAGCGCGCGACATGACCATGAGCGTGACCGACGCCTCGCCGATGGTGTTGCTCGTGTCTGCCGAGTAGATGCACACCGTCTTGCTCCCCAGGAACGGCCTGCCGGGCAGCGAGGTGATGTGAAGCACCGCACTCACCTCGGCCGCCGTGAGCAGGCTGCACGGGTCGACCCGCGACGCCTGGGCAGTTAGGCGAGGGACCGCAAGAAGAACAGAGACAGCAACGCAGGCAATCATCCGGCCGCCACGCATGTCGACCTCCACCGGGCTAGGAATCGAGCGCCTCGAAGAACGGACGAGTCCGATTATCCGCTGTGGCCGGCACGGCGTCAAGGCGCTGTCCGAACGGCGAGTCGGATCGCATACTACGCGTTGCCTACCCGGGCAACGGCCGGCCGCTCCGCTCGCCTTGCGTCCCCCTCGCTACGCATCACGGCCATGACCACGCCGCCAACGTCGGGCACTGTACCGGACACCGATCCTTTCCCCGACGACAGCTCCGGCTTCGCCGGCGCCATCGCCGAGCGATACCGCATCGAACGCGAGCTCGGCCACGGCGGGATGGCGACCGTGTACCTCGCGGAAGATGTGAAGCATCATCGCCGTGTCGCGATCAAGGTGCTCCACGCCGAGCTCTCCGCGGTGCTGGGCCCCGACCGGTTCCTCAAGGAAATCGAGCTCACGGCCAACCTCCAGCACCCGCACATCCTGCCGCTGTTCGACTCGGGCTCGGCGGCGGGGCTGCTGTACTACGTCATGCCGTACGTCGAAGGCGAAACGCTGCGCGGGCGTCTCGAGCGGGAGAGCCAGTTGCCGGTCGGCGACGCGCTGCGCATCGCGACGGAGGTCGCCGACGCGCTGGACTATGCGCACCGTCACGGCGTCATCCACCGCGACATCAAGCCGGAGAACATTCTGATCCGCGACGGCCACGCACTGGTGGCCGATTTCGGCATCGCACTCGCCGTCGCACAGGCGGGTGGAACCCGGATCACCCAAACAGGCCTCTCGCTCGGCACGCCGCAGTACATGAGTCCCGAGCAGGCGATGGGGGAGCGGACGATCGGGCCTCGCTCCGACATCTACTCGCTCGGCGCGATCACGTACGAGATGCTGTTGGGAGAGCCTCCGTTCACCGGCCCAACAGCGCAGGCCATCGTGGCGCAGGTGATCACGGCGGAGCCGCGGTCGCTGACGGCCCAACGGAAGAGCGTTCCGCCCGCCGTTGGCGATGCCGTGCGGACGGCGCTGGAGAAGCTCCCGGCCGACCGGTTTGCCGGCGCGAAGGAGTTCGCGAACGCGCTGGCGGCGGAGTCGCCGACGCGCGGGACGGCCGCTCCTCTGGCGCGGCGCGCCGGCGTGCGCCGCGCGTGGCTGGGCGCCGCGGCCGCGTTAGGCTTGATCGCGGGGCTGGTGCTTGGCGCGGCGTGGGGCGCCTTCAGGCGCGCGGCGGGTGCGCCCGCGGTCGCAGTGCGCCGCAGCATACTCGATCCGGACGCGGCGGACACCCGCGGCAATTTCGTGAAGCACGCCGTGTCGCGCGACGGGAGCCTCGTGGTGTCGATCGACGACAACGATCCAACAGGGCGCCTGACGCTCCGGCGACTGGATCAGCTCACGACCGCCTCGATCCCCGGCACCGAGTCCGGACGGAGTCCATTCATCTCCTGGGATTCGCGCACCTTGGGGTTCGTCACCGGGCAATTGCTGCAAACGATACCGATCGAAGGCGGCGCGCCGACGCCGGTTCCCAACGCGCGCACCGGCGTGATCGGCGCGCCGACGTGGACGCCTGATGGCCGCATCGTATTCACCGACTCGCGGGGCGGCCTGGCGGTGATTCGCCCCGACGGCAGCGGCCTGCGCCAGCTGACGACGCCGGACAGCGGCGATGTCCACATCTCGCCGAGCCTGCTGCCTAACGGAAAGGGCGTGCTGTTCACGATCTCGAACGTGACCCCCGAGACCCGAACGCTCGCGACCAAAGCGGCCGTCGTTCCGCTCGCCAGCGGCCCGGTGCGGGTCATCGCCGATGACGCCGCCTCGCCGCAGTATGACGACGGCCAGTTGCTGTTTGTGCGCGGCGATGGCAGCCTCACGGCGATGCCGTTCGACGAAAGTTCGCTGCGAGCCACCGGGGATGCGCAGTCCCTTGGCGATCGCGTGGCGATGGGCCTGGGTGGCGTGGCGTACCTGAGCGTCGGGCACGGGGTGCTGATCTATCAGAGCGCTACGCCGACCCGCCTCGTGATGATGGACCGCACGGGTGCCCAACGGACGCTGCTCGGCCAACCGGCCGCCTATCATCGCCCCAGTATTTCACCGGACGGCCGCACCGTCGCTCTCGACATTCAGGGTGACCGGGAGGGGCGCCGCGACGTCTGGCTGCTCGACATCGCATCGGGCACGCTCTCTCGCCTCACGAACGTCGGCGACGGGCACGATCCCGACTGGACGCCCGACGGTCGCCGGATCACGTTCCTGACGAATCGACCCGCCCAGCCGGTGTTTACGGTTCCCGTCGACCGGAGCACGGCACCCGTGCCGTTCCCCTTCGCTCCCAACTTCGACAGGCGCCTAATCGACACGCCCGGTGGCTGGCTGCCTGACGGCAGCGGCTATCTGGCCGGGTCGTCCGAGGACATCTGGTTGCTCGAGGCCGACGGCTCGGCGCCGGTTTCGCTGGCGAATTCTCCGGCGGAAGAAACGGCGCCGACCGCGTCGCCCGATGGGCGGTGGTTCGCGTACGTGAGCAACGAGAGCGGCCGCGAGGAGGTGTACCTGCAGGCGCTCAGGACCTCGGGCGCGCGGATGCAGGTGTCTCGCGCCGGAGGGTCATCGCCGGTGTGGGCGCCCGGCGGCCGAGCACTGTACTACCTCGAGCCTAACGGAACCAGATCGAACCTCATCGAGGTGACGCTGGATCTTCGCGGGACGCCCGCGGTGGTGGCGCGCGAGCAGCTCCTCGCCGGCCTGGCGAGCGATCGTGTGGACAACCACGCGAACTTCGCGGTCATGCCCGACGACAAGCACTTCGTGCTCGTGGTTCCCGACTCCGGTCAGGGCACGGTCGAGGTCACGGGGTGGCAGGCGGCACTGCACCATCGATAGCCGGCCTCGACGCCCTGGTGGTCCCTCGGCGAAGGGCACCGCCGGCTCGCTGCGCGCTCGCCTAACGAACAGGCGGACGGCGGCGGGGCGGCACGCCACGTGAGCGCCCAAGAGTCGTCCGCGGGAGGGCCGGCCCCCGTTGTGAACCCGGGTGCACCGTGTTACATTACGTGATACGCCCGCGCGCCCAGCGCGCGGTCCAGAGGCATATGGAGTCGGGGCCCGCCAAATTGCGGGCCCTTTGTTGTTTCAGGCGTTGCCGTCGGTTGACGGCGTCCCTTCGTGAGGGTTGTCACGAGCGCGTTGTCGTCGGTTCGTACTGCATCTGGTCGCAAGACCGCGCTCCGACCACAGCACAGATCAATTTGAGGAGCACATCATGCGTACGACCGGCGTAGTAAAGTGGTTCAACGATGCAAAGGGGTTTGGCTTCGTCACGCCCGCGGATGGCCAGAAGGATTGCTTCGTGCACCACTCCGCCATTCAGGGCGAGGGCTTCAAGTCACTCTCCGAGGGGGAGACCGTGGAGTTCGATGTCGTGCAGGGCCAGAAGGGTCCGGCGGCGGAGAACGTCACACGACTGGGCCGCTAGAGAACAGGAAACGCTGATCGGGACGCGCGGTCGTCGCGCGTCCCCACGTGAGTCGAGCATCGGCCGGCCGGCACGTCGCACCAGCCGGTGCTCGTTCCATGAATGGAGGTTCGATGATCGACACTCTGGACTCGCAGCCGTTGGCCGACAGGCTTGCTTGGGCTGATCGCCCTTCGTTCCTCGCCTCACACCGCGCCCTCGCGGTCTGCAAGCACGAGCTCGAGCAGCTTACGGCCGGCGTCGTACGCGGTGTGGCGGAGCTTGCCACTGCCGGTGTCGACCAGAAGTCGAAGGAACGGCTCTCGCCGGGCCGCTGCATCGTCCAACTGGGACCTGTCGCGCTCACCATCACGTGGCTGCGCAGCGCCATCGATTCGGTGGCCGACGGAGACCTGCTGGTCATCGTGTGGCGCGGGGCCGTGGCGCCGCGCGCGGAGTACCTGCCGGAACGCATGACGACGCAGCGCACGTTGGTCGCCGCGACCGCGGTGTGGGAGGACGTGTTCACGGCGGCGGGTACGGATCAGGCGAGCTGGGCGTGGCAGTCGAAGGACGCCAGCGTCAACGGGTACTCGTCGGCCGAGCTCGCGGCCCAGTGTGTGGAGCGGTTGCGGGTGGCGTACGAGGAATGTCGCGCGGCGGCGGACGCTGTCGCCTGATTTCCACCGGGGGCGTCACGGACCGCTTCGAGCTTCGAACCGCTCCCCGATCCACGCCAGGCTCTGTCCGACGTGCGTTCTCCAGTACTCCCAGTTGTGCGCGCCGGGATACTCGTGGTACTCGTGCGGCACGTGGACGGCGGTGAGCCCCGCGTCGAACGCCCGATTCTGATCCACGAAACGATCGTCCGCGCCGACGTCGAAGTACAACGCAGGCATCATCGATGGCCGGGACGCCTGCAACCGCTCGGCGCGCGTCAGCGGGTCGCGCGAGCGCCACGCGGCCGTGTCTTTGCCTAACGCCTGTTCGAGGGACGGCCAGAGGTCTCCCGCGGTCGCCCGCAGCTGACCCATGTTCGCCGCGTACACGTCGCGCCCGGCGTACGGATGCGGGCCGGCGTACATGGGCTGCAACGTGCCCGAATGGCTCGCCGCCGCGCTCCACACGTCGGGATACTGCAACGCGAGGTCGACCGCGCCGAATCCACCCATGCTCAAGCCGGCGATCGCGCGGTGCGCTCGATCGGGGATGGTGCGATACACCGAGTCCACGTGGTGGACGAGGTCGCGCGCGATGTAGTCATCGTAGTGCGGCCACGGCACGCAGAACGTCGATGCCGGCTCTTTGCGCGTCGTGTCCCGCGTGCACGCGCTGTAGCTGCCCATGGAGTTCCACGTCGTGTACCAGCTGTCGTCGCCGTCGGGCATCACGACGATCATCTCGGGGGCGCCGGCGGCGATCAACGAATCCATCGCCGCGTCCAGATGGCCTAACCGAACCCAGTCGGTTTCGCTGCCGGAGTAGCCGTGGAGGTAGTACGCCACGGAATACCGGCGTGTGGGGTTCGCGTCGTACGACGGCGGCAGGTACACCAGGTAGTGCTTGGTGACGCCCAACGCCGACGACCACAGCGAATCCGTCCGTACGGCGCCGTGCGACGGCAGCACGGTCGACGCGGCGAGGAGGAGCTCGAGCAGCATCGTGCTCATCGGCGCGACGCCAGCGCCTCGGCGAGCGCATCCCACGCCAGCAGCGCGCACGGGTGACGCACCGGCAGCCGCGCCACGCCCGACAGCGCCCGCAGATCGCCCAACGACTCGTCGGCCGCGCCCGCTTCGCCGTGCACCATGCGCGTGAAG
>Ga0187809_10000588_pt1 | contig 18814 bp, 15 predicted proteins | sample NC_wetland_sal_i_8_FD_132415 | JGI IMG/M metagenome (GOLD analysis project Ga0187809, IMG submission 132415) | Wetland sediment microbial communities from Neuse River Estuary, North Carolina, USA - ASW_4 | ecosystem: Environmental > Aquatic > Freshwater > Wetlands > Sediment | place: USA: North...
CCGCGACGAATGCCAACAGATTGTATTTGCGCCCCGGTCCGGACAGGCCTTCGAAGAATTGCCGCCCGTACAGGATACCGATGCCGTACAGGAACATGATCAGGCCGATCAACCCGATCGGGCCGGCAATCTGCGCTTTCGGGGCAATCGCGCCGATGGCGAGGCCAACGAACAGTACCGCCCCGATGCCGAGTGAGAAACCGAAGACGCTGATCTGCCCAACGACGTAGCCCAGGCCAACCGCCAGGAACAGCGACAGGATTGGCTGGGAGCCGAGCAGATTGCTGACGGAAGCGAACATGGTGATTGCCCTTCCCGGACAGGCAGGCGCCCTCAGCGCGCGCGGCAGCCGGCACTGCGAAATATCTCCAGCGCCGTGCGGACTTGCGCCTCGGTCGGCGTCGGCGTGTTTTCAAGCTGATAGGCCAGTCCAGAAGTCTGCCACTTGAAGGCGCCCATCTGGTGAAAGGCGAGTACCTCCACCCATTCCACGTTGCGCATCGGCGCGACGAAGCGGGCGACCTTCTCGATGTTATCAGGTGCGTCCGTCAGGCCGGGGACCAGAACGAAGCGCACCCATACCGGCTTGCCGAGCGCATTCAGGCGTTCGGCAAAGCGCAGCGTCGGCGCAAGTTCGCCGCCGGTCACAAGCTTGTAAGTGTCCGGATCACCGCTTTTGATGTCGAGCAGCACGAGATCAACGCGGGCGAGATAGTCGTCATCGGCGCGGTCCCCGAGGGATCCGGAGGTATCCAGAGCGGTGTGCAGACCCATCCGCTTCGCTGCGGTGAACAGCCCGCGGGTGAAGCCCGTTTGCACCAGAGGCTCGCCGCCGGAGATCGTCAGCCCTCCTCCCATCGCGCGCAGTGCCGGGGCAAAGTCGCTCAGACGACGGATCGCCTGGGTCAGCGGCACGCGCGTGCCGTCCTTCAAATGCCAGGTATCCGGGTTGTGGCAGTACTGGCAGCGCAGCAGACAGCCCGACATGAAGACCATGGCCCGCACACCGGGACCGTCCACCGTAGAACCGGTTTCGTAGGAGTGGATCCAGCCGTAGGTTTCCTCTTTGCCGTCAAAGCCAAGAGTTTCGGGCGCATCCGGCGAACGCGCTCGCCGCAGGTCGAAGCGGCTGCCGACATCGACCATCCCATGTTCGTACATGGCAGTGCCCTCGTCAGTAGCTGCGGTGGAACGTGCGGCGGATTACGTCCAGCTGCTGTTCACGAGTCAGGCGCACGAAGTTCACCGCGTATCCAGAGACGCGGATGGTCAGCTGCGGATACTTTTCCGGATGCTCCATGGCATCCTCAAGCGTCTCCAAAGACAGCACGTTCAGGTTCATGTGGAACCCGCCCAGTCCAAAATACATGTCGAACGCATGAACCGCGTTGTCGATGGCGGCCTCGTTGTCGCGCTGCGCCATGACGGGCGCGATCGTGACCGTATAGCTGATACCGTCCTGGGCATCGGCATAAGGCAGTCTGGCCACCGAAATGCACGATGCCAGCCAGCCGTGGTTGTCGCGTCCGTGCATCGGATTGGCACCCGGTGCAAAGGGCTCGCCCTTTCGCCTGCCGTCCGGCGTGTTGCCGGTGTGCTTGCCGTAGACCACGTTGGAAGTGATGGTCAGCACTGACTGCGTATGCACCGCGTCGCGGTACGTCGGGTGCTTGCGCAGCTTGCTCATGAAGCGCGACACCAGGTCGGCGGCAATATCGTCCACCGCGGAATCGGCATTGCCAAAGGCCGGGAACTCGCCTTCGATCCGGTAGTCCACCGCCAGCCCGCTGTCATCGCGGATGACATGCACCTTGGCATGACGGATCGCCGACAGGCTATCCGCAGCGACCGACAATCCGGCGATGCCGAATGCCATGGTGCGCAGGATGTCGCGGTCGTGCAGCGCCATCTCCAGGCGTTCGTAGAAGTACTTGTCGTGCATATAATGAATGCAGTTCATCGCATGCACGTAGGTGCGCGCCAGCCACTCCATGGTGGCATCGAACTTTCCCAGGACCTCGTCATAGTCGAGAACATCGCCGCTCACCGGCAAGCTGGGCGGGGCGATCTGATCACCGCTGATTTCGTCGCGGCCGCCGTTGATGGCGTAGAGCAACGCCTTCGCCAAATTGACCCGGGCCCCGAAGAACTGCATCTGCTTACCGAGCCGCATAGCCGATACGCAGCACGCGATACCGTAGTCATCGCCCCAGTACTGGCGCATCAGGTCGTCATTTTCGTACTGAAGGGAGGAGGTATCGCGACTGATACGCAGGCAATAGCGCTTGAACGGCGCCGGCAGGTTGCCGGACCACAGTACGGTAAGGTTCGGCTCGGGCGCCGGGCCGAGGTTGGTGAGCGTATGCAGGAAGCGGAAACTGGTGCGGGTCACCAGCGTGCGGCCATCCAGGCCCATGCCGCCGATGCATTCGGTTGCCCAGTAGGGATCGCCGCTGAACAGGGCGTCGTAGTCCGGCGTGCGCAGGAAGCGCACGATCCGCAGCTTCTGCACCAACTGATCGATCAGTTCCTGCGCTCCGCCCTCGTCGAGCACACCCTCGGCGATATCGCGAGCCAGGTAGACATCCAGGAAAGTGGAGATGCGGCCGATCGACATTGCCGCGCCGTTCGCCTCTTTGATCGCTCCTAGATAGGCGAGATAGGTCCACTGCACCGCCTCGCGCGCGGTTTCGGCGGGGCGGGCGATGTCGCAGTCGTAGCGCCGGCCCATTTCCGTCAGATCGGCGAGAGCGCGCATCTGTTCTGAGAGTTCTTCCCGCGTGCGGATGACCGCGTCGGTCGGCCACATGTCATTGACCTGCGCCCGCTCCTCGCGCTTGGCCGCGATAAGCCGGTCCACGCCGTACAGCGCCACACGCCGATAGTCTCCGATGATTCGGCCGCGGCCATACGCATCCGGCAGGCCGGTAATGATGCCGGAGCGGCGGCAGCTCACTATTTCCGGTGTATAAACATCGAATACGCCATCGTTGTGGGTCTTGCGGTACCGTGTGAACGCTTGGTGCACCGCTGGATCGGCCGCGAATCCGGCAGCTTCCAGTCCCGCTTCGACCATGCGCAATCCGCCGGCCGGGAAGATGGCCCGGCGGAACGGCCGGTCGGTCTGCAATCCGACAATCACTTCATTATCGCGGTCGATCCAGCCCGCGGCGTGCGCGGTGACGGTCGACGGCGTTGCGGCATCGACGTCCAGCACGCCCTTGTGCCGCTCCTCTTCGAAATACGGCTGCAGCTTTTGCCAGACGGCCATCGTGCGGGCCGAGGGTCCGGTCAGGAAGGACTCGTCACCGTCGTACGGAGTGAGGTTGCGGACAAGAAAGTCGCGTACGTCGATGGCGGTCTGCCAGCGGCCGGCGACAAAGCCTCGCCATGCACGCGATTGGTCCTGCAGTCCGGCACCGATGTTGGACGCGCCTTCCATGGATTTTCTCCTTGCAGGCACCGGACAGGATCAGGGCGATATTTCGGGACTGGTCGTGCGGCATCACCGGAATGCCGGCTGCTCCTGGGGTCTTCAAAGCCGATAAGGTCTTCGGGGCGTCGGGAATTTATCGAGAGCCGGCCGCAAGGAGCTATGCAGAATTGGCAATGTGCGAGCCGGCTCGGCATATCACGGATTGCACGCCAGGCCGGCAGAGTTGCGACGGCGACAATCCGGAATGCGTTCGGTAGGTCTTACGAAACCGGCCGGAGTGGATTGAGCCGGCGGACTTTCGGGAATTCAACCGGCAGGCGCACCGCAGGTCAGGCGGCATTGTCGAATTGCGTATGCGACGCCTTGGCGAATTGCTGTGTCGGCACGATCCGTCGCAAAGCGGCACGCCGGAATGTCCACGCGGTGGCGCAGAAATCCGGCATGCCGCCATGATTACCCCGAAGGACTGGCGCAGCCGAACGGGTCAGCCCGCTGTACCGTTGGCCAGGGCGATCTCAACACGCCTATTCTGCGCCCGGCCCTGCGCGGTGTTGTTCGGGGCAACGGGGTCAGCTTCGCCATACCCACGCGCGGAAATCAGGTCCGACTTGACCCCCTGGGAAATCAGGAAGTTCATCACGGTATCTGCTCGCTTCTGCGACAGCACCTCGTTCGAAGTAATGCCCATGCGCTTCAGGGCGCTGCCGACCGGCGCATTGTCGGTGTAGCCGTTCACCACGAGCTTGTGCGCCTGATCCGGCGCCAGCTTGTGGGCGATGTCGCCCATAATGTGCTTGCCACGCTCGCTGATCTGCCAGCCGCCGGAGCTGAACAGCAGGTCGCTGTTCACCGTGTACTTGATCGCGCCCTGCAGTCGTCCGACCTGCTCCTTGGCACCCGCCAGTTCCTGCGTCCGTGCGGCCAGTTGCTGCTGCAACTGGTCGTTCTGCGCCTTCAGCGCGTCCAGGTCGGACTGCCAGGCGCAGCCGGCCAGTAACGCCGTCATTGCCAGTCCGCTGCCAATCAGGCTGCGCCGACGAAGCGTTTCAGTCACCGTACTCATTGGGGATCTCCTTTTCTACCAGGTCGCGCTGCCGTTGCGCCCACCTCGGTCAGGGATGGGCCGCAACAATCCGTTCCCGAACCTCCGGCAGATGCGACGGCAGACCAGCCGCGGTCTCAACGGCATGCGGCAATACCGGCCCGGGCCGGTAAACCCGGAAGTTCTGGATGAAACGGTGCACCGGTTTTCCAGAAGCGGCTATGCAGTTTTGGCAGATGTCGCGCCCGCCACAAAATTCTTTCCCTTCCACGAAATCAGCGTGGCGCGTCGGAGCGATCGAAGCACCGCCCGGCAGAAGCCCGCGCGGCCCTGCCGCAACTCCGAGGAAATGCCGAAACTGCATAGCCGCACATGTTGGCCCCGGCCCATACAGCGGGTCGGCACGGCCGGCCTCCCAAAAACCTCCAACGAATCCTGAACCGGGAAGATCGCGCCACACCCCGCCAGAGTTCTGGCGACGCAGGAACAGCGGAACTGGCTATCTCGAAGGAGTGGTCGGGTGCAAACAGTCTCAGTACAGGACGCCGTCGCCAGCATCCCGGACGGCGCAAGCCTGCTTATCGGCGGATTCATGGCTGTTGGCACGCCGGAGCGCGTCATCGATGAAATTGTCCGCCAGGGCAGGCGCGAGCTAACCGTCATCGCCAATGACACCGCGATGCCTGGTGCAGGCATCGGCAAGCTGATCAGCGCTCGTCTGGTCAAGCGCGTCATCGCCAGTCACATCGGGCTCAATCCGGAAACCCAGCAGCAGATGATGCGCGGCGAACTGGCGGTCGATCTCGTGCCGCAAGGCACGTTGATCGAGCGTATCCGTGCGGCGGGATATGGGCTTGGCGGCATCCTTACCGCCACCGGCGTCGGCACGTTGGTGGAGGAAGGCAAGCAAAAGATCGATCTGGATGGCAGAACCTATTTGCTGGAAGCCGCGTTGGGCGCCGATTTCGCGCTGGTGCAGGCATTCCTCGCCGACTACCTCGGCAATCTTGCCTACGTGCTGACTGCCCGGAATTTCAATCCGGTCGTCGCCATGGCCGGAAAGACGGTGATCGCCTGTGCGGAGCACATCATCCCGATCGGCGTCATCGCTCCCGACCACGTCATAACCCCGGCGCCCGTTGTCGACTTCCTGGTCGCCAATGAGTGAGGCAAAAATGCAACCGCAATCAATCATCGCCCGGCGCATCGCCCAGGAACTTAAAGCCGGCATGCTGGTCAACCTGGGGATCGGCATCCCGACCCTGGTGGCGAATTATCTGCCGGAGGGAATGCAGGTCTTTTTCCAGTCGGAAAATGGCTTGATTGGCACCGGCGCAGTTCCCGCCGAGGGGATGGCGCATCGGCTGCTGACCGACGCCGGCGGCCGACCGGTCACCGCGCTGCCTGGCGCCAGCACCTTCGACAGCGCGATGTCGTTCGGGCTGATCCGCGGTGGCCACGTAGACGTCACGGTGCTGGGCGCGCTGCAGGTCGATCAGGCGGGCCATCTGGCCAATTGGATGATCCCCGGCCGCATGGTGCCTGGCATGGGTGGCGCCATGGACCTGGTGTGCGGCGCCAAACACGTGATCGTCGCCATGCAGCACACCGCCAAAGGCAAGCCGAAGATCATGCGCAGCTGCACGCTGCCGCTGACCTCCATTCGTCCGGTGGACCTGGTCGTTACCGAGCTGGCGGTCATCGGCTTCGCCGGTGGGCACGCGGTGCTGCGCGAGCGTGGTCCCGGGGTCTCCGTGGCTGATGTCGTGGCCGCCACCGAGGCTGAACTGGCCGTGCCGGACAACGTCCCCGAAATGCAGCTATGATGCGATCGCGATGCCAATACCGGCCAGCATCTCCGCCCAGAGCGTGCGTAGCTGGGCGTGACGCCGCTCGACGGCCTGCGAGATGGCCGGGCGCAGCGCTGCCAGGGCAGGGCTCTTCAGGAAGCGAAGCTGCGGCTGCACGGTTCGGCTGCCCTCCAGTTCGATCTGCCGCAATGCTGCCGCGAAGCCATCTGTTGGCGTCGCTTCCCGCGGCAGCAGCACCGCCGGCCGTATCGCCGTGTGCAGGGCGAACCCGAACGCCGCCGCGTCGAATGCCAGGCTCTGGTCGATGCCAATGCCCGCCACCGGCTGCGGCAGCCAGGCAAGTTCCCAGCGAGGCAGCAGCCACAGCAGCATCGGGTCGGGCTGCCACCTTGTTGCGCCTTGCAGCAGGGTCAGCACCTCTGCCTCGCGGCACAGCTGGGTTTGCAGGCCAACCTGCACCACACCGGGAACGAGAGTCAGCACGGAGCTACTCAGAGCGCCGGCCAGCAGCCGCGCCTCCGCCCCATGGGCCGAGATCAGAAAGCTGGCCACGCGTGTCTGCTGCTGCGCCGGCACGCGGCCGGAGGCGTCCAGCGGCCCTAGGGTCGTTCTCATTTGTGTGGCCTCTTCGCCCCTGTGGGCGCCCTCTTTGCGCCGGCCGAGTGCTGCCCGGTCCGCATCGGCACGGCGCGCAGGTGATCGAATCCGCTGGGAAAGCGGATCAGCGTTCCCCCTTCCTGCGCCGGCGCCAACCAGATCGATCCGCCGCCTTCCCAACTTCCGCCAAGCACGTCCTGGGCGAACCGCGCCAGCAGCCATGCGGTCAGACGCGGCTGCTCCAGCGTGAAGGCATGGTAGCCGCGAGGCACGATTACCAGCGCGCTGTGCGGAATATGTGTTCGCAGCGTTTCGTGCAGGGAACGCGGCGTCAGGAAGTCGAATTCCCCGTTCAGGATCATGGTGGGCACGCCGATCTCGCCGAGCCGAGGCGTGAGAGGCTGGAAGTCCAGGAAGGACTCCATCAGGTTCTGCAAGGCATAGAGATCGTTCACCAGCCAGCCGGGACGCTTGATCTCGTCCAACTGGTCCAGCCGGTCGTTCAGCCAGGCATCGGATACATTCATCGGCAACAGCAGATCCTGAAGGTACTCAATGCCGCCCAGGATCAGCCCGTTGCGCAGCGCATTGCCGATCAGCTGCAGCTGCGGCGAAAGTTCGGCGAAGGTGCTCATCGCCACCAAGCCGGCCAGCGTGGCACCGTGCTCGATCGCATAACGCAGGGCAATGATGCCGCCGAAGCTGATTCCGGCCAGGAACACCGGCGGGCGGCCGATCGCATCGATCAGCTCGCGCAAAATCGCCACCTGGTCGTCCTGTTCGATGAACAGGCTCGGCTTGTCCGACTGGCCCTGCCCCAACAGGTCGAAGCTGATCACGCGGTAGCCGTGCTCGGCCAGTGCCGAACGGTACGGCGTCCAGAGTGCGGAGTACTGGGTCAGGCCATTGACGAGAACGATGGTGGGTCCGTGGTCCGGGCCGGCCAGCTCGTAGTGCACGGAATAACGGCCATGTTGCAGCGTGTCCATGCAGGCTTACATGCGCCTGACAAGCCGTTCATGTCAATAACTTCCTGAGATGGAGGTCGATATGATGCTGCGCCGGCTAATAATACTCTTCTCGCTACTCGTAGTCTACGCTTCGGCCAGCTTCGCGCAGCCCTTCACGCGGCGCTCATCCCAGGAGCAGTGGAACTCGCTGAAGCAGTACTATGAAATCAGCGGATTCCGCATCGGCGGCCACTACGATCTGAATGCGCCGGCCAACTGGCGTAACGGCGGCGAAGGCGGCGTCACACTGGAATCCCGCGGCGGCGGCAAGCTGCGCACCGCCTACATCGCCCTGGGCACCCCCCGGCGCAACGCGGCCGGTGAGATCATCAACGCGGTGATCGTCAACTCATACTATTCCGGTGACTCCACCGACATGTATGAACAGTGGGTCAAGGGCACGGCGCTGTCCGGAGATACGCCGGTGATCGGGCCCGGTCGAGTCATCGACACCGACCGTTACTACGTCGTGCTGGTCGATCCGCTGGGCACCTGGGGGGCCAGCAAGCCGTCCGATGGTCTGGGCCTGCGCTTTCCGCAGTATAGCTACTTCGACATGGTGCAGGCGAACTACCGCCTGCTGCACGATCACCTGAAGATCGCGCACGCCGCGCTGATTACCGGCGTCTCGATGGGCGGTACCCAGACCTATGTTTGGGGCGTGCTGCATCCGGAGTTCATGGGTGCGCTGATGCCGATCGGCGGCACGACGCAGTCCGATGCCGGCGACCCGGTGGGCAACTGGACCTTCCAGCTGATGACCGCGGCCATCGAGTCCGATCCGGTCTGGCAGAAAACCAAGGGCGACTATTACAAGCTGCCGAAAGACGAGCATCCCATGCAGGGCGTGGCATTCGGTTGGTCCGTGCTGTCGCTTACCGGCTTCGATTTCGACTTCCGCACCCTGCAGCAGTTCGGTGCGGTGCAGCCCGATATCTTCTATTGGAACCCGCCGAACGAGAAGGCCAGCTCCAGCGTGATCGCCCGCGCCAAGCTGTTCGACGCGGTCGATCTGGTCTGGCGTAACCGCACCGGCGAAATGTACAATATCAACGCCGATCTGGGCCGGATCGCCGCGCGCACGCTGGTGATGCACATCACCAACGACCAGTGGCTGAACTTCCAGCGGGCCAAGCGAGCGGTGGAGTTGGTGCCGGGCGCGGAATTGATTTCCGAAGAGAGCCCGGTGGCGCATTATGGTGTGTTCTCCATCGTCAATCACCGGGCACACGATCCGCAGTTCGTAGCCTTCATGCGCGACGTGGACACGCTGGATGCGGCGCAGAAATTCATCGCCAAAGACTTCCGGACGCCACGCGTCCTGACTAACATCGACCCGAAAAAGTCGTTCTGGAAGAACTACATCATCTATCCGTTCCCGGTGAAATACGCCACCGCGAAAGATGGCAACGGCGTGTCCTGGCAGATCGGCTACATGGACGAGTACGACGGCACCGCCAAGAACCCGCAGGTGCTGGTGATCATCCACGGCAAGGGCGCATTCGGCGGCCACTACGGCAACATCATGAGGATGGCGCTGGAGCGCGGCTTGCGCGTCATCGTGCCTGACCTGCCCTGCTATGGCATGTCGGCGCCGGGAAATCTGGCGAAGTGTCCCGGCCGCACCATGCAGGACATGCGCGACGCGGTGCACGACCTGGTGGTGAACCAGCTCGGCGTAAAGCGCGCTGCGTACCTCGGCCACTCTCTCGGCGGACAGCTGGTGCTTGGCTATGCGCTGTCCTGGCCGGATGCCGTGCAGTCGCTGATCCTGGAAGCGCCGGCAGGTCTGGAGCAATACCCGCGCGAAATCACGATAGGCGGCAACAAGCTGGACCTGTTCAACCCGGCTTTCGCCCGCGACTTCCCGCTGTGGAAGAAGACTTGGGACCAGACCGGCATCCTGGCGGCCGAGATGGCCCGCACCGACCAGGGCGTACGCGACTTCTTCTACTTCAAGAAGCGTGATCCGGCCACCGGCGTGGTTTCCGTCAGCCGCAGCGGCTACTTCATGAACGACAGCCCGTATGCCGCACTGCATACCGAACAGCGCGCCGGGATGATCAAGGGCGACCCGGCGGAAATGCAGGAATGGGCCAACGTGTTCATCTTCGATGTCTACACGATGGTGGCCGAACTGCAGCAAGGCGATCCCAAGAACCTGTATCAGCGTCTGACGCAGATCAAGGCGCCGATCTTTCTGGCGTTCGGCGACAAGGAGCCGTTCATTCCCGGCACTGCGTTCAACGGGCTCAAGGACCTGGCGAACGACATCATCACGCCCTTCATGGGACGGATGTGCAATGCCGGGGACTGCCCCGTGCTGAAGATCTACACGGACACCGGGCACTTCATCCACACCGACAACCCGGTGTCGTTCCCGGCTGACGTGGTGGACTTCGTGCAGACCGGTCGGGTGGATACCGGCACGCCCACCATCGCCGACCGCCTGGTCAACGGCGCCAGCGCGACCGCAGCACCAGTCGCACCGACGCCGGCGGGCGCCTCCCCGACCGCGGGTCTGAACAGGTAAGGGGACCGACGATGCCACGCGTGCAGGCCGGCGAGGTCGCATTGGGATGGCGGGAGTGGGGCCACGGCCCCACCACCGTAGTTTTCATCCATGGCAACCTCGCCAGCAAGGACTGGATCGAGTTGGCGGCACGCTGGTTCCCGCAGGACCTGCGCGTGATCGGCATCGACTGGCGGGGCTGCGGCGACAGCGACCGGCCGCAGCCCGCGCCGGATTACACCAATTATTCGATGCAGCAGCATGCAGACGACATGCTCGCCGCACTGGACACGTTGGGAGTGGATGTCTGCCATCTGGCGACGCATTCCACCGGCGGGATCATCGCCACCCGCATGCTGCTGGCGCAGCCGCACCGCTTCGGAAAGGTGTTGGCGCTCGATCCCGTCAGCCCGTATGGGATCGCCTTCGGTGCCGAGCAGATCGCGGTGTTCCAGGCGATGATGACAAGCCAGGCCGTGGCACGCGCGGTGATGGCGACGGCTGCGGCATCGTTGTTTGTCCCCTCATCGCTGCTGCCCGGGGCAGTGCCGCAATACCGCGACGATCGCGCGGAGACCGGCGGGTTCTTCGAACAAATGCTCGACCAGACGCTTTCCGTCTCCGAGGGGATCTGGCTGGGGACCCCGCACAATCTGAATCTGGAAAAGCAGCGTCAGGAACTGGCACCGCGCATGGCAGAAATTACCCATGAGCATCTGGTCCTATGGGGCGAAGCCGACGGCTGGATATCGATTGCTGATCTACGCGGCATGGCGAAGGCGATGCCGCATTGCCGCCTGGTGGCCGTTCCCGACGTTGGACACTCGATGAACATCGAACAGCCGGCGCTCTATGCAGGCTATTTCGGCGGATTTTTTGGAGGGCTGGAACAATGACAAATCAATCCACGTTCGGCTTTGGCCTCGGCAACTGGCCCGATGCCCGTCAGGTCCAGGAATACTGGCTGGATGCGTGGCAACGCTCGGTGCTCAGCCTGGATGTTCTGCGTGAGCGGTCCAACACCTACAAGGAGCACAGCGCACAGACAGCTCCGAACGTTCTGCAATTCAAGCCGGAACTCGTACGCGACGGCCGTACCCTTGAGCGACCGGTGAATTACCTGCTGGTGCGCATTGTGCCGCCGCCCGGCACGCAGATCGACCCGACCAAGGCACCGATCATCGTGGTCGATCCGCGCGCCGGCCACGGTCCGGGTATCGGCGGAATGAAGCACGACAGCCAGATCGGCGTCGCGCTCGCCGCCGGGCACGCCTGCTATTTCATCGGCTTCCTACCAAACCCGATGCCCGGCCAAACGGTCGAAGACGTATGCCGCGCCGAAGCGATCTTCGTGCAGGACGTCGCGGCGCGGCATCCTGAGGCCGAGGGCAAGCCGGTGCTCATCGCCAATTGCCAGGCCGGCTGGCAGATCATGATGATGGCGGCGGTCAATCCCAACCTAGCCGGGCCAATCATGCTGGCCGGCTCACCGCTGTCCTATTGGGCCGGCGTGCGCGGGAAGAACCCAATGCGCTACCTCGGCGGCCTGCTCGGCGGCACCTGGATGACCGCGATGGCCGGCGACCTGGGCAATGGCATCTTCGATGGCGCACATCTTGTGTCGAATTTCGAATCGCTCAACCCGGCAAACACCTATTGGACCAAGCCCTACAACGTTTATTCCAAGGTGGACACCGAGGCCGAGCGCTTCCTGGAGTTCGAGACCTGGTGGGGTAGCCCCGTACTGCTGAACGCCACGGAAATGCAGTGGATCGCCGACAACCTGTTTGTCGGCAACCGGCTGTCCACCGGGCAACTGCGTACTTCCGACGGCGTGCGCATCGACCTGCGCAACATCCGGTCGCCGATCGTGGTGTTCTGCTCCTGGGGCGACAATATCACCCCGCCGCAGCAGGCGCTGGGCTGGGTGCTGGACCTGTACGAGCATGAGCGCGAGATTGTCGCCAACGGCCAGACCATCATCTACACGATGCATCACAGCATCGGCCACCTGGGCATCTTCGTCTCCGGCAAGGTCGCCACAAAGGAGCACGGCGAGTTCGTCTCCTGCATGGACCTGATCGATGTGGTCCCGCCGGGTCTGTACGAGGCGGTGATCACCGAAACCGGCGACGACGTCGAAAACCCCGAGTTGGTGCACGGCCGCTACCTGTTCCGGCTGGAGGCCCGCACACTGGACCACCTGCGGGCGCTGGGCGGCAACGATGCGGAAGACGAGCGGCGCTTTGCCACCGCCGCGCGTGTTTCGGAGATAAATCTGGGGCTCTATCGCGCCCTTGTCAGCCCCTGGATCCGCGCCGCCGTCAGTGAACCGGTGGCGGACGCCTTGCGCGCTATGCATCCCAATCGTGTCCGCTTCGGCATGTTCTCCGACGACAATCCGGCGATGCCGCCGGTGCATGCGCTGGCCGAACGTGCAAAGGCTGAACGCCAGCCGGTCAGCAGCGACAACCCGTTCCTGGCGATGGAAAAGACGATTTCCTCCTGGATCACCACCACTTTGGAGAACTACGGCAAGTTCCGCGACTCTATGACGGAGGCGATGTTCCTGAACGTTTACGGCTCGCCGGTGTTGCAGGCCATGGTGGGGCTGGGCGCGGAGCCAGACGCGCGACCGGGCCGCATCGAGCGGGACCTGGCGCGTGAGGCGAGCCAACAGCACGTGCGGGCAGAGCTCGAGCATCGCTACGAAGTCGGACACCTGGAGGAAGCGGTACTACGAGCGTTGATCTACATCCGCATGCCACAAGGCAGCATCGACGAGCGCGGCATGGAGGCGGTCAAGATCGTCCGCGCATCGCGTCCACCGGAACAGCGCCGCAGCCTGGCGCAATTCAAGGAGATGGTACGCGAGCAGTTCCTGTTGCTGCTGTTCGACGAGGAGCGGGCCGTGCGTGCCCTGCCGCTCTTGCTCGGCGAAAAGCCGGAGGAGCGGCAGCTGGCGCTGGAGGTGCTGCACAAGCTCCTCGCCGCCCGCGGTGCGCTGCCGGAGGAATGCAAGCGCCGACTGGCGCGGATCGAATCATTGTTCGGCGTAACACCGAAGAAGCAGATACGAGCGGAGGCTATCCATGCCTGACCTTCCCGCACGCACCAAGGTGGACGTGCGCCCCCGCTATGAGCACCTGATCGCCATGGCGCAGAAGCAACCTGCGATCATAACCGCCATCGCGCATCCCTGTGACGACGTCTCGCTCCAGAGTGCCGTCGAGGCGGCGAAGCTGCGCCTGATCGTCCCGATCCTGGTCGGTCCGATCGAACGGGTGCGCAGCGTCGCCGCCACCGAGGGCTTCGATATCAGCGGCATGGAGTTGGTCGATTCCGCGCACAGCCATGACTCGGCTGCCAAGGCAGTGGAGTTGGTTACCCTCGGCCGGGCAGAAGCACTGATGAAGGGCAGCCTTCATACCGACGAGCTGATGGGCGCCGTGGTGTCGCGCCAGGCCGGTATCCGCACGGCGCGCCGGATCAGCCACTGCTTCATCATGGATGTTCCGGGCCATCCCGACGCGCTGATCATCACCGACGCCGCGGTCAACATCGCCCCGACGCTCGATGACAAGGTGGACATCGTGCAAAACGCCATCGATCTGGCGCACGCACTCGGCGCGCCGGAGGTGCGGGTTGCGGTTCTCAGTGCGATGGAGACGGTCAACGCCAAAGTACCGTCTACGATCGAGGCCGCGGCGCTGTGCAAAATGGCGGATCGCGGCCAGATCACCGGCGCGCTGATCGACGGGCCGCTCGCACTGGACAACGCGATCAGCCCGGAAGCGGCGGCGATCAAGCGGATCGCTTCGCCGGTGGCGGGCCGGGCGAATGTGCTGGTGGTACCGGACCTCGAGGCCGGCAATATGCTGGCGAAGAGCCTGTCCTTTCTGGCGCATGCCGATGCCGCCGGCATCGTACTCGGCGCACGCGTGCCGATCATCCTGACCAGCCGAGCCGATTCGCTGCTCACCCGGCTGGCTTCCTGTGCGGTCGCCGTGATGCTCGCCGCGGCACGCCGCGGATCTGCTGCCGCTTCGATAAGCTGAAGGATTACTGCCATGCAGGACGTGCAAATCCGGCCGGTGCTCACGGGCTACAAAGCCCTGGTTATCGGGGTCGCCAACGATCAATCCATTGCCTATGGCTGTGCGAAAGCGTTCCGCACCGCCGGCGCTGCCGTCGGCGTAACCTGGCTCAACGAGCGGGCGCGGCCCTATGTGGAGCCGCTGGCGCAGGAGTTGGAGGCTACCGTCACCGGGCCGCTGGATGTGTCGGTGCCCGGACAGTTGGAGGCGACCTTCGACCAGGTTCGCGAGAAGTGGGGGCAGTTGGACATCCTGGTGCACTCGATCGCCTTCGCACCCAAGGAGGATCTGCAGGGCGGATTGCTCGACTGTTCTGCTGCCGGGTTCGCCAAGGCGATGGACATTTCCTGCCATTCGTTCATCCGCATGGCCAAGCTGGCCGCGCCGCTGATGACCGAAGGCGGTGCGATGTTCGCAATGAGCTACTACGGTGCCAACCGCGTTGTGCCGAACTACAACGTGATGGGGCCGGTGAAAGCGGCACTGGAGGCCGCCTGCCGCTACCTCGCTTATGAACTCGGCCCGCAGGGAATCCGCGTGCATGCCATCTCGCCCGGCCCGCTGAAGACCCGCGCTGCGTCCGGCCTGAAGGACTTCGAGCTGCTGCTGAACGAGGCCGCGCAGAAAGCGCCGCTTGGCGAGCTGGTGGACATCATGGACGTGGGCTTCACCTGCGCCTACCTCGCCACCTCGTTCGCCCGTCGTATCACTGGCGGTACGGTATACGTGGATGGCGGCACCAACATCATCGCCTGATTGAGCCCGTAGCGGCCTGCCGACCCGCCGTCGTCTGGCGGGCCGACGGACAGCGCGTCGTTTGTGGAGATCCCCATGTTCGGGTCCATTGCCGTCATCAACGCCGGTTCCTCGAGCATCAAGTTCGCCCTGTACGATGCGGTTGCGGATGGACCGGCACTGTTCCGTGGACAAATCGAGGGGATCGGTGTGAAGCCGCATCTCAAGGTTCGCAACACCCAGGGCGAGACGGTGGAGGATCGCCTATGGCCGGCCGCCGGTTTCGACCATGCCGCGGCAACGCAGCAGATCCTGGAAACCGGCGTCCGTCTTGCCGCCGGCAAGCGGGCGGTGGGGATCGGACACCGGGTGGTGCATGGCGGGCTGCATTACGAATCCCCTGTCAGGCTGGACGAAGCGGTCATTGGGGCGCTAGCCGAACTGATACCGCTGGCGCCACTGCACCAGCCGCACAATCTGTCGCCCATCCGTACGATCTTCCAGGCCGCACCGCACTTGCCGCAGGTTGCCTGCTTCGACACGGCCTTCCATCGGTCGCAGCCGCAGGTGGCGCAGGCATTCGCCATACCGCGCTGGCTGTCGGACGCGGGCGTTCGCCGCTATGGATTTCACGGCCTGTCCTACGAGTACCTGACTGGCCGGCTGCGCGAACTGTGTCCGGAACTCGCCGCGGGCCGGGTGGTGATGGCCCACCTCGGCAACGGCGCGAGCCTCTGCGCCGTGCGGGACGGACGCAGCGTGGCCAGCACGATGGGATTCACCGCGGCGGACGGGCTGATGATGGGTACTCGCTGCGGTGCGCTCGATCCCGGTGTGATCCTGCACCTGATGAGCGCCTATCAGATGGATGCCGGGAAGATCGAGGATCTCATCTACCGCCAATCGGGCCTGCTGGGCGTGTCCGGAATCTCGTCCGACATGCGCGCTTTGCGCAACTCGGCCGAACCCGCCGCACGGGAGGCAATCGCGCTGTTCGTCTATCGCATCGTGCGGGAGATCGGGTCGATGACGGCGGCGCTGGGCGGCATCGATGCGATGGTGTTCGCCGGCGGGATTGGCGAGAACGATCCTGCCACGCGCGCCGAAGTCGTGGAGGGATGCCGCTGGACCGGCATGCAGCTGGACCCTTACCGCAACACCAAGGGTGACGGGTTGATCAGCGCCGACGGATCGCGCGTGGTGGTGCGAGTGATTGCCACCGACGAAGAACGGCTGATCGCCTGCCACACACGCGAGGTGCTACGCATCCCGTCCGAATGAGAGCCGCCGACGAAGCCAGCGCGTCGTGGTGCGAGCCCCCAGCCCATGATTTTCCTGCATGCTGCGAAGAACGGTTGTGGCTGCCGGCATCCCTGGGCATGACGGAGGCTGGCACCCCCAAAAGTCGCACTTATCGCGGGCATGCATCAGCTCCGGTCAATTGGTCCGAGAATCCCGGCTCAGTCGGTGCGACTGGTGGCTTCTTGCAAGGCGCGGACGCCAACCGCGGCAATGAGCGCCGTGAGCAGAATGCCGAGGAAGCCGATCATCACGGCAATGACCCGTCCGCCCAGGCGCTCGGGTACCAGATCGCCATAGCCGATGGTAAGACCGGTGATGAATGCGAAATAAACTGTCTCGCCAATGCGCCACCCTTCCAAATACCCAGCCAGAATACCAAGGAGCAGCTGCACACCAACGAGACCGGACAATATCGGCCACACCACGCGCAGCTCGGTCCAAAGCGCCGCGATGAAATACCGTCTCAGCTCAGCCGGCTGCATCTCGCCTCTCCTGATGGGTTCCGATCCATTGGATCAATTCGCTTTCACTGATCCTGGCGGGCGTCATCGGTGGCATGATATCGATGGGCCTTCTGGGGCTGTTCCTTGGTCCGGCGATATTGGCGATTGCCTACACGCTGCTGATTTCCTGGATGGCGGATTCGGGCGATGCGCGAAGGCCTGCGTCGCTTCCGTGACGCGTGCGACCGAGCCGAGCAATCTGGACGCATGCGTTTGTTCGTCTTCCGGCGGTGTGCTGGGCCGCCCGCTAGGAGATCCACTTTCGAGGCGCCGTGCCGCTCGACGCGGCGCCAGTCACCGCCGAGACCGGGCCGCGCACTCGACCCGTGGTTTTCCGCCGAGGCGTGGCCTTACTGCATGAACCAGCCATGGCTGACGACCAGCGACTGGCCGGTCAGTGCATTGGACCGCGCCCCGGCGAAGAACAGCACCGCATCGGCGACGTCGTCGGAGGTGGTGAACTCCCCGTCCACCGTGTCCTTCAGCATCACCTTCTTCACCACCTCGTCTTCGCTGATGCCGAGCTCTTTCGCCTGCTCGGGAATCTGCTTTTCCACGAGTGGCGTGCGGACGAAGCCGGGGCACACGACATTCGCCCGCACATTGAAGGCGGCGCCCTCCTTGGCAACGACCTTGCACAGCCCGATCAGTCCATGCTTCGCGGTGACATAGGGCGCCTTCAGCAGCGACGCCTCCTTCGAGTGCACCGAGCCCATATAGATGATACTGCCGCTGCGCGCCTGGTACATGCTGCGCAGGCACGCCCTGGTGGTAAGGAACGCACCGTCCAGGTGGATTGCCAGCATGCGCCGCCACTCCGCCAGCGAGAACTCGATCACCGGCTTGACGATCTGGATTCCGGCATTGCTGACCAGCACGTCGATCCGGTTGAAGCGGTCCAGCACCTCGGCGACCGCCTGGTCCACCGATCCCTCGTCCGCCACATCCATCGCCACTGCCAGCGCGGCACCCCTGGCAGAGCCAAGCTCCGCCGCCGTCGCCTGCGCGGCGTCGGCATTAAGATCGGCAATGACCGGAATGCCGCCCGCGGCGGCAAAGCGCACCGCGACCTCCTTGCCGATGCCGCTTGCCGCACCGGTGATCAGGGCAACCCTTCCGTCGAACCGCATCATTAGTCTCCTGTCCTGCAAGCGACGCTAGACCTCGGTGAACGCGACCACCTTGCCCTTGCGCACCGCGGCCTTCAGTGCCGCGTGGTCGCGTTCCGCCTGGTCCGCATAGGCGATAGCGAAATCGCCGAGCGCCTCATCGAAGTCGTTGGAGCTGCCGAGGTAGCCGGCAATGGCGGAAACGTCGCTCGCCTTGGCGTGGGCACGCGCCAGCGCCCACCCGCACGCCCGGGCATACAGCTCCAGCAACTCGTCATCGAAGGTTTCGACAATCGGCTTGATCTTGGCGTCGCGCAGCTGCCGCACAGAGGAGTGCCGCCCGTTCGGCGCGGTGACCCAGCCGAGGAAAATGTCGGACACCGGCTGCATCAGCCGCTGGCCCATGACCACCCGTTCGCCATGGTTCGCATAGGCGCTGCGGCCGACATGCGGTTCCAGCACCGACTCCACCGCTTGTTTGAACTGCAGGAACAGCGGATGGTTGGATTCCGACATCAGCATCACGATCCAGCAGCGCCGCTCGACACTGCCGACGCCCACAACCTTGATCGCGGCGTCCACCACGCGGTAGCGATCCAGTAGCACCCGCCGGTCCTCGGCAAGGGTGTCGCGGTAAGCCTGGAAGACCTCCTCCAGGAC
>Ga0187809_10000589_pt1 | contig 18786 bp, 22 predicted proteins | sample NC_wetland_sal_i_8_FD_132415 | JGI IMG/M metagenome (GOLD analysis project Ga0187809, IMG submission 132415) | Wetland sediment microbial communities from Neuse River Estuary, North Carolina, USA - ASW_4 | ecosystem: Environmental > Aquatic > Freshwater > Wetlands > Sediment | place: USA: North...
CGACGGGCCTGACATTGCTGAGCAGCCGACCCCCCGATAGCGAAGTCCGGCTGCCCAGCGCTGGACGCCTGCGCTCGAGGCGGTCCGGCTTCAGCACCGTAACCCGGATCTGATCGGTTGAGAAGGGCCGAGCGGACGGCAGGCCGCACCCTGGGCCGTCGAGCGTGGGCAAACCGGTAACATCGCTGGCGACGGCGGTGGGGCTCGCCGACAACCGTGCCGATGGCACCAACAGTCCCTACCTTCTGGTTCGACCACGCGCGCTCGCTGCTGGCGGCGCGCCCGTAGGCGGAGGTAGTGGATGCCGGTTCGGATCCTGATGATCGCACTCGGTGGCGGGTTGGGAGCATTGGCCCGGTACGCCCTGGGTCGGGCGTGGGGTGGCGACCACCTGGCAATTCCGGTCACCACGTTGACCATCAACCTGCTCGGTTCGCTGCTGCTCGGGGCACTGGTGGTGGCGGTGACCGAGGTGTGGCACCCGCATCCGAATCTGCGCCCGTTCCTGGGCACCGGCGTGCTCGGCGGGTTCACCACTTTCTCGACCTTCGCCGTGCAGGCCCAGCAGCTGCCGGCCGCGCAGTTGTGGCTCTACCTGGCCCTGAGCCTGGCCGGCGGCGTGATCTGTGCTGCCGGTGGAATGTCGTTGCTACGCAAGCTGAAACCACGTCGCGGGCCGGCCGTCGCGCTGATCGATCCGGACCTGCCATGAGCTTCGTCCTGGTCTTCCTCGGCGGTGCGGTCGGGGCCCCGACCCGTTACCTGCTCGATCGCTGGATCCAGCAACGACACCCGCTACGGTTCCCGCTCGGCACGCTGGTGGTGAATGCGATCGGTTGCCTGGCGTTGGGGCTGATCGCCGGCGCCGTGGCTCGGCACGGCTGGTCCGGCTCGGCCCAGGCCCTGCTCGGCACCGGAGCCTGCGGCGGGCTCACCACGTTCTCGACGTTCTCGGTCGAGGCGGTGGAGCTCAGCCAGGGCCGGCTGCCGTTTCGGGCCGCGCTGTACCTGGCGGCCAGCGTCGTGATCGGCCTGGCCCTGGCCGCGCTCGGCTATCGAGTGCTGACCTGACCGGTCAGACGCTGGTGGCGCCGCGAGCGGACCGGCCGGCAAAGCCTTCGGGGCGGTGGGCCTCGGCGTCGGCGGCATCGATCAGCGCCGAATGCCCTGAGACCACCAGCTGATCCTGGCTGGACAGGGCGCGCTTGACGATGGCCAGCGCGATCGGTCCGTACTCGTAGTGGGAGACCGCGGTACCGACGAACCCGACCACCCGCCCGTCCCGCTCGACCGGGCTGCCCGGCGCCGGTAGCTGCTCGGTGTCGCCGGACAGGTGCAGCAGCACCAGCCGGCGCGGTGCCTGGCCCATGTTCTGCACCCGGGCCACCGTCTCCTGGCCGCGATAGCAGCCCTTGTCCAGGTGCACGGCCTGATTGATCCAACCGGCCTCGTGCGGCAGCGTGCGGTGATCGGTGTCCAGGCCGAACCGGGGTTCGCGCCGCTCGATCCGCAGCGCGGCCGCAGCCCAGGTCCCGGCCGGCGTGGCGCCGGCCGAACGCAGCCGGTCGGCCCAGCCGGCCAGTTCGGTCCGAGCCAGCATGAGCTCGTACCGTCCGGCCCGGTGCCGGATGAACCCACCACCGGCCAGCGCCGCCGCTCGCTCCTCCGGTCGGGGCAGGCCGGCGGCAGCCAGCACCTGCTCGGCGCCGGCGCCGGACAGGGCGAGCAGGGCCCAGTCCGCGGTGGCCACCACCGGTTCCACCCGCTTGAGGAAGCGCATCTTCAGCAGGTAATTGAGCACCTCATCGGCCTGCCCCGGTTCGGTGTCGAGCCAGATCTGGCCGTCGAATTCGGTGACCACCCAGTGCTGCTCCACGTGCCCGTTCGGCGACAGCACCAGGGCCTGACGCGACTGCCCGTCGGCCAGCTCGGACAGGTGCTGGGAGCAGATGGCGTGCAGCCAACCCAGCCGGTCCTCGCCCGGGACGAGCAGGATCGCCCGGTGGGAGCCGTCGAACAGCCCGGCCGACTCCACCGCGCGGCGCTGCTCGCCCAGCGGGTCGCCGTAGTGCAGGGCCACGCCGGTATCCGGCGCATCGGCCGGCACCGCGCCCGGCCACTGCAGCAGCGGGGAAAGGTAGTCAGACATCAGTCTCCTTCGCGCGGCAGTCCTGGCAACTGCCGAAGATCGTCAGGTGGGAGCGGTCCACCGCAAAGCCCCGCTCGTGCTCCAGCCGGCGGATCAGCTCATCGGCCACTCCGGCCGGCGCATCGACGACCGCACCGCAGTGGTGGCAGACCACGTGCAGGTGGTCGTCGGAGGCCAGCCGGTAGGACGGCGCCCCGTGGCCGAGATGGGTGTGGGCCAGCACGCCGATCTGCTCCAGCGTCTCCAGGGTCCGGTAGACCGTGGTCAGGTCCACGTCCGGGGTCAGCCCGGCCACCTGCTCGGGGGTGGCATGCACCAGCTCGGTGACCGCGTCGAGCACCCGTTGCCGCTGCGCGGTCATCCGCAGACCACGCTCGCGCAGCCGCTCGGCCAGCGGCACCAGCGGGCCGGCGGCCGGCGGCCGGGCCGGCGGGTGGAGGTGGTTCATGGCCCTTCCATCCTAGGTCGGCCAGTAGGCTCTCCGGTCGTGACCGAACGCGTGGTGGCCGTGCTGGGACGGGGCCTGACCGATCCACAGGAGCCGGCGGTGACGGCTGACGACCTCGGCCTGACCCGCGGCGACGGCTGCTTCGAGGCGACCCGGGTGGTCACGGCCGAGGACGGCCGGCACACCGTCGATCACCTGGAACAGCACCTGGACCGGCTGGCGCGCTCGGCGGTCGGGCTGGACCTGCCGGAGGTCGACCGCGCGGCCTGGCTGGCGCTGATCGAGCAGGCGCTGGGCGACTGGTCCCGGCCGGGCGAGGCCATGTTGCGGTTGATGCTGAGCCGGGGCCGGGAGAGCGCGTCGGACGGACCGGTCACCGGCGTGCTCACCCTGACTCCGGTCAATCCGGAGACCCTGCGCCAGCGCCGGGACGGGATCGACGTCATCACCCTGGACCGGGGAACCTCGAGCACCGCCTTCGCCGCGGCGCCCTGGCTGCTCGGCGGGGTCAAGACCCTGTCCTACGCGGTCAACGTCGCGGGGTTGCGCGAGGCCAAGCGCCGCGGCGTGCACGACGTGCTGTTCCGCAGCTCGGACGGCTACGTGCTGGAGGCACCGACCTCGACCGCGGTCTGGCTCCGCGCTGGCATCCTGCACACCACGCCGACCGGAGGCACCGGCGTGCTGGCCTCGATCACCCAGCAGGCCCTGTTCGCGGCGGCCGAACGCGGCGGCTGGCCGACCGCCGCAACCCTGGCCCGACCGGGCGAACTGCTCGATGCCGACGGCCTGTGGCTGGTCAGCTCCGGGCGCGGCGTCGCCCGGGTCCGGACTCTGGACGGTCAGCCGGTCGAGTGCAAGCCCGGGGTCACCGAGCAGCTGGCCGGGTTCGCCGGATTCTGACCCGGGCGCGACCGCACTCGAATTAGGCAAAATTGCTGGCTGGCGGCGGCCGGTCGTCGTACCGTAGATCGCGTACGGGAAGGGAGGTGGTCCGAGACTTGATGAGCTATCGGACGCACGAGGAGGTTGCCGCCTAGCGGCTTCCCCCTGAGACCCCGAGTCGCCGGGCTCGTCCGACCGGCACCAGGCTCACCGTGAGCCGGCTCGGGGTTTCTTAATGCCCGGCTCCGACCGCTACTGGCGAGTGAGCCGAGCGTTCAGGTGCGGCTGGAACTGTCCAGGCTGCAGCGCCAATTCGGCGACGTAAGTCAGCTCGTTGTCGGCGGTCAGCGCGTACAGTCGCCGTTCCCCGGCCACCGGCTTCGCCGTCGGGGTGAAGCCGACGGCGGTGCTGGCCAGTTCCCACCGGCGATCGCCGGCCACGCCGGTGAAGATCTCGATGATCCCGGCGGCACTGACCAGGGCCAGCTCGAACCGGTCCTCGGCCGCACCTGGGCGCAGGAACCCGGTCTCGCGAAACGCCGGCCGGAGCACCGAGCCGTCCGGGTTGAGCAGCCAGGAACGTGAGTCATAGGTCAGGAACGGGCGGCCGTCATGGCTGAAGCTCAGCCGCTGGGCGTAGCGGAACTCCGCCCCAGTGGCCGGGGTGCTGCCGGTGCCCTCCCCGGCCCAGGCGCCGACCAACGGCAGCACGTCGAGCAAGCCGTCGTGCAGCGGCGGGCCGGAGCGGAGGTCGGTGGTGTCAGCCGGCTCCGGGACGGCGGTCACTACTGCTGGCCGGCGAACAGCTTGGTCAGGATCAGCACGGCCATGGCCGCGATAGCGACGAACGCGACGACGAGCAGGATGGTGTAGAACGTGGCCATAGTTGAAGAGGATAGTCGCCGTGGAAGCTGACCCTGCTGTGATCTCGAGCCCCCCGGGGTCAGCCCGGTCGAGCCAGCCCGCCCGCCGCGCGCTGGTGGTCAAGTGCACCAGCGGGGCCGAGGCGGCCGAGCGGTGCGCGCAGGCGTTCACCGTCGCCGCCACCGCGGCCGCGGCCGGCGTGAGCGTCTCGCTGTGGCTGACCGGACAGGCCAGCTGGCTGGCGGTGCCGGGCCGGGCCGAGTCGTTCGAGTTGCCTCATTCCGCTCCGCTGGCCGAACTCCGGGACACCGTGCTCGCTCTGGGCCGGCTCACCGTCTGCACGCAGTGCGCGCAGCGGCGCGGGATCGAGGCCGGCCAGCTCGTCGCCGGCGCCCGGATCGCCGGTTCGGCCAGCTTCGTCGACGAGATCCTCCAGCCGGGCGTGCAGGCGCTGGTCTACTGACCCGCCGGCGCTAGTCGCCGATCTCGCTGCGCAGGGCGAACAGCTCGGGGAAGAACTCGGCCTCCAGCGCCCGGCGCAGGTAGCCGACCCCGCTCGACCCGCCGGTCCCGGTCTTGGTGCCGATGATGCGCTGAACCGTTCGCAGGTGGCGGAACCGCCAGAGCTGGAAGCTGTCCTCGAGATCGACCAGCTCCTCGCAGGTCTCATAGACCCGCCAGTGCTCGGTGGTCTGCTCATAGATCGGTTTCAGCACGGCCACCACCTCCGGGGACAGGCGGTAGCGCTGGCTGACGTCGCGGTGCAACACCTCGTCCGGGATGGCGAAGCCGAGCCGAGCCAGGTAGCGCAGGAACTCGTCGTACAGGCTGGGCGCGGCCAGCAGGCCGGACAGCATCCGGTGCGTTTCCGGCTCCCGATCGAAGATCGACAGCAGCGCCGGGTTCTTGTTGCCCAGCAGGTACTCCACCGCCCGGTACTGGGCCGACTGGAAGCCCGAGGAGTTGGCCAGCGCACCGCGGAACTTCGCGTACTCGCTCGGGGTCAGGGTGGCCAGTACGCTCCACTGCTCGGTCATCACGTTGAGCACGTTCTTGACCCGGGCCAGCCGTTTCAGGGCTACCGACAGCTCATCGGAGATCAGCGCGGTCCGGGCCCCCTCCAGCTCGAACAGCACCAGCTTCAGCCAGAGTTCCGAGGTCTGGTGCTGGATGATGAACAGCAGCTCGTCATAGGCCGGCGACAGCGGATGCTGCGCGCCGAGGATCTCCGTCAGGTGCAGGTAGTCGGAGTAGGTCATGTCATGCCGGAAGTCGAGCTGGATGCCGGACTCCAGGCCGGACGCAGGGACGGCGGGGTCGCTCACGGCCTCAGTCTCGCACTCCGGCCGCCGCGGCGGGCCCGGTCCAGGCCAGCTGGACGTCGTGCCGGGTCCGGCGCAGCGCGATCTGCACCGAGTCGTCGAGAATGGTGGCCCGGTCATAGACCACCGGCCGCTGTTCGCGATCGAAACTGGTGCGCTCGGTGACCAGCACCGGACGCCCGGGCCGGTTCCCGGTCAGTCCCGCGACCGCGGCCGGCAGCGCGCTGGCCCGGACCCGCTCGTCGGCCGCAGCGACCACGATCGAGCACTGCTCGCGCAGCGTCTGGTACAGCGCGCGGCGGGTGAAGTCGATGCCGGCCAACTCCCCCGCCCAGGGCGCCGGGATCCAGGAAACCTGGTGCACCGCCACCCGAGGTCCGAGTTTGCGCAGGCGCTCCAAGCGCAGCCCCCGCTCGCCGCGCGGGCGCCCGAGCGCGGCGGCGGCCGGCTTGACCAGCCCCCGGGCACCCTGCCCGAGCACCGTGGTGGTCAGCGGCACGCCCTGGGCCCGCATCTCCTCGGCCAGGCTGCGCAGCGACCCCAGCTCGAGCACCGGCGGCGCGGGGCTGACGAAGGTGCCGCGCCCGGCCTCTTGCGCGATCAGGCCGTCGTCCTGCAACTCGCGCAGGGCCTGCCGCAGCGTCATCAGCGTGACGCCGTAGTGCTCGGCCAGCCGCGCCTGGGCCGGCAAGGCCTGTCCGGCCGCGAACTCCCGGCGCTGGATCCGCCGCGCGAGGTCGTCGCGGATCTCGGTGTACTTCGGCTTCCGCACCGGCGCCACTGGTTGCCTCCTGACCCGTACCGGTCGCTGCTGACCGCTCAGCCTAGCCAGGCCGGGCCGGCCTGACTCTTCTAGATGAGTTTGGAGCGGAAACTTGCTACCGTGGAGCCATGACCGAAGTCGCAACCCCGCAACCGGGGACCGCCATCCTGAGCGCCCAGCCGGAGGGCATGTCCGATCCGGGCCGCTCCGGTCGGTTCGGCGAGTTCGGCGGCCGCTACGTCCCGGAGGCACTGATACCGGCCTGCGAGCAGCTCGAAGCCGCCTACCGGGAAGCCCGCGACGATCCGAGCTTCCGGGCCGAGCTGGACGACCTGCTGACCAACTACGCCGGCCGGCCGACCCCGGTCACCCCGGCCAAGCGGCTCTCGGCCGAGCTCGGCATCCGGCTGCTGCTCAAGCGTGAGGATCTGGCCCACACCGGCTCACACAAGATCAACAACGTCCTCGGCCAGGGACTGCTGGCCAAGCGGATGGGCAAGACCCGGCTGCTGGCCGAGACCGGGGCCGGCCAGCACGGCGTGGCCACCGCGACCATCGGCGCGCTGCTCGGGCTCGACGTCACGGTCTACATGGGCGAGGTCGACACCCAGCGCCAGCAGCTGAACGTGTTCCGGATGGAGCTGCTCGGGGCGAGCGTGGTGCCGGTGACCAGTGGAACCCGGACGTTGAAGGACGCCTGCAGCGAGGCGCTGCGACAGTGGGTGTCGCAGGTGGATGAGGCGCATTACTGCCTGGGCTCGGTGATGGGTCCGCATCCTTACCCGTGGATGGTGCGGGAATTCCAGCAGGTGATCGGCACCGAGGCCCGGGCGCAGTGTGCCGGGCTGCTCCGGCAAGGGGTGCCGGACGTCGTGGTGGCCTGCGTCGGCGGCGGCTCGAACGCGGCCGGGACCTTCGCCGGCTTCGTCGACACCTCGGCCCGGATGGTCGGCGTCGAGGCGGCCGGTGGGGCGGCCATGACCAACGGCTCCCCCGGCATCCTGCACGGCTTCTACTCCCAGGTCCTGCAGGACGAGGACGGCCAGGTCCAGGAAGCCGAATCGATCTCGGCCGGCCTGGATTACCCGGGCGTCGGCCCGGAACACGCCGGGTTGGGTGCGGCCGGCCGGGCGGAGTACGTGACCGCCACCGATGCCGAGGTGCTGGACGCGGTGGTCCGGCTGGCCAAGACCGAAGGCATCCTGGCCGCGCTGGAATCGGCGCACGCGCTGGCCTGGATCATCAAGGCCTGCGAGTCCGGCGAGATCCCGCTCGGGTCGACGGTGCTGATGACCCTTTCCGGCCGGGGCGACAAGGACGCCGGACAACTGATGGAGCTGCTGTGACCGAGCTGACGAGACTGGCCGCCGGACGGGTCGAGCAGGCCCTGACCGGGCGTCGGGCCGACGGCGGCAAGTGCCTGGTGCCCTACGTGACCGCCGGCCTGACCGAGGACTGGTTGCAGCTGGTCCAAGGCGCGATCGACGGCGGTGCCGACGCCGTCGAGATCGGTCTGCCGTTCTCCGATCCGATGCTGGACGGCCCGATCATCCAGGCCGCCTCGACCCAGGCCCTGCAGCGCGGTGTCACGGTCCGCGGCCTGATCGAGGAGCTGGCCGGATTCGCGTCGACGGTTCCGCTGATCGCCATGACCTACAGCAACATCGTCCGCCGCCACGGCTACTCCGAGTTCTGCCGGCGGCTGGCCGCGGCCGGCGTCAGCGGCCTGATCGTGCCCGACACCCCACTGGACGAGATCGATCAGCTGCTGGTCGCCGCAACCGAGGCCGGCCTGGAGTTGATCCTGCTCGTGGCGCCGTCCACCGCCGAACACCGGGTGCAGCGCATCGCCGGGTTGAGCCGCGGCTTCGTGTACGCGGTCAGCAACATGGGCGTGACCGGGTTGCGCGACTCGGTCAGCTCGAGCGTGGCCGGCACCGTCGGCCTGGTCCGGGCGGCCACGACGATTCCGGTGCTGGTCGGCTTCGGCATCTCCACGCCGGAGCAGGCGGTGGAAGCCGCCCGGGCATCCGACGGCGTGATCGTGGCCTCGGCGCTGATGCGGATGGTCCTGGACGACGGCGCCGGTCCCAGTGAGCTCCGGGACCGGGTCGCCGCCTTCCGCGCCGCCCTGGACCAATCCGCCTGAGCACGCATTGTGCGGCCCGAATGCACGCTCGGGCCGGCCCGTGCGCGTGCTTTCGGGCCGCACAATGGCGACGGTGACCGTCAGGACAGGGTGAGCGCGACCTCGACGAGTCCGGGTTCGAGCGCCACGACCGGCCGCCGGACGGCACCGTCCCGGTGCAGCACCGACAGCGTCCACCGGCCCGGCGCGGCAAAGAACCGGTAGTCGCCGGAGGCCGAGGTCACCACCTCGGCCGTGAACTCGCCGCCCTCATCCAGCAGCCGGACGTACGCGCCGGCCACCGGCGCCCCGTCGGCCGTGGCGACCACGCCGTACACGACGGTCTCCAGGTTCAGGTCGATGCCAGCCGGCAGGTCAGGTGCCTGCGCCGGAGCTCCGCACATAGTCAGTTCGCCCCCTTCTCGATCGGGACGCCGACCAGCGAGCCGTACTCGGTCCACGAGCCGTCGTAGTTCTTGACGTTGGCCTCGCCCAGCAATTCGTGCAGCGCGAACCAGGTGTGCGACGAGCGCTCGCCGATCCGGCAGTAGGCGATGGTGTCCTTGCCGGTGTCCAGGCCGGCGTCGGCATACAGCGCCCGCAGTTCCTCGTCGCTCTTGAACGTGCCGTCCTCGTTGGCCGCCTTCGACCAGGGAACGTTCAGCGCGGTCGGGATGTGGCCGGCCCGCTGCGACTGCTCCTGCGGCAGGTGAGCCGGGGCCAGCAGCTTGCCCGAGAACTCGTCCGGCGACCGGACGTCGATCAGGTTCTTGTCGCCGATGGCGGCGATGACCTCGTCGCGGAAGGCCCGGATGCTGGAGTCCTGCTCCTGCGCGGTGTAGCTGGTCGCCGGCCGGATCACCGGGTCCTTGGACAGCTCACGGCCGTCCAGCTCCCACTTCTTGCGGCCGCCGTCGAGGAGCTTGACCGAGTCGTGGCCGTAGAGCTTGAAGTACCAGTAGGCGTAGGCCGCGAACCAGTTGTTGTTGCCGCCGTAGAGGATCACCGTGTCCTCATTGGAGATTCCCTTCTCCGACAACAGCTTCTCGAACTGATCCTTGGACACGAAGTCGCGGATCACCGAGTCCTGCAGCTCGGTCTTCCAGTCGAGCTTGACCGCACCCTTGAGGTGACCGCCGTCGTAGGCCGAGGTGTCCTCGTCGACCTCGACGAAGACCACCCCGGCGGTGTCCAGGTTCTGCTCGGCCCAGTCGGCCGAAACCAGCGCGTCAGCGCGGCTCATGATGCTTCTCCCTTGGTTGATTGCATGAATTGCCGAACATGCCCGGCCGCAAGGGTCGACAGACGCCAGCGCGCACGGGCGGAAAGCGGCGGCCCGTGGTCGAGCGGACTACCGGATCAGGAGAAGGGACACAGCGCGGTGCACACGCGGCACAGATCCACCGCGCGGCGAGAAGTCAGCAGCTGTCCCACGCTGGGCAGCCTAGCCGCCCGGCCGGAGAACGGCCAACCACCGCCTCAGCTGGTCAGCGCGTTGGTCAACACGTAGGCCGCCGGCACGGTCAGGGCGACCGTCAGCGCAACCGATCCCGCCGGCCGCAACCGGAGCAGCCGGGACGGTCCGGGCCCGGCCGGCGCCGCCTCGGTGGTTTCCTCAGCCGCGCGGGCCGGGTGTCGTCGGCCCACCGCCGACGGGTCGGCGAAGCTGGCCCCGATCGACAGCAGGCAGGCCACGGCGCCCACTGCACCGCCGAGGAAAATCGAGCGCCCGCCGGCGAAATCGATCAGGTTGCGGGTGATCAGGTAACCCACGACCGCCCCGGCGACCACGCCCAGCAGCACGCCCGGCAAGCCGCGATCCATGCTCGGGTCGAAGCGCGGCGCCGGTAGCGCGGCATCGGCCAGGTGGCTCACGATCAGGGCGATGCCGAGGGCGAGGGTCACCGCGAGGCCGATGGTGCGCCCGTCGGCCTCGTAGCGCAGCACCACCAGCCCGGCGATCGCCACCATGCCGATGACCAGGATGGTGATACCGGCCAGCGACTCGACAACCCGGGTCCGGACGACGCCGCGGACCAGCTGGTGGGCGAACATCAGCGGCACGGCCAGGGCCAGCACGCCGAGGACCGGAGAATAGCCGCTCTGGTGCCAGTGCAGCACGGCCGCGTCAGCGGCCGCGGCGGCCAGCAGCCCGAGCAGGATCGCACCGATCCGGCCCGGCAGCTGGTTGCCCAGGACCCAGCTCGGCACCAGCACCAGCTGGACCACACCGACTGCGATCGCCGTGGCGATCGGCCCCAGGGCGACGCCGGCAACCAGCACCCCGGCCAGCACCAGCGACAGCACCGCCTGCTGGATGTGGTTGAGGCCGGCCGCCGGAGCCGGTGTGGCCGGCGGCGCGGGCTCGGTCAGCTCGGCGGTCGGTTCGTCAGGCACGTCGCTGCTCCGTCACGTCCCGATCGTCCCAGACAGGGCTGTGTGGGCCCAGACGTCCATCCGGTCGAGCAGCTCCAGGCTGGTCGCGTTCTCGGCGTGCCCCATGCCGGGTTCGATCCACAGCGTCGCCGCCGGGATCATCGCTGCCAGCATCCGCGGATGGTCCAGCGGGAAGTAGGGGTCGGCGTCGCCGTGCACGATCAGCACCGGCACCCCGATGGCGCCGGCCGTCTCCACCGGCGAGACCGGCAGCAGCTCCCAGCCGTGACCGATCCGGGTCCGGAACGCCCGGGCCAGGATGAGGCGGCCGATCCGCGTCTCGGCGCCGAAGTGCAGCCGCCGCATCGGCTTGGTGCCTCGCTCGTACCAGCGCCCGGGCCCGCTGACCGCGATCACCGCATCCGGGCCGACCAACCCCGCCTCGCCGGCCAGTCCAGCTTGCCGGACGGAGCTGGCTGCGCCGGCAAGGCCAGCTTGCCGGACGGCTACCGACGCGCCCATCGAGAAGCCGAGCGTGACCACCGGCACACCAGGCCGCTTGACCCGCAGCCAGGCCAGCCCGGCCGCGATGTCGGCCACCTCGTCGGCGCCGATCGAGGACAGCCCTTCCGACGTCCCGTGTCCCCGGAAATTCAGGGCCAGGACGCAGTTGCCCCGCTCGACGAGGTGCTCGGCAACCGCCTTGACCTCGGGCCGGGCGGCGGAACCGGTGAAACCGTGAGCCAGCAGGTAGCTCGGGCCAGAGGTAACACGGGTGTAATAGTCAGCCGATAGAACTATCCCGTCCTCAGTGCAAAGGCGCACCGGCTCCGGACCCCACATGAAACGTATTCTCTCCTGAGAGTTCCGAGCTTTCGCGCACCGGGAGGCGCTGCATGGAAATCTTCCTCCTGACCACAGCCGCGCAACCGACCACCGAGGTCCTGCCCGCCCTCGGCCTGCTCGGACACCAGGTGGTCGTCTCCGAGTTCGACGTCAGCCCGTTGCTCGGCGCCAACGCGGCCGCGGTGCTCATCGACGGCCGGTTCAACCTGGCCAACGCTCGCGCGTTCACGAAGGTGCTGGCCACGGCCGAGGTCGGCCTGCCGGTCATCGTGGTGCTCAAAGAGGGTGGCCTGGTCGCGCTGTCGGCCGACTGGTTGGTCGACGACGTCCTGCTGGACACCGCCGGACCGGCCGAGGTGGACGCCCGGCTCCGGCTGGCGGTGGCCCGACGCAGCGCCGTCACCGAGGGCGAGCCCGGCGTGGTCAAGGTCGGCGACCTGACCATCGAGGAGGCCACCTACACCGCCCGGCTGAAGTCGGGCACGTTGGACCTGACCTACAAGGAGTTCGAGCTGCTGAAGTTCCTGGCCCAACACCCGGGCCGGGTGTTCTCCCGGTCGCACCTGCTGCAGGAGGTCTGGGGCTACGACTACTTCGGCGGCACCCGGACCGTGGACGTGCACGTGCGGCGGCTGCGGGCCAAGCTCGGCGTCGAGTACGACGCGATGATCGGCACCGTGCGCAATGTCGGCTACAAGTTCGTCAAGCCGGCCGACCTGTCGACCCGCTCCCGAGATGACGACCTGGTCGCAGCCGAAGCCTCGATCGAGGTCGTCGAGCGCGCCCGCGCCTAGCCGCCCGGCCCCAGCCAGCACGACCCCGGCAGTAGCTTGACGGGATGATCGCTCATCGCTCCACCCTTTCGGCGGCCGAGGCAGCCGCGGTCCGCCGGCTGGCCGCCGGGTCACCCGGCGCCGCCGACAGCCCGCCGCTGAGCGAGGACGCGCTGCTGCGGCTGGGCGAACCCGGCCGCCACCTGCTGGTGCTGGAGCAGCAGCAAGTCCTGGGCTACGCCCGGCTGAGCGAAGACGGCGCCGGAGCCGAGGCCGAATTGGTGGCCAGCTCGCCGGCGGTGGCCGAGCAACTGATAACCGAACTGGTGACCGGCCGGCCCGGGCTGCGGCTGTGGTCGCACGGGCCGCAGGCGCTGGCCGGCCCGGCCGCGATCGCCCGCGGCCTGAAACCGGCGCGAACCCTGCTCCAGCTTCGGGCCCCGCTGACCGGTCTGGACGTGCTGCACCCGGCGGCCGGGATCGAGATCCACCCGTTCCGGCCCGGCGTCGACGACGAGGCCTGGCTGGCCGTGAACGCCCGGGCCTTCGCCCATCACCCCGAGCAGGGCCGGTGGCGGCAACACGAACTGGACCAGCGGCTGAGCGCACCGTGGTTCGAGCCGGCCGGGTTCTTCCTGGCCTGGCAGGGCAGCAGGTTGGTCGGATATCACTGGACCAAGCTGCACGAGCAGGGACCCGCCCAGCCGCCGCTGGGCGAGGTCTACGTCCTCGGCGTCGATCCCGACGCCCAGGGCCTGCGCCTGGGCACCGCGCTGCTCAATATCGGCCTGCGCCACCTGTTCGATCGGGGCGCACGGACCGCGCTGCTCTACGTCGAAGCTGACAACCAGACCGCGGTGCACCTGTACGAGAAGGCCGGCTTCAGCGAGTTCTCCCGGGACGTCCAGTTCAGCGCAGAGTAATCAACCGACTCCACTACACGCCCGAGATGTCGGAATCCAAGGCCTCCCGGGCTCATTTCACCTGCTGTCCACGGTGACGTCACTCACCCGTTCACCAGAGCGCGCGACTCGTTCACCCCTCGTTCACCGAGCACTTCCCGATCGTCCATTTCGGCTCCCTACCGTCGGGCAGGTCACCAAGCAGAGTGGAACGAAAGGGAACCAGGTGTTGATCACCCGTGCAGGACTGATCGCCGGACTGGCCGCTGGCGCGCTGGCGCTCACCGCATGCGGCTCGGACAACAACAGCAACGGCAGCGGCAGCGGCTCCACCGCGCCGGCCGGCGGCTCCTCCTCGAGCAGCACGAGCATCGACTGCGCCACCGGCACGCTGAAGTCCGACGGCTCGACCGCGCAGCAGAACGCGATGGACCAGTGGATCAAGGACTACCAGTCCAAGTGCAGCGGCTCGACCATCAACTACGGTGGCGGCGGCTCCGGACAGGGCATCAAGGACTTCAGCAACAAGCAGGTCGACTTCGCCGGCTCCGATGCCGCGCTCGACCCGACCAAGGGCGAGGTCGACGCCGCGACCAAGGCCTGCGGCAGCCAGGCCATCGACCTGCCGATGGTGACCGGCCCGATCGCGGTCGGCTACAACCTCAAGGGCGTCGACGGGCTGGTCTTCACCCCGGACGTGCTGGCCAAGATCTTCCTGGGCAAGATCACCATGTGGAACGACCCGGCGATCAAGGCCATCAACACCTCGGCCAACCTGCCGGCCACCAAGATCTCGGTGTTCAACCGGTCCGACGCCTCGGGCACCACGCAGAACTTCGAGCGCTACCTGGCCGCGTCGGCGCCGAGCGTGTGGACGGCCAAGCCGGACAAGACCTGGGCCGGTGCCGGCCAGGGCAAGAAGGGCAACCAGCTGGTCGGCCAGGCGGTCCAGTCGACCGACGGCTCGATCGCCTACGTCGAGTGGTCCTACGCGATCCAGAACAACCTGCAGATGGGCAAGGTCGACAACGGAGCCGGACCGGTCGAGCTGACCGCCGATTCCGCCGGCAAGGCCGTCGCCGCGGCCAAGGTCTCACCGAGCGGCCCGGGCGACCTGACGCTCAAGCTCGACTACGCGACCAAGACGGCCGGCGCCTACCCGATCATCCTGGTCACCTACGAGATCGTGTGCTCCAAGTACAGCGACGCCAACCAGGGCAAGCTGGTCAAGTCGTTCATGAGCTACATCTCCAGCACTGACGCCCAGAACAGCGTGCACGACCTCGGCTACGCGGCCCTGCCGAGCAGCGTGCAGAGCCAGGTTCAGTCCGCGATCAACTCGATCAGCTGAGCCGGTAAAGGCGCATAACGGCCCTGCCGGGACTCTCGAGGTCCCGGCAGGGCCGACCCTGTGAGAACGGAAGGCTCAGTCGCCGTGTCAGACTCAGAACCGACGACCACCCGGCGAGGTGTCCGCCCGACGCCGTCGCCGTCCCAGCCCGCGCAGCAGCCGCTCGAAGGGAGCCACGATCCAGGCATGACGCGACGCGACGGTGACGACGAACAACTCGCCCCGCCGCCTCCGGTGCAGGAGGTGATCGTCGGCTCGAGCCAGCCGATCGGGGTCGGCGTGCCGTCGGACGCAGCGGTCTCCGGCGCCGGGCCGGACCTGATGGCCGGTGGTCGCAAGCGCATGGGCGATCGGGTCTTTCGCGGTCTGGCCGCCGGCTCCGGCGGCTTCATCATCGCCCTGATCGCCCTGGTCGCGGTCTTCCTGATCACGCAGGCGATTCCCTCGATCGCCAAGGACCACGTCAACTTCTTCACCTCGCGGGACTTCTCGGTCCGCACCGAGCCGTTGAAGTTCGGCATCGTCGACCTGCTCTGGGTCACCGTCATCAGCTCGGTGATCGCCCTGCTCCTGGCCGTTCCGGTCTCCGTCGGCATCGCGCTGTTCATAACCCAGTACGCGCCGAAGGCGCTGCGCAAGCCGGTCGCCTACGTGATCGACCTGCTGGCCGCCATCCCGTCGATCATCTACGGCGTCTGGGGCATCTACGTGCTGGCCCCGCACCTGGAGGGGGTCCAGCGCGCGCTGTACCACCTCGACTTCATCCCACTGTTCGCCAACAAGAACGTCACCACCGGCTCGATCTTCAACGCCTCGGTCGTGCTGGCGGTGATGATCCTGCCGATCATCACCGCGATCGCCCGGGATGTTTTCGCGCGCACACCCAACCACCATGTCGAGGCGGCCTGGGCGTTGGGCGCGACCAAGTGGGAGATGATCCGGATGGCGGTGCTGCCCTACGGGCGGCCGGGGCTGGTCAGCGGCGCCATGCTCGGGCTGGGCCGGGCGCTCGGCGAGACCATCGCGGTGCTGCTCATCCTGTCCAAGCCGCCGGTCGGCGCCCCGTTCACCTCCTCGATCTTCAACGGCGGCCAGACCTTCGCCTCGATCATCGGCCTGAACATGCAGGAGGCCAACGGCAAGACCGAGACCGGCGCCTACATCGCGGCCGGCCTGGTGCTGTTCGTGCTGACCTTCGTGGTCAACGCCGCCGCCCGAGCGATCGTCAACCGCCGGAAGGACTTCGTATGACCGTCACCGCGCCGGCCCCGTCCGGCAGCCTGCTCGGCGCACGCGCCGGCGGTTCGCGCCAGCTCAAGAACCTGACCGCCATGGTGCTGGTCTACCTCAGCTTCGGCGTTGCCCTGGTCCCGCTGATCTGGTTGCTGTGGTCGGTGCTCAGCAAGGGCCTGCACGCGGTCACCCGTAACGGCTGGTTCACCCACAGCCAGCGCAACCTGACCTACCGCGATCCGGGCGGCGGGGCCTACCACGCCATACTCGGCACGCTGGAACAGGTGGCCCTGTGCACGGTGATCGCGGTGCCGATCAGCCTGCTGGTCGCGGTGTATCTGGTCGAGTACGGCTCGGGTTGGCTGGCCCGGACCACGACCTTCATGGTCGACATCCTCACCGGGATTCCGTCGATCGTGGCCGCGCTGTTCATCTATGCCGTCTTCATCAACACACTGGGCGATCAGCGGGCCGGCTGGCTGGTCTCGTTGGCCCTGGTCATGTTGATGATCCCGGTCATCGTGCGCACCACCGAGGAGATGCTCAAGCTGGTGCCGAACGAGTTGCGCGAGGCGTCCTACGCCCTCGGCATCCCGAAGTGGAAGACGATCCTGCGGGTGGTCGTGCCCACCGCGCTGACCGGCATCCTGACCGGCATCATCCTCGGCATCGCCCGGGTCGCCGGTGAGACCGCTCCGCTGCTGATCCTGGTCGGCTACGCCCCGGGCATCAACGGCAACCTGTTCGGCGGCTTCCAGGCTTCGCTGCCGAGCATGATCAACGCCGAGACGCTCAACCTGAACTCGGGCGGCACCTACGGCCTGGTCAACGGCAAGGTCCAGTTGATCCACAACTACGCGGTCGACCGGGTCTGGGGCGCGGCCCTCACCCTCATCGTCATCGTCATGGCACTCAACCTGATCGCTCGGCTCATCGCGCGATTCAGCAAGGTCGAGCAGTAAAGGAATAGGGCAGTGGCCAAGCGCATCGAAGCGAAGAACCTCAACATCTACTACGGAAAGTTCCTCGCCGTCTCCGGGGTGAACTTCACCATCGCGCCGCGGTCGGTGACCGCGTTCATCGGCCCGTCCGGCTGTGGCAAGTCGACCGTGCTGCGCACCATCAACCGGATGCACGAGGTCATTGCCGGGGCCAGCGTGCAGGGCGAGGTCCTGATGGACGGGGAGAACATCTACGACACCCGGGTCGACCCGGTCAACGTCCGGCGGACCATCGGCATGGTTTTTCAGCGCCCGAACCCCTTTCCGACCATGTCGATCTACGACAACGTCGTGGCCGGGCTCAAGCTGGATTCCGGGCGCAAGAAGAAGTCGGTGCTCGACGACACCGTGGAGCGATCGCTGCGCAGCGCCAACCTGTGGGAGGAGGTCAAGGACCGGCTCGACAAGCCGGGGGCCGGCCTGTCCGGCGGGCAGCAGCAGCGCCTGTGCATTGCCCGCGCGATCGCGGTGGAACCGCAGGTGCTGCTGATGGACGAGCCGTGCTCGGCCCTGGATCCGATCTCGACCCTGGCGATCGAGGATCTGATCCAGCAACTGAAGGAGAAGTACACGATCGTCATCGTCACCCACAACATGCAGCAGGCGGCCCGGGTGAGCGAGCGGACGGCGTTCTTCAACCTGGCCGGGGTGGGCAAACCGGGTCAGCTGGTCGAGATCGACGACACCCAGAAGATCTTCTCCAACCCGACCGACAAGCGCACCGAGGACTACATCTCCGGCCGCTTCGGCTGATCGGCTACCAGCGGCCGGCGGTGGCCATGCGGGCCACCGCCTCGACCAGCACGCTCGGGTCGCGGAAGCCGTGACCCTCATCCTCGCCGATGACCAGCTCGGCATCCGGCCAGGCCTGGGCCAGCCGCCAAGCGGTGACCAACGGGCTACCGACATCGAGCCGGCCATGGGCCAGCACGCCCGGGATGCCGGCCAATCGGTCGGCCCGGGCCAGCAGCTGCCCGTCCGGGATGAACGCGGCGTGGGCGAGGTAGTGGGTGACGATCCGCGCGAACAGGTAACGGAAATCTGGATCGTCGTAGCGTGGGTTCGCCCGGCTGCCCGGATGCACCTTGACCAGGGCATCCTCCCAGGCACACCAATCCCGTGCTGCCGCGAACCGGACGTCCGGGTCGGGTGAGGCCAGCAGCCGCGCGTAGGCCGCAGCCAGGTTGCCGTCCCGCTCGGCGGTCGGAACGCCGGCGGCGAACCGCTCCCACTCGGCCGGGAACAACCGTCCGATGTCGCGGGTGAGCCAGGCCACCTCGCCCGGCGTGGTGTTCGTGACCGCCATCAACACGATTGCCGCGACGGCATCAGGGTGTTCCTCGGCGTAGGCGATGCTCAGGGTTGCCCCCCAGGAGGCACCCAGCAGCAGCCACCGCGCTGCCCCCAGGTGGGCCCGCAGGTGCTCGAGGTCGGCGATCAGGTGGGCCGTTGTGTTGTGTTCCAGGCTGACCGCCGGATCGAGGGCGGAAGGTCGGGACCGGCCACAACCGCGCTGGTCGAACAGGATGATCCGGTAGCGCGACGGGTCGAAGTAGCGCCGCCAGCCCGCCGTGGCGCCCGAACCCGGGCCGCCATGGACCACCACTGCCGGCCGACCGGCCGGATTACCACTGGTTTCCCAGTAGATCTCATTGTCCTGGCCTACCGGAAGCCAGCCGTGGTCATACGGTTCGATACGGGGGAAGAGCTCGGCCATGATCACATCATCGCGATCGGTGCACCGA
>Ga0187809_10000590_pt1 | contig 18777 bp, 16 predicted proteins | sample NC_wetland_sal_i_8_FD_132415 | JGI IMG/M metagenome (GOLD analysis project Ga0187809, IMG submission 132415) | Wetland sediment microbial communities from Neuse River Estuary, North Carolina, USA - ASW_4 | ecosystem: Environmental > Aquatic > Freshwater > Wetlands > Sediment | place: USA: North...
AGGTCGGCGCCTTCAAGCTCATGCGTGTATCTGGCGCTTACTGGCGTGGCGACGAGAAGAACCCGCAAATGCAGCGTATTTACGGCGTTGCTTTCGAGACCGAGAAAGAACTCCGTCAGCACCTCGTTATGCTCGAAGAAGCCAAAAAGCGCGATCATCGTCGCCTGGGCGAAGAGCTTAAGCTGTTCTTTATATCGGATAGTGTCGGCGCAGGGCTGCCTCTACTGATGCCTCGTGGCGAAACCATCAAAAACGAACTCATGAAGTACATGCGTGCCAAAGAAGAGGCAAGGGGCTACCAATACGTAGCCACGCCAGTTCTTACCCAGGCGAAGTTATATGAGCGTTCTGGTCATGCGAGCTACTACCTCGAGAATATGTATAGTACCGCACCCGATGAAGAGGGCAATATCTTTTACATAAAGCCGATGAACTGCCCGCACCATCACATGGTCTACGAGAAGTTGGTCGAAAGTTACAGAGACTTACCACTGCGGCTCTCCGAGCATGCTGGGTTGTACCGCTATGAGTTGTCAGGTACGCTGACTGGCCTTATCCGAATGCGAGGGCCGATTACGCAGAACGACTCACACATTTATGTGACGCCAGAACAGGTTGAGGAGGAATTCACCAATGTACTTCAACTGTTCGAAGAGGTGTACCTCGAAACTGGGGTAAAAGACTATTGGTTCCGTCTATCTCTGCCTGATTTCTCGAAAGAGAAATATGCTGGCGATCGGGAGCGTTGGGAATGGGCAGGTGACGTCATACGCCGATGTTTGCAAAAGGCGAAGGCTGACTTTGTAGAAGAGCTCGACGAAGCAGCGTTTTACGGCCCTAAGGTAGACGTACAGACCCGTAACGTTTTGGGCAAGGAAGACAGTATCGCCACTGTGCAGTTAGATATCCTAGTGCCTGGGCGCATGGATTTGACGTATGTTGATAGCGACGGTAAAAAGCAGAACCCGCTGGTAATTCACAAGTCGATTATGGGGGCATTTGAGCGTTTCATGGCCTTCTTACTCGAGCAGACTGCCGGGAAGCTACCTGTATGGTTGTCGCCAGAACAGGTACGACTCGTAACGGTCAACCAAGAGAAAGAGACGGTTGCATTTGCCGACAAGATTGCTGAACGTGCCCGAGAGCTAGGGCTGAGACTGACGACTGATAATGCTAATGAGTCAGTTGGCAAGAAGATCCGAAATGCTGAGCTGATGAAAACCCCCTATATAGTCGTTATCGGTGAGAAAGAGATTGAGACGGGTGAGCTGTTGCCGCGTGTCCGCAAAGATCTCGAAGTCAGCGAGGAGCACGAACCACACACAGTCGAGGAATTCCTGAAAACGATTGCCAACGACGCGAAATCCCGCGTTAGTAAAACCTCACTATAATTAGAAAGGTTTGGGAAAAGTTGATAATCGCTATCGATATTGACGACGTAATCATCGAGTCTTCTCCGCGCTTGACTGAGTATTACAACAGAAAGTACGGTACTCATCTAACGCTGGATGATATGTACTCTGATGACCCAAAAGCTTGGGGTGTAACTGATGACGCACAGGCTATTGAGAGAGTTGAGGGCTATCTGGTAACGGATGAATTCCAGAGCATACCGCCACTGCGCGAGGCAATAGCATCTATCCATCGTCTATCCAGACGGCATGAACTGCATGTTATCACTGGGCGCTCACTTGCGATCGAAGTCGCTACCACTGATATGCTCCGCGCGTATTTCCCAGATATCTTTCGGTCGATTGTATTCACCAGCATGTATAGCCATGACAAACGCGATAAAGCCGATGTTTGCCAGGAGCTTGGCGCCAATCTTCTGATTGAAGACCATCTAGGGCATGCGTTACCTGTCGCACGCAGTGGCACGAATGTATTGCTTTTTGGCGATTATCCCTGGAATCGAGCCGAGGAGTTGCCAAGTAATATCCGGCGGGTAAAAAATTGGGCTGCAGTTGAGGAATATGTCCATGCCCAGAGTTGACGAAGCGTTCAAGGAGCGGGTTTATGCGTTGGTGGCGCGAATCCCGAAGGGTAAAGTGATGACCTACGGGCAGATTGCCGCACTGGCCGGTGCGGCATGGGCTGCCTGGGAGGTTGGGCAGATCGCAAACCACGGCCCGGGAGATTTGCCATGGCAACGAGTGGTAAACAAGCAGGGTGGCTTAGCTCGCGGCTGGCCGCATGGCGGCGTTGCTGGGCACCGCGCGGCGTTGGAGGCGGACGGCGTAGAAGTTTCAGATGAGTATAAAGTAGATGTTGGAAGGCTATTGTGGCGCCCAGACCAGACAACCCTCCTTTGATCGTTATTGTTGGCGAAACGGCATCGGGTAAATCAGCCCTTGCTATGCAAGTGGCCGATAAGTTTGATGGTGAAATCGTTGCTGCTGACTCGTGGACGGTTTACAAGGATTTCGACATCGGTACGGCAAAGCCGAGTTCCGCGGAGCGTGCACTTGTGACGCACCATTTGATTGACATCGCAGACCCTCGAACCGGTTTCAGCGCTGCTGAGTACAAGCGGCTGGCCCAGGCTGCAATTGCTGATATTACGGCCCGGGGTAAATTGCCCATCCTTGTCGGGGGGACAGGGCTATACGTGGACAGCGTCCTTTTCGACTACTCATTCTTGCCGCCGGCGACTCCTGAGGTGCGCGCACTGCTGGAAGCGCTGACTATAGATGAACTACTGCAGAGGGCTGCCGAAGCGGGTATCGACACGGACGGTATAGACGTGCGTAACAAGCGGCGGATTATCCGTCTGCTCGAAACGGATGGTGCTCTGGCGACCCGCAACGAATTGCGGCAGAATACGCTCATTTTAGGTCTTAGAGTTCCGCGTGACACATTGCGAGAGCGTATCACAGAACGGGTTGATGCTATGTTCGTCGCCGGTCTGGAAGAGGAAGTTGCACATCTAAGCGAAATGTACGGCTGGGGGGCTGAACCTATGAAGGGGATTGGCTACCGAGAGTTTCACGATTACTTTAATGGCGCACAAACTCTCAGCCAGACACGTGACAGAATCATCAGTGCGACCATGAATTTAGCCAAGCGCCAGCGTACATGGTTCAAGCGTAACAATGGTATTCATTGGATCAGTAAACAGGCTGAAGCTGTAGAGTTTATAACAACGTTTCTGAACAAATAACTTTTCTGGTGGAGTTGCCAGTCTGCTACAATAGCAGTATGGTTGAGCAATTGTTTGGATCAAAGACGCGCGTCAAACTGCTGCGGCTTTTTTATAGCAACCCGAACCGCTCTTTTTACGTTCGGGAAATCACGCGGAAAATCGATGAGCAGATTAATTCGGTTCGCCGCGAGCTGTCTAATTTGTTGCAAGTCGGCATTATCACGTCCGACACGACGAATAATCGACTGTACTACGAGGTGAACCAAAAGTTCGAATTTTATGAGCCGCTACAAACGATATTCGGTGGCGTACAGCAGGTTCCCTCTACTAAGGAGACATCGAAGGCGAAGGCACCGGCCGCTGCGGACGACTCCATTGAGCTTAAAGAGCTTGGTAATGTGCAGCTCGCCCTTTACACCGGCCAGTTTACCCGGGATGAGTCCAGCGGTATTGATCTGCTTATTGTCGGCGACATCAACCCTAACAAATTGCAGAAATTCGTTGCTGAGCTGGAATCGAAAGAGGGCAAAGAGATCAGGTATGCTGTGTTATCTGTTGATGATTTCAAATATCGTGAGCAGATAAAGGACAGATTCGTATCGACTGTCAGGGGTGCCAAGAAGCAGGTACTCATTGATAAACAGCAGTTGCTAAGCTAGTATCTGGTAAATAAAGAGAGGGATATCTTAATGGACATACAATTTCATGGCGCGAACTGTGTAACGTTTTCAGTTGCAGGTGTTCGAGTTGTGGTGGATGACAATCTTACGGAGCTGGGCGTAAAGCCGGTGCTGAAGGCGGGTGACGTAGCGCTCTTTACTGGTCCGCACGCCGGCGTTAAGGTTGAAGCCAAGCTAGTCGTAGACGGCCCTGGTGAATTTGAAGTGGCAGAGGTTTCTATTCAGGGTATCCCGGCTCGGGCGCACGTCGACGAGGAAGGCCAACGGGCAGCCACCATGTATAAAGTTACCGCGAAGGATATGAGTGTGCTCGTACTTGGGCATATTTACCCTGAGATGAGTGACAATCAGTTGGAACGCATCGGTATGGTGGATGTGCTAGTAACGCCGGTTGGCGGTAATGGCTACACGCTGGATCCGGTAGGGGCGCTTAGTGTTATCAAAAAGATTGAGCCGAAGCTCGTCATCCCAACGCACTATGCGGATAAAGCGCTGCAATATCCGGTGCCGCAACAATCACTTGAAGATGCACTGAACGGCTTGGCTATGGAGCCACAGCAGACTACCGTAAAGTTGCGCCTCAAACCTACAGAGTTGCCAGTCGATGGCATGCAGCTAGTAGTAATAGAAAAATCCTAAGCGATAGATACGTATAGAAATAACGAGACCTCGGGAAAACCGAGGTCTCGTTATTTTAGCCCTGGAGGCTTACTTACTGGCAGCAGCTTGCTTCTTCAGCGTGCGAAGCGCCTGGGTACTAACCTTGAGCTTCACCTTTTTGCCGTCAACCACCATCGTCCGAGTCTGCAAGTTGGGCTTCCAGACTTTCTTGGTGTGGCGCTGCGAAAAGCTGACATTACTGCCAAACTGCTTGCCTTTACCGGTAATTTCGCATTTCTGCATAATTTCTCCTTGAGTTCGAAGTCATATTGTAGCGATTTTGCCCCTGTAAGTCAATTGCTGCTGCTGATATACTGGTAGACATATGCTTTCGGGAGCTCTGAACCTATCTAACATTGTAGTGCTGCTTGTTGCACTCGTAATCTCAATGGTCATCCATGAGTTCATGCATGGGTATGTGGCGTTTAAGCTTGGCGACACGACTGCGATGGAACAGGGGAGGCTTAGCTTCAATCCGCTTGATCACATTGACCCCTTCATGAGCGTGCTGTTGCCGGCGATAACACTCCTACTATTCCAGGTGCCAATATTGGCCGCCAAACCAGTGCCGTTCAACCCGTCTCGGCTCAAGTTTGATGACTATGGAGCTGCGATGGTTGCCGCCGCCGGGCCTGTTTCTAATCTAGTGTTAGCGATTGTCGCAGCACTTCTACTACATTTGACACCAGCCTATTCTTTCTTGGCAAGTGCACTCACTCTGTTCGCACAGCTGAATGTAGCCTTGTTTGTCTTCAATCTAGTGCCGATACCACCACTGGACGGATCGAGAATTGTCTACGCTTTTGCTCCTGAGCCAGTACGGCAGTTATTCGAGCAGATTGAACCATTCGGGCTGTTTGTTATATTTGCTTTGGTATTAGTCGGTGGGTTTAATATGTTGCTGAACCTCGACCAGATGATCCTCAATCTACTGCCGTAGTAGGTTAGCGGAGCGCACTCGGACACTGTATAATGGGTAGTAGGCAGGTGCTGTCGAACAAATGATTATCTGATTATTTGGATTACTAGGGAGCCTAATATTTTTGGCGGCCGTGGTCGCTGAGTGCAGGCACCCACCTGGCTTTGCCAGAGCTAATCATCTCGGCAGCCCGCCTTTTTAAGTTTAGAAACATGGAATGGGTAGACGGATCTCGAGAAATTTAAATAGTCGGCTATTGTACAGCCGACTATTTAAATTGGGATTGATTCTGATGTGGTCGGGGTGACAGGACTTGAACCTGCGACCTCACGGCCCCCAGCCGTACGCGCTAGCCAACTGCGCCACACCCCGCCGAATCCCCCTTATTTTAGCAAATCACCGAAGAAAATGTGCGATAATTGTGGGTGAAATATGAAGAAACTAAAATTGGATCACAAACTAGCAGAACGGGTTATTGCAGGCGAGCAGCGAAGTACGTGGCGACTGTTCGATGACAAAGAGTTGTCCGTCAATGATGATGTGGAGCTCGTAGACAAGGTAGAATCGGACAACCCAGAAACGTGGCGGCCGATTGGCGTGGCTCATATCAATAAAATCATCGAGAAGCGTATTGGTGATATTGAATCCGCTGACGCAGGTAGTGGTGAAATGGGGTCGCCAGAGGATTTGGTGGATACTTTCCAAAAGTATTATGGGCCAAATGTGACATCCGCCACGTCAGTAAAGATGATTTATTTTGATTTTACCCCGGCTAGTAACGACGAGGACGCGGCGCCAGTGCACCGAACCTCCCACATTGACACTATCAAGGTCTACGCTGACGGCGGTTCACGTGGCAACCCTGGTCCATCAGCAAGTGGCTACGTGCTGATGGATATGGAGGGTACAGTCTTAGTAGATAAGGGCGTGTATCTGGGCATAACCACCAACAACCAGGCTGAGTATCAGGCACTTAAGTTCGCGCTTGAAGAGGCGCAGAAGATGCATGTGCGCAAAGTAGATGTCTACATGGATAGTCTGCTCGTCATAAACCAGATGAAGGGTATATTCAAAGTGAAAAACCGTGACCTGTGGCCTATCCACGACGCAATCAAACAACTAGTGGCATCGTTTGAGCGTGTTTCGTTTACACAAGTGCCGCGCGAGCTTAATAAGTTGGCTGATACTGCCGTGAACCGTGCGCTCGACGAAAAGCTACAGAACTCTCCCAAAAAGCTACCATAAGTGATATAATAGTACTTAAGCCAGATTATCGGCTGATCGCTTGGGCATCTTTTGGCCAAGCGAAGGAGGCGATTGAAGACCTTAACAATATTGCGTATGCTATCGCCGACCATCGCTTATCAAAAGATGTCCAAGAGGAAAGTCCGGGCAGCATAGGGAAAGGCAGTTGCTAACGGCAACCGGGGGAAACCCTAGGGAAAGTGCCACAGAAACGAAACTACCCTTGGCTTGCCAAGGGAAAAGGTGAAACGAGCGAGGTAAGAGCTCGCATTTTATATCGGTGACGATATGAAACGGTAAACCCTGCCTGCTGCAAGGAGATATGCTCATCCCGGTTACACCGGATGGTTTCCCGCCAGAGCGTATCAGGAACCCGCTTGATTTCGGCGGCAACGTCGAGACTAGATAGATGGTCAGCTAAAACAGAACCCGGCTTACGGATAATCTGGTTATATGTCAAAATACCGCCCCGAAAGGGCGGTATTTTGTTTGTGGCACAGACCTTTTAAGCTTTTTGAGTAGTCTTTACGACCGCTTCAAAAGCCCGAGGCTCGTTGACAGCGAGTTCGGCTAGGACCTTACGGTCTAAAGTAACATTCGCAGCCTTCAGGCCAGCGATAAGCTTACTGTAGGTAGTCCCGTTCAGTCGGGCAGCTGCATTGATGCGTGCATTCCATAGTGCACGGAAAGTACGCTTGCGGTTACGGCGGTCACGGGTTGCAAATTGCAGTGACTTCGTAACTGCCTGGCGGCCGCGCTTGATGCTCGATCGGTTCGGGCGCGACATGCCTTTGGTAGCGCGACGGATTTTCTGGTGCTTTTTGTGGCTAGCAACGCCTCGTTTTACGCGCATTCGTTAGGCTCCCAAGTTTAGTTTAATATTCTTAGCGACTTTGCCACCGAGAGTCTCTAGCCCGGCAAGCTTGCGCTTGCGCGATGCGCTCTTCTTCTGCAAGAAGTGGCTCGCGTATGAGTGGCGGCGGCGGACTTTGCCATTCTTGGATAGCTTGATCCGATCCTTGGTGCCGCTATGCGTTTTTAGCTTTGGCATTTGGATTGCTCCTTATCATGAAACTTAATTGCTTGCCGGCGAGTTGTGGCTGTTGATCGACTACGATACGGTCGCCAAACTGAGAAATGATGTTATCAGCCAGTTTAAATCCCAGATCCTTGTGTGCGAGTTCGCGCCCTCGGAAAAAAACAGTGATTTTAACTTTGTGTCCCGCCTCCAGAAACTTGTCAACTTTGCTGAGCTTGACTTGCATGTCATGCTCGCCAATCTTGAGGCCCAATCGCATTTGCTTAATATCGAGTACTTTCGCACTTCGTCGGTTCTTCTGTTGCTGCTTTGTCCGTTGGTAGTTGTACTTACCCCAGTCGACTACTTTGGCAACAGGCGGATTGGCATCAGGGGAAATTTCTACGAGATCGAGGCCTTGGTCCGCTGCGATTTGCAGAGCTTCTGCACGCGAGAGAACACCAAGCTGTTTGCCTTCCTCGTCAATCACCCTGAGTTGGGGAGCCTGAATCGCTGCGTTCAGGCGGGTATATTTGCTGATAGATTATCTCCTCGGCCTATATTTGTTGTTTAACAGAGGAATTGTAACAGATGCATGAACAGGGGTCAAGCAGAACTTAGATCAGTACGCCGTGTCGAGCGTAATATAGCGTGGCTCCGGTAGGGTACGGTTTAATGGTAGGAGAAACTCCCAAGCCCGCGATGGTCCGTGTTGCTTTGACTCGCATGTGAGTATGTATGGAAGACTCAATTTACGAGAAAATATATCAAACGTGATCTTCGATCGTAGCGAAGTCGCCGATGCCTGCCTAATTCCATAGTCAGACATATCACAATCGAGTTTCGCGTTGGTCTTATGGTAACGCCTAGTTTGCGCATTCCGCGGACTGGCCTGATAGTACCATACATCCCATACTCACCGATGATCGCTTGGGATATGGGAGCTCCGCTCTATTTGCCCACCAGCTACTAGTATGGCAGCTGCTGTACCTATTCGAGGCTACTACTACCCTTGGGGACGTCGGCAGGGGGCTAGATTGATGTTGATGCGTGTGCGGGGAGCTTGCAAACGCGGCCCTGATATATTCTTTTGACTCGTTGGCAGTTTTGCTCACAAAGACGACGATGACAATGTAGGGACGGCTATTTGATAAATAATATTCAATACTTATCAGAATGTCTCAGCTGCCCGAGTTGCTTAAGTCTCCGCACGCACGATTGCGCCATACTTGTATTTTATAGGCCTATGCCTCATTGCAATAAATATTAAAAAACTGACGCTCAAAGGTCGTCAGTTTTGGATGATTTGGCGTACTCCAGACGACGCCTGCCAGGTATGCTTTATCGGAATGCGCGTAGCCCATAAAAGAAAACAACGGCCTGCGAGGAACCGTTGTTTTCAAGTAGTCGTTTTTGTTTTTGAGCACTTTTTTTATTCAAGTGCTACGCCTATATTAGTGGATGGCAATCGGGCATGTCAACCAGATTTTTACCAAAATTTTATAAAGCTGTGTATAACTTTTGGTGGGCAGGTTGGGGGGTGGGTCGTTTTGCAAAAAAGAACCAAATCCAGGTGCTTAAAAATACATGCACAAACTCGTAATGCTTCTTGACTTTGTGCGAGGAATGTAGTAAATTGCTTAAGGTAAGTTACAAAAACAAAAACAACTTACAATTTGAGTACCACACATCGTCGCTCTTTATTACCCAAAAGGTAATGAGAGCGGTCAGTCAAAGCCTAAGGCGGTAAGCGCTAAATATTTTCATTCGAGCGGATTTACCGCCGCGGCTTCCTAGTTTGGGCCCTCTGAACTTCACCAGGCTGCTTATTGCTGAATAGGCAGTTTTTTCATAATTAGTAGTTATTAGCTACGCGCTACTCCCTGTAGGGGTTAGTGCGGTACAATACAAACATGAAGGATAGAAAATTCGCGATTATTAAGTTATTGGCCCCCTGGGTGCTCCTGATTTCGTTACTTTTACTATCTGACCCCAAGAGTCTACCTTCAGCAACGTTAATCGTTCCATTTATGCTGTTATTTTTGGCTATTTACTTTACGATCACAGAAGTGAAGCGTTTGCTGAACGGTGGCGAACAGGGCGGGTTGGTTGGTGTGAGGGCCAAATCTCGGCTAATCGCTGGGCTTATAGCCTGTCTACCAGTACTACTCCTGACATTGCAATCCATAGGTCAGCTGACAGTATGGGACGTACTAATGGTTGGCGGACTTTTTGTAATCGCTTACTTCTATATCGTCAAATCGTCTATACAGCGCTCCGGACAATAAACTTCCAGTCTTTGCGAAGTATACGTGTTCGTATTCTCGTGAATCTGTATAATATATAAGTAGTTATGAACCCAAATATCGATAAACTTCCGGTACCAAATACAGCTCCGGCTGGCATGAATGCACAAAGTGCTGAGCTTGGCGCATCGGTTCCTGCCGCAGAAAGAGTTCCCTCGCAAGAAGTAGGGAACATTGCACCACCACAGGCCTCACTTCCCGCGCAAGCTGCGGTGGATGTACCCATTACCCCTCAAACGAACCCAGCGGCTCCCGTCGTCCATGCTGCTGGAGCAGCTTCGCCGGCTTCAGACTTAGACCCAGAGTTTGAGAAGAGATGGGTCGATACCGCGAAAGCTATTGTGGAGCGAACGAAGGGAGACCCGCATCTCCAAAGCCAAGAGCTAAGCAAGACAGGGGAAGAGTACAGAAGGAGGCTCGGCCGCAGAGTCGATCCGAGTAAAGAGTAATACTATGGCCGTACTATTATTTTTTATCGTTTTGTTGGTACTTGCGACGATAGTTATCGCCCCTATGTTGTATGCGCATTCGCGTAGCCTGGCAAGAGAGCAGAAAGATTATGAGCGCGGGCTAAAGATGGTGCCACTTCTTATCCACCTGCCGCCACCCAGTGACGATACAGATGCGGCAGGCCGAGATGTGCGTGACATTATTGATGAAAATATATCTAAAGCACAGATTATCTACAATATCCTCGCTAGCACGTTCCAGAAAGGTTGGAGTGGTAGGCGGTACGGGCAACGACATTTCGGGTTTGAGATAGTCGGCTCTCAAGGCCTCGTCTACTTCTATGCCGCCGTTCCTGTCAGTCTGGTAGACGTAGTAAAGCAGGCAATCGTTAGTGCCTATCCCTCGGCACGCCTGGAAGAGGTGCCTGATCACAACATCTTTAGCCCGGTGGGGAAGATCAACGCGACCGCTGGTGGTGAGCTGACGCTGAAAGAACCTTTTGCGTATCCCATCGCCACATTTCAGGATCTAAAGCGGGATGCCATGCAAGCGTTGCTCAACTCACTTTCAACGTTAGGTAAGGAAGACGGTGCGGGTATTCAAATCCTTATGCGGCCAGCAGATTCGTCGGGTTGGCGTAAGGCTGCTAACGACCTAGCAAGCAAAAAGCGGAAAGGTAAGGAAGGTAAGAGTGGGGCGGAGAAATATGTCGCATGGGTCCGGCAGCTGGCAGTGGCGTTCGTTAAGCCGCCTGAAGCTGAAGGGGACAAGAAAGATGGGAAGTCTGACTTATCCAGTTTGGATCAGTCAGTAGTTGATTCGATTGAGGACAAAACAAGGCATGCGGGGTACGAAGTAACGATCCGGGTTATCGCATCGTCGAATATTTCACAACGAGCACAAGCGATATTGGGCAATGTAGTAGCAGCATTTGCGTTATTCGACTCACCAGGGAAGAATGGTTTTAAATTTACGCCTGCTAAGGATATGGAAGAGCTAGCGACCTCCTATATAATGCGGTTCTTCCCACAACAGAATAAAGACAACATACTGAACTCCATTGAGCTCGCGACGATCTTCCATTTTCCGGACCAGCGCAGCATACCAACTTCACAACTTGAGCGGCAGGATTCAAAGCAGGTCGACGGTCCTCGGAACGTCCCCGAGCATGGATTACTCTTGGGATACAACTTGTTTCGTGGCGTTAAGAAACCAATCCGCATTGGTATCCAGGATCGCCAGCGGCATATGTATGTCGTTGGGCAAACTGGTACCGGTAAGTCGACATTCCTCGAAAACCTTGCTTTGCAGGATATGCTAAGCGGCAACGGCTTTGCTTTCGTTGACCCGCACGGAGACACGGCGGAGAAGCTGCTATCTATGGTTCCACGGGAGCGCACCGAAGACGTGATTTACTTCTCGCCAGCGGACATGGATTATCCGATGGGATTAAATTTGTTCGAATTTCAGAATCCCGACCAGAAAGATTTCCTAATTCAGGAAGCACTCAACATGCTTTATAAGTTGTATGACCCACAACATCAGGGGATAATGGGCCCCCGTTATGAACACCTATTTCGTAACGCGGCGCTTACTGTGATGGCCGATCCTGAAGGCGGTACGTTTATCGATATCCCGAAATTGTTCCGTGATCCTAACTACGTAAAGCAGAAGCTGCAATATGTGACAGACCAAAGTGTGGTCGAATTCTGGCAGAAAGAAATGCCGCAGTCACAACGCTCGAACGAGTTCGGTGAAGTCGTCAGTTGGTTCGTGAGTAAATTCGGTGCATTCCTCTCAAACGAAATGATGCGCAATATTATCGGTCAAACGAAAAGTGCATTTAATTTGCGCGATATCATGGACAATAAAAAGATCTTGCTCGTTAACTTAAGTAAGGGCCGGTCTGGCGAGCTAAACTCTAAGTTGCTCGGTATGGTCTTCGTTATGAAATTCCAAGCTGCGGCAATGAGCCGGGCGGACATACCGGAAAGCCAGCGTCAAGATTTCTCGCTGTATGTAGATGAGTTCCAAAACTTCTCGACCGATTCGTTCGCGACCATCATGTCCGAAGCGCGAAAGTACCACTTGAACCTTATCGTGGCCAACCAGTTCACGACACAACTAACGGAAGAAATTCGTGATGCAGTGTTTGGTAACATGGGTACAATCGTGGCGTTTCGAGTGGGTCAAAATGATGTCGATACGCTGAGTCGCTACTTCCAACCTACATTCGACGCAGACGATTTGTTGCGTGTACCGAACTACAATACGATTACACGTACATTAATCGGTGGCGTGCCCACACAGCCATTTAGTATGGCGACACTTCCACCGCTCGGCACGCCGAATCCTAAGCTAGCCACTGCGCTTAAACAACTCTCTGCCGCAAAGTATGGACATCCGAAGGCAGAGGTTGAAAAGGATATTTTCGCTCGCATGGCGACTAAGGCGGTGCCGTCTGACGCGGGCCCGAGTATGCCACGTTTAGGGGGTGCAAATCCTTCTGCAGGTCAGTGGGGGTCACCTCCGCCCGCCGTTTCTAGCAGCCAGTTTGGCAGCCCACCACAACGGCTTCCTGCCTCTCCATCTATGCCCACGCAGGCGCCGCCGAAACCACCAGCTCCCGCTTCATTCCTAGACGAATGGCTTACCAAGCGTAAGACTCCCGCTATGACTCCAGCGGGAACAATGCCTGCTGGGGGGCCGAACGCTGGATCCGTGATGCCAGGGCGTAGGTCGCCCACGCCCGTACCGGGCGCGGGAGGGGAATTGAGCGATGCAGGTACGCTCCTGCAGCCTATGTCCGCCTCCGGTATGCCAAGTGAAAAGACTGCGTCAAGCCCTCCTACGGATACGCCTGCTAACCCTCAACCCTCAGTGGGCGGGGAGCAGCAAGACAAGGGCCAGGACGCAGTAGTACCTCAACAGCCAGCTACACATGGGCATCTAACGCCAGGGGATACTATTTATATAGACCGTGAAGGTAACGTCCATCAGGGCGATTCCTAGATCTATATATCAGTATCAAACTACCACTTCACGTTTGCTTTTCGAGGGTCTGTGAACAGACGGCTACCAGGGGCTCTACAGGTTGCGTGCTACCAAGAAATTCCCTATAATACATATGTAAGTGGGACAATACATATACTAATGTCGCCAAAGAGGGTTATTACTAGTGGCTAAACAAACAGACTATTCAGCAAATCAAATTCAAGTGCTTGAGGGCCTTGAGCCGGTTCGTAAGCGTCCCGGTATGTATATCGGGGGTACGGGCGCTGAGGGCTTGCACCACCTAGTGTGGGAAATCGTCGATAATGGTATTGACGAAGCTTTGGCGGGGTACGCCACGGAGGTTGCGGTAACATTGCTGGCCGATGGCGGTGTTCGCGTATGGGACAACGGCCGTGGTATCCCGACGGACATCCATCCAAAGACTGGCAAGAGCACTGTCGAAACGGTACTGACTGTGTTGCACGCTGGTGGTAAGTTCGGTGGCGGCGGCTACAAGGTTTCCGGCGGTCTGCACGGTGTCGGTTCTAGTGTGGTGAACGCGCTATCCGACAAGCTGCATGTTGCGATCTACCGCGATGGCAAGGTGCACGAGCAGGATTACGAGCGCGGTGCGCCGCAGGGCGATTTGAAGGTCACTGGCAAGACTAGCAAGACCGGCACCGAGATTACGTTCTGGCCGGATGCGACGATTTTTACTGAAACACAAAAGTTCAACTATGAGACGATCCTTGACCGCCTGCGCCACGCGGCATACCTAACGAAGGGCGTACATACTGCCATCGAAGATGAACGTACCGGCGAACGCTACGGCTTCTATTTCGAAGGCGGAATCCAAAGCTATGTTCAGCATTTGAATGTTGGCAAAGAGGTTGTCGACGAAAGTATCTTCTACGTCGATAAGCCAGTACAAGAATGCCAAGTTGAAATCGCGCTGCAATACACTGACGCATATACCGAGACGATTAAATCATTCGCCAATAACGTATTAAACCCGGAGGGTGGTACGCACCTGACTGGCTTCCGTGCGGCGCTGACGCGCGTCATCAATGACTATGCTCGTAAGAATGGCTTGTTGAAAGACAAGGAAGAAAACCTCACAGGCGACGATACGCGTGAAGGCATTACATGTATCATCTCGGTCAAACTGCCGGACCCGCAGTTCGAAGGGCAGACTAAAGGTAAGCTTGGCAACCCGGAAATGCGCGGGTATGTCGAGCAGGTTATGAATGAGTACTTTGCGTACTACCTAGAAGAGCACCCGAACGTTGCTCGAAAAATTGTAGGTAAAGCGTTGCTTGCGGCGCGTGCTCGCAAAGCGGCCCGAGCAGCTCGTGATAATATCTTGCGTAAAGGCGTGCTTGAAGGCGCCAGCATGCCTGGAAAGTTGGCCGACTGTTCTTCAAAAGACCCGAAGAGCTCAGAAATCTACCTAGTGGAGGGTGATTCTGCGGGCGGCTCCGCGAAGAGTGGCCGTGACAGTAAGACACAGGCGATTCTGCCACTTCGCGGCAAGGTGCTCAATGTAGAACGTGCTCGTTTAGACAAGATGCTGGCCAATAACGAAATCCTGAGCCTGATTAAGGCTCTGGGTGTGGGTATCGAAGAATCCTTCGATATTAACGGTTTACGTTATGACCGCATCATCATCATGACCGATGCTGATGTCGATGGTTCACACATCAGCACGCTGTTACTGACGTTTTTCTTCCGTTTCATGAAGGATGTCGTCGACGGCGGCCACCTTTATCTCGCGAAACCACCGCTGTTCGAACTCGTAAAGTCAGGCCGTAAATCAAGTGTGTTTATATATGACGAAGCAGAGCTCGACGTGGTACTTGATAAAGAGATTGACCGACGCAAAAAAGAGGGGCTCAAGGTCGACGGAGAGGGTGAGCGTTACAAGCAAGCTGGTTTCATTGAGCAAAAGCGTTACAAAGGTTTGGGCGAAATGGACGCCGAGCAGTTGTTTGAAACTACAATGAACCCCGAAAAACGCGTGCTCGTGCAGGTGCAGGTTGAAGACGCGGAAAAGGCTGATGCAATCTTCAACAAACTGATGGGCACAGAAGTTGAGTTGCGCAAAAACTTCATCACGTCGCGAGCCAAATTCGTAAAGGACCTGGATATTTAATATGGACGACCAGACACAAGAGCCTCGGCTCGAAAACCAATCAGCAGTAGAAATCATTCCGGCAGATCATTCTCGTACTGTCGAGCGGCGTAGCGTTGAGAACGTCATGGAGGATAGCTACCTTCGCTATTCTATGAGCGTTATCATCGAGCGCGCTTTGCCGGATGTACGTGACGGCCTGAAGCCCGTACATCGTCGCATTTTATACAGTATGAACAGCGATGGCTTGCGCTCGAGTGCTCGTCACCGCAAGAGTGCGAACGTTGTCGGTGCGGTGATGGGTAAATACCACCCGCACGGCGACTCGTCGATATATGACGCATTGGTACGCATGGCCCAGCCGTGGAGCATGCGCTACATGCTCATCAACGGGCAGGGTAACTTTGGCTCTATGGACGGAGACCCGCCTGCTGCTATGCGCTACACCGAGGCGAAGATGGCTCGGCTTGCCGACGAACTGCTGGCGGATATAGATAAAGAAACAGTCGACTTCCGCGACAACTACGACGGTACGACACAGGAACCGGCAGTGCTACCGGGCAAGCTGCCGAACTTACTGTTGAACGGTCAGCTTGGTATTGCCGTAGGTATGGCGACCAACATCCCGCCTCATAATCTCGGGGAGCTTATTGACGCGACCGTCCACCAAATAGATCACGACGATGCTACGCTTGACGATTTATTGCAATACATAAAGGGTCCGGATTTCCCGACAGGTGGCGTTGTATTCGGTAAAGAGTCGCTCAGAACGGCATATGCAACCGGCCGTGGTGGCGTAGTTGTGCGTGGTGTGGCTGAAGTAGTAGAAGGTAACAAGGGGCGTCATCAGATAGTCATCACCGAAATTCCTTATGCTCTGAACAAAGAAAGCCTGATAATCAAAATCGCGGATCTGGTCAAAGAGAAGAAGATCAGCGGTATCTCGGATATCCGAGACGAAAGCGCTCGGGGTGATGTACGCATCGTCATTGACCTGCGGAAGGATGCGTTCCCCAAGAAATTACTCAATCAGCTCTACAAACTGACACCATTGCAAACGGCGTTCCACTATAACATGATGGCACTTGTAGATGGCATCCAGCCGCGTGTGCTGGGCCTCCAGGATATTATTCAGGAGCATATCAAGCACCGTCGTGTTGTCGTACGTCGACGTACCGAGTACGAGCTGCGCAAGGCCAAAGAGCGTGCGCACATCCTAGAAGGCTTGAAGATTGCACTCGATCACATAGATGAAGTCATCAACACGATCCGTGCGAGCGAGACTACGGAAGAGGCCCAGGCTAATTTGATCAAGAAGTTCGAATTGAGCGAGATTCAGGCAAAGGCAATTCTTGCCATGCAGCTCCGTACGTTGGCTGGCTTGGAGCGCAAGAAGATCGAAGACGAACTCGCAGAACTGCTCAAGACGATTGCAAACCTGGAATCTATTTTGGCAGACGAGAAGAAAATCTTGAAGATTGTAAAAGATGAATTCTTAGAGCTGAAAAAACAATACAATGACGAGCGTCGGACCAAGATCGTTCCGCAAGAGCTCGGTAGGTTGAGCGATGAAGATTTGGTTCCAGACGAACAGGTCGTCGTGACGCTTACGTCGGCAAACTACGTTAAACGTTGCTCGGTTGCCGAGTATAAGAAGCAAGGTCGTGGCGGCAAGGGTCGCCGTGGTATGACGACGCGCGAAGAGGATGTGATCGAGCACGTCGTAAATGCAAGTACGCACGACTTCTTGCTGTTCTTTACGAATAAGGGTAGGGTCTTCCGTATAAAGACATATGAACTGCCTGCAGCGAGCCTGAGCGCCAAAGGCGTTGCTCTCGTAAACCTACTGCAGCTACAGCCGGAAGAGTCGGTGAGCGCCGTGATTAACGTCAGCAAGCAGCACAATGCCCAGAATCTCATCATGTGTACAGTTCGCGGTGTCGTGAAGAAGACGCCGTTTGACCAGTATCAGAACGTTCGTAGTAGCGGCTTGATCGCTATCAACCTTGATGAGGGTGATGAGCTGAAATGGATCCGTATGACAAGTGGTGACAATGAGGTGCTTATCTCGACCTCACAAGGGCAGGCAATCCGCTTTCATGAACGCGATGCACGGCCGATGGGTCGTGTTTCCCGCGGTGTGCGCGGTATCCGGCTCCGTAGCGGTGACCGAGTAATCGGTATGGACATCGTCGAAGAAGGTTCGAGCATCTTCGTCATTAGCCAGTATGGCTATGGGAAGCGCACTAAAGTTGCGCAATTCACTCCGCACGCACGTGGTGGCGTCGGTATCCGTTCGGCAGTCGTCAACAAGAAGACCGGCGACCTGATCGGCGTGAAGAGCCTCAGTGAAGAGGACAGCCAAGAAGTCATCATTATCTCCAGCCAGGGCCAGACAATCCGTCTAGGCATCAAGGATATACCTGCGCTTGGCCGTGCCACTCAGGGCGTCCGCATCATGCGGCTTAACGACGGTGACGAAGTCGTATCCCTGGCGCTTGTCAGTAAGTCAGAACTACCTGACGAAGATGACGATGATGAAGCAGTGGTTGAAACAATCCCGACCAAAGTCGCATAGAGTGCTAAATACCCGATGCAAATATCACAACTATTTTAGTTGACATACCCTGTTTTTCTAGATATTATTGGGAAAGCTTTTTGAGGAACTGTCTTTAGGTGGCTTCTGAAAAGCACGTTAAAAATTGAATAGTGCAAATCAACGTCAGTTCACAATATGTGAATTGTTTTAAACAAGTCCAACCTTCGGGTTGGCAGTCAGTTTCGACTGAAGTTTAGGCAAATTCTTTTTGGAGAGTTTGATCCTGGCTCAGGATGAACGCTGGCGGCGTGCCTAATACATGCAAGTCGAGCGGAAAGGCCTCTTCGGAGGTACTCGAGCGGCGGACGGCTGAGTAACGCGTAGGAACGTACCCCAAACTGAGGGATAAGCACCAGAAATGGTGTCTAATACCGCATGTGCTCTAAGGAGTAAAGCTTCGGCGGTTTGGGAACGGCCTGCGTATGATTAGCTAGTTGGTGAGGTAATGGCTCACCAAGGCTATGATCATTAGCTGGTCTGAGAGGATGATCAGCCAGACTGGGACTGAGAACGGCCCAGACTCCTACGGGAGGCAGCAGTAGGGAATTTTCCACAATGGGCGAAAGCCTGATGGAGCAACGCCGCGTGCAGGATGAATGCCTTCGGGTTGTAAACTGCTTTTATATGTGACGA
>Ga0187809_10000591_pt1 | contig 18776 bp, 11 predicted proteins | sample NC_wetland_sal_i_8_FD_132415 | JGI IMG/M metagenome (GOLD analysis project Ga0187809, IMG submission 132415) | Wetland sediment microbial communities from Neuse River Estuary, North Carolina, USA - ASW_4 | ecosystem: Environmental > Aquatic > Freshwater > Wetlands > Sediment | place: USA: North...
CAGATCCCGCCGCCAGCGGGTGGGGCGATGGCCCGGTCCTTCGCGGCCAGGACGCGCCGGACGGCGTCTTGCACCTCGGCGCGGAAGGCCGGGTCGGATCGCACTTTGGTCAGCAAGGATTGGTAACCCTGCGGCACGTCGGGGCTCATGAGCAGCATGTCGTCACCGGCTTCGATGGCGCGAACGGCGACCTCACCCGGCGTGCCGGCTTGCCGCATCGGCTCCATCCACAGCGAGTCGGTGATGACCAGGCCGCGGAAGCCCAGCTCCTGCCGGAGCTGTTGCCGGACCAGCGGGGCCGAGAGGGTGGCGGGTTGGCCCGAGGGGTCGACCGCCGGCAGGGCCAGATGGCCCACCATGATGCTGGCTGCGGTGGCTGCTCCTGCTTGAAAGGGCGCCCGATCGATCGCCTGCCATTGGCCGAGGGTCTCGGAGATCACGGGTAACGCGGCGTGGCTGTCGACCGGGGTGCTGCCGTGGCCCGGCCAGTGCTTGACGGTGGCAAGCACCCCGGCGGCTTGCAGGCCGGCGACGGCGGCAACCACGTCCCGGCTGTCGGTAGCGGGGTCGGGGCCGAAGCTGCGGTCCCCGATCACCCCGCCGCTGCTACGCACGACGTCGGCCACCGGGGCGTAGTCCTGGTTGACGCCGAGCCGGCGCAGCTGCTGTCCGAGGTGCAGGTAGCTGCAGCGCAGGCTGGCCGGGCTGTCCTGCCCGAGTTGCAGTTGCGAGGGGCGCCAGTCGACGCCATCGGTGATGCGTTGGACCGACCCGCCCTCCTGGTCGGTGCCGATCAACAGCGGGATTCCGCTGTCGGCCTGGGCGGCGCGCTGGAGGCCGGCCGTCAGGGCGGTGATCTGGGCGGCCGAGCCGACATTGCCCGTGGACAGGTCCGCTCGCGCCGGGTCGAGGGTGTTGTGATCGAGCAGGATGATGGCGCCCAGGTGCCAGCGCTGGACGACCTCAGCCCCGGTGGCGGCGCCGTAGAGGGCCAGGTTGGCCTGGCGCTGAGCCGGCGTGGCCGCCGTGGCACTGGCGCCGTACACGTAGGCCGTGAACAGCTGCCCGACCATGTGCTGGTCAGTCAGCCCGGCCGGGTTGGACGCCGGCGGGACGGTCGAGGTGGCGGACGTGGCAACGCTCGTTGCCGGCGATGTCGGTCGGGTCGGCGGGGCTGAACGGCGAGCTGAGCTGGTCGTGCTGCACGAGGCGGCGAGCAAGCACGCGACGGCCGCAGCGACCCCGGGCCGGAGTGAGCCCGGAGCGGTCCGCGTGGCCATCTGCCTCAACCCGGCCTCCGGTCCATCACAGCCGTGCCGCCCCGAGCCGGCTCTACCCGACGGCGTCAGGCAAGCGTAGCCTGCTGGCAGCCTGGGACGGCGCTGGTCGCGGCCTCAGTAGCCACGCTTGGCCGCCACTTCCTTGCCGTCAACCGGGTCTGCTGCGCAATCGAGTGTCAAGTCGGTTAGGCCGCATGGGACCGGGTGCCAGGCAGACCACCCACCGGCGGCTAGGCTGGCTCCGGTCGTCGGGTTCTTCCCTGGGTTGTCCCTAGAGTTCTTCCCAGGGTTCCTCCCATACGCCGGGCCTCTAGCTCAATTGGCAGAGCTGCGGACTTTTAATCCGTAGGTTGCGGGTTCGAGCCCCGCGGGGCCCACCAGCTGGAAATGCCTGTTGGTGTGTTTCTCGGCCGCTGATCGGTGCGGTCGCCGCGTCGCCGAGCCGAGAATCGTCTGCGGTTGGTAGCCATCCGGTAGCCATCACCCACCGCCGAGTGGCGACGCGTGGAGATGTCCAACGGCGGTTCGTCGCCTCCTGGCCGCCTCACGGCTTGCGTCTGTCTCTGTCTGGTCGGACGCGGTCGATCGCCTCCGTCGAAGATCGCGTCGACCGCGGCCACCACTCCGGCTAGGCGCCTGCCGCTGCATGACGCGCCCAATCGCCCAACTTCAGTGGGAACCTTCATTGAGGCGCTTTTCGGACTTTGCCAATGCCTGATGCCTGATCCCTGATGCTGTCTGCTCGGCGGATCGGTCCCGTGACGGTGAGCGGCCCGTTGAGGGCAAGGCAAAAGCCGACAAACCATATCAAAGGACTTGTTCGACATATTTGAAGCGTTAGCATCGCCGCGAAATTGTCGGTGGCCTCCGCCAGACTCCGACCTGTTAGGAAGTAGACGAGTCGATCATCGGGATTGGAGGGATGCGGGATGCAACCAGTTGCACCAAGTGGCACCGTTGACCTCCTCGAACAGTTCCACACCCGGCTCCACGCTCACTTCAGCGACCTGTGTGCGGCACGAAGCGCATTGGACAGCTCGGCTCCGGTCTTTGCGCTGGAGCACGGGTTGCCGGACCCCGATCTCGCGCTCCTGCAAACGACCGTTCGTGCAGCGGTTACCCAGGGGTTCCAGACCAAGCATCGGAAGTGGTGGCTGCCCTTCGCCGTGTACGCTGCCGAGTCCGGCTATGGGTACAACGGCAAGGAGTACTGGCAGACGTTCGCCGAGCAAACCCCGATGTGGGACTACTACGGAGATCGTGACCGGATCCGTTCGTTCTTCATCAAGTTCGCGGAGACCTATGGCGGAGTCGTGCCGCGCGGCGCGTTCGCGGACACCTTTCGCATCATCGCCTGGCCCATCGCGAATGCGGTGCTCCCGACCTCGCTGCATCGTGACCTTGCCCGATTGCTCTACGAGTTCCAGTCTGGCCTGACGCCCGACTTGCTCTCCAATCCGGAGGACCTCGGTCGCCGGCTGGGCGCGCGCAGCGGTGGGTACACCGAGCAGTTCCGCATCTTCTGCAGTAGTGCGACGCTCTTGGGCGCGATTGCTGCCGCGCTGCTCTCGGGCGAGGGTGACGAGTCTCCTTACCTCATTCCGCCGACGCTCGGTCGCCTCGTCGAGTCACTCCGCGCTGAACAGAAATCGCGGCAGTGGCTGGATTCGGCTCGACGAACGGCCAGCCGCGTCCGCGCCCGTGGGTTCGTACGTCCCGCGCCATCCGCTTCGCGGCAGAGCCACAGCGAGCGCCTCCCGGCTGCCACCGATCCAAAGCTCACGCTCAAGCGCCACGAAGGCGCATGGCAGGCCCACGTGTCGCTACCTGACTTGAGTGTCCTGGGCGTCGATAACGAAGCGCTCTATGAGGAGCTGCGCGACCGGCGTTGTCGGGTAGAGGGCGCAGAGCGATCCTTCTTGCCGCGCGGCTGGCTTCTCAACCCAGGTCTAGATCTGCGGCTCCGACAGTGGCCTAGACCGAGTCATCCATTCCTGCAGTTGGACGCCTCCACGAAGGAGGTCAACGACCTTCTTGCCGCACGGTGCGCCCTGACTCCCGGTCCCACATGGCTCTTCCGCCGCCGGGAGTCAGGCGAGGCCGTCGAGATCAAGGGGAAGGTTGTCCGCCCCGGCTCGTCGTACACGCTCGTCGTTCAGGGAGCGACGCCCAACCCGCGTCCTGATTGGATCCGCGACGCGGCTGCTCAGATAGAAGGGGTCTGCGTCCTCGAGTTAGCTCTGCCCGCACAGATCACGGACGCCGACATTCACACGCTTCGCGGCCTCGGACTGACGGTCGTGTCTGACATAACGATTCGCCCGGTCGGACTCGTGGCCAGCGCTTGGGATGGCGAGGGCGGCGTTGAGTGGTTGGCTGGTGAGCGGGGCCTCCTGGCGGTCGGAACGCAAATGGCTCCGGCGGCGTGCGTTCTGACGATCGGCGGTCAACAACATCGCATCGACTGGAAGTCAGGAGAGCACGAGTGCTTCCTGGTCGTTGACGATCTCGGTATGGGGACCCATGAACTCGCGATCACGCTGCTGGACGAAAGGGCGCACCCGCTCGTCGAGGAGACCTTGATCGTCACGATCCGAGACCCGCAGGCCCGGCCCGACGCGGCCACGCCTGGCGAAGGCATACGCGTCCTGACGTCTCCCGCGCGCCCGTCCCTGAGCGAGTTGTTCGACGGGCGGGCGAAGCTGACGATCGACGGCGCAGCAGGCACATGCGCTGATCTCGTCGTGTCCCTTCGATCAGAGCTAGGCGAGGTGCTGACGGAGGTCCCACGTCGGATCGCCTTGCCGATGTATCCGGAGCAGTGGGCCAGGGTTGCCGACAGCATCCGTTCCGACACGCGAATGCGGGACAACTATGACGCGGCGGAGTCTGCCCGAGTTGTTGTCTCGCGCGCCGGCATCGGGTTTGCGTCGATCAAGTGCGACCGAGGTTTCCGACCGCTTCGTTGGAAGGTGGTGCGCGGGCACGACGGCAGCCACGTCGCCCGGCTCATCGATCGGACTGACCACGCCTCGACCGCCGTCGAGCTCTTCACTGTCGAGCACCCGCTTGTTCCGGAGCGATGCACGCCGGATGAGGCCATCACGGTGCCTGCACTCGGTGGCTTGCTGCGGGCAACCGCTGGCGATGCGACCGCGACGACCCTGTTGCCCACGGAACCAATGCGAGTTCTTCAAGCGCAGAACAGAGAACCAGAGATCGGCTGGATAGGTCGCGAACCCGCGGACCTAGTGCCGGTCATCGACCTTGCTGCGGTATGGGCCGGCGCAGACCTGCCTGGTGACCCGTTTGCGGCCAGGCAGCAGGACCACGTGCTCACCGCACTTACTCGCAAGCTCGTCACGGTCATCGCGTACAGCACCCGCTGGACGAATCTCGAACATCGTCTCGCGCGCGCGGACCATCTCATTGACCACCTTGAGGCCATGCGCGCTGCCGTCGGTGTGGATGAGCACCACAAGGCGCTCGCCACCAAGATCGCCGGCCGCCTTTGGGAGTGGGCCGAGTCCGGACAAATGCTGGCGGGGTTCGACGCCGTCATCGCGCCGACGCTGGAGCATGCCCGGATGGCTCAGCAGCCCGGCGCGGCGCGCTTCCTACTCCTGCTGGCGGGGAAGCCGTGGCATCTCGCCGATTGGGACCCGACCGCACGGGAGCAGATTCTCCGTGGTGTTACGACGTCGCCCGTGCTGATGCGGGCGGCCCGATTCGCCGTACTTGGAGCGAGAGCGCTCAAGGAAGCCGAAGAAGCGGTGAAGGGGTTCTGAGGTGCCATGACTGTGTCAGTTGCTGCCGTCACAGACTGCGCGGCGATCGCTCTCGCGGGACTTGATCTCGACCAGACCGGGTTTGATCTCTGGGCGCCGGAGTCGCTCGCAGCGTCGTTGCGGCGAGCTGCCTCATTCCTGTGTCCGACTACGCCGCGACGGATCGTCGATTCCGTCATCGAGGTACTCCAGCCTCTGCGTCCCGAGACGCCTTTGAATCGGGAGGATCTCAACGACCTGGTGGAGTTGCTTGTCTCGACGGGCGACCTCATTGAGTTGCCGCCAGACCCTGATCGGCGCGGCCGCATGCTCTATCTGGGCCCGCCGTCCTTCATCGAGAAGAGCGAGGGGCACTACCTCCTGCTCGGGATACGTCCGTTCGGCGCGCCAATCCTCGGGAACGAGTTGATGCCGTCGATCCGGTATGAACGGCAGACGCGCAGTATCGAACTCGATTCTTCGAGTGCAGCCTCGGATCTGCGCTCTCTCGGTATTCACCCTATTGCGCGAGAGCGGTGGGTGGGCGCGCCGTCGCCCGAGCCAGCGGTGAGTTACTTGGCGACGATGGGAGCGCGGCTCGATGCGGGCCATGCGGCAGGAACGGTCGGTGGCCTAACGATCCTCGATCCGACGACCTCGCTTCGCTTCTACCGAACTCGCTGGCGGTCCGCTCAGCCAAGGGACGTCGGTGACTTTGTTGCGCGCCGCTCGCAGGAGCATGGAGCCGACCTGTGGAGCTATGTGCGAATCGTGGACGGAGCGCCGGCCCGCCTGATCGATTTCCCACTCGATGACCCAGCCGTGCCAGGACGGGACGAAGCCTGGCGACTTCAGGCCGCCATCGACACGGTCCGCGGCTGTCCACACGTATTTCGTGTCGTCCCCAGTCAACTGCAGCCCGGGTCCAGCTTCGTCGACTTCCTCGCGCCGATTCCCACCTGGGCAGAGCGCTACCTCGAACTAACAGGCACGGCAGTTTCAGCGCCGCGAAACTGCTTGTTCTCGTACCTCATCCCCGACGGCGCGACGACTGATGTAAGCCAGTTCCTGAGCGGGATGCTCTGGATGCGGGCGGCAGGTGCGGGAGGAACGAAGTGACGAATCTCGTACCAACGATCGGCGAGACGGTCAGCAAGATCCAAACCGCCCTTCGCGACTACATCGAGGCGACCTATCACATCGGCCATCCCACGGTGATCGCTCAGAGGCGCGCGCTGCTTGAGGAACAGGGTGTGCTTCATAAGGACCCGTACTTTGAGAGCACGCCGCGCTACCAGACAGACCGTCGCTTCGGGGAACTCGATTTGGATCCGGCGGTGCACACCCTGTTCGGCAGCCTGACCCGCCGCGAGGGTGACCTGGCACAGGTTCTGTACGACCCGCCGTACACCCACCAAGCTGAGGCGCTCGAACTCACGCGACGCGACGACAAGAGCCTCGTGGTTACGACCGGCACGGGCTCGGGCAAGACCGAGTCGTTCCTTCTGCCGATGCTCGCCAAGCTCGCCGAGGAGGCAGCTGGTCGCCCTGCATCCTTCGCGACTCCCGCGCTCAGGGCTTTGATCCTCTATCCGATGAACGCGCTGGTTAACGACCAGCTCGGTCGTCTTCGGCTGCTCCTCGGGGATCCCCGAGTCACGACGCAGTTCAATGCCTGGGCCGGCCGCCCGGCGCGATTCGCCCGGTACACCAGCCGCACGCTCTACCCGGGTGTGCGAACCAAGAAGAAGGACCAGAAGCGGCTGGAGTCGATCGAGGACTTCTACATCCTCCTAATTGACCGCGCCAACGATCCATCATCGCCGTGGCACAAGGACGCGACGCAGCTGATCGAGACGCTGCAGTCCAAAGGCAAGTGGCCCGCGAAGCACGACCTCAAGAAGTGGTTCGGCCCCAAGGGCAGTCGGTGGCAGAACAACGCCGGTGAGTTCATCCGTGCCGTCCTGCAACCGGAAGATCCGGAGCTCTTGACTCGGCACGAGGTTCTGGGCTCGCCCCCGGACGTACTGATCACGAACTACTCGATGCTCGAATACATGCTCATGCGGCCCTTGGAACGGCCGATCTTCGACGCCACTCGCACGTGGCTCGCGGACAACCCGGAAGAGAAATTCCTCCTCATCGTCGACGAGGCTCACCTGTACCGAGGCGCCGCCGGAGCCGAGGTCGCGCTGCTGCTCCGCCGACTGCGCGCCCGCCTAGGGATAACCCCCGATCGTGTCCAAGTCATCTGCACGAGCGCGAGCTTCCACAGTCCCGACTACGCACGGGAATTCGCCGCCCAGCTGACAGGCAAGGACGAGACGGACTTCGTCACAGTGCGGGGACGCCATGACCTTCGCGCGCACGCGCGTGCAGGCGACCCGGACGACGCCGAGGCCTTGGCGGCAGTGCCGCTCGGCTCCTTCTACGACGCCGACGACGACCCTGGCCGCATCGCGGCGGTCGCGGACTTCCTGAGGCGCCAAGGTGTCGAACCCGACCCGAGCCGTTCCGTCGGCGAGTTGCTCTACGACGCCCTCGCTGAGTACGGGCCGATGGGCCTGCTCATCAACGAGACGATGCTTAAGGCCCAGCCCGTGAGCGAGTTGGGGCGGACACTGTTCCCGAAGGTCGAGCAAGCGACGGCCGACCGCGCTGCATCGGCACTCGTCTCACTCGGCAGCGCCGCGCGCCGTTCGCCAGACGAAGCCGGACTGCTGCCGTGCCGGGTGCACAGCTTTTTTCGTGGACTGCCCGGTCTGTGGGCCTGCCTCGATCCTGCATGCCCCGACGTGGATCCCGAACAGTTCGGCGGCGCTGGACCGATCGGCAGGTTGTATGCCCAGCCACAGGCGACCTGCAGCTGCGGCGGCCGCGTGTTCGAGTTCTATACATGTCGGCACTGTGGGTCCGCTTACGCCCGCGGTTACACCGATAACGTCGCAGATCCGGAATACCTGTGGCACGAGCCCGGTGGTGCGTTCCAGTCCGTGACAGGCGCGATCCCGGAGCTCTTTCCGCTCGACTTGCTTCTCGAATCACCGCAGGGCGGCAACCCCGCCGAACCGGCCGAACTCGACCTGATCACGGGCATGCTGAACCCGAACGTCGAAGGACCACGCATGCGGGGCGTGTTCATTCCCCATCTGCGCAACGGTGAAGACCTCGGCAGCGATGACGACGACGCTGAGGGCGATGCCGGCAAGGCAAGCGGTGAGTTCAAGCCGTGCGGCGTGTGCGGACAAACGGCCGGCTACGGCCGGTCGTCGGTTCAGGACCACCAAACCAAGGGGGATCAACCCTTCCAGGCGCTCGTGCAGCGCCAGGTCGAGGTACAGCCACCCGGTGCGCAGGCGTACTCGGACTTCGCCCCGCTCCGTGGTCGCAAGGTCCTCGCGTTCTCCGACTCGCGCCAGGTCGCTGCTCGCTTGGCGCCCAACCTGCAGAACTACGCTATGCGCGACGTGATTCGTCCGCTCATCCTGCGAGGCTGGATGCTGTTACAGCCCCAGCCAGGTCTCGGTCGTCAGCTCAACTTGGAGCGGCTGTATCTCGCCGCGATGGTCGGAGCCAAAGACCTCAAGGTACGGCTGCGTCCCGAATTGCGAACCGCCGAACGAATCGATCATGTACTGGGCGAAGTCGGCAGAGCGATCGACAGCGGCGCGCTGACGGGCAACGAAGACGCACGGGCTGAACTGCAGGAGTTGAACGCCCCACCGCCGTACGCGCTGTTGAAGGCCATGTACGGCACGCTGACCGATCGCTACTACGGGCTGTCGTCGTTGGGTCTGGCCTCCCTTCGGGAGCGCGAGAGCAAGCGTGCTGACCTACTCAGCAAGCTCACGAACATCGCGGGTCTGGCCGAGAACGACGACGCGAAGCTCGCACTCGTGCGGCTCTGGCTGGCGCAGTGGGCGACACCCCGAGTCGGCATCTGGTTCTCCTCGATGACGGACGGCGACTGGTGGAAACAGCCCGGCGGTGTGAAGCCTCACGGAGGCAAGTTCCAGCCGATGACGAGGTGGATGGGCACCACCGCAGCCAAAGCCTTCGAGAAGGAGTGGTTGCCCGCCATCTTGCCGATCTTCTGCGAGTCCATCGATGGCAAGTGGCGCCTGTTGGCGAGCAACGTCGCCCTGGAACTCGGGGGCATGTGGGGCTACTGCGAGCGCTGCCGAGCGACGCAGCGGCCGTTCCCGGGAACCTCGAAGTGCATCAAGTGTCGGGCCGATCGTGTGCGCATCCTCGATCCGATGGCCGACCCCGTGTTCGTGGCCCGCAAGGGGTATTACCGAGCGAGCGCGGTCCGGGCCCTGGCCGACCCACCCGAGTCCCCGATGAGCATCATCGCGGCCGAGCACACTGCCCAGCTGAATGCGGCACAGTCCGACGCCGTTTTCTCCAAGGCGGAGGAGTACGAGTTGCTCTTCCAAGACGTCGACATCACCTTGCCGCGCCCTGGGGAGCAGCAACGCGCTGCGATCGACGTGCTGTCCTGCACGACCACGATGGAGGTCGGCATCGACATCGGCAGTCTGTCGGGCGTGGCGCTCCGGAATATGCCGCCATCGCGCGCTAACTATCAGCAGCGAGCTGGTCGCGCTGGACGCCGTGGGAACGCCGTAGCCACAGTGCTGGCATTCGGCAGCTCGGATACGCACGATGCGTCCTACTTCCGTCATCCGGACCTGATGATCCGCGGCGACGTCGCTGACCCCGTGCTCACTATGAACAACGACGAGATCGCCCGTCGACACATCACGGCGTACCTGCTCCAGCGCTACCTGCAAGCCCGGCTGCCCGACATCCCTGACGAGTCCCAGCGCCAACTGTTCGAAGTGCTCGGCAAGGTCGACGACTTCTTGGACGAAGCCTCGACACTCAACCGAGTCGACTTCGAAGAGTGGCTGCGGGAGAACGAGGCAGCGCTGCGTGCCGACATCGAAGATTGGCTACCGGGTGAACTGCCGCCGACGAGCAGGGACGCGCTGCTCAACGGAATCGTCGACCGGACGGTGCGCGACATCGACGAGGCGCTTGACCGTGAACCTGCCGAGGGAGGGGCGAAGTGAGCGACGAGCCCGAAGAGGTTGAGGAAGAGCTGCCGGCCGAAGACGGAGGGGAAGCCGCACCGCCACCGGCAGCGACGCGAGAGAACCTGCTCGACCGCCTATTGTTCAAGGGCGTCTTGCCGAGATACGCGTTTCCGACGGACGTCGTCGCGTTTCACGTCTTCGACGTCAACCGGTCCGAGCAATTCCGGCGCGAGTACCTCTACGCGCCGAGCCAGGGCCTCGATGCCGCGCTGTCGCAGTACGCCCCCGGCAAGGTCGTCTGGATCGACAACAAAGAGTGGACGTCGGGTGCGATCTACTCCCCGATATTCGAGGACCGCTTCCAGGCCTGGCGGGACAAGAAGCTGTACTTCGAGTGCCAGGTCTGTCACTACGCGTTGGCCGTCGAATACGACAAGGCCGACCGAGGCGAAGAGCGGGACTGCCCGGCATGCGGTGCCGAAGCCAAGTTCGGCAAGGCGATGAACTGGATTCGGCCCCCCGGCTTTGCCCACCCGGCGTACGAGGATCCGGGAACAAGCCCTGACGACGCGCCTGCACGCAGTTACGCCACACGCGCCAAGTTGAGCGCTACGGGCCAGGATGACAAGAGTGAGTGGCACGAGCTCACGCCTCGGCTCGAGGAAACCTATCGCCGCGACGAGCTGCTCGTGACCAACACAGGGCCGAAGCGCGAGGGCTACAGCTACTGCACCAAGTGCGGCCTGATCGAGCCGACCGCAACCGCTTCAGGGAAGACGGCAGGCAGCCACAAGAAGCCGTACCCCGACGAGAAGGAACCGGACTGCACGGGGGCCGCGGCGACCCGTGGCCTGGTGCTCGGAACTGCCTTCATCTCCGACGTGCTCCTGGTGCGCCTCAAGGTTGACAACCCCGTGACACTTCGTCCGGGCTTGCTCGGCACCCAGGTCGCGCTGCGCACCCTGGCCGAGGCCCTGACCATCGAAGCCACCTCCCAGCTGGAGATCGAAGCCTCGGAATTGCAAGCCGAATTCCGTCCCGCCTTGACGCCGCGCGGCAACCTCGGGCTCGACGCCGAGATCTACCTGTACGACACGCTCCCCGGTGGTGCTGGGTTCACAAAGCGTGTCGAGGAGCGCCGCCTTTCGATCTTCGAGGGCACATTGAAGCGGCTAGAAAGTTGCCCAGCCAACTGTGACGAGTCGTGCTACCAGTGTCTCCGCAGCTTCGGCAACCGCTTCGAGCACACCTTGCTCGACAGACACCTTGGCGCGAGCCTGCTTCGCTACCTGATTCGTGACGAGCCACCAGTGCTCAGCCAACAGCGCCTCGACTTGGCGGCCGACAAGCTATGCCTGGATCTGCAGAGTCGCGGACTCCCGGGCGTCACGCTCGAACGGAACGCCGAAGTGGACGTCCCAGGCATCGGCAAGGTCATCGCACCTATCTTGGCGACAAAGAACGGTCAGCAGCGCATCTTCGCAGTGCACGGACCGTTAACGCCCTCGCTTGCTCCGACACCGAAACTGGCGCAAGCAAAGGACCTCGGCAGTATCCCGGTCCGGCTTGTCGACGACATCGTCATCGCACGCAACCTCCCGCACGCCAGCCAGCTGGTGCAGAAGTGGCTGAACTAGGCGAGACGGGGACACCGTTTGACACCGGTGTCCTCGGCGCAACGGCCTTCCTGAAAGGTGCGCCGCCGTATTGGAGCTACTCCGGACTGAAGGAGCTAGAAGCCTGCCCGCATCGGTACGTGCTCTCCCGGGCGCAGTATCCAGATCTCTGGGAAGGCGACGGCTACCCATCGGTACCGTCACCGGCCTCGCTCTTCGGTGACATCGTCCACGACTCGCTCGAAGTCCTCGTGAAGGCGCTCGCGAGAGCAGGCTGCGGGTCATTGAGTGCCGAGGGCGCGGTTGATGTCCTCATCGAACTAGGGGGTATCTCGGCGGTCGTCCGATCCGTGACGCAACGGCGTCTGAGTCGGCTCCTAGGAAATCCACGGATCAACGCCGAGGCACTGCAGCGGTTGACGCAGCGTCTAGGTGATCGTGCCGAGGACGCTCGGGCGCAGGTTCAGGAGTTTCTCTGCCGAATGTCCTTCCCAGCATCTGCGGCGACGATGCCCGCGATGCCGGCGACATCCGTTGAACCCGACAAGGGCCCTGCCTTTCGACGTCGGGCGGCGGGGGAGGGCACCCATCCCGAGATCACTCTGGCTTCCGAGGACCTTCGCCTTATGGGGCGGGTTGACCTACTCACCGTGGGCGACGAAGGCGCCAGCATCACCGACTACAAGACGGGCACGCCAGATCCTGCCCATCTCGAACAGGTCAGCCTCTATGCCTTGCTCTGGAGCCTCGACCGGGTCGTCAACCCGGACCAACTACCGACGACTGAGCTGACCGTCGCATATCCGAGCCATGACGTCCGGGTTGGACGCGACGACCTCGACGACCTCGCCGAGATGGAGCAATCGCTGCGCGCTCGCATCGCCGCAGCCGACGGACTTGCTGCCGAGGTGCCACCCGTCGCGCGACCCGCGCCAGAGGTATGCGGCTACTGCCCGGTCAAGGGACTCTGTGCCACGTATTGGGCGACAACCTTGCCGGACCCGGCCGGACTCGACGACGGGACATGGTTCGACTTCGAAGGCATCGTCGGTCCCGCAAACGGCGTACGCAGCCGGTGGCTTCTTGGACCGAGCGGCGCGAAGCAGTTGCTCCTGCGTACGTCGCCGAGCGCCCCGGCGCTGACCGAGGGCGATACGGTCCGCCTCCTGGGTATTCGCCGCGAGGTCGACCCAGAAACCGCAGCGACCGTCGCGGTGATGATCAGTGCGACCGAAGTCGTGACGCTGACTGACTAGCTTCCCTCGGCCCGCGCCTCGTCAAGGTCGAGCGGCAGCGGGTCGTCCAGCTCCGGCAGCGGAACGCGTGCTCCGTGGCGCACCGGGCGGACCGTTCGGTGCAGGCGCATCGACTCGATAACGTGATCTTGTTGGGCGCGTCGACGCGCCCAGCGCTCGAACCACCACGCAGCCACGTGAGCGTCCGGGTCGTTCAGCTTGAGGTCCACGAGGTAGTTCGGTTCCCGATCGATGCCCAGCGAGTAGTCGCGAAGGTTCTGTACCAGCGGCACGCCGTAGAGGATGCGCTCTCGTCCGTGTTTGAGCAGCTCGTTTGCCGGCCACCCCAACGTCGCTAAGCCGATGCGAACCTTGCGGAGACGTGGGCTCACGCCTTCGCCGAACAAGCTGTTGACCCGAACGGCGCTGCCGCTGAGTGCGGACAACCGCACGAGCGCCTCGACGGATTCCTCCGAGAAGTGGGATGTGCCGAACGAGCGTGACCGACCTAGTTCAAAGAAGCCCATGCGTTCGTCTTCCGCACCGCCCATGACCGAAGCAGGCCAAAATAGTCGGTTGTACTGGCTTGAGCCGGTCCCGTAGAGCGATGTGGTCCCGACGAACGACAGACGCGCTTCGCGGTAGATCGCTCGGCCTGCCATCGCGGAGGCGATCTCACTGGGCCGTGAGTACTTCGCGCGGTACGCCGACAGAACGGGCGGTGATACCGCCATGGCGCCGACCAATTTCCCCGCCGCAAGCGTGTTGTACGGCGCGACGGCACCACAGACTGTCAGGTCGGCAATGACTGTTCCCACACGCTCACCGCGGGCGCGACGAACAAGCTTGCGGATCTGCGCCTTGGCTTTGGGATCAGCGAGGGCTGCTCGCAGGCCGGCGACGGTCGGATGCGGGCTGAGGTATGCGCCGACAAGGAGGCGCGCCTCCAGCACATCTGCGAGGGCTGCCGCGCGCTTGCTCCGAAACAGGTGTGTCTCGGCGCGCTCGACCCAGGCATCGAGGTTGATGTTCTTCACGTGGCGGACGACGCTCGACCGGTGGTGGCGCCTACGGTGACGCTCTGCATCGGCACGGAGACGGGCGATGGCTTCCTTGCTCGGCTCGCGAAGGTCTGAGGGCTGGATGACGCCATCGCGCAACAGGTCGTCGGTGTAGATCTCGCTGAGCCCGGTCTTGATCCGAGCGGCCAACCAACGGGCCACCTTGATCGAGGGCACCGCGACGGTCTCGGCTACGAACTGGTCCGTCTCCCATTCCATCCACCGATCACGCTCAGCGATCTGGACGACCGGACTCGAGATCGCGGCCAGCCCGATCACGGCGTGGTAGGGCGTGGCGGCATCACGAATGAGGATCGGCATCGATCGGCCGGGCACCGTCGAATACGCGTTGGACCATGTGTGCCGGAAGTAGCGCCAGATGTCGTGGAGGCGGAAACCAGTGAGTTCGCAGACGGAGTCATCGACGATCTGGATATACGGCTCGATCACGCCATCCATCGCAGTGGCGCCCGTGAGTGCTTCAGCCAGTTCACGTCCGTCGCGCATCAGATCGAAGACCGACACCATCCGATCCGCATGCGGGTGAGCCCGCTCCATGCCTGCGACGAACCGTCGGACACTCGCCTGGCGAAGTTGCCCGTCGCGTCGCACATGCTCCTGACGTCGAATCCGAGCCTTTTCAGTCTCGCGATCACCGTCGGCGTCCGGTGGAGCAAACAGCACACCGTACTTGTCAATCTGAACCGTCCATCCCTGATCGACGAGGTCGATTGCGACGTGGGCTGCGGCGGCAAGTTGCGGCTGGGTGTACAGGTCGCCGAGGTCGGCGGCCTTGATCCACCATTCGCGTCCGACGTTCACGTCTGGGGACCCGTCCGTCGATACTGGAGGCCCATACGAGAGAAGCGTGCAGAGTCGAAGGAACCCTCGGCGCTCGCGTCGGGGCGCGCCAGTGGGCAGTCCTAGTGGCAGGTACTTCGGCTCGGTCATGTCTGTTGAAGCATCCTTGCGTACGTACTGCTCCAGCCTGTCAGTACGTCCCTCAGACCTGACGGAGTCGTTACCGAGGACCGCGCAAAGCTGAGGACGAGCAGTTCGATCGCCGTGCGCAGGCTGCTTCCACCTGACTCGTCTGCTAGCGCCTGGAGCGGGCGGTACAGCGCCATGAACGCGGGATGGTCGGTGTTGAGGGTGACTCGGAGCGTGCTGTGCTCGACGTGGGTCTCGAACATCTCGCCCGACGCGAGCGGCTCGGACGTCAAGCGATAGGTGAGCGCACCGCCCTGACCGCGTCGCTTCCGTGAAAGCACCGGCAGGTTTCGATCTGCCGCCTCGGCAATCCGACAGGACTCCTGAGTGGCCTCTCGAAACTTGACGTCCTCGAAGGCCTGGCGGACTCGTGAGTTGAGCATCCGGGCTACTGACTCCAACTCGGGTTCGATCGCCTCCCGTAGGTGAGCCGACGGCCGGATGCCCTGCTTGTTGATCGTGATGCCAAAGTGCTCGTCAAGCGCTGGATCGAACTCGATCTCGCAGCGCCACCAGTCGTCGTAATTCTCCTTCCGCTTACCGCCCATCAGATGCCATCCGAACGCAATCTCGCGGCCCGCTCGGAGAATCGAGACACCGCCACCACCGACGATGCCGGCCCGGCGCTTCGCCACGTTGTCGAGTTGATGCCATGCATCGACAGGCAGCGCGCTGAACCGCACAGCGACGAACGAGGTGCCGCCGTCCGACGTCGCCAATTCGTATCGCAGCGGCTCAAACGCGAGCGATGCACTCCGACCCTCAAGAACCGTCGCCAGATGGAGCGGATCGGCAGCCTTTACTCGGGTGCCGTTGATCGTGATGCGAACACCCTGCGCGATGAAGCGGCGGTACATGCGCCCGAGGTCGCGATGCAGCGCTCGTTCGAGCCAGGCGAGACGTTGGTACTCGATGCGGTCGCACCGCCGCCAGGTCACGAGGCACCCGCTCGGCGTCAACACCTCTGCGGGCCGACGAGTCGCCGTGAAGCGGGGCGCCGCTCCAGCGGCGATTGCGTCCACGTCCAGGCCGACGCCGATCGGGCGACCACTGTGCTGCCACGAGACCACCTCGATTTCTCGGGATTGACTCAGCGAGGCTGCTGGCAGCCCCATCCCGAATCGGCCGAACGATCGTCGGTCGTTGAACCGCGCGGTTCCGCCGAACTGCAGGCAGGCCTCAAGCTGGTCGCGGTCCATCCCGATGCCGTCATCTGAGACTTTGATCTCGGGCGGCGCGCCAGGGCTTATGCGCTCGATCGTGATCGCGATGTTGGTCGCGTCCGCTTGGAGCGAGTTATCCACAAGTTCGGCGAGCGCTGTGGACAAGCTGACGTAGCCCGAGTCTCGGACCGCTTGGACGAAATTCGCCGCAACTACGAGTTCCCGCGTCGGGCCCCGTTTTTCGGGAGATTGCGGTGCCCGGCCGCTGCTCATTCGCACGGTGTCAGAGTAGCTGCTCTGCGCCCGCGCCGGAACCACGCAATTCTGGACAAAAAGTGGTGCCGGACCGGTTCGAGTCGTAAGGGGCCGCCGCCAGTTGCGGGCCCGGCCGCTGATCCGGTCGAAGGCGGGTCACGACTTGGAGCGATGCAACCGATTGTCGGTGCGCCTCGCTACCCTCGTGACATGGAGGTCGTTGCTCAGGTCGAGGCGCAGCTTGCGCCCGCGCTCCGTGCCGCGTGGTGCGCGGCCACCTCAGCGAACCCGGCTTGGACGGCGCACAATCCTGCCCTGGGCCAGTGCGCGGTCACGGCGCTGATCATTCAAGATTACTTCGGTGGAGACTTGATGCGCGGCATGGTCGACGGCGAATCGCACTACTGGAACCGCATTGACGGCGTCGACGTCGATCTCACACTCGCGCAGTTCGGGCCGCATGCAGTTGTTCACGAGGTCGTCGGTCGCGATCGTGACTACGTACTTTCGTTCGCCGAGACCGCGGATCGCTACGAACGCCTGCGTCGCCGTGTCGGCGGCATCCGGCGTGCCAGCCACACAGCAGCAGGCAGGGAGCCCGCCGCAACGCTTGCCGGCGTCGTTCCCCGTGGCTGACGCAGGCGAAGGCGCCACTGGCATCGGCGCAAATGACTGCTTGTACTTATTTACATCATCGGTCCGCGAGTTGTACGTCGATGACGCCGTAACGGCTATGGCTGCACCTCACGGAATGCATCTCCGCTTCAGATACGACGCCAAGTACGTGGCTGAAGCTCTCAGGGTGACTTGGCGCGCTAACGGTCTCGTCGGGCGACGGGTCGCGTGCCTCTTCTCGCTGCAACACCCACGGGGGTTCTATAAGGCGACCTTCGCGCCAGTGCGCGGAGGCACGGTGATCTCTTCCCGCGTTGAGGGCGACATCTACGTGGTGGACTTCGCCGCCGACTGCTACCTCTCGCTTCCCGAACCTTCCGATCGTGATCAACCGGACTATGCGGAGCCCGTTCTCGCGTTTAGCACGGCGGTGCATAGCGCTCTTCCGGACCGGGCCCCGAACAAGATCAGTGCAAGCTACGGACCCGACCCGACGACGTTGCCCGTGCGGCCGTTGCAAATCACGGCGGAGACGACGGAGTTCTCGGCTGCCTTCACGCGTTGTGTTTCCTATCTGCACGCGATGTTACCGGGCAGTCGCCGAGCGTTTTGGCGGATCGTCGAGATCCGCGCACCGGGAGGCGGGTCAGTGGGCCTCGACAAAGGCACGCTCTCTTTGACGGCATCACGCGAGTACGTCCTAGAGATCTTGCATTTTCACCCCGAGGCCACTCCGGATAAGAGGATCACGGTTACCGCGCCGCCGGGCGTCGACATCCTCGGGGATGTAACGTACGAGATCCGCTCGCGGTACGACTTGGTGCCGATACGCCTCTATGCCCGTCCCAGTGATACGAAAGTCGCGGGCGAACTACGTATCGTCACCGGCGATCCGAAGGACCCCGACGCGCCTTCGGTGGGCATTCCAACAGTCGTCGGGCCGACCGCCACTCATATCGCGTCAGGACCTGTATTGGGGGTCGGAGGCGCGATCGCGCTCGCGCTGCCTGCCGCGTTGAACGCGTCCCACCACACTGGTTGGTCGATCGGTCTGGCGGTACTCGGCTCTACTGCGGTCGGTGTGGGTCTGTGGTTTCGTCGATTCCGGGGCCTGTCCGCCTGAACCGCGCGGACCGTCGGGCACTGGTGAGTGCGGTTCACATTGCCGACGGATCACGCCCCGACCGAAGAAGCTGACCACGCTCGGATCCGAAGAGCTAAGCCGTCGAGAGGGTCACCGTTATCCGCTTGGTCTTGGCAGGTTCGGTCAGGTCGAGCCCTGCTCCGGAGGCAAGCAGAAGCCTCAAGGTAGGTCGGCTGTCCCCGGCAATGGCACGGTAAGCATCGGCGCTCGGTAGCCACACAAGCCGGCCAGTCCGCTGAAGATCCACCGAAATCCGGAACGCGTCTGCGTCGATGGTGAGTATCCGGTCGTCCACGGCCGTGCGCGTTACCCGGGCGCCGATGAGGTCCTCAGGGAGCGGAGATATCGACTTGAGCGAGTTGATCCCTAGCACCTGCACAGCGCGTATGGAGTCATGCTCCAGTCGTCGCAAAATGTCGCGGATCTCCTGGGCAGTCTGGATGCTCGGCACGTGTCAATCATCTAGCCGACTATGACGCGGGCACTGTCGACGCCGCCTGAAAACTGACCCCGGAGCGTCGGCCGAATTTTGACCCCCTTGGCCCTGACTCTCGGCTCATCCGAGTCGAGAGGGGTGAAGGGAGTTGTTGTCCGTGGAGGATTGGGCC
>Ga0187809_10000592_pt1 | contig 18773 bp, 18 predicted proteins | sample NC_wetland_sal_i_8_FD_132415 | JGI IMG/M metagenome (GOLD analysis project Ga0187809, IMG submission 132415) | Wetland sediment microbial communities from Neuse River Estuary, North Carolina, USA - ASW_4 | ecosystem: Environmental > Aquatic > Freshwater > Wetlands > Sediment | place: USA: North...
CTCCCGACAGCGCCGCCGGAAACTTGTGCGCGTGGTCCGCCAGACCGACGCGCTCGAGCAGCGCCATCGACCGCTCGGTCGCGGCAGCGGGGCTGCGCTTGCGCACGTAGATCTGGGCAAGGTTGATGTTGTCGAGCGCGGTGCGATGCGGGAAGAGCTCGAAGCTCTGGAACACCATGCCGATCTTGGCGCGCAGCGCGGACAGGTTCGTGCCGGGCGCGCGAATGGACGTGCCGTCCACCAAAATGTCCCCGGTGTCGATCGTCTCCAAGCTGTTGATGCACCGGAGTAGCGTGCTCTTGCCCGAGCCCGAGGGTCCGCACAGAACCACGACCGAACCGGCGGCGATGCTGGCCGAGCAGCCGTCGAGGACCCGGAAGTCGCCGTACGATTTCGACACGTTCCGGATCTCGATCATCGCACTCGGCTCGCGGTCATATGTCCGGACAAGTAGAATCATAAACTTCGGCGTCGTCCGGGTAGGGTGTCAAGGCGACCCGGCCGCCTTACACGAGACCGAGTGAACCGACATGGGACCGAGCATGCGTTGGGCAGCGACGGCGTTGGCGATGGCAGTCTGTCACCTGTGCGCGCCGGTGCAGGCGCAAACGGCGGCGCAGGACACGAGCGAGGAGCTGCTGGTCCCCGCCCGCGTATTCGATGCGCCCGCGGGCGTGACCCACGAGGGGTGGGCAGTGCTGGTGCGCGGCGACAAGATCGCGGCCGTCGGGCCCAGGGCATCGATCAAGGCGCCGTCCAGCGCGCGCGTGATCGATCTGCCCAACGCAACCCTGTTGCCGGGGCTCATCGAGGGCCACTCGCACCTCTTCCTGCATCCGTACGCGGAAACGCCGTGGTCGGATCAGGTGCTGAAGGAGGCGCTCGCGCTGCGCGTGGCGCGCGCCACGGTCGCCGCCCGGCGCACGCTAGAGGCCGGCTTCACGACCGAGCGCGACCTTGGCACCGAGGGCGCCGGCTATGCCGACGTGGGTCTCGAGCAGGCGATCAACCAGGGCATCATCCCCGGTCCGCGACTCCTGGTGGCAACGCGCGCCATCGTCGCCACAGGATCGTACGGTCCGAGCGGATTCGATCCGCGGTGGGACGTGCCGCAGGGCGCCATGGAGGCGGACGGGATCGACGGGATCATCCACGCGGTACGGACGCAGATCAAGCACGGCGCCCAGTGGATCAAGCTGTACGCCGACCACGAGTGGGGGCCCAACGGAGAGACCGAGCCCACGTTCACGCTCGACGAGTTGAAGGCCGCCGTCGAAGTGGCGCGCAGCTCGGGGCGCTACGTGTCGGCACACGCCCGCGGCAACCTGGGCGTTCTGCACGCGGTGCTCGCCGGCGTGACGACGGTGGAGCACGGCGACTCGGTGACGCCCGAAGTGTTCAAGATGATGGTGGATCGCGGCATCCCGCTCTGCCCGACGCTGTCGGGCAACGAAGCCGGATTCATTCGCGACGGCTGGCGCAAAGGCATCGACCCCATGCCGCCCGCGGTCGCGCTCAAGCACCGCACGTTCAAGGCGGCACTCGAAGCGGGCGTCACGATCTGCAACGGGAGCGACGTGGGCGCCTATCCGCACGGCGACAACGCGCAGGAGATCGAGCTCCTCGTGGAGTACGGCATGACGCCGGTCCAGGCGCTGCAGTCGGCGACCGTGGTTGACGCACGCGCGTTTCACCTGTCCGACCGCGGCAGCATCGCGCCCGGGCTGCTGGCCGACCTGGTGGCGGTGGCAGGCGATCCGACGCACGACATCCACGCGCTGCGCCGCGTGCGGTTCGTGATGAAGGGCGGCCAGGTGGTTCCGTTAGGCGGATGATCCGTGGCTGAGCCCCAGGCGCCCGACGCCATCCGGCGGGCCCGGGCCTGGTACACCGCCGGCTGCGCCGAGACCGAGCGGGGCGAGTACGCGGCCGCCGCGGCAAGCTTCGATCGCGCGCTCGGCATCGCGCCCGACTGGCCGGAGGCGCAGCACAACCTGGGCCGCGCGCTGTTCGAGCTCGGTCGGGTGGACGACGCGGTGCGCTGCTTCGAGGCCGCGGCGTTGGGCGATCGGCCCGGCCTGCCGCGCGCGATGCTGTCGGTAGTGATCCCCGGCAGCTCGGCCGACAACCGAACGGTGCTCGAGGTGCGCCGGGCCTGGGCGCGGGAGTTTCTCCCTCCGCGCAGCGAGGGCCCGCCGGCGCGCACGCGCGCGGCCACGGACGCGATCCGCGTGGGCTACGTCTCATCGTTCTTCCACCGCGCGAACTGGATGAAGCCGGTGTGGGCGCTCATCAACCATCACGACAGGCGCGCGGTGGAGGTCCATCTGTTCGCGGACAGCCCCGGCTGGACCGGGGGCGACGGCTACCGCCCGCAAACCGGCGACCGCATCCACGCGATGGCCGACCTGCCTAACGATGAGGCGGCGGCCCGCATTGCGGGGTGCGCGCTCGACGTGCTGGTGGACCTCAACGCCTACAGCAAGCCCGCGCGGCTGCCGCTCTATCAGCGGCACCCGGCGCCGGTGGTGGCGTCGTGGTTCAACCTGTACGCCACCAGCGGCATGGCCGGCATCGATTACATCGTGGGCGACGAGGTGGTGATCCCGCCCGACGAGGAGCGCGACTATTCCGAGCGCGTCCTCCGGGTGGACGGAACCTGCCTGGCGTTCGAGCCGTGGGCGGGCGCGCCCGCCGTGTCCGACGCGCCGAGCGCGACGACCGGGACGATCACGTTCGGGTGTCTCGCGTCGCAATACAAGCTCACGCCGGCCGTGCTCGATGCGTGGGGCCGCATCTTGGGCCGCGCGCCGGCGAGCCGGCTGGTGCTGCGCAACGCCGCGCTCGAGGCACCGAGCGTCAGGCGCTACATGTACGAGGCGCTGGCCGCGCGCGGTGTGGCGCGCGATCGCGTCCGCCTGCTCGGCCGCGCCGAGCACGGCGACTTTCTGCGCACGTACGACGGGATCGACGTCGCGCTGGACACGTTTCCCTACAGCGGCGGCACGACCACGATGGAGGCGATCTGGCAGGGCGTGCCGGTGATCACGTATCGCGGGGACCGTTGGGCGGCGCGCACGAGCGAGTCGATCCTGCGTGCGGCCGGGCTCGGCGCGTTCGTCGCCGGGGATCTCTCGGGCTACGAGGATCTCGCGGTGGAGCTCGCGACGTCGCGGGACGCCGCGGCGCGCCTCATCTCGCTCAGAGCGGAAATGCGTGAACGGGTGCGCGACTCCGACGCGTGCAACGGCGCCACCCTCGCGCGCAGCATGGAAGCGCTGTATCGGCGGATGTGCCGTCCGCGATCCTGATGGTCAGTCATCGAGGGTCGGCATCGTCGCCAACACGTCGCGCGCCCGCGGGCGATCGAGCACCGGCGTGTCCATGCGGATGCGGCCGTCACGAAACACGATCGTGCGCTTGGCGAACTGCGCGATGTCCGGTTCGTGCGTGACCATCACAATGGTGAGGCCGTTGTCGTTGAGCTCCTGAAACACCTGCATGATCTCGACGGACGTCCGGCTGTCGAGATTGCCGGTCGGCTCGTCCGCCAGCAGCACCGCCGGCCGATTCACGAGTGCCCGGGCGATGGCTACGCGCTGCTGCTGGCCGCCCGACATCTGCGACGGGAAATGCCCGGCGCGGTTCTCGAGCCCAACGAGCGCCAGCGCCTCGGCCGCGCGGCGCGTCCGTTCGGGTTGATCGATTTGCGTGTACAGCGTGGGCAAGAGGATGTTCTCGAGCGCGGTGGTGCGGGCGAGCAGGTTGAATCCCTGGAACACGAAGCCGAGCCGCCGATTGCGAATCGCCGCGAGTGCGCGTTTGTCGAGGCGCGAGACATCGGTGCCGTCGAGCAGGTACCGGCCGCTGCTGGGTCGGTCGAGGCAGCCGAGGATGTTCATGAGCGTCGATTTGCCGCTGCCGCTGGCGCCCATGACGGCGAGGAATCCGCCGGACTCGACGTCGAGGCTGACGCCGCGGAGCGCGTGCACGCGCGTCTCGCCCAGGTCGTAGTACTTGTGGTCGTCGAGCACGCGGAGGACCGCCGGCTCGGCGCCGAGCGCAGGGGCCGCAGCCATGCCTAACGCCTGACGGACGGCGGGCCGGGCGCCGCCGACGAGCTGGCCGTGAGCGAGCCCGTGACGACGACGTCGCCCGGTGTGAGGGAGCCGCTGATCACAGAGGTCACTTCGGTGACCGCGTGGTCGGTGATGCCAAGGGCGAGCTCGACCGGCGCGATCGAGCCGTCGGCGAGCTGCTTCCAGACGACCGCGGTGGCGGCGTGTTGCCGCGCCGTCGCTCGCGCGTGCTGTCCCGCCGCGCCCGGCGCCTGGTCGCCTTCGGGCGGCGGCGCCGCCGGAGCGCTGTCGGGCGCGATGCGGTACTTGGCGTACAGCGCCCGAACCTCATCGGGCGAGAGCGGCGGCCGGTAGCGCAGCGCTCCGTTAGACACGCGGACGACGTTGTGCGCGCTGGCGACCGGTATCGTCACGTAGGCGGTCATGCCCGGAAACAGCTTCCCGTCCGGATTCGCGCAGTCGATGATCGCGTCGTACGTGACCACGTTCTGTATCGTCGTCGCGTTCATGCGCATCTGCGTGAGCACGCCGGGAAACGTGTCCTTGGGGAACGCATCGACCTGGAAGGCGACGCGCTGTCCAACTTTGATGCGCCCGACATCCGATTCATCCATCTTCGCGTAGACCTGCATGCGCGTCAGGTCTTGCGCGATCGTGAAGATCGTGGGCGCCTGGAGGGATGCCGCGACCGTCTGGCCGACGTCCACGTTGCGCGACACCACGACGCCGTCGATGGGCGAGCGGATCACCGTATACGAGAGGTTGGTCTTGGCGAGCGCGACCGCCGCCTCTTTCTGGCTCACCGATGCCTCGGCCTGCGCGACATTGGCGACCGCGGCATCGACCGACGCTTTGGCGCCGTTGTAGTTCGCCGTCGCGAGGTCGAGCTCCGACTGCGTCATTGCGCCGCCCTGTGCGAGCTGCACCGCGCGATCGTAGTCGGCTTTTGTCTGCACGAGCGACGCACGCAACTTGTCCACGGTGGCGCGCGCCGCGATCACGCCGGCTCGCGCGTTGGCCAGATCGGCGTTGGCCTGCAGCAGGGAGCCCTCGAGCAGGCGCGGATCGATCTCGGCCACGAGGTCGCCGCGGTGCACGCGCGAGTTGAAATCCACGTACAGCTTGGAAATGGTGCCCGACACCTGTGACCCGACCTGCACGGTCCGGACGGCATTCAGGGTGCCGGTGACGTCGACCACGTCACGGATGTCGCCGCGCGTGACCGGGGCGGTGAAGTACTGGACCGGCGAGCCGCCGCGCAGCGCGACCACCGCGGCTACGCTCACGGCCAGCACGATGCCTAACGCGATGGCGGCGCGGCGCCGCCACCAGGGCGCGCGCGGCGGTGTGAGCGACGTCGGATCACTCATAGCGCAGCGCCTCGATGGGATCGAGTCGCGACGCTTTGCGCGCCGGGTAGTAGCCGAAGAACACACCCACCGCGGCCGAGAACAGCGCGGCCAGCACGACACCCTCCGGCGAGAGCTGCATGGGCCAGCCCAAGGCACGCCCCACGGTAAACGATGCGACGATGCCCAGGAGGACGCCGGCGCCGCCACCCACGAGACTCAACATCACGGATTCACCCAGAAACTGCAGTTGAATGGCATCCTCGGTCGCGCCAACGGCGACGCGCACGCCGATCTCCCGCGTGCGCTCGGTGACCGACACGAGCATGACGTTCATGATCCCAATGCCGCCTACCAACAGAGAGATCGACGCGATCGCCACGAGCAACATGGTCATGGTGTGACTTGCTTCCATCTGCGCCTGGATGACGTCCTCGGGATGCCGGATGTTGAAGTCGTCGGCCTCGTCGCCGCGCAGATGATGGCGGTCGCGCAGCACTGCGGCCGCCTGGTCGCCCGCCAGGCGAACCGCGGACTGTGAGACCGCGGAACACAGGATGTCGTCCAGCCAGTCCTGCCCGCTGATCTTCTTCATCACCGTCGTGTACGGGAGCACGATCAGGTCATCCTGATCCTGGCCCGACGCCGAGAGGCCCTTGGGCTCGAGGGTCGCGACGACGCGGCACGGAAGTCCGTTGACGCGCACCACCTTCGACAGCGGGTCTTCGCCGGCAAACAGCTGCTGGCGCACGGTGCGGCCGATCACACACACGTCGGCTGCGCGGTCCACATCATCGCTCGTGAAGATCGCGCCGCTCGCAGTGGGCCACCGCTTGATGTCGAAGAACGACGGCGCGACGCCGCGAAAGTGGGTGTACCAATTCTGATTGCCGTACACGACCTGGATCGATCCGTCCACGTTAGGCGAGACGCGCGTGATCAGGGGCACCTGATGGGCGATCGCCTGTGCGTCGGCCACCGTGAGCGAGGGCACGCCGTGGGTTCCGGTCCGAACGCCGTTCACCGCGCGGCCGCCGGCCTCCACCCACACGAGGTTGTCGCCGAGGTTGTTCATCTGCTCCTGCACGCGCGTCTGCCCGGCCTTGCCGATGGCGACCACGCAGATCACCGCGGCAATCCCGATCGTAATGCCGAGGACGGTGAGGACGCTGCGCATCTTGTTCCGCAGCAGCGCCTGCAGCGCCGAGCCCAGAAGCGCCTTGTGGTTCATGTCGAGAATGTGCGCACGCGTGTATGATATTCCTTCGAACCTGTCATCGTCATTACACGCGCACCGTTCCGGGCGCCACCTTCGAGAGACCGGCTATGACGCCTTCGACCCTGACCCATCGCGCTGTTGCGTGGCTTGCCATTCTCGCCGGCGCCGCACCGGCGGCGCATTCCCAAGCGGCCCCGGCGCCGGTGGCGCCGCACGCCAAGGCCGTCACGATCGTGATCTTCGAGAATCGCGACTTTTCGGCGATCGTGGGCGCCAAGGAGGCGCCGTACCTGAATGCGGCGCTCGTGCCGCAGGCCGCGGTGATGACCAACAGCCACGCCACCGCGCACCCCAGCCAGCCCAACTACGTCGAGCTCTTTTCCGGCAGCACGCAGGGCATCGTGAACGACGAGTGCCCGCAGACGTCGAGCGCGCCCAACATCGCCACCCAGCTCCTCGCGACGCATCGCACGTTTCGCGGCTACGCGGAAGCTTTGCCTAACGCCGGGTTCACCGGGTGCGAGGCCGGCAAAGGCCTCTACCGGCGCAAGCACAACCCGTGGGTCGATTTCACCAACGTCCCGGCGGCGCTCAACCGGCCCTTCCTGTGGGCCCCGGCGTCGCTCGCCATCGTCGTGCCCAACATGTGCAACGACATGCACGACTGCAGTACCACCACGGGCGACACGTGGATGAAGCAGCACCTGCCGGCCATCATGAAATGGAACGCGGCCCACGACGGATTGCTGATCATCACGTGGGACGAGGCCGCCCCCGATGCGGAAGGCACCAACCACATCGCGACCCTGCTCATCGGCCCGATGGTCACGCCGGGCCGGTACGACCAGCACATCGATCACGACGACGTGCTACGCACCGTCGAGCAGATCTACGGCCTGCCGTGCATCGCGAACGCCTGCGGCAAGACCGGCATCACGGGCGTCTGGCGCTGAGCGCCAGTGCGGCGCGGCCGGCCGTCTGCTCGCTCGAGCTCAACTCGCGGCCAGGTGCACCGTCTGGGCCAGCTCGAGCGCCCGCAGGCCGGGACCGGAGCCGTCGAGCACCGGCACGTGCTCGGCGCCGGCGAGCGTTAGGCTCTGTTGGCCGTTCCTCGCGGCGTGGGTCACCGCCACGCCCATGAGCAGCGGGATCGCCACGAACACCAGCGGGAACCACGACAGCTGCCGAATCACGAAGCCCTCGCTCGGGCTCACCGGATTGATGTAGGCGGTCACGCTGTCGCCCACACGATAGCGCTGCGCGATGCGGTCGGCCCAGTTGTAACTGCTCGAGATCTTGATGATGGTCGTGCCGGTTGCAATGATCGTCTCGCCGCCGCGGCGATACGCGTACGAGATCACCGGCCGATACGTGGTGCCGTTGTCGTCGCTGCTCGAGGTCCCGACGCTGCTGGTCACGATGCGGGCGCGCACGGGCTCCCACGTGAGGTACCGTTTCACCTGCGACACGTACAACAGCGCGCCGACTACCACGAAGATGCCGAGGAACGGGAACAGCAAAATACGGGTGTTGCGAAGGCCGGCCGCGGCGCGGCGCACGGCCTCGGCGTCCGCGGCGCCGGCGGCGTCGGGGAGCGCGTGCCATCCCGTGAAGGCGCGCACAGCGGCCACGCAGTTGCCCTGTCGCTTGAGATCGCCCGTGTAGATCTCCGTCCACGGGACGCGCGCGCCGTCCTTCATCACGAACACGGGGCGATACACGGGCGTCGGTTGGTTTCCGCGGTCCGCCGGCATCATGGTTTTCTCGAGCGCCGCATCCGAGATGTCGGACCACGCGTAGCTCGCGGTGCCGGGGTGCACGAGGCGGCGATGCTGGACGGTGACGGTGCGCGCGGTCTTGTCGAACGTGCACAGGACGTCGCCCGCCAGGATCGTCATCGCGAGGCCGGACAGCGTGAACGCCCCGCCCACGACGACCGCGACCCACGCGTTGTGCTCGCGCAGGTGGCCGTGGGTGATGTACCAGAGGATGGCGCCGCCTAACGCGGCGAACAGGACGCCCATGGCCCGGAGTCCCCAGGGGCCCTGGTGCAGCACCAGCCGGGTGTCATCGTGGACGGTAATCTGCATGGCGCGCTCGCGGAGGCTGTCACGTGTCGACGCCCGACGAACCGCGAGGCAACCGCGCGGCGGCCGTTCCGCCGGCCGCTAGGCGTCGCGCAGCGCGGTCATGGGGTCCACCCGGGTGGCGCGGCGCGCCGGGGCGAGACAGGCGAGCGCCGCGATGCCGCAGAACAGGGCGGCCACGCCGAGGAACGTCACCGGGTCGGTGGCGTTCACGTGGAACAGGAATCGCGACAGGAGGCGCGTGAGCGCCAGCGCCGCCGCCGCGCCCACGACGAGGCCCACGGCCACGAGGCGCAGGCCCTGCCGCAGCACCATGCCGCGGACCCCCGCGGGCTGCGCGCCTAACGCAATGCGGATGCCGATCTCGCGCGTCCGGCGGCTCACCGTGAACGCGATCACCCCCGCCAGGCCCGCCGCCGTGATCACCAGCGCGACGACCGCGAAGGCCGCGATGAGCAGCATCGTGATGCGGGGCGTGGCCACCGCCTCGCCGCGCAGCGCGGCCACGGTCTGGACCTCGGTCACCGGCTGCGCGGGATCCAGGTCGTGGACGATCGCGCGCAGCTCGCGCGCCGCGAACGCGGGATCGCCCCGCGTGCGCACGAGGACCCGCATGTCGCTGTACGTGCTGATGGTGAACGGCGCGTAGACGGCGGGCGTCTCCGGCTGCGCCGGTCCGTACTGCGACACGTCGCCCACCACGCCGGCCACCGTCGCCCAGCTCTTGCCGTCGTCGAACGTGAGCCGCGCACCGATGGGATTCGCGCCCGCCCAGTAGCGGCGCGCGGCCGTCTGGTTGATCACGACGGGTTCGTTCAGCGTGTCGCGGTCCATCGCCGTGAACGTCCGGCCGGTTACGAGCGGGATGCCGAGCACGCGGAAGTAGTCCGGCGACGCCACGCGCACGTCCATCGTGGGCGCGGTCTGCCCGGCGTCGATCGGCCGGCCGTCGATGCGGAACGCGGCGTTGTTGGGCTGGCCCTCGTGCATCGGCGACGCATTGGACACGGCGACGCCGGTCACGCCGGGCCGCGCGCCTAACTGGGCGACCAGGGCCTCCTCGAACGTGCGCACGGCCGGCCCGTTCTTGTACCGCGACCAGTTGAGATCGATGCGGGCCGTGAGCACGTTGGCCGGGTCGAAGCCCGGATTCACGCGCTGCAGATTCAGGAAGCTGCGCATGAGGAGGCCGGCGCCCACCAGCAGCATGAACGCGATCGCCACCTGCGCGCTGATGAGCGCGCCGCGCAGCCGCACGCGCGCGCCGCCGAGGGTGGAGGCATTCCCGTCTTCCTTGAGTCCGCCGGCGAGATCGCGGCGCGCGGTGAGCGCGGGCACGAGGCCCAGGCCGATGCCCGCGAGCGCCGACACCCCGAACGCGAACGCGAGGACGCGTCCGTCCATGGAGATCTCGGCGGCCCGCGGCGTGAACAGCGCCGTGAACCGCACCAGCACGCGCAACAGCGCGGAGGCCACGCCGAGGCCTAACGCACCGCCCACGCACGCGAGCAGCGTGCTCTCGGTCACCAGCTGGCGCGCGATGCGGCGGCGTCCCGCGCCCAGCACGGCGCGCAGCGCCATCTCGCGCTCGCGGCGCAGCTCCCGCGCCAGCGTGAGGTTGGCGACGTTGGCGCACGCGATGAGCAGCACGAACGCCGCGGTCGCCAGCAGCACGAGCAGCGTGGGACGCGCGCCGCGCGTGATCTCGTCGCGGTACATGTCGGCCTGGACGCCGAGCCGGTCGGCCGCCCGGTACGCGTCGGGATATTCGTGGTGGAGACGCGCCGACACGTTGGACACGTCGGCGCCCGCCTGCGCGAGCGTGACCCCGGGTTTGAGCCGGCCCAGCAACTCCACCATGCGGCCGGTGCGGGAGGAGAGCATCTGCGGCGACATGCGGAACGGACACGACGACACCGGCATGTAGATGTCGTTGTGATCCGGGTCCTGCGGCAGGAACGGCAACACGCCGATCACCGTGTGGATGCGGTCGTTCATCGTGAAGGTGCGGCCCACGACGTTGGGGTCGCCGCCCAGCGCCCGTTGCCAGAACTCGTAGCTGAGCACGATCACCGGCGCGGCGCCGGCCTGGTCCTCGCCCGCCCGGAACGTGCGTCCGAGCAGCGGCTTCACGCCCAACAGGTCGAAGAAGTTTGCCGACACCACGCCGGTCTGGACGCGCCGCGGCTCGTCCCGCCCCAGCAGCGTGAACGCCATGGAGTGGTACTCGGCCATGGCGTCGAAGCTGTGGGTCTGGGCCTCGTAGTCCGCCACTTCCATGGCCGAGAAGCCCACGTCGGGGATGGCGCCGGCGTTGGCCGGCTGGTTGACGTGGACCAGCCGGTCGCCGTTGGCGTAGGGCAGGGGCCGGAGCAGCACGCCGTCGATGACGCTGAAGATGGCGGTGGTGGCGCCGATGCCTAACGCAAGAGTCACCAGCGAGGCCGCGGTGAAGGCGGGCGCGCGGCGCAGGGTGCGCGCGGCGAACCGGAGGTCCTGCCAGAGCGTGTGCATGAATTCGGCCCTCGCGCGTTCGCGCGTTCGGTGTCCCTGTTCGGTGAGGCACTCGGCGCGCACGGCCGACACGTCGCCGAAGGCCGCCATGGCCTCGCGACGCGCCTCGGCCTCGCCGCGGCCCAACGCAACGAGCTCGCGGGCGCGCATCTCCAGGTGGAACGCGAGCTCGCGGTCCACGTCGCGCGTGATCCCGCGGCGGCCGGCGGCGAGGTGAAACGCGCGCTTCATGCCGGTCGGACGACGGTCAGGCCGGCGACGCGTTGAGCGCCGCCGACACCGCCAGCGTGTACCGCGTCCACCGGAGCACCTCGGCTTGCAGCTGCTTCCGTCCCGCCGCGGTGAGCTTGTAGTACTTGGCTTCCCGTCCCGTTTCGGAAATGCCCCACTCTTCCTCGAGCAAGCCTTTGCGCTCCAACCGGTGGAGCGCCGGATAGAGCGCGCCCTCCTGGACCTGGAGCGCATCGCGCGTGGTGTCGCGGATCCACTTGCCCACGCCGTATCCGTGCATGGGTCCCCAGGTGAGCGCCTTGAGGATCAAGACATCCAGGGTGCCGGTGTACAGATCGCTGCCCGCCATGGTTCGCGCCCCCGCGATATGCCCAGTTGATCGTACTACGTGGCCACGGTCTTCCGGGTTACAGGATGGGTTTAGACACCTAACTGAGCAAGGGGTCTGACGCGATCCGCACAATGCGTGGGGCCGGCGCTCGCCCTACGTGTACATGGCGTCGGGATCGGCCTTGGCCAGGTCGACGAGAAAGTCCGCGATGTTCCGGCACACGGCCTCGAGATAGCGTCGGCCCTTGTCCGCGGTCGACTGCGCCGGATCGCCCACGCCGGTGTCGTCGGTCACCTGCGTCCAGCGTCGCGGCGCCCAGACCCACCCCTCGCGCAAGCCCTGTACGTGAAACCGTCGCGCCCGCCCCGGACCGGCCTCTTCCAGCGGGCGCAGGAGCTCCGGCACCAGCGCCATCATCGTGCTCGTCTCCAACTCGCCCGCGTGGTCGCCCGGCTCGTCGAAGAACGCCGCGGCGTCCACGCTGGCGTACCAGTTGACCGCGCACAGAAACATCGGCGTTGCGGGCTGCAGCTCTCGGATCATCGGTCGGAAGTCGTTCCCCCCGTGTCCGTTGAGCACCACCAGCTTGCGCACGCCGTGCGGCTCGAGACTGCGTACGATGTCGCTCAACACGAGTGCCTGCGTGCTGGGATTCATGTTCACGCAGTAGGCGACGTCCAGCTGTCCGGTATTCACGCCGAACGGAATCGGGGGCAGCACCAGCACGCGTGCGCCGTCGTTCCAGGCCAGCCGCGCCGACTCGGCCGCGACAGCCTCGGATTCGATGACATCGGTGGCGTATGGCAGATGCCGGTTGTGCGCCTCGGTGGCGCCCCACGGCAGCACGGCCACTTCGTACTTGGCGTCGCGCACCGCGGGCCAGGTGCATTCGGCAAGGATGTATGGGCGTCCCGTCACGGCGGTTGGGCACCTTGGCTAGGAGACCGAAGATGTCTTGCGGCGCCGGTGGGCGCTACGGTCCGGTCGTGTCCGATCTGTCCGCGCCGTGTCCGTGTCCTCATGAGCGTAGGGGCCCGTCTGGCGCGCCTGCTCGCATCCTCATTCGAGATCGCCGGCATCTACGCTCATAAAGGACACGGACAAAGCGCGGACAGATCGGACAAAGCGCGGACCAGAGAAAGAATGAAAAACAACAACAAGTCCGGTCGTGTCCGATCTGTCCGCGCTGTGTCCGTGTCCCATATGAGCGTAGAGGCCCGTCTGGTATGAGCGTAGAGGCCCGTCCGGCGGGCCGTGGGCGGGCACACATCTTGACTCCGGGCCGGTACTTAGCCACGCTTTGACGAGGCGCGCGGTTCACGTGCGGGCCGCGAGCGTGTAGCGTAGCGATGACGCAGCGGAGAGAACATGGCAATGGATGAGGTGACGCTTGCCCCGCGTGTGACAGCGGGCCCGCCGGACGGCGGCAAGTACGTCTATTGCATCGTGCGGACCGATGCGCCGTGCGAGTTCGGCGCGATCGGAATGGGCGGCGAAGGGAAGCGTGTCTACACGGTGCACCACAAGGATCTCGCCGCCGTGGTGAGCGACACGCCGATCGTGATCTACGACCCGACGCGCGAGAACGTGCTGGCGCACGAATTCGTGAACGAGACGGTGATGCGCGAGCACACGGTGATCCCCATGTCGTTCGGGACGGTGTTCCGCTCCGAGGATGACGTGACCGAGCTCCTGCGCTCGACGTACCAGGCGTTCAGCGACGTGCTCGACAAGATGCGCGACAAGATCGAGTTCGGGCTCAAGGTGTTGTGGGACCGCGAGCAGGTGGTGGCGACGCTGGAGCGGACCAACGAGGAGATCGGCCGATTGAAGGAAGAGATCGAGAACAACGCGCAGAGCTCCACGTATTTCGCGCGCGTTCAGTTAGGCCGGCTCGTGGAGTCGGCGCTCGAGGAGGCCGGCAACGCGTTCGTGGCCGACGTGCACGAGTCGCTGCGCCCCGTGGCCGTCGCCAGCCGCAGCAGCAAGCCGATCGGCGACCGCATGATCATGAACGCCGCGTTCCTCGTCGAACGGTCGGCGAGCGAGCGGTTCGACGAAAAGGTCCGCGAGCTGAGCCACCGCCACGAAGGGCTGCTGACGTTCAAGTACACCGGCCCGTGGCCGCCGTACAACTTCGTCAACATCAAGCTCAAGCTCGAGCGCGCGGACTAGCGGGCGATGGGGCTGCTCGCCAAGCTGTTGACGTTTCCCGTGTCCGGTCCGGTGGCCGGCATCCGGTGGTCGCTCGAGATGGTGGAGCGCACCGCGCGCGAGGAGCTCACCGACGACTCGTCGGTCAAGCAGGACCTGATGGAGCTGCAGCTGGCGCTCGAGAGCGGCGAGATCGACGACGCCGAGTATCTCGCGCGGGAGGCGGACCTCATGCAGCGGCTGCGCGACGTGCGCTACTGGCGCGAGCAGTTCGGCCTGGGGCTGTCGGGCGGTCCGGTGCGCGTGCAGCGCGACGAGGACGGCCGCTGACCGCTTCGATATTCTACGCGTACGGCGCGGTGCGCCCCGCGACGCCCATCGAGCGCGCGCCGCGCGGCGTCGAGGACTCGGCGGTCGCGCTCGAGATGTCGCCCGGCGGCGGCGTGGCGGCGCTCGTGTCGCGCGTGGACCCCGCGGTGTACACGTCCAACCTGATGGCATCGCGGGCCGGCGACGTCGACTGGGTGGGCCCGCGCGCCGTGGCGCACGACGCGGTGCTCAGTTGGGCGAGCGAGATCGGCGGCGTGGTGCCGTTCCCGATGTTCACCCTCTTCGCGTCGGCCGACTCCCTGCGCGCGATGCTGCGCGACCGCGCTGATTCGTTAGGCAAATTGCTCGACCGGGTCGCGCCGTGCCAGGAGTGGACCGTTCGCCTCTTCCGGCTGGACGATCGCGCCGAGGCCGCCCTCAGCCGCACGAGCCCACGGGTCGCCGAGCTCGAGGCGCGGGCCCGGGCCGCCGCGCCGGGCCAGCGCTACCTGCTCGAGCGCAAGGCCGACGAGATCCGCGGCGCCGAGCTCCGCCGCGTGAGCGCCGACACCGCGCGCAACGCCTTCGACACGTTGTCCAAGTTAGGCGAGAGCGCGGTGCGCGACGCGCTCCCGGCCGAGCCGCCCGGCGCGCAGCCGGCCGGCCTCGCCGTGCTGGACGCATCGTTTCTCGTGCGCCGCGACCGCGCGGCGTCCTTCGGCGCCGCCGCCGGCGACCTCGCCGCCGAGCTCGAGCCGCGCGGCTTCCGCGTCGAGCTGAGCGGCCCCTGGCCCCCCTATCACTTCGTCCGCGACGACGCGTGACCGACGACGACCTCGCGCTCACGGGCGACGACCGCCTGGTGCTCGGCGACCTGCTGAATCACGTGCTCGACAAGGGCGTCGTGATCGCCGGCGACGTCACCATCTCGGTGGCCGACATCGACCTCATCCGCGTTGGGTTAGGCGTCTACATCACCGCCATCCAGTCGGAGCTCGACCACGCCGCGGAGCGCGCGGCGACCGATGCCGACCTACCTGTACTGCATCCTGCCCGCGGGCTGTGAGGCGCCGGCCGCGTCCCTCGTCGGCGTGGACGCGGCGCCGGTGCGCGAGGTGCGCGCCGGGCCGACCGCCGCGTGGGTGAGCGACGTCCCCGATGCGGTCATCGCCCCGAGCGTGGCCCGGGCGCGCGCGCACGACGCCGTCGTGCGGGACGCCATGTCGCGCGCCACGCCGGTCCCCGCCCGATTCGGCCAGGTGCTCGCCGCCGACCGCGACGTCGCCGCGCTGCTCGGCCAACGCACGTCGGAGCTCGTGGCGTCGCTCGAGCGCGTGCGCGACTGCGTCGAGATGACGGTCCGCATCCTGCTCGCCGCCGGCCCGACCACCGGTCCCGCGCCGCGCGAGTCCGGCAGCGCCTATCTCCGATGGGTGCGCGAGCGGCAGCGGGCTCGGCAGTCGGTCACGGATCAGGCCGAATTCTTGCGGGGCGGTGTGGCGCGAGCGGTGGAGGACGCGGGGGTCGTACGCGAGATGTTGTGGGCGCGGGTCGCACCGGGTGCGCGATCGCTCGAAGGCGCGCACCTGGTGCCGCGCGCGTTGGTGGCCCGGCATCGCGACGTGGTGCGGACGGCGGTGGAGCGGACCTATCACACGAAGGTGATGCTATCGGGACCGTGGGCGCCGTACACGTTTTGCGCGCCGCTGCATGAGTAGCGGCGACCGGGTGAACGGGGCGGTGCCCGCGCCTCGCGCGGAGGTCAGCGAGGGCGGCGTCGATGCGTTCGAGGCGGAGCTGCGCGCGGTGGCGCGGGCGCTCCCGGACCGCATCAGCGCGGACCCTGAGCACGTGGACAGCGGACTGGCGCGACTCGTCTTGACACTCGTCGAACTGTTGCGGAATGTGTTGGAGCACCAAGCCATACGGCGGATGGACGGCGGCTCGCTGTCCGATGAGCAGATCGAGCGCCTGGGCCTCGCGCTCATGCGGCTCGATGCGCGCATGACGGAGATCAAGGCGGCGTTCCGGGTGACGGATGACGATCTGAACATCGACCTCGGGCCGTTGGGCCGGCTGCGATGACGCCGCGCGGCGGCCCGCGCGACGCCCGCGCTTGCCTAACGGACACCGACAAGGGAGCACAACGGAGTGGCCGAGCACATCTCTCCGACGAAAAGCCATGGCCTGGTCGAGGTGTTGGACCGTGTCCTCGACAAGGGCCTCGTGATCGCGGGCGACATCAAGATCAACCTCGCGAACGTGGAGCTGCTCACCATCCAGGTGCGCCTCCTCGTCTGCTCGATCGACAAGGCCGAACAGATCGGCCTCAACTGGTGGCGGTACGACCCCCGCCTAACGGGAGTCGTGGCGTCGCCCTACGCCACCGCCGGCGACTCCCTGGAGAGCCGCCTGGCGCGCATCGAGCGCCGCCTGGATGCGCTCGCGCCGTCCACCCCCCCGCACCCGCCGCGCACGGGCGCCGAACCTTCACCCCCGGAGTGAGCTAGCCATGGCTGTCGAGCGTTCGCCTGGCGGCAGTTCCCTCATCGACGTCCTCGACCGCGTCCTCGACAAGGGCATCGTCATCGATGCCTGGGTCCGCGTTTCGCTCGTCGGCATCGACCTCGTCACCGTCGAAGCGCGCGTCGTCGTCGCGTCCATCGACACGTACCTCAAGTACTCGGAAGCGGTGGGCCTCACCGCCTCCGGCTCCCGCCCGCGCGAGTTGGCCGGGTCGCTCGTCGAAACGGAGCTCGAGCGCGTCCAGCGCGAGAACCACGAGCTCCGCCTGCGCCTCGAACAGCTGAACGCGCCGGACCGCATCGTGTGAGGACATGACCCTTCCTGGCTCGTCGGCGGATCCCCGCGTGGATCCGCCCGACTATCTGCCGACGCTGGTAGAGGCGCCAGATTTTCCCGCCGCTGCACTCTTCGCGCTGACGGAGTTGGCGCGCTTGGCCGGAAGCCAGCGCGGGTACCTGCTGTTCATCGAGCCGGGCGCCGACACCCTCGCGGTCGCCAGCCGGCTGGCCGGCGCCCCGGACGACGACCTCCAGCCGATTCCGTTAGGCGACCTGTCGCACCCGTGGGTCGTGGCCGCCCTCGCGATGCGGCCCGCCCGGTCCCGCTGCGACGACACCGCGCCCAGCCGCCTGCCCCTGCGCGAGTGGATCGCGCTTCCCTTGCCGCAGAGCTACGTCCGCGGCGCCCCGGTCCCGCTCCAACCACGCAACGCCGGCGAATTGCTCCGCGCCACCGGCGCGGACCTCGTCCCGTACACCACCCGGCCCGGTCAGTCGCCGGCCGGCGTCGTCGTGCTCGACTGGACCAGGCTGGACGACGGCGTCGTCAGCCAGCTCGTCCGGCTCGCGTCGCTCAGTGGTCCCGTGCTCAGCCGGCTCGCCGCCATCGGCGCGACGCGGCGCGAGAACGAGCACCTGCGCCAGATCTCGAGCCGCCTGACGCTCATGCTCAACGCGCTGCCCGACCCGGTGGTGATCACGGACGAGGCCAACAACATTCTCGTCCAGAACGAGCGCGCCGACCACCTGCTCGCGGCGCGCGAATCGGATTCGCCCGGCCGCCGGCGCGCGCTGGAGCTGAACAACCTGCTCTTCACGTCGGGCCTCGCCCGCGCCCTCATGATGGGCGGCGTGCGCACGGCGCCGCGCGAGCTCACGCTCGTCGATCCGCTCGAGGGCGTCGAGCTCCTGTTCGAGCTCCTGTCGCACCCGTTAGGCGGCGGCGGCGAAGGCGGCGCCCTGCTGTCGGTGCTGCGCGACGTCACCGACCTGCGCCGCGCCGCCGACGAGCTCGAGCACCAGGTGAAGCGCGGCCGCCAGGCCGAGATGCAGGCCACCAAGGAACGCGACCGCTTGAACCTGATCCTGGCCAACGTCGCCGACCCGATCCTCGTGACCGACGACCGCGCCAAGATCCTGCTCATGAACGAGAAGGCCGAGCAGCTGTTCGACGTCGGCGGGACCACCGACACCTACGACTACCGCGTCAAGCAGGCAGCGTTAGGCAACGACACCAAGTTCTCCGCCTTCGTCGGCGAGTTCGCCATGTCGCCCGAGCGCGACCGCCACGAGCGCATGACCCTCGTCCGCCCCGGGGACGGCACCCTCCTCCCCGTGGAAGTCGTGTCGGGCAAGATCAACAACGACCGCGGCGAGGCGGTGGCGATCGTGTCCGTGCTCCACGACCTCACCAAGCAGGTCGAGAACGAACGCCTGTACCGCGAAGTCAAAGCGTTCTCCGACGAGCTCGAGGCCCGCGTGCGCGCGGCCACGAAAGACCTCGAGGCGCAGAACGAGCGGCTCAAATGGCAGTCGCAGGAGCTCGAGAAAGCCAACAAGCTCAAGTCGGATTTTCTCGCGAGCATGTCGCACGAGCTGCGCACGCCGATCAACGCGATCATGGGCCACGCGTCGCTCACGATCGATCAGATCCACGGCCCGCTCAACGAGCGACAGCGCGACGCCATGCGCCGCA
>Ga0187809_10000593_pt1 | contig 18755 bp, 18 predicted proteins | sample NC_wetland_sal_i_8_FD_132415 | JGI IMG/M metagenome (GOLD analysis project Ga0187809, IMG submission 132415) | Wetland sediment microbial communities from Neuse River Estuary, North Carolina, USA - ASW_4 | ecosystem: Environmental > Aquatic > Freshwater > Wetlands > Sediment | place: USA: North...
CAGATGTCGCCCTTTCCAAAGCATCCAACGGTATTGATTGTCCCAGTTCGGCTTTGGTGATGAGCAGCTGGAGCGCATTCGCATCTATAATTCCCAGAGATGCCAGATGGCAATCCTTACCAAAAAGAACGCGTAAAGTCTGAGCATTCGCCCGTATGCCCTGGTAGGTTTCTTCGGTGTAATTCCCCTTGCTGCGACGGCTGAATATCTCCGGGGGAATGTATGACTCCAACGCGTCGCGCAATAGGCTCTTGAACTGTTTCGGATCTGCCAAAAGATATGTCGCGAGGCGGCTGCGAGCGTTTATGACAGGATGATCCAGAAACGGCGCATTGGTTTCTATATTATATCGGCCCGCAAGCCTGCGAAGATTGGCCGTAAAGTCTCCGCTGAGCCGCAGCTCACGCATTGCTATGAAATCGGCGATACCCATACCGGGATCGGCTTGTGTGTCTTTGCTTTTTGCATAGAGCAGCTCGGACAGCTGCCTACGCACCCCTTTCTGGATCAATGGCACCGCTCCGGCAGTCAACGTATGCCAGCTGAGCTGAGGATCGTTCGTCCCTTCATGAATAGCTGCAGCGATGGTTCGGAGTGAGTCGGCATAATTGAAATGTGATTGCGCGCGCATAGCCCGCAAAACGCCCAAAAAGGCCACTTGCTCCGCCCGCGCCATAATCGTGGCGTCTCTTACAAAACGCGGGGCATTCCGGATTGGCTCGCTCATAAGGTCAGCTAGGTACTGCGAGGGCGGACTAAACAGCGCATCACCGCCCTCGCCAGTAACTATGCCTGAAGCGCCATGCTCGACAAGGTATGTGAGTTCAGCGTCCATGACTTTTTTAGCAACCCCGTCAACATGCGCAAACGGATACTGCATACGTGCTTCATCAAGCCGAGCGTAGGGCGTTAGTTCATCGGGTAAAACAAGATGATGCAATCTGATTTTCGGATCAAGCTGTGCGAACGACAGCGCGTAGGCCGTATCGCCGGCCAAAGATGCAAGCCGCTGTACGTGGTAAGCGTTGAGGGATTGGCCTTCCGGCAGCAAGCTGGCCCCGAGCAAGGCTAAAGACGGCGAATCCAGGCCACCGCTGAAAGCGAAATACAGCTCGTCGGCCTTACTTTGGCTATCCTGTGTGAGGCGCAAATCAACCGCACGCAGTAAATGCTCGCCAATTTCATGCGCCACGTCTCTGACACGAACCGATCGGTCCGGGATAAACGAAGCGTATTCGGAAAGGCTCGCCCCTGTGCTCGATAGCACGAGTTGATGGCCAGCCGGCAAACGCCGGACGCCATCGTATGCGGTCCGGCTAGGATCAAGAAAGTCGCCCCCGATGATATATGCAGCAAGGGCCATCGAATCCACACGGTCGCCTACGATATCCGTTACATTTTCGATATCCGTCGAATAAAACGTCCTGTTGTTGTGACGCGAATAAAAGATCGGCCACTGGCCGGAAAGGTCGGCCAGAACGGTCGTACTGTCCGGTTGCGCGCTAACCACCGCGTAGCTACCGGCGAAACTTGTGAGCGTATTAACACTCGGTCGACGTCCTACCTTAGTAGACATATCAGGCTCGAGACAATCACCGACAAATGCCAGTTCGCCGATTTCCTGCCGCACTTTACGGACCACCCCTTCGGGATTCCTGACGGCACTGTATTCAGGCGACTGAACACCCAGCAACTCGGGGTCATATATTCCATTGATGAGGATCGGCGCTTCTTCGTACGGCGAGTTCATTATGGACGCCCGCTGTTTAAGGATTCGAGTGTTTCATTACTTGCGACTTGCGCCTCATGTATTAGCCACTGTTCAAGGTATAGCTATACATACGTACATCAAGGATTGGTGCTAATAATTTTGGCTTCACCTCCGACAACCATCGCGCTGAGCACTTTGCTAGGATATTTTCCTGAACCATGTGCTTCGGCGCTCTCGCCGCTGCCGGCTTCGACTGGCGCCGCTCCAGCTTGAGACAAATCACCTGGCATGTATGGGTATCCGTATGCTGAATCGGCTGCCGCGTCCGTTCCCCCATCCAAACGTTCGCTACCGAAATGACCGTGTTCCATAGCTTCCTCCTGCCTGTGGCATATAGCTATACGGTTCAGCATATGCCGGTTCGCCACTTCCGTCTGTGAGATATACCCCAGTTAGAATACAACTAAGCGCTAGCCCCGTAGCCACCAGCGCGACTACGCCAAGCTCCAGCCACCTTCCAGGTATGCTATATATTATGTAGCGTATGTCCCGTGCAAGTTTATTAGCTAAAAAGCCCCTTCTTGCCGCCGGCGTCGTCGTAACATTTGTGGCGTATTCATTTGCGCTTCGTAATCAAGGACATGGACCGATCATTGCCCCGTCGTCGCTTAAGTCAAACGCATCGGCGGGCACCACAAACGCGAATGCAACCACAAATAGTACAAGTAGTAGTGCGAGCTCGGGAGCAACGAATACTATCAAATACAAAGACGGCAGCTACACCGGCAGCGTCGCCAACGCCTATTACGGCAACGTGCAAGTCCAGGTGAGCATTAACGGCGGCAAGATCACCGACGTACAGTTCCTCAGCTACCCGAATGACAACCCGAACTCGCAATACATTAATAGCCAGGCAACACCATATTTGAAGCAGGAAGCTTTGCAAGCGCAAAGTGCGCAGGTGAACGGCGTTAGCGGCGCGACGCTGACCAGCCAGGCGTTCATGCAATCGTTATCGTCAGCTTTAAGCCAAGCGAAAGCATAGCTCAAAATCCGTGAAGCAGACGAAAATCATCATGGGCATGCCCGTCACAGTGGAGATTGTCGGCTTTGCAGATGCCGAAGCTGCAATCAATGATACATTCGGCTACTTCACATCCGTTGATGAGCGCTACAGCACCTACAAGCCGGACAGCGAGATTTCGCACATTAACCGCGGCCTGGCACGCGAAAATTGGAGTGAAGAAACGCGCGCCGTGCTGGATTTATGCGAGCAAACCAAACGCGAAACGAACGGTTACTTCGATATCCGCCACAACGGCAAACTCGATCCATCGGGGCTAGTCAAAGGCTGGGCAATCGAGCAGGCCGCCAAACGATTACGTAAACAAGGCGTCAAGAACTTTTATGTAGAGGCTGGTGGCGATATCCAAACGAACGGCGTGAATTCCAGCGGCGAGCGTTGGCACATCGGCATCCGCAATCCATTCGACCTGCAGGAGATCGTCAAAGTACTTGCCGTTTCCGACGAGGGCGTTGCCACTTCCGGCACTTACATCCGCGGCCAGCATATTTACGATCCACACGCACCGAACCTGCCGATTGAAACTATCAAAAGCTTGACTGTCATCGGGCCGAACATTTATGAAGCTGACCGTTTTGCGACCGCCGCGTTTGCGATGGCAGAAGACGGCATTCGCTTTATAGATTCGCTGGAAGGTTTTGAAGGCTATATGATTGATCATAATAAAATCGCCACATTCACACGCGGGCTTGAAAGGTATGTTGTATGAAGATACTTGAAGCTATAGACGAATTACTCGACCGAGTGACAATGTATCGGCTACTAGTGTACTATCTGGCGGCATTGTTGCTCATAGCCATGGGCTTGAGCGCAACCGGCGTCCTACATTACAGCGCGTTTACCATTGCGGGTTACGCCATCTATCTCCTCATCGCCTGTTGGATCGTCAACCGTATGTTCGCCTGGTTCTTGGACGTGCCCATTAACGGTGATTCAACGTATATCACGGCACTGATTCTGGCACTGATCGTGTCGCCAAGTTTTAATCAAGATAACGTAGCGTTTATCACCGCGGCTGCCGGACTGGCTATCGCTTCGAAGTACCTCATCACGTTCAAAAAGAAGCATATCTTCAACCCCGCTGGCATCGCCGTAGTACTGACAGCGCTCGGGCCGGAACAAAGCGCTACCTGGTGGGTCGGCAACGCGCCCATGATGCCTTTCGTGCTGGTCGGCGGTATCCTGCTCGTACGCCGAATCCGGTGCGGTGCGATGGTGACAAGCTTCTTCGCGGCAGCGCTTGTCGGCGTCATACTATCGGCGCTTATGCGGCACGTGAGCATCACGAGCTCGCTCCATCAAACGATTTTCGACTCGGCGTTGCTTTTCTTGGCATTCGTCATGCTAACCGAACCGCTCACCTCGCCGTCGACCAGAAAACACCAGATTTGGTACGGCATATTGACCGGTCTGCTCTTCCCGCCGCAGGTACACCTGGGCAGCTTTTACTCCACGCCTGAACGCGCCTTGAGTATCGGCAACATCTTCGCGTTCATTGTCAATCCGAAAATCAAATTATTCCCGGCGCTGGTGCGGAAAGTTAAAATTACGCCAGATTCTCTGGATTTCGTATTCGTACCCGAACGACGATTTGCCTACCAGCCCGGGCAGTATATGGAATTTACCCTGCCCCATAACAGTGTCGATTCCCGCGGCCAGCGCCGGTACTTTACACTCGCATCATCGCCCACCGAAGAGAATGTGCGCATCGGCGTGAAGTTTTACCGCGACGGCAGCAGCTTTAAAGAAGCGATGTTGGGTATGGACCGGAATACGCCGATTGTCGCCAGCTCGCTTGGCGGCGACTTTGTACTACCCGAGGACCGTACCCGCAAAATCGTACTCATCGCCGGCGGTATCGGTGTCACACCGTATCGCAGCATGATCAAATATTTGCTCGATAAAGACGAGAGGCGTCAGGTTACATTGCTATACGCGGCAGGTACCGCCGAAGATATTGCATATACGGAGGTATTTGAAGAAGCACGTAAACGACTCGGCATCAAGTCGGTGTATGTACTCTCAAGGGCCAAATCCTCCCCGAAGCATGCGGACTTCCGCAGCGGCTACATCACCGCTGATCTGGTTAAAGCTGAAGTGCCCGACTATCACGACCGACTCTTCTATATTTCTGGCCCACATGCCATGGTCGTCAATGTCGAAGACGCTCTCAGAGCCCTCGGCGTCCACCAGAACAACATAAAGACTGACTTCTTCTCCGGCTACGCCTGACATCTGTTAATCGGCAATACTCCACTTGCCCCGCCTTGGCCCGATAAAGAACAGGCAACCGGCAAATACGTTAAGTCTAGGCATCCACGGGTGTCTATTCCCATGCTGCATAGCTACCACTCTGCGATGCATAAGAAGAAAAAGCTTTACAACAACCATGCTTACGCTTACTATTGTTGTAGTAATTTAAAAAGAGAAACACCGGATGAAAAGTACACGTCCCGTCAAGAAATCCCGTAAAGATGCAGGCTTTCTCAAGAGACTCCGCAAAAAAAGCAGTAAAAACCTAGTCCTTGCCACCGCTTTTGTAGTCGTTTTTGGCATTGGGGGCAGTCTGTTCCTGTACTTGACGCATGCCCAGGCTACCTATTACAAAGGTAACTGTACGCTTACAACCGATAGCAACGGATCAAGCGGGGCTTGCGTGCAGCAGGCGCAAGATCTGATGGACGCGATACAGCATGCGAAACCAGGAGGCTACGAGACGGCGACGGGGCCCGGCTCTGGCGTTTTCCAGTACGGCTCTGCGTATTACCTTACGATGGACGGAAGCTATGGTGACGCTACCGCAAATGCAGTCCACCGGCTCTACGGAAATGACTCGCTTACGGGCGGTACCGCTTCCACTGCAGGATGGCAGTATCTTTGTCGAGCGGCAGCCCAGTACGGCTTGGATGTAAACAGTGGCCAAGGCGCGGGTACGCTGAAATTCAGCACGACCTCAGGTCAGTACACTAACAGCCCGACCTACGTAATCTTTAAGTCCACGTGTGGTACCCAGGTAGCCGTTCCCAGTAGTAGTGGCAGTAGCAGTAGTTCCAGCAGCACGACTACAAGCAGCGGATCCAGCTCAAGCAGTAGTAGTTCCAGCAGCTCCAGCAGTTCTAGCGCTACAAGCGGCAATACCTCCAGCAGCACGGCCAGCACTACCAGCAGCAGTGCGAAATGTACCAGCTATACTTTCTCCCACTCTGGGAATAACGCGCCGAACACGACCCTTTCCGGGGACTGCATTTACTACATCCAGACAATCCTGAATGGCGCATGGACCTCCAATCCCTACAGCTACCTCACTCCTGCGAACAATTACGACAAGTATTACAATGTAAAAAGTGGGCTTATCGGCGGCGTCAGCAAAACTGACAATAACTATAACTCAGAGACTGAGGTCCGCATCATGGCCCTCCAGTCGGTTATGGCATACAACGGCACGCCTCTGAGCGTAACCGGGACAACTGACGCCAGCACGTGGGGCGCACTCTGTGCATTGGCAAAAACCTACGGCGCCGTTCCTAACACTACCGCCATCCAGTTGGCGCGCCAAGTCGTCACTAGCAGTGCTAACAGCGATTCAGGGTGTAGTTCTATCACCGGAAAGGACTCCCCCAGCCCCCACCAAACCACTCCACCGCCGCTCACCTGTCCCAGCGGATCGACAATGAACTCAGCCAAGACTAGCTGTAGTTGCCCTTCGGGCGAGACATATGCAGGCGGCCAGTGCCAGAAAACTCAGGTTGCGGTCCCTGCTGGTGGCAGCACTACAAGCAAAATCACAAGCTTCACCGTTACTAAGCAGGGCCAGGTAGGCTTCGACAGTGAATACGAGATAAAGTGGGCGTCGCAGAATACTGCTGCCTGCAGCCTCGCCTTTACGATAAATGCTACTTTTGATGTTTCGAATCCCACGGGAGGACCTACAGGTTCCAGCTCGCTGTCAGTTACCAACGGGACAAGTCCATTTACAGTTACGCTCCTATGCACCAACAAATATACCCCCAACGTTCCCTCAACAGCAGCTTCTGCAAAGCTTACGGTCTCACCGTAAGCCGGCACATACATCACGCTAAGAACATAACGCCCCTCATTTGGGGCGTTATGTTCATTTTGGGTACTGAGAATATGGCTATTGCCAGGGGTCCAGGCCAAGCTTACTTACTAAAATCGAGACGACTGGGAAGCCTCCGAATAGGCTAAGGGTTGCGCGCCTAGATGAGCTCTCTTGCATGCAACGTAGTCAGAAAGCTACATTCTTGATGAAGAGAAGATGGTTGGTCCCCCTCTTCAAGTAGAGACCTTCAGCGCTCACTGTCAGTCAGCCGTGCAACGTACAATAAGCATAAACCAAAAACCAGACGCCGACCTTACACAGACGCTGCCTGCCGCTGAAGACACACAAATATCATGAGAGCTAGCCCGAAGTGGGGGAGAGTACATTGACCAGCATGGATAAATCACCAGAGGTCAAACGTGGCTCTTTCTTTCGAGAGCTACCGTCGGGAGCTGCGCCACCTGCGGAACAACAAGAAACCCGCAATCAGGATAATGACTGCAGCCACTTCGTACACTATGTAGTGTTCGGCGGCTAATATGAACTGTGTTGGTGAGGCAGGATTTTTAATAATCAGCTTCTGTGAAGTTGTAGTAGCTTTACCTGATTTATAGGTTATCTTAGTCGATAAGGTATACGTCCCATTTAAAAGGTGCCGAACGTTCAGCCGATAGCTGAAAGGATCGGAAGTAACGGTGGCGAGCCATTTACCGCTCAGGGAATAATCCACTTCCTCGATAGGGTCGTTAGTAGAGCTATAAGTATCTGGCTGGATTGTGACAAACGGGGCGGAGATTTCTGTAGGGATCCCCGTGTTCGCGGGCGTTATAGTGCCTCCGTCCCCGAAGATACTAATATCCCCCGAATTATTAGGAGCAGTACTAATCGCTATCGCTGCGCTACCCGTGGCAGATGTTCCTCCGCTCGCTTGTGAGCTTGAGGCACAGTTGCTGCCATCGCCGGTCGGTGTGCATCCATCCGACAAAAATTCAATCTTGTCCACCTTGACATTAGGCGACGCACCAATGATTGTTACATTCTGCGTACCTTGCACAAAGGATCGTTGAACTATACTGCTACTATTCCGGAAGTAGTCGACCCACGTCCAAGCATTTGCCGGGATCGAACCGCTGTCGCCTATGGGGTAGCAAGTGCCATTAATACCCAGGAGAAGAAGGTCAGCCGAGCTACTCGGCGTCTTCATGTGCGCCCAGACCGTATAGTTGCCCGACTTCGCGAGCGTTACGCTCGTCACATAGGTGCCAGCGCTGGACGACGAGCATGCACTGGCAGCCTGTGCCGATTGGCGCCCAAGTCCTAACCCTACCAGGCCGGCAACGAGAACAATCGTCAGCCCGAATATACTAAACCAGTCCTTTACTGATGGTTGGCTCGCCGGGTCGATTACGTCAGTCTTGCGCATATATTGATGTTGCTGAAAATGTATACCTGCTAGTATGCCCGTCCTTAGCAGGCACTGTCAAGATGCTTTTGCTTAAATCGCAGCGTGCGAAATATCCCTAATACATAGACTAAGCAATAGAGGCGGCTGGCATCTTTTTGGCGAGACGCTGCGGTTGGCCGTACTTCGTAATGAAACTTTCGACAAGTTCGCGGGCTGTGCGGTCTTCGATCTGTTTTGGCGGATGCTTTTGGAAATACGCCGCAGGTTCGATGATTGGGCCTGACAGCTTGTTGTCGAGCGCCAACTTCAGGCAGCGGATAGAATCGATCGCCACCCCGGCTGAGTTTGGCGAGTCTTCAACGCTCAAACGAAGTTCGAGATTCATCGGTACATCGCCGAAGTGCTTGCTTTCGATACGCAGAAAACAGATCTTGTTGTCCTTCTGCCATGGCACGTAGTCGCTCGGACCGACGTGGATGTCTTCATCGTCGATGTGCTGGCCACGCGCTTCAATCTGCGAACTCACCGCTTCTGTCTTGGAAATCTTCTTGTACTGCAACCGCTCGCGCTCAAGCATGTTCAGAAAGTCCGTATTACCACCGGTATTCAGTTGATACGTGCGCTCAATCTTCATGCCCCGGTCAAGGAACAGATTCACGAGTGTACGGTGCGTAATGGTCGCGCCGACCTGCGCTTTGATATCATCGCCGATTACCGGCAAGCCTGCGTCCGAAAACTTCTTCGCCCACTTGGGGTTCGATGCGATAAATACGGGAATACAGTTCACGAATCCACAGCCGGCATCGATTGCAGCTTGCGCATAAAACTCAGTCGCTTCCTGCGATCCGACCGGCAAGTAGTTGATGACCGCGTCGGCGCCGCTCTCTTTCAATATTTTTACGACATCAACCGTCTTTTCCTTTTCGTCAACCGGCACGAGATCCGCCGTATACTTGTTGACGCCATCCAGTCGCGGTCCGCGCGAAACTTTAACACCCAGTTTCGGTACTTTTGCGAACACGGTCGTGTTGTTCGGCTCGGCGTAAATTGCTTCCGCTACGTCTTTGCCGACTTTGTTACTGTTCACATCGAATGCTGCCACGACTTCGATGTCGCGGATGTGATAGCCGCCGAAACGTACGTGCATGACGCCCGGCACGAACTCGTCGTCCTTCGCGTTGCGATAATAATAAATCCCCTGCACCAACGATGATGCGCAGTTTCCTACGCCCACGATTGCTACTTTGATTTTTCGATCTGCCATATATACTCCTTACCAATCATTCTTATGGTACGGATTGACGAGGTATAAAACAAATATATAATTAGTATGACTACATAATTTTCATTTATTGCATGGAAGATCGTCTTTTTAAGTTTGCGAAGCTCGTTGATGCCGGCAGTTTCACGAAGGCAGCAGCGCTACTACACATATCACAGCCTGCGCTTTCGACCGCTATAAGTAAACTTGAGCGCGAACTCAGGACCACGCTCATCCTGCGTGGCACCCGACCGCTCAAACTCACTCCAAGCGGCGAAGCGGCGTACGCCCATGCCAAGGAAACGGCCGTGCGCACCAGTAACCTCAAACTACAGATTGCCGCCACCGCCCAGGAAAAGGTCGCGCTCAGAATCGGTATGATAGACAGCTTGGCCAATGCGCTGTTCGAACGCGACCAGGGATTAAGCCGGCTGGAGCAGCAAGCAAGCGTCTCGTTCGTTGTGGATAATTCCCGTTACCTCGTAAACGCCGTTGCCCGTGATGACATAGATATCGCGTTCGTCGTCGAGCAAAAACAGCACCACGATACCTTACGTGCTGAACCAATCGGTACAGAGCCACTTATGCTCGTGTGCCACCACACATTAGTCGCACGCACTCAGCAGGCATTGGCAGACGGAACGCTGCCGAATTTCATAAGCTACGACGAGCATTCGAATACATTCCGGCTCGTCCGTCATGCTCTGGCCGTGCAGCATGTGTCAATCCAACCAACTTTCTATTCGACCAGCCCCGAGGTAATCCGCAAGCTCGTCATCGCTCAAAAGGGTACGGCAGCGCTGCCCTATCTAATGGTGCGCGATCTTATCGCTCAGGGCTTACTCGCTACTATTCCGCTTAACAGCTCGGCAGTAATGCCACGTCCTGTACAATTCGTGAGACACCGTGATAAGGTGCTACCGGAACCACTGACCCAGGTAGCTGCGCAGCTTAAGGGGATTCTGCAGGAACTGATGGCCGGAGCTCTCTCAAATACCCAAGTCGTGAATCATTCGACGAAACACCGTATACTAATGGCTGGTTGACCTATGCGTGAGAGAATCGTTCACAAACGACAAATTGTACTGTATCAAGGGGAAGCGACGACTCAGTTTTACCTGATTAAGTCGGGGATCGTACGGGCCTACACTATCCTGGAGAATGATACCGAAATGAATATCGCGCTTTATGGCCCGGGAGATTTTTTTCCGAGCAGCGCGAGCACTTCCCGCGTAGCTTTTTCAGTTTTCTACTATGAGACGATGAGCCCCGCGGTATTGGAAGCATATCCCGCCGAAGAATTTGCTACAGTGAAACGCAAACTGCTTGCAGAACAACCGGAATACTGGTCTCATCGTTATCTAGGCGCTTTGTTGCACATCAATGCGCTCGCACAAGTAAGCGCCGCCCGAAAGATAGCGTACGGACTCCAGTATCTGGCTATACGATTTGGCGCGGAACTCATGGGGGGCAAGTATACCCGGATCGATATGAAGCTCACGCAACAAGATATTGCCGCCCTCTGCGGCGTGTCGCGCGAAACGACAAACCTGGAGCTTGGCAAGCTCAGAGACAAAAACATCCTGACCGAAAAATCAAAGTTTTATTCCATAGACATGAAGGCGCTCACGAAATTGCTTGGCGACGACGCCATACAAAACATCGAACTGTAAAATCCTACACGGTGTCGTTGATAACGCGGAAAAGTTCGTCGGGCGTCGCCCAGGCTTTGAGCATGTATCGAGTGGCGCCGTGCTCTAGCGCTTCGTTCACCTCGCGCTGCGAGTCCACATTGCTAAAGACGATTACGGGAATGTGTTTCTCATTTTTGAATGCTTTCAGGAAAGCATTTCCATCCATCGTTGGCATGAGCAGATCAAGCAGGATAATCTCTGGCTCAAAAGTGGGAATATTTTCAAGCGCTTCTTGGCCGTTGTACGTCTGCCGGACGTCATATCCTCCTTTGGTCAGAAGCATATAAAACGCATCGTTTATATCATTGTCGTCCTCGACAAGCAGCACTTTTTTTCGCGGATTTACTGTCTTATGCATAGTGAAATAGTAATTTTACCTACGACTATTTTCTGTTAAGCACGCCACATTACACTCGGAGCACGTAATTTCTTTGCCCTATCCACCCTCCTTACCGGCGGTCAACCGCACCGAAATGTGGAGCAGGCAACAGTTTTTTGGTGGAGCGGTTCATATCCCGCGGCTCCGGCAACCCGTAGGATAGGTGCAGTGAGCGCGACACACCAAACAATTCCGCCCGCAATATTGCGCATCACGTATCGGGCGAACCATTAGAGGAGGATTTATGCACGACCGACATGCAACCGATTACATGATAAAGGCGTTCCTGGCCCGCAAGGCGGAACAATTTCCACAGATATTCAAGGGTGAAGCCCCTGAGCCAGCCCGTCGGAAGGGTTTCGGTATCCGGCGAATCGATGTAGTACTAAGCTAAAGGAGGATATATGTCATTACTTATTTGGATAATTTTCGGAGCTATTGTCGGCTGGGTCGCATCTAAAATCGCAGGTACAGAGCAAGGCATTGTGCTGAATGTGCTTATTGGCATAGTCGGCGCTTTCCTGGGAGGCTTCCTTATGTCGCTATTCGGTAAAAGCGGCGTCACCGGATTTAACCTATACAGTGCAATCGTTGCCATAATCGGCGCGCTCGTGCTGATCACTGCTTACCGGGCGCTGGCAAGGACATAAAGGAATGACCGCTATACTACGCACCTTTGTTAAACGCACGGTTTGGATGTCTATTGTCCTCGCTGATATCGTCGCGATGCTGAGCGTTACCGAGCTGATTCACCCCCATGACCGTAACGCGGCCTTTGTCTGGAATTCAGGGTACGACTGGGCGCCCGTTATTACCGGCGTAGTGTGCGGTGCCGTAATTACTGCAGGGGTAAGCATGTTGTGGCGCATCCCACTCAACATAACAGATAGTGAGCATGCTACTGCACAAAAGTAAGTGAATAAGGACAAGGAGCACAACTATGCAATATGAAGAAGAAGTCGACGTAGATAAGGGATTATACCAGGATGAAAAGGGTCAGGTCGTCCATCGTAACATAGTACGTGCCCAATACCGCAACAGCCCGAGTAAGGCTTCAAGATGGCAGCAAGTACTCTATGTAGCCTACGGTATTGTTGCAGGCCTGCTGGCGCTGCGGTTCGTATTTGCCCTCCTGGCTGCTAACCCCGGCAGCACCCTAGCTCGGATCGTCTATGACATCACGCAACCACTGGTGGCGCCTTTCCAAAACCTGTTCGGCGTGAATGCCTATACTTACGGAAGCTCCCGATTCGAGTACGATACCCTTGCCGCTATTCTCTTCTACGGTTTCCTCACCTGGATAGCTGCGAAAGTTATCGGTATCGATAAAGATGCTGCCCGTCGCGAAGCCACCGAGCAGTAAGTAAAATCTATTGCCCACACATACTACATGGACGCTGCCGTAATGACAAACAACGCAGCGTCCTTTTACTAATCTGAGAAATGCATAGCTCCCTCAAAGCCGCGGCAATGTAATGGTAAACGTACTTCCCTTGCCTGGTTCGGACTTCACCGAAATATCACCGTGCTGCATGTTCATGATCGTTTTTGCCCAGTAAAGACCGAGACCGGTACCGCCCGCCTTCACTGATAGCGGGTTATTAATACGCGAGAATTTTTCGAACAGCTTGTCCTGGTCGGCAGGGTCGATGCCCACACCCTGATCGGCAATCACCAGGGCAAGTTCCTCCCCCTCTCTATGCATGGATATACGAATAATGGTATGGGCGTCCGAATACTTGCTGGCATTATCCAAAATATTGCCGATAGCCATAGCCGTGAATGCCGCATCGCAGGCTACATATACGTCCTCTTTGGGCTTGGTGAAGGTAATCTGCTGCTGCCGGCCCTCCGCCACCAAACGGATTTCCTGCAAACATTGATCCAGCACGTGGGCGACATCAACTTTCTCGGGTTTGAGCTCTACCTTTTGTAGGTCCAACTGCGCCACGCGCAGGATATCGTTCACTACCTTCAACTGACGATCATTGCTCGCATAAGCGCGCTTTAGAAGCGCTTCATGCTCTTTATCCATGTCGCCCGCGTATCCTCCGAGCAGAATGCCCAGATACTGCTTGACCGCCGTCGCCGGCGTACGCAATTGGTGCGACGTCAGGGCGATGAATTCGTCCTTTGAACGATTCAGTTCGACGAGATGTTCTATACGCTGAGCTTCGATGCGTTTGCGCTGCAAACTGTATTCGACAACCCTGCGAAGCAGTTCGGCGCTAAAGGTGCCCTTGACGAGATAGTCGGCAGCGCCCAGTTGCATCGCCTGGCGCTCGACAAGCTCATCGCCGGCGCCGGTCAGAATGATAAACGGCTGTTGCCACTGCATCACCTCGAAACTACGAATAAGCTCCAGCCCGTCTACCTCGCCCAGCCGGTAGTCCACCAAATACACATCATGGTTACGGGATGCGATCGCTTCGCGCGCTTCATCGGAGCGGGCCGTCCACTCTATGAGTGGCTTTGGGTTGAGAGCTTCATTCAATAAAGAGCTAATAATGAGGTAGTCGTCTTCGTCGTCGTCGACGAGGAGTATACGAATGGGCGTAGATTTCATTGCTTCTTCGAGGGGAGTTCTACCACTTCAAACCAATATTTTCCCAGTGTCTGCATGACTTGGATCAGGCTCTCAAAGGTGACCGGCTTCGTAATGAAAGAGTTGACACCAAGTTTGTATGATCGATAGATATCCTCTTCTGCTTGAGAGGTAGTAAAAACGACGATGGGAATATCGCGTAATTCGGCGTCAGCCTTGATTTCCTTCAGTGCTTCGCGACCGTCTTTACGCGGCATGTTCAAGTCAAGCAGAATGATACCGGGACGGGGCGCGCTCCCCTCTTCGGAGTATTTACCGCGCCGCTGCAGATATTCCAGCAATTCCTCGCCGTCCCCTACCGTTCGCAGGTCGTTCATCAGATGGCTTTCTTTTAGCGCGTCTTGGGCCAACATGCGGTCATCTTCGTCATCGTCCGCCATTAGTATCACGACTGGGGTTGCTTCTACCATGGTTCACCTTCCTTTGCTTATTGCTGCTGTTTTATAGGCAATGTCACTATGAAACGGGATCCCTTGCCTATCTCACTTTCAGCGACGACCGTTCCGCCGTGCCGCTCGACAATCTTTCGCACCACTGCCAAGCCGATACCGGTGCCTTCGTATTCATTCCTTCCGTGAAGGCGCTGAAAAATAGTGAATATGCGATCGGTATATTTCTGGTCAAAGCCGATCCCGTTGTCCTCGACCGTTATCGCCACCATGTCTTGGATATCACTCCTATCTATTTTACTATGGATTTTTATAGAAGGCTTTACGTCTGTCTTGTGAAACTTTACTGCGTTGGATATGAGATTCTGAAAAAGCTGTCGGATTTGCGTGGCGTCAGCTTCGATTGACGGCAGGCGCCCCACCGTCACCACCGCGCCTGTTTCTTCGATTCGGATCTCCATATCAGATAACACTTCCTGCACGATGCGCTTCAGGCTGACGCGGCGGAACGGCTTAGCTTTGGTAGTGACCCGGGAATACGTCAGCAGGTCTTCTATCAAAATACGCATCCGGCTGGCCGCATCGAGCATGCGGTCAAGGTATACTTGCGTATCAGGTTCAAGATGCGAAGTCGTCGCGAGCCGATCACCGAAGGCTTGAATTTTTCGCAATGGTTCCTGTAGGTCGTGCGACGCTACCGAAGCAAAATCCTGCAATTCACGGTTACTCCGTCCCAACTCTTCGTTGGCGATCTCCAGCTGGCTACTCTGGAAGCGGAGCCGACGGAAAATACGTCGCAAAAAATATATGAGGCCCAATGTCAGTGCAAAGGACGCGGCCAAGCCGCCGTATGCTGCTAACGCATACCGGTTCGCCCGGGCATCGCGCTGCGCAGTACTGGCATTAGTCTCATTTTCCATGCTTGCGAGTTTGGCCTGAATATTATGCATCAGATCGAGGCCATAGTTTGTATTGACCACCGCGACCGCCGCGCTGAAGCCTTGAGTCTTGCGCAGCGCAAGCGTGTGGTTCATTTCACCGATCTTTTGGTCCGTCAGCGTAGAAATTTGAGAAATCTCCTGGTTATACGTCGTATGCTGGAACTCACGCCTGAGACGCGTCATAAGCTGTTGCGCTTTGGATGTACCACTTGCGTAAGGGGTGAGGTAGTCCTGGTTGCCTGTGATCAGGTAGCCCCGTTGCGCGCTTTCGGCATCGCGCAAATCCGAATACACATCAGCGAACTCGATATTCGTAGTAATAGATTGCCGGGCTTGATCGCGAGCCTGGGTGAAATTACGAAGCGACGCAACCGAGATAACCGCAGTCGTAAGATTCAAAACAACCAGCGCGAGCAACCCGAGGTATAAGTATTTTTCGTGCAAAACCCCGTGGTCTACATCGAGGGCAAGCCGGGATGGACGTTGCAGTCTGATGAGCATCACCTCTCATCTTACTCTGTCTGCTCGAATAGGGATAGTCGTGGTCTTATCTCGGCAGGTCGATCCGTACGTCCGGGCATTGATAATGCCTCATACGGCATGAACCCGCGACAGATGGCCCGACAAATAGTATGCTGTTACCGCGCCCAAGCGTCGGGGCCTCTTCTACGACACGCTGACAGCGCTTAATCAGAGAGCGATAGCGAATCGACAGTAAATGTCTGGCCGCCGCCGTACGGCGCTTCGATGCCGTACTCTACATCAAGGATGCCGTTATCCGCGCTGGTCACATAGCCGAGCGATTTGAGCTGGCTTACAATGCTGGAGATATTCACCGTACCACTCGTCTCGTTCTTCGGCAGCACCACGCTCACGGTGCCGCTCACGTTATTGCCGGAAACCCACACTTTCGACCCGTCGGACAGCGTTGTCTTAACCGAACCTGCGGGCACCTGACCGTTTACGTAGTTCCAGATCATCAGCTCAAGGTCATTATTCCAGTTAGATGCTGTGGCGGCAGCCGAGGTAGTCAGCCATATGTCATAGGCGTACTCATAATCCAAGCCGCTCGATGACGCGGGTGGCGTAATCTTAAACGCGGACGTCAGATTGGATGGCAAGGCCGAGTACAGCAGACATTGATCGGACGGGTAGCCGACCACCTCGGTGGTACCAGATTGGGCATTAATTTTTGCGCTGAACGACGCGGGGTTGCCGTCACTATTAGCTATTTTGCTCACGCTATAGCCGACTTTTGCTGAGTCGCCGGACCATGTGTCATTTCCATACTTACAACTCACATTTTTCATGAGCGTACCACTGCCCGTGCCGGAGCTCCCGGTGCCGCCAGATCCAGAAGGTGGTGTACCGGACGCGCCGCCGCCCTGGTGCGTGCTCGTTGGAGGCTTTGTAGCCGTTTTACCACTTCCAAACTGCACCATACGGCCACCAATGGCACTCGTATTCGCGACCACTTTCGCCTGGCCGGAAACCTGCGCATTTGCAAGCCCAATAGCAATGTACGTGTTGGTAGCGGCCAAGGCTAAGAATGTTGCAAGTCCGCCGATGCCCGCAAACACTACCGCTACTAAGATAATGCGTTTGCGATTTACGGATGGACCGGCAGTCTGCATGTCGGAGGGCATTTCTGATACAACGACAGCCGATGCGTGGCCGTCACCCGATTTATACTGGCCCCTATTCTTAAGAAACGGGATACGGCTAAGCAGACTATTAGGTGAAGAACCGTAGTACAAAAGGGCGGCAGCGGCCAATGCTGCGATACTGGCAACGGCGGCGATATACGCGGTCAGTTCCGCTGCGGACATCTTTTGTTTGGGACTCCCTTGCGTCGTAGTCGCCGGAGTCCTCTGCGTATTTTGACTGGACGAAGCGCCTGTAGTGACGGGCGCACTATTGGGCGTCTTGGGCGTTTGCACTGTAGCACTGCCATCCCCGCTCGTCTCGCAATTAGTGCCGCTACCGACAGGGACGCACGAAGTATTTGTGAGTAACAAGATCTGGTCGACACCAACACTTGCAGCTTGCCCTGCAATCGTCAACGTATGCTTGCCGTTTGCCAGTGTAACCGTTACCGGCGTAGTGGTGCCATTCGTGTATTGTATCCAATGAAAGGCAGGTGCGGACAACTTCCCCTGGCCCATATTGATAGAGCAGCCGTTATCTATCGCTAGATCAAACGAGCTGCCGGATGTTGATGCATATACATGCGCCCATAGGCGGTACGTACCGGCTGTTGCGACGGTGAAGGTCGTATGAGCAGTGCCCTTGTCGCTTGGCAACTTCGCACAAGGCGCCGCACTAACCGATGGGCAGAAACTTGCCACAGTCACTACTAGTATCGGTAAGGTATAAACTCTTTTGAGAATTTGTTTTACAAGATTTGACATATCGGAAAGCTATAAATGCTAAAAAATGAAGATCTCGCCTCATGCACTCGGCGCTTCTTCATCTACACATTACGCTTTGCTTTTTAATTTACTAATAAAGCAATAGTACTATGTCACTGCATTTATTTCCACACGCAAACTCAATGCCAAATTACACACCTCGATTTCCTTTGATAAGACCCCGACTTACGGAAAAATAAACCATGGGACCAAAATCCCCGCCAACCGGCAGGGATGAATTATCCATTACTGCTCAAAACTTTGAAAAGTCTGGTTTGGTGAGCTCTCGTATATTTTTACGGAACTCTTTGACGGAAGACGTGGTTAAGCTTTACTACCGGCTGGTCGATTGAGGCATTGAGTACCACGACGGAATATTTCTATCCGACATAGAGCAAGAATATGGGTAGCCTATGGTCGAGTGCGATGCACTTTAGTGTGTCGACTATGTTTTGTAATTTGTGCAGCCTCAGCTCCGCCCACTACCTTTTGAAGTAGTTGAGGATTTCTGGACACTGCCATGAATACGCCGATCCACTGCTCGAGACTTAAATTGGATGGCCGGGCACTTAAAGGAAACCATAGAGCACTAGATAAGGCTGCAAGTTCTCTATCAGTGAGAATTGGCCGCAATGCTTCACTGACGGTCGGTTTGAAAGCGTTGTAGGCGTACGTTACAAAATCCCGATATAGTTGTGTATGCCCAGGCTTTACTAGGTTGTTCGCGCGTTTTTGTATTCCTAGCAGTACCGCGTTCACTTTCGGGCGAGGGTAGAAGTCGCTCTTTCGTAGTATGGCGACTCTCCGTATCTCGA
>Ga0187809_10000594_pt1 | contig 18746 bp, 14 predicted proteins | sample NC_wetland_sal_i_8_FD_132415 | JGI IMG/M metagenome (GOLD analysis project Ga0187809, IMG submission 132415) | Wetland sediment microbial communities from Neuse River Estuary, North Carolina, USA - ASW_4 | ecosystem: Environmental > Aquatic > Freshwater > Wetlands > Sediment | place: USA: North...
CGGCCACCCCGGACTGCCGATGGGGGCCGCGCCCATGGCCTGGGTGCTGTTCTCCCGACACCTGCGTCACGACCCGTCCGACTCCCACTGGCCCGACCGCGACAGGTTCGTGCTGAGCGCCGGCCACGGCTCACCCCTGCTGTACGGGCTGTTGCACATGTTCGGCTACGACCTGCCGATCGACGAGCTTCGGCGGTTCCGCCAGCTCGGGTCGCGGACGCCGGGTCACCCCGAGTTCGGCCACACCGACGGCGTCGAGACGACCACGGGGCCGCTCGGCCAGGGGCTGGCGATGGCGGTCGGCCTGGCGCTGGCCGAGCGCATGCAGGCCGCCCGGTTCCCGGAGATCACCGACCACCGCACGTACGCGCTCGCCGGCGACGGCTGCCTCATGGAGGGGATCAGCCAGGAGGCCATCTCCTTGGCGGGCCACCTCCGCCTCGGTCGACTCACGGTCCTGTGGGACGACAACCGGATCACCATCGACGGTCCGACCTCGCAGTCGACCTCCGACGACCAGCTCGCCCGGTTCGCCGCGTCAGGCTGGCACGTACAGCGCGTTCCGGACGGCACCGACCTCGACGCCATCGATGCCGCGCTCACCGCAGCCACGGCCGACCCGCGACCCAGCTTGATCGCCGTACGGACCGTGATCGGCCAGGGCGCTCCCGGCATCGAGGGCACCTCGGCCGCTCACGGGGCACCCCTGGGCGCGACGGTGCTCGCGGCGGCCAAGGAGGCGGCTGCGTGGCCGTACCCGGCCTTCACGGTCCCCGACGAGGTGGCTGAGCGGTGCACGCAGCTGGCCGCGGACGGGCGCGCGGCGCGTGAGGCCTGGACTGAGCGACTCGAGCAGTTCCGCCGCGACGACCCCGACCGCGCCGAGGTGTGGCGACGGACGTGGGCCCGCGAGCTCCCTGCGCAGTTGGACGACGTCATCTCGAGCGTTCCGACGGGGAAGGCCCGTGCGACCCGCCAGTCCTCTCAGTCGGTCCTGACCGCCGTCGCCGCGGCCCTCCCGGAGCTCGTGGGCGGGTCCGCGGACCTGGCGACCTCCACCGGTACGGTCACCGGCCAGCGGGCCGTGACGCGTGACGACTTCTCGGGCTCGGTGCTGAACTTCGGCATCCGGGAGTTCGGCATGGCCGCGGTCCTCAACGGGCTGAGCCTGCACGGCGGTTTCCGTACGTACGGCAGCACCTTCCTGGTGTTCAGCGACTACCTGCGACCCGCCCTGCGGCTGTCGGCGCTCATGGGCCAGCCGGTCATCCACCTCCTCACGCACGACTCGGTCGCCGTGGGCGAGGACGGCCCCACCCACCAGCCCGTCGAGCACATCGAGTCGCTGCGGATGATCCCGGGGCTGACCGTGCTCCGCCCGGCCGACGACACCGAGACCGCAGCCGCATGGCGGCAGGCACTCGCCACGACGGACCGTCCGACCGTCCTCGTGCTCAGTCGTCAGTCGGTGCCCTCGGTGCCCATGGGGTCCGTCCGGCCCGACTTCCTGGCTGCCGAGGGAGGACGGGTCGTACGAGACGTCGTCGCTCCTGACGTCGACGTGCTGGCCACCGGCTCGGAGGTCGGTCTTGCGCTGGCGGCGGCTGAGCTGCTCGAGGCCGAGCACGTACGGGCCCGGGTGATCTCGGTCCCGTGGCGCGAGCGGCACGTGGCGACCACCCCGGCCGCCACGCGGGCTCCGATCACGGTCTCCATCGAGGCCGGCGTCACGAACGGCTGGGCCGACCTGGCCACCGTACGGATCGGCGTCGACGGCTTCGGCGCCTCCGGCAAGGCGTCCGACGTCCTGGCCCAGCTGGGCCTCACACCTGCCGCTGTGGCCGCACGCGTGGCCGACGCGGTCCACGGCCGTACTGCATCCCCTGAGACGAGGCGATGATGCTCACCAACCGCACGACACTCACCCAGTTCCTCATCGAGGAGCGCCGTCGGTTCGCCGACTCGAGCGGCGACCTCAACGGCCTCATCCTCGACGTGGCGCTCGCCTGCAAGGCGATCTCCCGCCTGGTGGCCCAGGGCGGCCTCGCCGGCGTGCTGGGCCCGGCGGGCGCGACCAACGTCCAGGGCGAGCAGCAACAACAGCTCGACGTGCGCGCCAACGACACGTTCCTACGGGCCATCGAGTGGGGCGGCCACGTCGCCGGCATGGTCTCCGAGGAGCTCGAGGAGCCGTACGTGCTGCCGGTGACCTACCCGCGCGGCAAGTACCTGCTGTCGTTCGACCCGCTCGACGGGTCGTCGAACATCGACGTCAACCTCTCGGTGGGAAGCGTGTTCTCGATCCTTCGCTCGCCCCATCCCGGGACCGACGCCGTGGCGGAGGACTTCCTGCAGCCAGGAGCCCAGCAGGTGGCTGCCGGCTACGCGATCTACGGGCCGTCGACGATGCTCGTGCTGTCCGTCGGTCGCGGGGTGCACGGTTTCACCCTCGAGCCGGCGCTCGGCGAGTTCATCCTCACCCACCCGGACATGCGGATCCCCACCACAGGCTCCGAGTTCGCGATCAACTCCTCGAACTACCGGTTCTGGGAGCCGGCGGTGCGCCGCTACGTCGACGAGTGCCTCGCGGGAGCCTCGGGTCCGCGCGAGCGGGACTTCAACATGCGGTGGGTCGCGTCGCTGGTGGCCGAGGCGCATCGCATCCTCAACCGTGGAGGCGTCTTCCTCTATCCCCGGGACTCGAAGAAGGCGGGCGCCGCCGGGCGACTGAGGCTGCTGTACGAGGCGAACCCGATCGGCTTCCTCGTCGAGCAGGCCGGAGGCCGCGCCAGCACCGGTCGTACGCCCCTGCTGGAGGTCGAACCGACAGCCATCCACCAGCGGGTGGGGTTCGTGTTCGGGGCCGCCGACGAGGTGGCCCGGATCGAGGCCTACCACAAGGCGTCCTACGACGAGCCCGACCAGGACATCCCCCTGTACGCCACCCGCGGACTGTTCCGCACCGCCACCCGTTGAGCACGTGACCAAGGAGTTCCCATGTCGACCAAGCATCCAGTCGTGGCCATCACCGGTTCCTCAGGAGCCGGGACCACGTCCGTGCGACGCACCTTCGAGCAGATCTTCCGCCGTGAGGGACTGAACGCCGCCTACGTCGAGGGCGACAGCTTCCACCGGTGGGACCGCCTCGAGATGAAGGAGGCGCTCGCGCGCGCTCTCGAGGCCGGTGACCACACCTTCAGCCACTTCGGGCCGGAGGCGAACCTGTTCGCCGAGCTCGAGGAGCTCTTCCGCGAGTACGGCGACACGGGCGGCGGCCAGGTCAGGCGCTACCTGCACGACGTGGAGGAGGCCGCGCCGTACGGGCAGGAGCCGGGCACGTTCACCGCGTGGGAGGACATCCCCGGCGGTACGGACCTGCTGTTCTACGAGGGCCTCCACGGTGCGGTCGCCACCGACGACGTCGACATCGCGCGGCACGTGGACCTCGCCATCGGGGTGGTGCCGGTGATCAACCTGGAGTGGATCCAGAAACTCAACCGGGACCGCGTCCAGCGCGGCTACACCACGGAGGCGGTCACCGAGACCATCCTGCGGCGGATGCCCGACTACGTGAACTACGTGACGCCGCAGTTCTCCCGCACGCACGTGAACTTCCAGCGAGTTCCCGTGGTGGACACGTCCAACCCGTTCATCGCCCGGACGATCCCGACCCTCGACGAGTCGATGCTGGTCATCCGGTTCGAGAACCCGCACGGCATCGACTTCCCCTACCTGCTGTCGATGCTGCACGGCTCCTTCATGTCGCGGCCCAACACGATCGTGTGCCCGGGCGGGAAGATGGACCTGGCGATGCAGCTGATCTTCACGCCCATGCTCTGGCGCCTCAAGGACCGCAAGCGCAAGGCGGAGGTCGGCTGAGGCGAGGCCGCTGCTACCGAGCCCCTCACCCCGCCGGCGTGAGGGCGGCATGTCAGCGGGGCGTCGTACGCTCGGGCCATGACCGTCAGCTTCGGAGCCCACGTCGACCAGGCCGACCCCATCGCTGCCGCGCAGGCGCTCGGCGCGAGCCTGTCCCAGTTCTTCCTCGGCGACCCGCAGGGGTGGAAGACGCCGACGGTGGGGTACGCGGCGGGAGCGGCTGCGCTGAAGGCGGACGCCGAGGCTGCGGGCATCGCGCTGTACGTGCACGCGCCGTACGTGCTGAACGTCGTCTCGACCAACAACCGGGTCCGGATCCCGAGCCGGCAGCTGCTCCAGAAGCAGATCACGCTCGCCACCCAGATCGGCGCCAAGGGGATCATCGTCCACGGCGGCCACGTGGGCGACGAGGCGGACGTCGGCGTGGGCTTCGACAACTGGCGCAAGTGCATCGACGGGCTCGACCTGACGCTGCCGCTGCTCATCGAGAACACGGCGGGCGGGAACGGCGCGATGGCACGCCGGCTCGAGCGCATCGACCAGCTGTGGTCCACCATCGCCTCGGCCTCGGGGGTCGAGAACGTGGGTTTCTGTCTCGACACCTGCCACGCCCACGCCGGCGGGATCGAGCTCGCCGGCCTCGTCGACAAGGTGAAAGCGATCACCGGCCGCATCGACCTCGTCCACGCCAACGACTCACGGGACGCGTTCGACTCCGGCGCCGACCGCCACGCCAACCTCGGCGCCGGGCTGTGCGACCCCGAGGGCCTCGCTGAAGTGATCGCCACGGCCGGCTCGCCGATCGTGTTCGAGACGCCCGGGGCGAAACAGGGCAAGAGCGACGACATCCGCTGGATCGCCGAGAACGTACGCTGACGTGGCTGAGCTGGTCTTCCTGACCGGGGCTCCGGGCAGCGGCAAGTCCACGCTGGCAAGGCGGTACGTCGACGACCGGCCGCTGGCGCTCCTGCTCGACATCGACACGCTCCGCAGCCACCTGGGCGCGTGGAAGTCGGACCCCGGCGCGGCAGGGCTCGCCGCGCGGGCGATCGCGCTCGAGATGGCACGTACGCACCTGCGCGCCGGTCACGACGTGATCGTGCCCCAGTTCGTGCGGCTCCCCGACCTCGTCGACCAGTTCCGTCAGGTCGCGGCCGAGAGCGGCAGCCGGTTCGTGCTTGCGGCGCTCGTGAGCAGCCCCGAGGAGGCGGCCGAGCGCTTCGCCGCCCGGGCCGAGTCGAGCGAGGAGAGCCACCGCGACGCAGCGGAGATGCAGAGAACGGTATGGACGAGCAGCATCGAGGACTGGTACGCCGCCATGATCGCGCTGCTCTCCAGGTACGAGGACGTGCGCTACGTACGAACGGTGGCCGGAGAGATCGACCAGACCTACGAGCGGCTCAGCGCGTGCCTGGGCGACGGTGGCGACGCCTCTCAGGTCAGCTGACGCGGCCCAGGGCGACGGCCGCGTACATGAGGGATGCCACGCTCTCGCCGTCGCTCAGCTCACCGCTCGCCACCAGGGCCAGCACCTCGGACCAGGGCACCCACCTGACGCCGCTGATCCCCTCCGCGTGGGCATCGGGACCGTCGGCCGCACGCGAGAGGTCCTGCGCCAAGAACACGTGCTCGGGTGCCCGGCAGACGCCGTTCAGCGCCCACATGAACCCGATGGCCTGCCAGCGCTGCGCGACATAGCCGGTCTCCTCGTACAGCTCGCGCTGTGCGGCGAGGAGGAGGTCTTCACCGTCGCTGCCGCCTGCCGGGACTTCGAGGGACGGTCCGACCGTGTGTCGATCGACACTCTCGAAGAGCACCTCGTCGCGCTCGTTCACGGCCACGATGAACACCGCCGGGTGTCGGACCCCCACGACCCCGTACACGCCAGGAGTCCCGTCGGGAGTGATCACCTCGTCCTCGACCACCGTGATCCAGCGATTCTCGTACGCGGTCCGACTCGAGGTGACTGTCCACATGCCCGGCAAGGCTAGTGCGACGCGGCCGCCGCGGGCTGGCCGGCGCTGATCACAATGTGGCCCCTGCGTTCAGAATGCAGGACGGCTGGGAATAGGTTCGTCCGGTTGCCCAGTGGTCGCTGACGCGCGGCCCGACGAGCGGAGTTGCGACGATGAGCCTGTTGCGGACCAAGTCGATCGAGCAGTCGATCGCGGACACCGACGAACCCGAGTACAAGCTGAAGAAGTCCCTGAGCGCACTGGACCTCACGGTCTTCGGCGTCGGTGTCGTGATCGGCGCGGGCATCTTCACGCTCACGGGCCGCGCCGCCCACGAGGTGGCCGGCCCGTCCATCGTGATCAGCTTCGTGATCGCCGCGATCTGCTGCGCGCTGGCGGCGATGTGCTACGCCGAGTTCGCGTCCACCGTGCCGGTCTCGGGGTCGGCGTACACGTTCTCGTACGCCTCCCTCGGCGAGATCTTCGCGTGGATCATCGGCTGGGACCTCATCCTCGAGATGTTCCTCGGCGCGTCCGTGGTGGCGCAGGGCTGGAGTGCGTACCTCGGGGTCTTCCTGGGGAAGATCGGCATCACACTCCCCGCAGCCATCAGCTACGGGGGCCACATCGACCTGTTCGCGATGGCGCTCGTGCTGGTTCTCGGCGTGCTGATCACGTTCGGCATCAAGGAGTCGCTGCGGGTCAACCTCGTGCTCGTCGGCGTGAAGCTGTTCATCGTGCTGTTCGTCATCGTCGCCGGACTGCAGTTCGTCAGCCCCGCGAACTACGCCCCGTTCGTCCCCGCCGCACAGGCCACGGCGACGACGACCGGCTGGACGCAGCCGCTCATCCAGGTGCTGACGGGCGCCGCCCCCTCGACGTTCGGAGTGGGCGGCATCCTCGCCGGCGCAGCGCTGGTGTTCTTCGCCTACATCGGCTTCGACGTGGTCGCGACCACCGCCGAGGAGACGAAGAACCCGCAGCGCGACCTGCCCATCGGCATCATCGCCTCACTGGTGATCTGCACGATCCTGTACTGCGCGGTGGCCCTCGTCGTGACAGGGATGGTCCCCTACGACAAGCTCGATCCGAGCGCCGCCCTCGCCAACGCGTTCGCCTTCCACGGTCAGTCGTGGATGGCGACGCTGATCTCGGCCGGTGCGGTGGCCGGCCTGACCACGGTCGTCCTGACGCTCATGATCGGTGCCACCCGGCTGATCTTCGCGATGAGCCGCGACGCCCTGCTCCCCGTACGGCTGGCCAAGGTCCACCCCACCTACCGCACGCCGTGGCTCATCACGGCGGTCGTCACCGTGGTGGTCGCGATCGTCGCCGGCCTCACGCCGGTCGGGGTCCTCGAGGAGATGGTCAACATCGGCACGCTGTCGGCCTTCGTGCTCGTGTCGATCGGCGTGGTCATCCTTCGCCGGAAGCGTCCCGACCTCACGCGCGCGTTCAAGGTCCCGTTCTCGCCCGTACTGCCGATCCTCTCGGCCGTCATCTGCGGCTATCTGATGATCAACCTGTCGGTCGAGACATGGCTGCGCTTCCTCGTCTGGCTCGTGATCGGGTTCGTGATCTTCTTCACCTACTCCCGCTCCCACTCTCGTCTGGCGACGCCGACGGCGGCCTCGCTGGCCGAGTAGACACGGTCCAGGTCCACGCGCTACGACGGGCTGAACCGTTTCATGGCAGGGCGTGACCGACCTGCCCGATGAGGTCCGCGAAGTGGTGGGGCGATACTCTCGGGCGTATGGCGAAGAGCATCTACGTGATGTCGCCCGAGGGTCTGGTGGGCAAGTCCGCCATCGCCCTGGGCGTCATCGAGGCGCTGGCTCGCGAGGTCCGTTCGGTCGGCGTGTTCCGACCGATCATCCGTTCCGACGGCCGGGACGGCATCCTCGAGACGCTGGTCAGCCAACCTGCGGTCAACGGCCAGTACGACCTGTCGTACGGCGTGGAGTACGCGGCGGTCCATCGCGACCCCGACGAGGCGATGAGCGAGATCATCTCCCGCTACTCCGAGCTGCAGGCGCGCTACGACGCCATGGTCGTGCTCGGCTCCGACTTCACCGACGTCCTGGGCAGCACGGAGTTCGCCTACAACGCGCGCATCGCGGCGAACCTGAACGCGCCGGTCCTGCTGGTGGTCCGTGGCAACAACAAGACCCCCGAGGGCGTACGGCACCTGGTCGACAACTCGCTCGACGAGCTGACCCAGCACCACTGCGAGGCGGTCGGCGTCGTGGCGTCGCGCATCGAGCCCGAAGCGCTCGGCGTGTACAGGTCGGCGCTCGAAGGCATCGACCTGCCGCTCGTCAACGCGATCCCCGAGCACAAGGTGCTGCCGGCCCCGACCGTACGGACGCAGTTCAAGGCCGTGGGCGCGACCATGCTTCGCGGCAAGGAGGAGCTGCTCGACCGGGAGTCTCAGGGCGTGATCGTCTGCGGCATGACGCTCCCGAACGTACTGGACCGGCTGTTCCCGGAGGCGACGGTCGTCACGGCCTCCGACCGCATCGACCTCATCCCGGGTCTTCTGCTGGCGCACACCTCCGGGGCGTTCCCGCCGATGGCGGGCCTGGTGCTCGTGGGTGGCTACGACCTGCCGCCGAGCGTCCAGAAGCTCATCGACACCCTCGACTCGGACCTGCCGATCGCGGCGACCTCGACCGGGACCTTCACCACCTCGGAGAAGCTGTTCGGCCTCGAGGGCTCGGTGACCGACTCGGCACGCAAGATCGAGATCGCCCGCGGGCTGTTCGGCGACAACATCGACGCCAGGTCGCTGATCGAGGCGATGCACGTGTCGCACGCCGAGGTCCGTACACCGCTGATGTTCGAGTACCAGCTCATGCAGCGCGCCCGCGCCGACAAGCGCACGATCGTGCTGCCGGAGGGCAGCGAGGACCGCATCCTCGAGTCGGCCGTCGTGCTGCTTCGCCGCAACGTGGCCGACCTCATCCTGCTCGCGCCGGAGCACGTCGTGAACCAGCGCTCGGGCAGCCTCGGCATCAACCTCGCACGGGCTCGCTGCATCGACCCGGCCGATCCCGAGCTCCGGGAGAAGTTCGCCCAGGAGTACGCGAGGTTGCGGGCCAAGAAGGGCGTGACCATCGAGCAGGCGCGCGAGAAGATGGCCGACCTCAGCTACTTCGGCACGATGATGGTCCACTTCGGCATGGCCGACGGCATGGTCTCCGGGTCGATCACCACGACCGCCAACACGATCCGGCCGTCGCTGGAGTTCATCAAGACCAAGCCCGGCACGTCGATCATCTCGAGCTCGTTCCTCATGTGCCTGCCCGACCGCGTGCTCGTCTTCGGCGACTGCGCGGTGAACCCTGACCCCACGGCGGCGCAGCTGGCCGACATCGCGATCTCGTCGGCGGAGACCGCCGTCGCGTTCGGCATCGAGCCGAGGATCGCGATGCTGTCGTACAGCACGGGCTCGTCGGGAACGGGTGCCGACGTCGACAAGGTCCGAGAGGCGACCCGCCTCGTCAAGGAGCGTGCGCCGGAGCTGCTCGTCGAAGGACCGATCCAGTTCGACGCGGCGATGGACCCGAGCGTGGCCCGGACGAAGCTGCCCGACTCCCAGGTGGCCGGCAAGGCCACCGTGTTCGTGTTCCCCGACCTCAACACCGGCAACAACACCTACAAGGCCGTGCAGCGCACCGCCAACGCCGTCGCCATCGGCCCTGTGATGCAGGGCCTGAACCGGCCGGTCAACGACCTGTCCCGCGGCGCCACGGTCGACGACATCGTCAACACCGTCGCGATCACGGCGATCCAGGCACAGGTCGTACCCGCCGGAACCCCGTCACCGTTCGCCGAGCAGTAAGTCCAAGGAGAAGCACGTGCCCACACCGATCCTCGTCCTGAACTGCGGTTCGAGCTCGATCAAGTACCAGGTCATCGACGTCGACGACGAGTCGCGTCTCGCGACCGGCCTGGTCCAGAAGATCGGCCTGCCGGACTCCAGCCTCGAGCACACCACCGACGGGACGTCCCACCGGATCGACCGCATGGTCGCCGACCACCAGCAGGCGCTCGAGGCGATCGTCAGCGCGTTCGCCATGTACGGGCCGGCCCTGTCCGACGTCGTCGCGGTCGGGCACCGTGCGGTGCACGGCGGCGAGGCATTCCGCCAGCCCGTACGGATCGACGCCGGCGTGATCGACACGCTCCGCGAGCTCTCACCGCTCGCCCCGCTGCACAACCCGCCGGGCATCGCGGGCATCGAGGCGGCGATGACGGCGATGCCGGACGTGCCGCACGTCGCGATCTTCGACACCGCCTTCTTCTCGACGCTGCCGGCGGAGGCCTACACGTACGCGATCGACGCCGACATCGCGAAGACGTACTCGATCCGCAAGTACGGCTTCCACGGGACGAGCCACAAGTACGTCTCGGAGCGCGTCGCCGAGCTGTTGGAGAAGCCGTACTCCGAGGTCGACCAGATCGTCTGCCACCTCGGCAACGGTGCGTCGATCTCCGCGATCCGCGGGGGTGTCGCCGTCGACACGTCGATGGGTCTGACGCCGCTGCAGGGGCTCGTGATGGGGACGCGCTCCGGTGACGTCGACCCGGGCCTCCACGCCTACCTCGCGCGGGAGGCGAACATGTCGGTGGCTGAGATCGACCGCCTGCTCAACTCGCGGTCCGGCATCGCCGGGCTGACCGGCGGCTCGAGCGACTTCCGGGACTTGGCGACGCGCATCGAGGCGGGCGACGCGGCGGCGAAGCTCGCGTACGACGTCTACATCCACCGGCTCGTGAGCTACATCGGCTCGTACCTCGCGATCCTCGGCGGCATCGACGCGATCACGTTCACCGCGGGTGTCGGCGAGAACGACGACGCGGTGCGGGAGTCGGTGTGCGACCGGCTCGCGCCGCTGGGCTTCCTGCTCGACGACGAGGCCAACAAGGTCCGCTCGAAGCAGCCCCGCCGCATCAGCCAGCCCGACTCGCCGATCCAGATCCTCGTCGTCCCGACCAACGAGGAGCTCGCCATGGCACGAGAGACCCAGCAGGTCATCTCCGCCTGATCGCCTGCCCGCGCAGGCGCCGGCGCGGTTGCTGGTTTCACAAAGGATGTACGGAGTTCGTCACATCCCGTGGCAGATCTGCCACGGGATATGAGCAATTCCGGACATCCCTTGTGAAACCGACGCCACCCTTGCGAAACCGACGGCACCCAGTAGGTGTCGGCGAGGGCCCGTCGGGCGAGTTCCGACGGCGGCCGGGTTATGGCCGCGAGCCGTCGACCACTCCACACCTACTCCGACGTTGCCCGGGTTATGACGCCCCGCCAAGCCCTGACAACCCTTGGAACGTCGGAACTCGGCATCCGTGGCCGTCAGCTCCCGGCCATAACCCGTGCAGCGTCGGAATCGGGCCTCGTCGCCTACAGCAACTGGGACGCCGTGGCTGCGGCCGACCCATCCCTCGTGAGATTGGGCGACACGACGAGACGCGTAACCACGCACAACTGACACCGGCCGGTCTGCCATGGACAGGAAGCAGGCCCTAGTTCGGTGCGACCACCAGGATGTACACAAGGCCGACTGCTGCGGCCATGGTGGAGATGACCGCCACGGCGACGCCGACCCGGGGCCTCGTCCTCGTCCGCAGCCGTGAACGCACCATCGCTCGAACGGGCTTCTCGAGCTGCCGTGCCCTGAGGATCGGGACGAGGACGCCCGGCGGAGCGGGTCAGCGGGCGCGGCGCTGCTGGCGGAGCTCCTCCAGGCGCTTGCGCTCCCGGGGCGTCAGGGCCTGGAGGCCGCGGTCCATGATCTTGTCGAGGAGCGCGTCCATCTCCTCATCCTCACGGGCGGGGGGCTCGGGTCCGATCCAGGGGCCCTGCACGACGTTGCTCGCGCCGCTACTACCGGGGCGCGGCGGGGACGCCTTGCGGCGCCGCCTGCGCTCCCGCGGCGTGTACTCGTGGCCCGGGATGAAGGCGTAGCGGCTCAGCAGGCCGGCGTACTTCGCGATCACGGCGGCCACCAACAGGCTCAGTACGAAGTGGAGCAGGCCGACCCAGTAGCGCGCGGCCGCGTACGACAGCAGCGGCAGCACCACGATGACGAGCCCGATCACCCAGGCGGGGATGCCGAAGAAGAACGGCATCCGCGGGTTCTCGAGGATGAAGATCAGCACGATGATCAGCGCCAGTGTGCCCAGGCCCATGAGGACCGGCGCGTCCACCCGGAACGACAAGGCGAGCAGCACCGCCAGGATCGAGCCCGACAGCGTGATCCCGAGGAGCAGCCAGCCGAAGCGCCGCTTGCCCAGCTCGCGCTCGAGCTGCCGTCCCGTAAACCAGAACACGGCCGCGTTCCAGATCGTCGTGAGACTGGGGCCGTTGGCCACCGGCCACGTCACGACCTGCCAGACGAAGCCGTGAAGCACCGCCAGCGGCGACAGCGCCAGGACGGTCACGGCGTACGGCGAGATCGCGTACACAGCCATCATCAGCAAGGCGACGGCCGCGACGAAGTCGCTCGTGCCCACCCCGTAGGACCTGATGTGGAACCAGGGCCTCTCCTGGTCCGATCCGGACAGCCAGCTCACGCCACAACCGTACCCACTTGCCCCAGACCGAACACAGCCCCTGGCGGGATATCCCCGGGGCGTCGTGGTCGTTGTGGGGTCCCCACAACGGCAGAGCCCCTGATGAGGACCGATACAACAAACCGTACGAGCACATCGACCGTGCTTCGACACCCGCTCGGGAAGTGCCGTAGCGTGAGGTTCATGGCTCTCGCGCTGGTGACCGGAGGGACGGCTGGCATCGGCCATGCTTTCGCGGTCGAACTCGCCTCTCGGGGCTGGGATCTCGTGCTCGTCGCCCGCGACACCGCCCGCCTCGAGGCCGTGGCGGAGGATCTGAAGACACGGTTCGGGCGCGACACGGAGATCATCACGGCAGACCTCGCCGACCGGGCCGACCTGCTCCGGGTCGCCGAGCGCGTCGAGAGCGACACCTCCCCCGTCGAGATGATCATCAACAACGCAGGTTTCGGGATCCACGCCCCGATGCTCGCCAAGGACTTCTCCATCCACGAGAAGGCGCTCGACGTCATGTGCCTCGCCGTCCTGGTGCTCTCGAGCGCCGCGGGGCGCGCCATGTCCGCGCGCGGGCACGGCTCGATCATCAACATCGGGTCCTCGTCCGGCATCATCACGACCGGCAACTACTCGGCCGTGAAGGCGTGGGTCAACACCTACACCGAAGGACTGGCCAACGAGCTCCGGGGTACAGGCGTCGCCGTGACCGCCGTACTGCCGGGCTGGGTCCACACCGAGTTCCACGAGCGGGCCGGGATCAACGCCTCGAAGCTGCCGGACGTGGTGTGGCTGGACGCTGACGAGCTCGTGCGCGAGGCGCTCGACGACAACGCGGCCGGCAAGGTGATCTCCGTGCCGAGCAAGCGCTGGAACACCGCGTACTGGGTCGGCCGGCACCTGCCGCGCTCGTCGATCCGCTGGCTGTCGCGCAAGCTCTCGAACTCGAGGAAGTCCTGATGGCGGAAGCGCATCGGGGGCGCTACCAGTCCGAGATCTTCGCCGGGGTGCGGTTCGTGTCCCAGGAGCTGCTCCTGCGGCCCTTCGTCTGGCGGATCCTCAAGGTCAACATCCACGGGCTCGCGAACATCGAGTCCCTCGAGGCGCCGTTCGTCGTCGTCGCGAACCACTCGTCCCACCTCGACGCGCCGCTCGTCGTCGGGTCCCTGCCCCGGCGTCTCACGAAGTTCCTCGCCACGGGCGCTGCGGCCGACTACTTCTACGCCTCGAAGATCAAGTCACTCTCGACCGCGCTGGTTGCGAACACCTACCCGATCGAGCGCCGCGGGCTGCGTACGCGCAAGGGCCTGTCGAAGCAGCTGCTCGCCGACGGCGTACCGCTGCTGATCTTCCCGGAGGGTACGAGGTCGCGCACGGGCGCGATGGGCCCGTTCACCCCCGGTGTGGCCGCCCTCTGCATCTCGCACAACGCCCCCTGCGTCCCGATCGCCCTCGTCGGCGCGTTCGCGGCCTGGCCGTACGGGCAAGGTCACCTGCCGCGCGGACGCCCCGAGGTGCACGTCGTGATCGGTCACCCGCTCACCCCCGCGCCCGGCGAGATCGCCCGGCAGTTCAACGAGCGGATGCGCCGGACCGTGCAGCAGCTGCACGATTCGACGGCCAGGGCCTATGGACTACCCACCTTGGACGACTACGCTCGGGCAGTCTCGTTGCGGCAGGCGTCGGTGCCGTCCGCAGTGAGTCCTGTGACACCACCACACGCATCGGATGACGATGGCGGAGGCCCCGCCGGCAAGGACGATAGATGAGCGACAACAGGACCCGCCGCGTCGGACCGGCCTCGGTGAAGCAGCAGAAGTGGTGGGGCTGGGGCGCGGAGGGGATCGAGTTCTCGTTCGCCGACAAGCCCAAGTTCGCGCCGTTCGTCCTCGACGTGCTCGGGGTGGACGTCACGAAGCCTGCGCCGCGAGTCCGTGACTTCGCGTCCCTCGACGTGCCGGCGTCACAGCTGAGCGACGAGCTCCGCGCGACGCTGGTCAGCGCTGTCGGCGAGGACTACGTCGTCGACGACGACGAGATGAGGGTCGTCCACGCTTTCGGACGTGGCGTCCGTGACCTCGTACGCGTCCGTCGCGGCGAGCTCGGCCGCGTGCCCGACGTGGTGGTCTACCCCGCCGACGAGGACGCGGTCGTCGCGATCGTCGACGCTGCGTGCGAGGCCGACGCGGTCGTCATCCCGTACGGCGGCGGCTCCAACATCGTCGGTGCCCTCGAGGCCGTACCCACCGAGACTCGCCAGGTCGTCAGCGTGAACCTCGGCCGCATGAACAAGGTGCTCGAGATCAACGAGAGCGCCGGGCTCGCGCGGATCCAGGCCGGTGTGCTCGGCCCGGACATGGAGATCCAGCTGAACGCCAAGGGCTGGACGCTGGGCCATTTCCCCGACTCGTTCATGTGGTCGACGCTCGGCGGCTGGATCGCCACCCGCTCGTCGGGCATGCAGTCCGACAAGTACGGCGACATCGCCGACTGCACCCGCGGCCTTCGGATGGTCATGAAGGGCCAGGTGCTGGCCCTGCGTCCGCTGCCGTCGAGCTCGTCGGGCCCGTCCGTACGCGAGATGGTGCTCGGCTCCGAGGGGCGCCTCGGCATCATCACCGAGGCCTGGATGAACGTCCACCGGCTCCCACCCGTCCGCGAGATCCAGGCGTACTTCTTCCCGACGTACGACGCCGGGCTCGAGGCGATGACCGAGCTCGCGGCCTCCGACGCCGCGCCTTCGATCACCCGCGTCATGGACGCGAACGAGACGGCGTTCTCGATGGCGAACGGCAAGAAGTCCGGCCGGGTGTCGCACCTGATGAACCGCGCCGTCCAGGAGGTCATGACCCGCAAGGGCTGGGACCTCACGCAGATCGCGCTGGCGTTCGTCGGCTACGAGGGCACGGCGGTCCACGTCCGGTACGAGAAGTCGCTCGTCGGCAAGATCGTGTCGCGCCACGGAGGCATGGGGGTCGGCAAGGGTCCAGGCGCCCTCTACGACCAGAAGAAGTACGACGTCCCGTACATCCGTGACTTCCTCCTCGACCGCGGCATTCCTGCGGACGTCTCCGAGACCGCCACCCCGTGGTCGCTGATGAAGACGATGCACGACAACACGGTCGCGGCCGCCTACAAGGCGATGGACGAGGCGGGCGTCAAGGGCTTCGTCATGTGCCACCTGTCGCACAGCTACCACTCGGGCGCGTGCCAGTACTTCACGTTCGCGATCAACGACGCGAGCGAGCACAACATGGAGACGTACGACCGGGTCAAGCGCGCGATCCAGCAGTCCTTCATGGACAACGGCGGGACCGTCTCGCACCACCACGGCGTCGGTGAGGAGCACAGCCCCTGGCTCGACCAGGACATCTCCCCCGCGGGCGTCTTCATCCAGCGCAAGCTCCTCGAGGGCGTCGACCCGGGCCACAACTTCAACCCCGGCAAGATCATCCACGACGGCATCCCGGGCATCTCCAGCAACTCCGTACAGCCGCAGTAGCCAGGAGGCGCCCGCCCCGTACGTCGCCCGCGTACGGGTCGGCTGGGCGTCGCTCGTGCACGCGACGGCACCGCTCGTACGCTCAGTGGCGGCCACGCGCGCGCTGCACCTTCGCAACGGCGTGCTGGCAGCTGCCATGACAGTGGTTGAGGCGCGCCTGCGCATGAACGAACCAGGTCGGCGTACATGGGGCTGGACGCCGGAAACCGGGCCGTAAGTGCTTGGGGTCACCACGGCCCGGTTCACGGGCTTCTCCGCTAGTCGGAGTGGAGTGCGGTGCTTGGGGACACCGACTCCTTCGAGCGATAAGGCGTTGGGGCGCCTGGCTACCGCTGTACCGAGACTTGTGTTGCGACGTGCGTGTCGATCGCTGTCGCCAGCGGGACCGTCACGGCCAACAGTGCGGCGAGGAGGCCAAGCACGAGCGTGGTACGGGCCGCCGGGCCGGGAAGAGCTTCCCTCAACGCCGCCAGAAGACTGCCGTTCGACACCATGTCGCCTCACCTCCTCGACGCTGAGTTTTCCCTTGTGGCCCTGGGCGATGTGGGGTTCGTGAGGGACTTCTCATGGTCGCCGGGAATCCGCCTCTGAGCCCCAGCCGGTAGATTCGGCGCGTGAGCATCCGGGTCCAGCCGATCAGCGCCGAGGAACACCTCGGCTACATCGCCGCACGCGGCTCCGCGAGCTTCCTGCAGACCCCGGCCTGGGGGGCCGTGAAGAGCGAATGGCGGGCGGAGAGCCTGGGCTGGTACGACAGCTCCACGCTCGTCGGCGTCGGCCTCGTCCTCTACCGCGACCTGCCCCGGATCGGCCGCTCGCTCGCCTATCTGCCGGAAGGCCCGGTCCTCGACTGGTCGTCGCCCGAGGTCACCTCGCTGCTGGGGCCGCTGCGGCAGTACGTCGCCGGCCGAGGTGCTTTCGCCCTCCGGATCGGGCCCACGATCGTCTGGCGCCGGTGGGGCACGGAGTCGATCAAGGGCGCCATCGCCGACGACCACGTGTCGCGGCTGTCGGAGGTCGCCCCCGACGCGGTCGACCCCGCTGCGACGCGCCTCCGCGGCCAGCTCAGGCACCTCGGCTGGATCCCGCAGCACGCGGACGAGGGCTTCGCTGCGGGGCAGCCCGAGTTCAACTTCCAGCTGCCGCTGGCCGACAAGACACCCGACCAGCTGCTCAGCGGCATGAACCAGCTGTGGCGCCGCAACATCAAGAAGGCCGAGAAGGTCGGCGTCGAGGTCACGCAGGGGACCCGTGAGGACCTCGCGGCGTTCCACGGCCTGTACCTCGAGACCGCCTCGCGGGACGGCTTCACGGGGCGCCCGCTGGCGTACTTCCAGACGATGTGGGACGCCCTGCGGGCCGAGGACCCTGACCGCATCCGCCTGTACCTGGCGCGCCACGAGGGCGATCTCGTCGCCGCGACGACCTGGGTCAGGGTCGGGACGCACGTGTGGTACTCGTACGGCGCCTCCTCCAACGCCAAGCGCGACGTCCGCGGCTCCAACGCCATCCAGTGGCGGATGATCACCGACGCTCTGGAAGCCGGAGCACGCGTGTACGACCTGCGCGGCATCACCGAGGGCCTCGCCGCGGACGACCCCGAGATCGGGCTCATCCAGTTCAAGGTCGGCACGGGCGGCGAGGCCGTCCAGTATCTCGGCGAGTGGGACCTCCCCATCAACACCGTGCTGTACGGGGCCTTCCGGGCATACCTCGACCGCGCGCGTTACCTTGGCGTCGCCCGTTCGTTGCTCCGACTTCCCACGCGGGGTGTACGAATGGTGCGCCGGCGGTTCGGCCGCACCCCCACGATGCCGCTCCCGCCTCAGGGCGTGGCGCGGACCGGCACGACCGATACGGAGGCCTGAGATGAGCGTCGTGCTTCGCGTACCGGCTGCTGACTGGCGCGCGCACCAGCGACGCGTACAGGCGAGGACTCCCGGGCTCGTACCTGTCGCGAAGGGCAACGGGTACGGCTTCGGGCTCGCGCGGCTGGCATCCGAGGCGGCTGCGCTCGGCGTCGACACGCTGGCAGTAGGCACCGGCGCCGAGGTCGCCGAAGTCCGCGACGTGTTCCCGGGGCGCATCGTCGTGCTGCAGCCGTGGCGGCCGGGCGAGCCGGGGGCCGAGGACCTGCTGGCCGACGCACGCGTCATCCACACGGTCTCGCGGGTCACGGACCTTGAGCACCTGTCCGCGAGCGGCAGGCGCCCCTCCGTACTGCTCGAGCTCGTCACCTCGATGAAGCGCCACGGGCTCGCCGTCTCGGAGCTCACCGACGTCCGGCGGGTGTTGGGCGACGACGGGGTCGACGTCATGGGCTGGACCGTCCATCTCCCGATGCCCGCGGCGACGGGCGGGAACGGCGCGGAGGCCGAGCGGCTCGCGAAGACCGGACTGGCCGTGCGGACGGCACCCATCTGGTTCAGCCACCTCACGGGCGAGGACCACGAGCACCTGCGCGCGACGCTCTACACCGAGACGAGGCTTCGGATCGGTACGGAGCTGTGGCTCGGCGGGTCAGTGGCGCGACGTACGACAGCGACCGTCCTCGACGTACATCCCGTGAAGCGCGGCGAGCGCGTCGGCTACTGGCAGCGCGTGATGCCGAAGTCGGGACACATCGTCGTCGTCAGCGGTGGTACGGCGCACGGCATCGCCCTCGAGGCGCCCACGTCGGCGGCCACGTCGCGGCAGCGCGCGATCTCGGCGGTGAACGGGTCGGTCGAGGCGCTCGGTTGGGCCCGCAGCCCGTTCACGATCGCCGGCAAGAAGCGCTGGTTCGTCGAGCCCCCGCACATGCAGGCGTCCATGATCTACGTCCCCGGCGCGAA